>Ga0207420_1000106_pt1 | contig 182565 bp, 156 predicted proteins | sample ThiBio_inoc_biof_FD_183941 | JGI IMG/M metagenome (GOLD analysis project Ga0207420, IMG submission 183941) | Wastewater bioreactor microbial communities from Cape Town, South Africa - Thiocy_inoc_biof (SPAdes) | ecosystem: Engineered > Bioremediation > Thiocyanate > Unclassified | place: South...
AAACCAACCGCCGCTTCTGCAGCAGCAGCAATAATTACGATCGCAGCAAAGACCATCCCGCTGACATCGATTACCCCATTCAATTGGGTGTTGTAATGCCAAAATGCAAGAATATTGATGTTGACAGCGTTAAGCATTAATTCCACACTCATTAAAATTGCTATTGAGTTTTTGCGGACAATGACCCCATATACGCCAATTAAGAAAATGACTGCTGCCAAAATGAGATACCAGGAAAGTGATACCATTTATTTATTCCTTTCCTTTATCCATCGCGATATACACCCCTCCCAAAAGGGCAGCTAGAAGCAAAACCGATGCTGTTTCAAATGGAAGCGCAAAACCACTGGGTGAAACAAAACCTTTTCCTAAGGCAAGGATCGTTTCCTGCCCGGTATATGTAAATTCAGATAACGGCTGAGAGAAACCGCTCCAGGAAGAGATCTGACCAATAATAATGAAAAAAATTACACTAACAAGCAATACAGCCAAACCCCAGGCGCGATTCGTTTGAGTAACCTCATCACTCATAATGTTGCGGGTGAGCATTACGGCAAAAATCAATAGTATCGCAATTGCGCCGATGTACACCAGGATTTGAACAGCAGCAAAAAAGCTCGCTCCCAGCAACGCAAAAAGTGATGCTATTCCCAATAGCGCCAGAACAAGCCACAAAGCCGCATGGAATAAATTTCTTAAGCTGACAACCATAATGGCTGAAAAAACGGTCAAGAGAGCGAAGCTGATGAATATTACCTGCTGAACACTCATTCCTTAGCCTCCTCTTGGGTTCTTTGTTAAAATATTGTCCGGTCTGGCAACTGGTCGGTCTCGTGAACCAACCTCTATAATTTCCACCCGAGTTTCATTTTTTCTAAGAATCCACATTGATATTGCAAGCAAAATCAGGTTGAGACCGATCAGAGTGAATGCCTGAATAGTAGAACCAGCACTTTCGACGAGTTTTCCAGCCAACATCACCACGACCAACAATAAGATCGCTAACGGTGTTAAGAATTTCCAGTTTATCTTCATCATTTGGTCAATACGGTAACGCGGCAAGCTGCCACGGATCCAAACGCCAAGGAACCAGACCAGTAATGATTTGATAATCAAATACACAATTCCAAGTGCTGGAATTGACTCAGCCCCAGGACCGCGCCAGCCACCTAGAAATAACGTAGAAAATATTACCGCTGAAATAAATGCTCGCAAGAAATCAGCAACATAGAACATACCGAACTTTAATCCCGAATATTCAATATTAAAACCAGCCACCAGCTCTGATTCAGCTTCTGCCAGATCAAAAGGAGCACGGCCGTTCTCGGCGATGGAAGCGATAAAGAAAATCAAGGCTCCCAGCGGTAATAGAATGATAAAAGGAATATCCTGCGCAAGAACAATATCATTCATGGACATCGATCCGCTTAATATGACAATAGTTAGCAATACAATGGCCATTGGTATTTCGTAAGAAATCATTTGGGCAGAGGCTCGAAAAGCTGAAAGTAATGCATATTTATTATTTGAACCCCAACCGGCCATAATGATGCCTACTTCACCCAACCCTCCAACCGCCAGTAAAAACAAAACAGCTACATTCAAATCGGATCCCAACAGCGTTGTCGATAGCGGGACAATTGCCAGCACCATTAATACTGATGCGACCACGATAATCGGTGCCAAATGATAAGGGCCGGGGTCGACGCCGCTGGGAATAATATGCTCTTTGATGAAAATCTTAACCATATCCGCAACTGACTGGAAGATGCCCCACGGTCCTACCCGATTGGGGCCATAACGATCTTGCAGACGCCCAATAATTTTTCTTTCTGCCCAAATGAATAATAATGTAAACAGCAATGCAACTGTCCCAAGAACGGCTGAACCAATCAAATAGAGAATGAAGGTTGACCACGAATCATTTACTCCCCAATTGGATAACAAGCCTCCAAGCCATTTTGAAATGGTCATTACTGGATCCCTCAGGAAATCAATAAAATTCATGTCGTATTACTCCAACGATCAACGCCAGGTAAGGGCACCTTTGCGCCAGATATATAAAAATCCGCCCATGAGAATTGCGATAAAAATTATGGCTTCCATTACCATAAAAAGAGGAACCTGGTTATATGCAACGGCAAATGGAAACAAAAAAACTGTTTCAACATCGAAGATAAGGAAAACCAAGGCATACAAATAATACTGAATTCGGAATTGAATCCAGGTTTTATCAAAAGTTTCAACTCCACACTCGTAAACTGAGTTTTTGATTGCGTTTGGTTTTTTTGGAGAAAGAATGCGAGCCAGCAGTATGGCTACGCCTGGCAAAAACACTGAGATGACAACAAAAATTCCAATATAAAGCCATTGGTTAAGCATCAAATCTCCTCTGTATAAATGGCATCACGAGAAGCAACCCTCGCCCATTTAAGATATGTAATTCTATCATAAAAGCTTACTCAGTTTGAGAAATATTGCACTAATTTTTGTTAATTAGGAGGATGATCATGATCAACATTATTACAAGGCAATTTTTTCTTGATGAAAAAAATGATAATGAGTGAAAAAAGCATGCCGCATATGGACAATAAATTTGCCTGTTTTTGTGACATCCCAAGAATTGAATTTACCTTAATTTCTATTGGTATGGCAAAAATTGTCTTTTCATAGACTTTCCCGGTTTCATTGGCAGGAATAAAAAGCATTTTTACCCAAAGAGTGCCAGTGAAAAACCCTGCCTCTTTGGCGCTGACATTAAAGGAAAAGGTTTGTTGATGACCGGGGCTCATATTTGCGTTTATCATACCAGGCGGCTTTAATGTAATTCCGGATGAAGGCAAATCCAATCTGGTTTCGAAACTAAGAAAAGCTGAGTGGTTTTCATCAGGAACAAATTGACCCCAATCAATTTCCTCGTTTAGAAAATTTTCATCCAAGGATACCGTCAGAATGATTTCTTTTGTATCACCCAAACGCATGGTGACGGGAATAAGTACTTCCACATGGCTATTTGACTCTTTGTTTAAGTGGCCGCCCACAGGAATAGCCTGTACTGTTATTGAAGGTGAAATCAAGTTCACAAACCAAACCAAAGCCAACAGAAGAAATAAGATTTTGGAGATTAATTGATCAGCGGGATGAAATAGTTTTCTAGCCATTACTGAAGGGATCTATTCGTAACTGGAATTCTTCCATCCGAATTACAGGAAATGGGATTGTGGTTGATAATGTTGACTGCGGCCAAATGGATGTCAAAAATAAGACCAATGATCCGGTGAAAATAATCAATAGGATCACCATTAGCAGATGTTTTTTAATTTTTATTTTGGCGGCCAATGATTATCTCCCGCGCATTTAAATACCAATTTTTTTCTGAATTTATTCAATCTCGTCCTCGAGCTTTCCCAAATTGTACAAACATGAAAATTGTTCAGGAAATATTTCCTGACCAACTACTACTCTCGCGGTACTAATATTACGATTACCTAAATGCTCAGCCTCTTGAATAAAGGGAGAATTGAGATTTTCCATTTATTGAAATGGAATTTTGCCATACCTGGTTTACCAATTTATGGAGATCCAATTAACTTCATCAGTCATTATAAGCAGAAAATCGGAATCTTTTCAAAAGCTCTAAAAACTCGCCTGGTAAAGGCGAGTTTTTAGAGCTTTACCAGCGCAACCCAAATTATCCGAGATAGATGTTTACACGGGTTCCATCTTCATCGTTTACATTGATAAAAGCCGGATCTCCATCTTCTATTTGTTCATCCATTGCCTTGAGTATGGTATGGAGATTTAATTTTTGAATGTTTTTTGATAACTTATTTTCGAAAAGCGGAAGAATTTTACTGACAAAAAGAAAAGGAATTGGGAAAGATAGCAGGATTCGTTGGGGTTTTTTACCGATAGGCTGTTCGACATCGATATAAATCCATTTTGAATTTTGTAAAGCCCAGCCAAGGAAAATTAAAAATACACCAATCACGAATGGAATCATAAAAATCCAAAAACCAGCAGATAAACCTCCCATACTGATTTGCTGATATAGCCTGTATGCAGGTAAAGCAGTCAGAAAACCACCTAAAAGCAAAGGGATCAGCCACAATAACATTGACCAGCCTGGTTTTTCATGCTTTACCTGTTGGGATTTCAAAGGAATCCCTTCTTGCGGTACAGCCATAGGGATAACAGCTTCAGATGAATTATCTTCGACTTTGTCGATTTCAGCCAGTAATCTGGCAGCAATTTCGAGCGAAAGCTCGCCAGACTCAACTTTAGATAAAATATCCGAACGTAAATATTGTTTATCCATGCTTTTTCGCCTTATTTCAGAATTGCTCTAAAGCGTTCAATAATCTATCCGCCTCTTCGGCAGTGATTTTTTTGTCCTGCAGCATTTGAAGAATTAATAAACGTTCTTCGTTGGAAACTGGCTGGGATGCTCTGGCCGCTTCAGATTGGACGGCATTTTTACCTGGCTCCTCAACATTGAAACCATTTTCATAAATATCTGAAAATCCGGACTGTTTGATTTTCTCCATTGCTTTTTGAACCCGGGTTTCAATCTCGTTGGTTTTGATTCGTATTTTTTCAGAAAAATTTTCATTAAATCCACTGAAATCAAAATTCAAGTCATTTTGAGTCTGTATCTTCATTGCTATTTCTTCCCAGTGGGCATCATCCATGGACTCAAACGATACTGAAGAAAAGGGTGCTTTCTCCACCGGCAAAATATTTATATTCGCACCGGCTGATAACGACCATGACGCACTTCCATCGCCAAATGATTTATTTATCGATCCCAAAAGGCCCTTGGTAACGCTATCCCCCATTTGAAGATTATAAGTACCCCCGCCTTTTGCGCTTATATTAACATCGGGATTTCCCTTGAAGCCAATATGAATATTTTCACCTGCACGTAATGTAAGTTTAGTGTCAGCAACTTGCTCTACGAACAGATTTATATTTCCACCCACTGAACATTCCAGTGACCTCAATGATCCGCTCACAAAAAGATTTCCACCTACTTTTTCAATTTGAACGGGTACGATTGCACTGGCAAGGTTGAGGTTACCACCAACTCGCTCTACACTCAAGCCTTTGGTGACTACGCCCAGGTAGAAATTTCCACCAACACGTTCGATCAGGCCATTTTCAATTGATTCAATTTGCAAATTTCCGTCTACCCTCTCAATCGTCATATTTGCAAAATTGCCAAAAATCTTGCAATTACCACCGACCTGTTCAACCAGAATATCGGTTGAGGCTGGGGCAGAGATCATGCAATGTGTATTACCAGAAATGGTGATCGTCGATTCCGTCTGATCGATTTCTAATTTCTTATTTTCCACAAAACGGATTTCCACATCTGCTCTTTCCCAGGTGCGCATGTACAGGTTCTTCCTGACACCAATGACAATACTTTTTATATTTTGATAATTTACGCTTTTCATTCACAACTCCATTCAATTATTCTAAATAGAGTTTAGCATAAATTAATTATTTGTCAATATCTATTCAATTTTATTCATAATTCAGTGAATTATATTAATTTACACTCCGTCTCAGGATTCTATTTTCCAAACTTTATTCTTCTCTCTGAATTTTTCAGAAATACATGACAAAGGCGTCGTTTTTGGGAGGCGAAGTTGTTGTTAATAAGACTTTATGGCGAAAAGTCGTTTACATCCCCAATTTCTTGGCTTGATCCCAGTATTTGTCCAATTCTTCTAAAGAATAATCCTGCATTTCCTTGCCAGTTTTCTTAACTTCAGTTTCAATATAATTAAAACGATTCCGAAAACGTTGGTTTGCTTCACGCAAGACAGTTTCAGCATCTTTTTCGTGCCATCGCACCAAATTAACTACTGCAAATAGCACATCTCCCAACTCTTTGGAAAGGTCATCTGAATTCTGGGCAGTCCTCACCTCTTCCAACTCTTCATTGATTTTTAACCACACAGGATTAAGAGAATCCCAATCAAACCCCACCCTGGCAGCACGAGCTTGAATTTCCTGCGATTGTGCCAAAGCCGGGTAGTCTTTCGGTACACCGGAAAGGATTCCATTCTCATCTTTCTCGGCTTTTTTCTCTCGTTCTTTTTCTTTAATTTTTTCCCAATTGGTTAGCACGTCTTTTACACCTTCCACGTTTACATGCGCAAAAACATGTGGATGCCGGCGGACAATTTTATCGTGGATTCCTTTTATTACGTCAGTCATACGAAATTCGCCATACTCGCTGGCAATTTGCGCATGTAATACAATTTGCAGCAGCAAATCACCCATTTCCTCGCAAATATGCTCAGGATCATCTTCATCAAGAGCAGCAAGTGCTTCGTACGTCTCGGAAAGTAAATGTTTTCGCAGGCTTTGATGATCTTGTTCCCGATCCCATGGACAGCCATCCGGAGCACGCAAATGTGCAATCAACTCCTGGAATTCTTCCAAGGAAGTTCCGGCAGGCAATGGATCAACATACAATGAGGTTAAAACACCAATATTGCGATTGCGATCAATTTCATAGAGCGGCATACTTTCAACCTGGCATTGCGGTGAACCCGCCGCATGAATCAGTTTGACTGGGTGTTCATCAGGAAAAACTTCCATCAGGGTTTGTTTTACCTCAGCGGCAATCATGCGAGAATATACTTGTGAAATTAATACCGGCCTGCTAGGCGGAAATTGTGGAAAATTGGCAGAGGCAATATCGAGCGCATCAATTAAGGTAATCGATTGAAAAGGATCAAGAGATAAAGCTGTAAATGTAGGTTCGAGAAAACTAAGTGCTTCAAAAACGCGTGTTTGAATGCCTTCTTCTTTGGCCGCACGGATAATCTCCGGAGTGGTGCTTTCAGCCACAAAAGGATGACCCGGGACAGCATAGGTGACTGATGATTTCTTTTTCGCTATCTCAATTATTTCCGTTTTAATGGCCCGATAAACATCCTCGAATTCGGAGTATTCTTGATAGAGGTAATCAAAGGAATGAATTTTTATTTTTTGTGGCAATCCCTTTACTGCGGGATGTTGTGCGGTTCGCAGGTAAATATCATCAATCTGATTCAGCCAGACCATCGTTTGATTCGTAATTAACTCTGCTCCAGCTGGACCAAGACCTATGATTGTAATTCCTTTAAATTGATCATTCATGGAATGTCCTGTCTAAAAAAAATAATCAGAACTCGGGCAGATTCTTAAGCTGCCCAAGTTCTGAATAATTGATTAGTAAATTGAAATAACCCGAACTTTTTAACGTTTGGTGTAAGTTGGGGCCTTGCGTGCACGTTTTAAACCGGGTTTCTTACGTTCTTTTACTCGGGCGTCACGTGTGAGCAAGTCCTCTTTACGCAATACATGTAAATTGGTTTCATCCATCTTAACAAATGCCCGCGATAAGCCCAATCGGACTGACTCAGATTGACCGGTTACGCCACCTCCGCTGACTTTGACGGAGACATCGAAGGTTGCGCGATCGCGATCAATTGCTTTGAAAGGTCGCATAATTGATTCCATGTCGCTAATACGACCGAAATACTCTTCCACTTCTCTTTCATTGACAACGAACTTGCCGCTGCCCGACATTACTCGAACACGTGCTGTACTCTGTTTACGACGTCCAATACCTTCGTAGTATTGATTCATACATTTGCTCCTTCTTATGCCACGGCTTCCGGCTTTTGAGCTTGATGGGTATGCTCGCTGCCAGCAAAGATCCGTAAACGTTTCATCAATCGATGACCCTGTTTGTTGTGTGGAAGCATCCCCCATACTGCTGATCGAATAACCCGATCAGGATGAACTTCCATCTGGCGTTCCATGGTCACGCTTTTCAAGCCGCCTGGATAACCCGAATGGTGGTGGTACATTTTTGATTGCAATCTTTTTTGGCCTACATCCAATTTCTTGGCATTGATTACAACAACAAAATCTCCCATATCGACACCGGGTGTAAAAGTTGGCTTATGTTTCCCCAATAAATAACGGGTAATTTGCGTGGCCAGGCGACCAAGGTTTTGACCATTCGCGTCAACGATCAGCCAATCTGATTCAGGTGTGCCTTTTATGACATATGTCTTTTCCACGATATTCCTCTCCAGTTGCCTTGAAGTTACTGCTTCTCAGCCTTATTCAGGTTATTAATATTGCACTTCCACCAATGTAAGCCCGTTTGGTTTTGCCAAACCTGGTAGTTGTTCACTTTGATTTTCAATGCCACTTACGAATTCCTCAATTTCCCACAGTTTTTGACCAATCTTAACCTGCACAAAAACAAGACGGCGCACCATATGATACAAAAACGCATTCGCTTGGATCATAAAATCAAACTGGTCATCATCACTCTTTAACCATTCTGTTTTCAGAACGGTTCGGACTGTATGTCCTCCAATTTGAGGAGCTTTCCCAAATGCAGAAAAGTCGTGTGTGCCAATTATGCTCGCGGCAGCCAGCTGCAAAAGATCTAGATCAACGGAAGGCCAAACTCGCCATGCGAATCTATCTCTCAGCGGATTTCGACCCGCTTGACAGTAAATTCGGTAACGGTAAGAGCGGAATTTTGCATCATAACGGGGATGAAATCCCTCTTCTACCACACTTACTTCATTTACTGCTATATCTTTGGGTAGTTTCACGTTCAAGGCTTTTTGCAAGGTTTCACAACCATGCTTCCAATCCAAATGAAAGGAAACAACCTGACCTGATGCATGCACGCCGGTGTCTGTCCGTCCAGCACACAGTATAGATTTGCCCTGCCATTTTAATTCGAGTAAGGCAGTCTCAAATTCGCTCTGAACTGTACGGGCAGATCCCTGGCGTTGAAAACCAAAGAACTGCGTTCCATCGTAAGCTATTTTTACCTGGTAATGTGCCATTCCTTCCGCCAAGACGCGGATGGATTATTCTTCCACCAACTCCATAATAACCATTTCGGCTGCATCACCCTGGCGCGGGCCAAGTTTTAGCACGCGAGTGTAGCCACCGTTACGGTTAGTGAAGCGAGGTGCAATATCATCAAATAATTTTTTAACAATTATGGGATCATTCCCAAGCCGGGCAGCAACTGTTCGGCGGGCATTCATTTTATCAATGTCGCTACCTTTTGTGCTGTTGCGGGCAACAGTAATCAATTTTTCAGCTTCGCCACGAATTGCAGCTGCTTTCGCACGTGTTGTTTGAATTCTTTCATGCGTAAACAACTGTCGAATCAATGTTCTGCGTAAGCTAATCCTTTGATCTTTTGTTCTTCCTAGTTTATAACCTGCTACATGATGACGCATTGTTGCTTACTCCGTCTCATCCTCATCTTCATTTTGTTGTAAAAAGCCTTTTTCCATCATCTTCTGGCGTAACTCATCCAGGCTTTTCTCTCCGAAATTGCGGATGGACATAACGGCTTCATCACCTTTTTCGAGCAAATCCAACACATCACCAACCGTGGTTACACCGGTACGCTTCAACGAATTGAAGACGCGCACAGACAAATCCAAGTTTTCGATGGGAGTTTCTGCTGCCTCGCTGGTTAAGCGGCTGCCGCTAATGGCTTCCTGTTCGGTTCCTACAACAAATGCTTCTTCCGATATACCAGAAATAAAACGCAAATGATCAATTAACACTTTAGACGCTTCCCCAAGCGCCTTTTCAGGTTCGATTGTTCCATCCGTCCAAATTTCCAGTTCCAAACGATCAAAATTAGTACTTTGACCTACACGAGCCGAGCCGACTGAATAGTTTACCCGCCTTACTGGACTATAGATTGCATCCACCGGAAGTTCGCCGATAGGCAAACGACCACTTCTATCCGAAGAAGGTGAATAACCACGACCACGTTCAACGGTCAAATCTAATTCCAGTCGAGTTTGGGTGTCATTTACAGTGAAAAGATACAGCTCGGGATTTACAATTTCCACTTCCGCCGGTACCTGAATATCGGCTGCAGTAACAACACCTTCGCCACGCACATCCAGATGCAAATGGGATGAATCCACGTCATGCAAATACAAGCGCAATTGTTTCACTTGCAGCATCACTTGAATGACATCCTCCCGCACGCCGGGAATATCGCTGAATTCATGCAGAACATCCGAAATTCGAATGGATGAAACTGCAACACCATCCAGTGATGAGAGCAGTACTCGACGTAAAGCATTCCCCAGGGTGACTCCGTAGCCCCGCTCAAGGGGACTGATAACAAATTTACCGTAGTTTCTACCTTCGGCTTCTCGTTCCACTTTAGGCGTAACCATACTACTTAAGGCACACACGTTCCACCCCTTCCTGACAACTCCGTAAAATGATACATAACATCATTAGCGTGAGTAATACTCAACGATCAATTGTTCGTCGAGACTACCATCAATCTCAGCTCGTTCGGGTAAACGATTAACACGGCCACTGAAATTCTTCAAATCCCGATCTATCCATAAGGCTGGAGTACGCTTTTCAGCGAAATCAGCCATTTCTTTGAAGAATTCCAATTTACGCGATTTTTCACGAACTTCAATAACATCGCCAACTTGAATTAACATGGAAGGGATATCAGATTTGATGCCATTAACGGCAACATGGCCGTGATTGACTAATTGTCGAGCCTGGGCTCGGCTATCGGCAAATCCGAGGCGATAAAAAACATTATCCAGTCTTAATTCAAGAGTTTGAAGCAAATTCAAACCTGTTAGACCGCGTTTCTTTAAAGCTAATCCATAAAATCGACGGAACTGATGTTCCAAAACACCATACGTTCGGCGGGCACGTTGTTTGGCACGTAATTGACGGGAGTAATCTGAACCCCGATCAACACGACCTGAACGTGTTTTTCCATGCATCCCTGGTGGGTAGTTGCGCTTTTCAATTGCACATTTCATGGAATAACAGCGTGCTCCTTTAAGGTAGAGTTTCTCTCCCTCACGCCGACACAATTTACATACCGGACCGGTATATCTAGCCATAAATCATCCCTCTCTTTTGTATTAGACGCGGCGTTTCTTCGGTGGCCGGCAGCCATTATGAGCAACCGGTGTAATATCGGCAATGGATCGCACCTTGATCCCCATGCCTTGAATGGCACGGATGGCAGATTCGCGACCAGGACCAGGACCCTTAATGATCAGATCTACTTCCTGTACACCCATTTGTTGTGCTACTTTTAGCGCTTGCTCTGCCGCCAGTCGAGCTGCAAATGGGGTGCTTTTGCGAGAGCCTTTGAACCCTGCTGATCCTGAACTCGACCAACATACTGTATTACCCTGACCATCGGTTACGGTAATAATTGTATTGTTGAATGAAGCAAAAATGTGTACCTCTGCTGAGGACAGTTGTCGCTTCACCTTGCGAGCCGAAGAAGAGCGTCTAGCTGTTCTTACATTTTGAGCCATAAATCCTCACTAACTTCTAATTTCTAATACATCATAAAATCGTGCCAAGAGATCTCGCAGCTGCCGCGGACAGAGGGTATGTCCTACTGCTTAACCAAATAGCGCAATGTTATTTCTTCGTTGCGCCCCGGCGACGACCGCGACCTGCAACCGTCCGCTTGGGGCCTTTACGTGTACGCGAATTAGTACGGGTACGCTGTCCACGAGTGGGCAGGTTCCGCCGATGTCGCAAACCACGATAGCAGCCAATTTCCATTAAACGTTTAATATTCATCTGCACAGAACGGCGTAAGTCACCTTCTACCGTAAAGTTTTTGGCAATAAACTCGCGGAGCATATTGGCATCATCTTCTGTCAGATCACGAACACGGATATCGGGGCTTACACTGGTGGCAGATAAAATTGCCTTTGCCCTGGTAGGACCAATACCGTATATATAGGTTAATGCTGTTTCAATGCGCTTATTGCGCGGTAAATCTACGCCTTCAATTCTCGCCATATGTCCTTACCCCTGTCGCTGCTTATGCTTTGGGTTTTCGCAGATTACAATCAACCTGCCATGTCTTTTTACAATTTTGCATTTTGCACAACGCTTCTTTATTGATGATGTTACCTTCATTTTTTACTCCTCGTAATAATTGCGGAGATTTGAGCCAAAGACAAAATTATACCGTTTCCGGGCTTTTTCGTCCAGGTCTTCCACCGTCCTTGAGCAGAGTCAATATTCTCGGACCTTCTTCCGTCACAGCCACCGAATGCTCAAAATGTGCTGTCAAAGAGTGGTCATATGAAATTACTGTCCATTGATCCTTCAAAACACGGGTTGCTGGTGTTCCGACGAGAACCATGGGTTCTAAAGCAATTGTCATGCCCGGCCGCAGAATGATTCCTCTGCCTGCTATGCCATAGTTTGGAACCTGAGGGCCTTCATGCATCTCCCGTCCAACTCCATGACCTGTATATTCCCGGGTTACATAAAAACCCTGGCTTTCCACAAAATCTTGAACTGCACTGGAGACATCACCTACCCGATTACCGGCCACCATTTTCTCGATGCCCACGTACAACGATTTTTCAGTCAAGGTTAACAATTTTCGGGCTACATCCGAGACTTGACCTACAGGTACGGTGATAGCAGAATCAGCTACAAAACCTTCATACACGGCACCACAATCAATGGAGACTATATCGCCTTCCAACAAAACACGTTTGCCAGGAATACCATGCACAAGTTCTTCATTAACACTGACAGTTGTGCTGGCTGGGTAAGGATAAGGGCCTGGGTATTTATAAAATGGTGAAAAAACACCATAGCTCTTTAGGACTGCTTCCGCAGCAGCATTTAAATCAGCTGTTGTCGCACCCGGAATAGCTGCGTCGGCTGCAGCTTGCAGAGCTTCTGCATTAATTTGACCCGCATGACGCATAATATTCAGCTCATGGGCTGATTTGATACTGATTTGACGCTCCCAACTCATATTAGTTCGCAACCTTTTCTTCGATTGCAGCTAAAATGTTTTTTGCTACTTGATCAATGGATAAAGTCCCATCAATTTCGACCAGCAAACCCTTTAAGCGATAATACTCAATTAATGGGGCTGTTTGTGTTAAGTAAACATCAATGCGACGTTTTACGGTTTCAGGTTTGTCGTCATCACGTTGATAAAGAACCGCACCATCATTATCGCAAATACCGGGAGTGATAGGTGGATTATATTTCTCATGATAAACAAGGCCACAAACCGGGCAAGTCCAACGGCCACTCAAGCGTTCAATTAATATGTTTGCATCGACAAAGATATATGGTACAAGATTTACTTCAGCACCCCATTTAGCCAGCATTTTCGAAAGTGCTTCAGCCTGGGCAGGTGTCCGTGGAAATCCATCCAAAAGGGCACCGGCTTGACAATCCGGGCGGGTCAAACGCTCCTGAATCATCGCAATTGTGACATCGTCAGGCACCAATTCGCCGCGCCTCATAAATGTTTGTGCTAATTTTCCCAGCTCAGTCTCTTGCTTTAAGTTCTCACGAAAGATATCGCCTGAAGAAACGTGCGCCAGATTCATTTCCTTAGAAATTATCTGAGCTTGCGTTCCTTTCCCAGCACCCGGAGGTCCTAGAAGGACGATGTACTTTGCTGCCGACTTAACCATCATCTTACCCTTTAATCAGACTTTCTTCGTAACCATGCAGTTTCAACTCAGTTTCAATGATGTTAAATGTGTCACGAACGACGCCGACCACAATCAAGAGGCCAGCAGAGCCGATCAAAAAGACATTGGCACCACCGACACTGCTTGGTAACAAGAAATCTACAATATAGGGCAGCACGGCTACAAGGCCTAGGAAGATTGCTCCCGGGAAGGTAATTCGACGCTGAACTTTCGTCAGGTATTTCTGGGTCGGTGCACCTCTTAAAACACCCGGAATTTGCGCTCCCTGTTTTTTCAGGTTATCACCATAATTCTGTTGGGCGAACAAAACATCTGTATAGAAGAAGGTGAATAACACTACCATCAGGAAAAACATAAGAGAAAAACCGAATCCCTGACCGTTAAATAAACGGTAAACACCATTTGAAAAACTGGCAATCCAGGTCACTTTACTTTGAATAAAATAGGACGCGATGATCGCCGGAAATGTCAGAATCGATTGGGCAAAAATTAGTGGGATCATACCCGCCATATTAACCATCAGCGGTAAATTGCTGCGAACAGGCATTGACATACGATTCCCGATGCGGCGACCTGGGAAAAGAACCGGTACATTTCGGCGCCCTTGCTGAACAAAGACAATCGCGAAAATGGTCAAAACCAGAATCACCATCATGAGAATTAGCAGCCACCACCCATTTTGTTTATCTGACAACATACGCATAAGATTAGTCGGAATTTGAGCGACAATACCCGCAAAAATGATCAACGAAAGTCCTTGATTGGGAATGCCATACTCTGAAATCAATTGACCCAGCCAAATACCAAACACTGTACCGGCCAACATACTCACCAGAATAGTCAACGTTGGGATTAAACTGGCTCCGCTGAGTCCATATTGAAAAGTAAGCACCGATTGACCGCCCATTTGCTGAGCCATGGAATTGAAGATATTGATCTGGCCAATGGCAGAGAGTAAACCCATCGGGATAGTCAAAATCATCGTCCACTTCTCCATCCATTTCTGCCCTTCGCGCGGATTTTCTTTCATCTTTGCTTCAAGTGCCGGAATAATGGGGATTAGCAGTTGTATGATAATTTGGGCGGTAATATAAGGGTAGACACCCATTGCCAGAATTGAGAATCTGGAAATTGTTCCGCCTGACAGAAGATCCAGGAGACCCAGAAGATTGCCTGCTGCGCCACCGGAAGAAACCAATTGTGCAATTACCTCGCGGTTGATTCCAGGAACTGGTATGTTGGCTGCCAATCGATAAAGAATCAGTAATAGTAATGTGATTAATAACTTTTTGCGGATATCTTCAGATCTGAATAAATAGCGCCAAGCCGACCGTTTCATCGATGCATCTCCTTATCCATTCGCTATAATGCGATCAGTTCGATAGTGCCGCCAGCGGCTTGAATTTTCTCTTGGGCAGACTTGGACACACGATGAACCTTTACTGTTAATGGAACAGTGATATCCCCACGACCTAAAATTACTACAGGGTTATTGTTTTTATGAAGCATATTGGCAGCCGCCAACAATTCAGGAGTTACTTCAGTTTTCGCCTCGAATTTGGCCAGTTGGCTGATATTGACTTCATTAAATTCAACTCGATTGATGGGTGTAAAACCTTCACCACGCTTAAATGGCAGGCGGCGATATAAAGGCAAATTACCACCCTGGCGATAAAGGTTACCACCTACTCCAGAGCGTGAATTCTGTCCTTTGGTGCCTTTACCGGCAGTTTTTCCTTTTCCAGCAGAAATACCCCGACCAACGCGTGTTTTTTTCTTGCGGGAACCTTCGCTTGGAAATAAATCATTTAATTTCATTCTTCCACCTGTTCTTCAATTACAACCAAATGATTGACCTTGGATAACATTCCACGAATTGTTAAGTTATCTTCCTGAATCACTGTTTGGTTCATTTTACGCAAACCCAAAGCACGAACAGTGGCTTTATGTGTTTCAGAGTAACCGATTGGGCTTTTTACCAATGTAATTTTCAACATTTTTTTGGTAGTTTTTTTCTTAGGCATGCTTTCTCCTATCCCAGAAGGGCAGCATTTCGTGCAAGGACTTGCCTCGAATGGCAGCTTCTTCCTCCGGTGATTTTAACTGATCAAGTGCCAAAAAGGTTGCCTTGACGACATTTAAGTCATTGGCACTACCCAGAGATTTGGTCAGAATATCGCGAATACCAGCAGCTTCAACAACAGCACGAACACCACCAGCTGCAATAACGCCGGTTCCAGGAGATGCAGGTCTTAACAGGACACGTGCACCAGCCACGCGACCGAGGACTTCATGCGGGATGGTGGTATTGTAGATACTCACTTGATGCATATTACGATGAGCTCGTTCAGTCGCTTTGCGCATGGCATCCGGTACAGCATTTGCTTTTCCAACGCCCAGACCAACGCGACCATTATTGTCTCCAGCCACGATTGCAACGCGAAACTGAAAACGACGCCCACCTTTCACCACTTTGGCAACGCGTGCAATTTCAATCACACGCTCATCATATGTTTGTTCCATGGTTTGAAATTCTCTCTTTTCCATAAGTCAAGCCCTTTCTAGGTTAGAATACTAAGCCAGCCTCGCGGGCTGCCTCAGCCAAGGCTTTGACCCGGCCGATATAGCGAAAACCACCGCGATCAAACACCACCTGGGTGATTCCTTTTTCTTTCGCACGTTCTGCCACCAGCTTACCAACCAGGCGAGATTGCTCTGTCTTATTAAGACCATTAGTCTGTTCCCGTAAATTGCGGTCCACAGTCGATGCGGCTGCCAAAGTTTTACCAGCTACATCATCAATCACCTGGGCGTAAATTTCTGCACTGCTGCGAAACACTGCCAAACGAGGTCGTTCTTGGGTTCCACTAATAAATTTACGAACTCGGGCATGTCTTCGCAAACGTTGTTCTTTACGACTCAGCTTTGTCATTGACGTCCACCTACTCTATTATTTCTTACCGGCTTTTCCAGCCTTACGACGGATTCGCTCACCCTGATAGAAGAGACCTTTTCCTTTATAAGGTTCTACCGGGCGAATCTTACGAATATTTGCCGCTACTTGACCAACATGCTGTTTGTCATAACCCACGACTTTGACAATACCCGCACGGGCATCTACATCAAAGCTAATTCCTTCTTCAGGAATAACTTCTACGGGGTGGGAATATCCGACATGTAGCACCAGGTTCTTTCCGTTCATTTCGGCGCGGTAACCTACACCTTGAACCTGTAAAACACGGGTGAAGCCATCGCTTACACCTGTTACCATATTTTGAATTAATGCCCGGGTTGTTCCATGTAGTGAGCGATTGAGCGCTTCATCATTCAAACGGGATATGATCAACTGGCTTTCTTCCATGACAAGAGAAATCGTTGGAGAAAATTCAAAAGATAATTCTCCCTTTGGCCCTTTCACATCCACGGTTTTACCATCGATCTTAACTTGCACACCAGCAGGAACAACAACCGGTAAACGTCCGATACGAGACACTATTTACCTCCTCTCACACCTTGAATTACCAGACTTTACAAAGGATTTCGCCACCTACATTTAATTGGCGAGCCCGTTGACCAGTCATCACACCTTTAGGTGTGGACAGGATGGCGATACCCATACCTGACAATACCCAGGGGATATCCTGTTTGCTTGTATAAATCCGGCGGCCTGGGCGGCTTACACGTTTCAACCCAGTAATTACCGGTCGTCGAAATCGACGTTCACCGACATATTTAAGTTTTACCCGTAAAGTGTACATTTCAGGCTTTTCGCCTTCAACCACTTCAAAGTCCTCGATAAAGCCTTCTTCCTTCAAAATACGGGCAACTTCTGCCTTTAACTTTGAAGTCGGCATAGCCACGTTTCCCTGCTGGACCATCAGTCCATTGCGAATACGAGTCAGCATATCGGCAATAGGATCGTTAACACTCATGCTAATACCTCCATTTACCCGCTACCAAGATGATTTTGTTACGCCAGGGATTTTGCCTTCGAGCGCGAGCTCTCGAAAACAAATTCGACATAGGCCAAATCGGCGAATATAACCACGCGGGCGACCACAGCGACTACAGCGGTTGCGTACCTGCACAGCAAATTTTCGACGCTTTTCACGATATTCCATGCACTTCTTTGCCATATTTAGTCCTTTCTGAATGGCATCCCTAGCAAACCCAGCATCAAACGGGCTTGATCATCGGATTCGGCAGTGGTAACAATAGTAATTTCCATCCCGCGAATTTTATCGATTTTATCGAATTCAATCTCAGGGAAAATTAATTGTTCACGAAGACCAAGGGTGTAATTTCCACGACCATCAAATGCATCTGGAGAAATTCCACGAAAATCACGCACACGCGGTAAGGCGATATTCATAAGGCGATCCAGGAAGGCCCACATGCGATCGCTTCGTAGAGTAACCATCGCCCCGATGGCACGACCTTCACGCAATTTGAAAGCAGCAATACTGTTTCGGGCTTTTGTCACCACAGGCCTCTGTCCTGCGATAGTGGTGAGATCAGCTACAGCAGCATCCATTGCTTTCGGATTATCCATTGCTTCGCCCAAACCGATATTAATGGCTACTTTACTAATGCGCGGAACTGATAATACATTTTCGATACCCATTTCCTTTTGTAAAACAGGCACTACTTCGTTCAGGTACTTTTCTTTCAAATAATTCATTCTATACTCCCGGACGGTTTACTCGTCAATCAAGGCGTTGCATTTTTTGCAAACCCGCGATTTAATCTCACCATCAGCATGAACTCCGAGCCGTGAGGTTTTGCCACATTTTGGGCAAACTAACATCACGTTGGAAATATCAATAGAAGATTCGAAACGAACCATACCGGGGGAAACAGTTCGACCCTGGCTCTGAACTTGCTTTTGATGTTTCGAACGCAAATTCACACCTTGAATAACCAACCGATTTTCTTCCGGAAAAACTTTAATCACTTCTCCTCGTTTTCCTTTATCTTCAGTTCGACCGGTGATTACTTCCACGGTATCGCCTTTACGAATTTTTGTACTCATTGGCTTTACTCCTTAATCTTTCTACAGTACTTCTGGAGCCAGTGAGACGATCTTCATATAGCCTTTTTCGCGTAGTTCACGCGCCACTGGCCCAAAGATACGTGTCCCTCGCGGGTTTTGGCTTTCACCATCCAGGATTACTGCCGCATTGTCGTCAAACCGGATAGAAGACCCATCGTCACGCCGCCATTCTTTTGCGCACCGAACGATAACAGCTTTGACCACTTCGCTCTTCTTGACAGAAGCTTGTGGTGTTGCAGATTTTACGGTCGCGACCACAATATCACCTACTGATCCATAATGGCGCACAGATCCACCCATGACATGGATTACCAAAAGTTCTTTTGCTCCGGTATTATCCGCTACTTTGATTCTTGACTCAGTCTGGATCATACCTATTCTCCTTCGGCAATCTCTTCGCTTTTAACGGGTTCATCTGTACGACGCACGATTGATTGGATAACCCAGCGTTTGTCACGCGAAAGCGGCTTGCTTTCCACAATCACGACCTTGTCACCAACGTGACATTCCAACTCATTATGCGCTTTATAACGTTTCCGCAAATGCACAACTTTTTTATAAAGTGGATGGCGGAATGTTCGCGTAACTTCCACAACTGCGGTTTTCATCATCTTATCGCTGGTGACGACACCGGTTAAGCGACGACGGTTATTGCTCATTTTTCACCTTCCAGTTCACCGGCTAAAACACGCTCATGAAAAATTGTTTCCAATTGCGCAATTTCGCGACGGACTCTCTTCAAACGACTCGTATCAGTGAGCTGACCAGTCACTATTTGAAACCTTAAATTCATCAGTTCCTGGCGAGTGTCCTCAATACGACTCCGAATTTCATTATCAGACATATTTCGAATTTCAGCCGATTTCATTATTCCTGTTCTCCTTGAACTTCTTCATGCCGGCGTACTACCTTCGTCTTAATCGCGAACTTGTAGCTGGCTTGTTTTAAAGCATGAACAGCTGCGTCGTCAGGAACACCTGACAATTCGAACATAATCCGGCCGGGCCTTACTACAGCAACCCAGTGATCCACACTACCCTTGCCTTTACCCATACGAGTTTCGGCAGCTTTCTTGGTGTAAGGTTTATCTGGGAAGATACGGATCCACACTTTTCCGCGGCGCTTCATATAACGCACGATCGATCGGCGGGCTGCCTCGATTTGACGGGCAGAGACATAACCGGGTTCCAGCGCTTGTAAGCCAAAATCACCAGTTAGCAACTCTGCTCCCCGTAAAGCTTTTCCGCGCATACGACCACGCATTTGTTTTCGCCACTTCACACGTTTTGGCATCAACATAGCAATAACCTCTCTGTAACAGCTGAATTCTCTTTCAGCTTTCGAATTCTACTCACTGATATAAACACCTTCAGTGTGCTCTGCATTTTCTTCTACACCTGGCAAAATATCACCTTTATAAATCCACACCTTGATGCCAATTTGACCATAGGTAGTAGATGCTTCGTATTTGGCAAAATCGATATTAGCTCGCAATGTTTGCAGCGGTACGCGACCTTCGCGCAACCACACAGTCCGTGCCATTTCGGCGCCACCCAGACGACCCGCAACTTCAATTTTGCAACCTTTGGCTCCTTGACGAATTGCCTGGCTGATTGCCCTCTTCATTGCGCGACGATAAGCCACACGACGTTCTATTTGCCCGGCAATGTTAATCGCAACCAGATAGGCGTCCAAATCCGGTTCTTTAATCTCTTTAATATCAAGGTCTATCTTTATACCTGTTAAGATTTCAAGATCAGTACGGATTTTCTTGACATTTTCACCTTTACGCCCAATAAGTATCCCTGGCTTTGCGGTATTAACAATCACTTTAATCTTACTGGGGAATCTCTCAATCTCCACACGCGATACACCTGCCTTGCCAGAATATTCTTTTAGCAAATCGCGGATTTTCAAATCCTGGTTAAGATTTTTACTGAAATCATTATTCTTTGCGAACCAACGTGCTTCCCAAGGTTGAATGATTCCTAGACGATAACCAATCGGATGTACTTTTCGACCCATATTATCTCCTGATTTTTCCTCTAATTCCTGTTAGCAGCCGGCAGCTATTCACGTTCACGCAAGATCACACTGACATGTGAGGAGCGCCGTAAAATCGGCTTAAAACGGCCACGCGCACCAAACCGACGCCAGCGGCGGGTTGGGGCTTCATCTGCTGTAATTTTGTAGATATACAGGTCATCGCGGCTCACACCAAAGTTTTCTTCCGCATTTGAGACTGCCGAAACCAATAACTTTTGAACCGGTTTCGCAGCACTTTTGGTCATAAATTTCAGCGTATTGATTGCTTCCACAACTGGTTTACCACGCACGGTATCCACTACCAAACGCACCTTTTGTGCAGACATTGATAAATTACTTAGTTTAGCTTGAATATCTGTTGCCATCTTTTACTTCCCTTTCGAGGATTTTTCAGCAACATGACCACGAAAAGTGCGTGTTGGCGCAAATTCTCCCAAACGGTGGCCAACCATGTTTTCAGTGACATAAATCGGAACATGGCGACGGCCATCATGAACAGCAATTGTATGTCCTAACATCTGTGGAAAGATCACACTGGCACGACTCCAGGTACGAACAACTTTCTTTTCACCGCGGGCATTCATTTGCTCAATTTTCTTTAACAATTTTGGCTCAATAAAAGGGCCTTTTTTCAACGATCGAGACATGTCGTTTTTCCTCTCAATACCTAGTTACCAAAAAACTATCCTCGTTTTCCCGCAGAACGGTGACGAACGATGTATTTATTCGATCTCTTATTGCGGCGAGTTTTATAGCCAAGCGTTGGTTTACCCCAAGGAGACTTGGGACCAGGCATACCAATTGGCTGCTTTCCTTCACCACCACCATGCGGATGATCGCGAGGACTCATTGCTGAACCACGCACACCTGGGCGTATACCTAAGTGGCGGTTTCGGCCTGCTTTACCTAATTTAATATTCTTATGGTCCAAGTTGCCAACTTGCCCGATCGTTGCGTAACATACCTGACGGATCAGACGGACTTCCCCGGAAGGTAGACGTATTTGAGCAAAATCACCTTCTTTTGCAAGCACTTGGGCTGCTGTTCCAGCAGAACGAACCATTTGTCCACCACGACCTTCTTTCATCTCAATGTTATGAACCATGGTTCCCAGTGGAATGCGGGCAATTGGGAGACAATTGCCAACGCGTATTTCTGCATTGGCACTGGTTATAACTGCATCACCAACCTTCAGTCCTACCGGTGCAAGGATGTAGCGTTTTTCTCCGTCCGCATAATACAATAAAGCCAGGCGGGCAGTGCGATTGGGATCGTATTCAATTGCAGCTACTCGAGCCGGAACTTCGGGTTTATTACGTTTGAAATCAACCAAACGGATGTATTGTTTGTGCCCACCACCCTGATGGCGAACAGTGATGCGACCAAACATATTGCGGCCGGCATGTACTTTACGAATTACAACCAAAGATCTCTCAGGTTTACTTTTTGTGATTTCTTCAAATGTATACCCGGTCTTGTTGCGCTGACCCGGGGTGGTTGGTTTATATATCTTAACAGCCATTATTCTACCCCTTCAAAAATCGCAATTCGATCATCGGGCGAAAGTGTTACTATCGCTTTTTTGTAACCTGCGTTCCGAACAACCAGTCGGCGACTACGAGCCCGGCGCGTTCGTTTGGCGGGAACATTGATGATATTGACACGCAATACAGTTACGTCAAAAATCTGTTCGACTGCGTCCTTAACCAGCGTTCGGGTTGCATCATCTGCCACTTCAAATACGTATTGGTGCAAACTATTCACAAGATAGTTAGTCTTTTCAGTGACCAGAGGACGGCGGAGCGTTTCGTAAATTGAACTCATTGTATCCTCCTACCTATCCCAGGTATCCCAGCACAACATCTAACGATGCGAGCGGAAAAATGATTTTTTGATATTTAAGTAAGTCACGAATGTTAAGGTAACTTGCCATTAATACTTTCGTCTCTGGCAAATTACTTGTTGAGCGAATCACATCCTCGAAATTTGTCTTATCGGGAATCAGTACCAATACGCTATCCGAACCAACCAGAGTATTCAATACTCCCGCCATGAATTTTGTTTTGACTTCAGGCAGAGACAAATTATCGACAACAATAATTGAATTTTCCGCAGCTTTCACAGAAAGTGCCGAACGCAATGCGGCTCGACGCATTTTACGTGGCATAGCTTGCTCATAAGATCGGGGGTGTGGTGTAAAAATGCCTCCGCCACCTTTCCATTGAGCCGCACGGATTGAACCCTGTCTGGCACGGCCAGTGCCTTTTTGACGCCAGGGTTTGCGACCTCCGCCAGCCACCTCATGGCGGGTTTTGGTGTCATGCGTTCCAAGGCGTGCGTTAGCCAGCTGCCGAACGAAGGCCTGGTGCATCAAATTGACGTTAATAGGGGCTTCAAAAATACCAGCTGGTAATTCAACTGTTTTTACTTTCTTACCCTCAATGTTTAAGACATCTACCTGCATAGTCACACTGCTCCCTTAGTTCTTCCGCGCCTCTTTGATCATTACCAGGCCACCACGTGAACCAGGTACTGAACCGCGCACTCCAATCAGATTGCGTTCAGGATCCAACAGGACAACTTTGAGATTCTGAGCAGTTATTCGTTCATTGCCCATATGTCCCGGCCCACGAGCGCCTTTATAAACACGACCCGGAGTCGTTCCAGCACCACGGGAACCTGGAGCTCGTAGTCTATCCGATTGACCATGTGTCTTGGGACCACCGCGGAAACCGTAGCGCTTCACACCACCCTGGAAACCTTTTCCTTTGCTGGTGCCAACGACATCTACAAAATCACCCAATTCAAACACATCGACCAACAACTTGTCACCTTCATTTACCCCAGCATCTTTAACCCGAAATTCGCGGATGAATCGCAGGGGAGGTAAATTTAAATTTTTCCGCTTCAAGTGACCCAGTTGACCGCCGGTTAATCGTTTGGGTTTTACCTCGTTATATCCTACTTGCACCGCCTGGTAGCCATCTACTTCGACTGTGCGAATCTGGGTAATATAACAAGGCCCAGCTTCAATGACGGTTACCGGAATTGCAGCACCTTTTTCATCGAAAATCTGGGTCATACCGATTTTCTTGCCGATCAGCCCTTTCAACATATCAATTTTCTCCTTGTTGTTTATAGATTGACGGGACTGTCAACTTGGGCTAAGTTGCATCATCCCCGAGCACTATGAAGTTAGTGGCTTGCTGCGATACTCCGCATTTTGTCTCGTTCGCCTACAAAACCACTCTTTCACGGCCTTCGATCACGGGCTCGACAAACCCGCAACCTTACAAGTGTATCACCGAACCTACACTTTGAAAAGGGCGTCTTTTAGGACAATCCCTTCCTTTTTTCCCTTTAAATGTGCAAAACCAAATTTTAAATATCAGCTAAATCTTTATTTCAATATCAACGCCCGCAGGTAAATTTAACCGCATGAGCATATCAATCGTTTTTGAATCGGGATCCAGCACATCAATCAAACGGTTATGAGTCCGGATCTCAAAATGTTCGTGAGAATCTTTGTCAATAAAGGTTGAGCGACGGACTGTAAATCGTTCTTTTTTGGTTGGTAACGGGACAGGTCCCACTACTTGAGCGCCACTGCGCTCAGCCGTATCTACAATCCGCTTGGCAGATTGATCAAGGACACGGTGGTCATATGCTTTTAAACGAATTCGAATGCGCTGTTTCGCCATATTAATCCACCTATTACGCTAGAATCTTCGTGATCACACCTGCGCCGACGGTCAGACCGCCCTCGCGGATGGCAAACTTCGAACCTTGTTCCAACGCCACCGGGACGATCAATTCGACCATCATGTTGACGTTGTCACCCGGCATTACCATTTCAACACCTTCCGGTAAGGTGATCGAACCAGTTACATCCATGGTTCGAATGTAGAACTGCGGCCGATAGCCAGGGAAGAAGGGCTTGTGCCGTCCACCCTCATCACGGCGTAATACGTACACTTCTGCCATGAATTTGGTGTGAGGCGTAATGCTCTTCGGTTTGGCTATAACCATTCCGCGTTCAATATCATCACGGGTGATTCCGCGCAGTAGCAATCCCAGATTATCTCCAGCCATGCCCTGATCGAGCAGCTTGTGGAACATCTCCACACCCGTACATACGGAATCCATGCTCTTCTCGCGCAACCCAACGATCTCTACCGGATCTCCCACTTTGATGAGACCGCGATCAACCCGACCGGTCACCACTGTGCCACGCCCTTTGATCGAGAAAACATCTTCCACCGGCATCATGAAGGGCTTTTCTGTCTCTCTGACCGGCTGCGGTATGTAGTTGTCAACCACATCCAATAACTCGCGAATGCTGGCATATTCCGGCGCATTCGGGTCAGTCGAGCTGCTTTCGAGCGCTTTCAAGGCCGATCCCTTGACAAACGGGGTCTCATCACCCGGGAATTTGTACTCGGTCAACATCTCACGCAATTCCATCTCTACCAACTCAATCAATTCCGGATCATCCATCTGATCGGTCTTGTTCAGGTAGACGACAATGCTCGGAACTTCCACCTGGCGCGCTAATAATACGTGCTCACGCGTCTGTGGCATGGGTCCGTCCGGCGCAGCTACCACCAGGATGGCTCCATCAATCTGCGCCGCACCGGTAATCATGTTCTTGATGTAGTCACGGTGACCCGGCATGTCCACGTGGGCATAATGCCGTTTGGCTGTCTGGTATTCAACGTGCGAAATGTTAATCGTAATCCCGCGCGCTTTCTCTTCCGGCGCATTGTCGATCTGGTCATAGGCACTATAGCTACCAAATCCCATTAGTTGACTGACTTTGGTAATCGCCGCGGTCAGCGTCGTCTTACCATGGTCAATGTGTCCCATTGTACCCACATTCAAATGTGGTTTACTTCGATCAAATTTCTCCTTCGCCATAGTTCCATGCTCCTTAAATCATTAAGCGATAAAATTACAAGTTTAATAAACGACGCGCCACAGTTTCCGAAACTGGCGCATAATGGTCAAATTCCATTGAAAAAACTCCACGACCCTGAGTACCTGAGCGTAACTCAGTTGCATAACCAAACATTTCCGCCAAAGGTACCATGGCATGAACTGCTTGCGAATTTCCAGGGCGTGCTTCCATACCTTGAATTTCTGACCGGCGAGAATTGAGTTGACCCAATACATCGCCAAGATAATCTTCCGGCATGACAACTTCTACTTTCATAATTGGCTCTAATAATATCGGTCTTCCTTTTTGAAAAGCCTCTTTAAAGCCAAACAAACCAGCCAATTTAAAAGCCATCTCGCTTGAATCTACTTCATGGAATGAGCCATCAACAAGCGTAACTTTAACATCCGTGACCGGGTATCCGGCAAGAATACCAGATTCGGCAGCTTCCCGAACACCATTTTCAATTGCTCGATGGTATTCTTTTGGTACCGAACCTCCAACGATAGCAATTTCAAAAACGATTCCACCCCCGCGATTTAAAGGTTCAATATCAAAAACAACATGACCATATTGGCCATGACCACCTGATTGTTTGACATATTTATAACTATAGCCTCGCACGGCGTTTTGGATCGTTTCACGGTAAGAAACGCGTGGACGGCCAATATTTGCTTTAACATTAAATTCGCGCATCATCCGATCTACCAACACATCCAAATGAAGTTCGCCCATGCCTGAAATAATTGTTTGGCCGGACATATCGTCGGTAGAAACGCGAAATGTAGGATCTTCTTCAGATAATCGACGCAATGCTTCCGACATTTTGTCTTGATCGGCTGTTGTTTTTGGCTCTATTGCAATAAAAATTACTGGTTCGGGGAAAGTAATACTCTCTAAGATTATTGGTGTGCCATTATTACAGAGAGTTTCACCGGTAAAACTAAATTTCAAACCCAAAATTGCACCAATATCCCCGGAAGGTATTGATTGAACATCTTCTCGCCGGTCGGCATACATTCTAATTAAGCGACCAATTCGTTCTTTCTTACCTTTTAAAGGATTAATGACAGTCTCACCTACGTTCATCTTCCCCGAATAAACCCTGAAGTAGGCCAGGCGACCCATGTAGGGATCACTGACCACTTTAAAGACCAGTGCAGCCAGAGGGCCATTATCATCCGGATGAAGTTCGATTTGCTCATCCGTATTCAGCGAGGTTACGATCACAGGTGGAATATCAAGTGGTGAAGGCAGATAATCAATTACAGCATCCAAAACAGGCTGTACGCCTTTATTTTTTAATGATGATCCACAAAAAATAAGAGTTGCTTTACTATCTAAGACAGAGCGTCTTAAACTGGCTTTTAATTCCTCGATGCTAATCGTTGCGCCTTCAAGGTACTTCTCAATCAATTCATCATCAACTTCAGCAGCTTTTTCAATAAGCTGCTCACGAGCAAATTGAGCTGCTTCGAACATATCCGCTGGAATATCTCTAACTTTCGGGTCTCGACCTTCCACATCTTCCCAATAGATCGCTTTCATTTCAATCAGATCAATAACGCCTGTAAATTCAGCTTCTGATCCTATCGGAAGCTGCATTGGGATTGGGAAAGCGCCCAAACGATCGACAATAGAAGCAACGGAATTCTCGAAAGAGGCTCCCACACGATCCATTTTGTTTATGAAGCAAATTCGCGGTACATGATAGCGGTCAGCCTGACGCCAAACCGTTTCACTTTGCGGTTCAACGCCCTGAACAGCATCGAAAACGACAATACCACCATCCAATACACGCAATGAACGCTGTACTTCGGCGGTAAAATCGATATGTCCAGGAGTGTCAATGATGTTAATCTGATAACCTTTCCATTCAGCGGTAACAGAAGCGGAAACAATCGTAATCCCACGCTCGCGTTCTTGCGCCATCCAGTCGGTTACGGTAGTACCTTCATCAACAGAACCAATTCGATATGTTTTACCTGTGTAAAACAAAATTCGTTCGGTTGTGGTGGTCTTACCGGCATCAATATGCGCAATGATTCCGATATTCCGGCACATTTCTAACGGAAAAGCACGATCCATCATATCCCTGTTATCTTCTTAGACGCGATAATGCGAGAACGCCCGGTTAGCTTCCGCCATTTTGTGCGTTTCTTCACGCTTGCGAACAGCACTACCCTGTCCAGTTGCTGCATCCATTAATTCGGCAGAAAATTTTTCGGGAAATGAGCGCCCTGAGCGGGATCGGGAAGCAGTGATTATCCAACGGATCGCCAACTGAGTCCGATGATCGGCGGTTACTTCCATTGGAACCTGATATGTAGCCCCGCCAACACGGCGTGGTTTTACTTCCATAACAGGACCTACGTTCTTAATCGCTGTTTCCATTATCTCAACCGGGTTTTTGCCTGTTTTTTGTTGAATAATTTCAAAGGCATCATAAACCAATCGTTGAGCAACACTTTTTTTACCGTTTTTCATAATATGATGTATGAAAGTTTGTACATACACGCTGTTATAACGAATATCAGAAGGAATTTCCCTTTTTTCCGGTTTTGTACGTCGCATAAAAATTCTCCGTCTAAAATAACTTTACTTGCCAGACTTTCCAGCTTTTGGTCGTTTGGAACCGTATTTGGAACGGGCTTGACCACGATTATTAACGCCAGTGCTATCCAATGTTCCACGAACAATGTGATATCGCACACCCGGCAGATCTTTTACACGACCACCGCGCACCAATACAACGGAGTGCTCTTGTAATTGGTGTCCCTCACCAGGAATGTAAGCAGTTACTTCCAAACCATTGGATAAACGGACACGAGCGATTTTGCGTAACGCTGAATTTGGTTTCTTAGGTGTCATTGTACGGACAACCGTGCAAACACCACGTTTTTGAGGGGAACCCTTTTCTTCGTGTGAACGCCGTTGTTTCAGCGAGTTGAATGAATATTGCAAAGCTGGTGCCTTGCTTTTTGCCTTCCTGGTCGAACGTCCTTTACGGATCAGTTGATTGATAGTTGGCACGTCTTCTTGCCTCCAGTTAAGAATATCAAAAAATACTTTCATTAATTAAGGCCACCTTCTTACTGTGATGGCCTCGACAATACGCCTGAATGACAACAGTGGGTTCCACTGAATTTAGGCAACGAGGACGGATTATATCATGCGCTACTTTCACAGTCAAGGAAAGTATCTCTAACCCATTCCCCCGAAACCTCCTCCCAGGCCTAACAATCCTGTACCCATACTGGGTGGTTTTACTCGCTCCTCATCCTTACCAAACCGAACAGCTTCACCATTTTCCATAATGGCTTCCACCGATAAACCAAGGCTTTGAAGTTCTTTCACCAAAACACGGAATGAAGCAGGTAAACCTGGCTCCTCAATTGGATCGCCCTTTACAATGGCTTCGTAGGTAGCCACACGCCCCTGCACATCATCAGACTTGACTGTCAGCATTTCCTGCAAGGTATAAGCAGCACCATAGGCTTCCAATGCCCAGACTTCCATTTCACCGAAGCGCTGTCCACCGAATTGAGCTTTTCCGCCCAGCGGCTGTTGCGTAACTAAGCTGTATGGTCCAGTAGAGCGGGCATGTACTTTGTCCTCAACAAGGTGATGCAATTTCAACATGGTCATAACACCAACAGTTACCGGTTGATCAAAAACCTGGCCAGTTTTTCCTTCTCGTAAAGTCATTTTTCCAAGAATTGGCATCGGCCGGCCGCTTTCACGCATATATTCCTCAGCAACTGAACGTACATTTTCAAAGGTAAGTCCACTGATATCCTGATCTTCAGAAGCCAGCCATAATTTCAAGCATGCTTCAATCGCTTTAAGATCACGTGTCTGAGAAATTTTTTCACCCAGGTTCTCTAAAGATTCGAACGCCAGAATTTCGCTGGGGTCATAACCCTCATCACGCAGCCAGCCTTCGAGCACGGATTTGCGCGCAAGCTGGCGATCGGTTGACAAGGCGTAAATGTCATATCCCTGGTCTCCAAGCCACTGTTCCATGTACAGTAAACGTACCTCATCGTCATCACGAATCATCGCAGGGGAATAATCTTCTTCCTTCACCCATTCCCAAGCTTTGCTGGCTGAAACATTCCATGCACGGTCAATCATCCAGGCACGCGCAAGTTCAGCTTCGATCTCGTATTCATTGGTGCCATCAAACACAGGCGTAATGGCACGAAAACCCAATCGACTGGCTGCCCAACCTAGATGAACTTCCAAAACCTGACCGATATTCATACGACCGGGAACGCCTAGGGGGTTCAAGATGATATCAACCGGAGTACCATCCTCAAGGAATGGCATATCTTCCACCGGTACAACCCGTGAAACAACGCCCTTGTTACCATGACGTCCAGCCATCTTATCACCGGCGGTGATCTTACGTCGTTGTGCCACAGCTACACGCACCATCATATCAACCCCAGCCGATAAATCAGTGTTATCTTCACGCGTAAAGACCTTTACATCTACAACTTTACCGCGCTCACCATGCGGCATCCGGAGGGAGGTATCTTTTACATCACGCGATTTTTCGCCAAAAATGGCTCGCAGCAAACGTTCTTCTGGTGTTAATTCTTTTTCGCCCTTTGGTGTAATTTTACCAACTAAAATGTCGTTCGGGCCAACTTCTGCGCCGATGCGGATAATGCCGCTTTCATCAAGATCTTTAATAGCGTCTTCACCCACATTGGGTATGTCGCGGGTAATTTCTTCCGGACCCAATTTGGTATCGCGGGCTTCCACCTCATATTTTTCAATATGAACCGATGTAAAACGATCATCCTGCACAAGCCGTTCTGAGATCAAGATTGCGTCTTCGAAGTTGCCTCCTTCCCATGAAACAAAGGCAACAACCGCATTTTGACCCAAAGCCAGGTTCCCATTTACTGTGGAGGAAGAATCGGCCAATACATCACCTTTGCGCACTCGCTGGCCTTTAACCACAGCCGGTCTTTGATCGATACACGTACTTTGATTTGACCGTTGGTACTTCCGTAAAGTGTAGCTCCTAAGGCCACTTTCACTACGAACCATCACTTCACGGCCTGTGACGGACACCACATCGCCTTCTTCTTCAGCAACCAGCACCTGACCGGAATCCTTGGCCGCATAACTTTCCATACCCGTTGAAACGGTGGGAATATCCGGCCTTAGGAGTGGGACTGCTTGGGCCATCATGTTAGAGCCCATTAAAGCACGGTTAGCATCATCGTGTTCCAGAAATGGGATTAAAGAGGCACTGATACCAACAACCTGGTTTGGAGCAATATCCATGTAATTGATACTATCCTGACTGGAAATGATGAAGTCAGAGTGATGCCGACTGGAAATTCGTTCTTTTTCAAATTCAAAATACTCATCGAGATGTGTGTTCGCTTGCGCAATGACGAATTTATCTTCTGCATCAGCCGATAAATATTCGACTTCTGTAGACACAAAAGGTCTGACAGGGATACTCTTGCGATCCAATGCTTTAATTGCAGGCAGCATTTTCTTGGTGATTCGTTCGCCGTCACTGACGATCACTTCGCCGGTTTCGGTATTGGACAGAGTTTCGCGTACCTCTTTCTGCAGCAAACGGCTATCATCGCTGGCCAGGTAACGGATTACACGCCTGTATGGTGTTTCGATAAAGCCATATTCATTTACCATAGCAAAAGTGGCCAACCGGCCAATTAATCCAATGTTTGGGCCTTCCGGTGTCTCAATTGGACAAATGCGACCATAATGTGAATGGTGAACATCGCGTACATCAAAGCCGGCACGTTCGCGTCTTAATCCGCCCGGGCCAAGCGCTGAAAGTGTTCGTTTATGGCGTAACTCTGCCAAAGGGTTGGTTTGATCCATAAATTGTGAAAGCTGGCTGGAACCAAAGAATTCGCGTAAGGAAGCGATCACCGGGCGAATATTTACCAGGCTGGCTGGTGAAATTTGATCCTGGTCACGAATGGACATACGTTCTTTAATAACACGTTCCATTCGACGTAGACCGACCCGCAGTTTGTTCTGAATCAACTCTCCAACCGTTTTTACTCGACGGTTCCCAAGATGATCAATATCATCTTTATCTTCCTGCAAATTGTTGATCATAATCAGCCGCCGAACCAGGGCGACAATATCCCAGGTTGTGATTGTACGATGCGACATGGGGATATGATCAGTCAGGTCAAGTTTCTGATTAAGCTTATAGCGACCAACACGTTCCAGATCATAATGACGCTGATCGACAATTTGCTCTTCCAGGAATTGGCGGGCGTTATCAACCGTGGCAGGATCTCCGGGTCGCATTCGTTTGAAGAATTCCACCAGGGCAGCTTCAGAAATTTTCATATCTCCGCTTAAGTCCCACTCAGGTTCTTGCGCTATCGTCTTTGCGATAAATTGGCGATCCGGGTCATTATCAACATCGTGGAAAATAGCCATCAACTCTTCATCAGTCCCATGTTTAAATGGGCGATCCACCAAACCATCATCGATGGCTGCCAGTGCACGTAAGAATATAGTGATGGGAACCGTACGCTTACGGTTGAATTTTAAAATTAAATAATCGTTTTTACGAGTCTCAAACTCCATCCAGGCACCGCGGTCAGGTATCAATTTGGCTGAAGCCAACCTGTGCCCGGTCGACCGATCCACAGGAGCCTCAAAGTAGACACCCGGAGAACGGATTAGCTGCGAAACAACTACCCGCTCGGTACCATTGATAATAAACGTTCCTTTTTCAGTCATTTCAGGAAACTCACCCAGGAAGATGTCCTGTTTGATCTGTTCCGAAACATCCGAACCACCCAATAAGACTGAAACCCATAACGGGCTGGCATATGTAAGATCTCGCTCCACACAATCTTCAATTGTATGTTTAGGAGCTTCAAACCAATACTTCAAATTCCATTCTTTGGCTTCAACAGATTTCCCTGGGAAATAAAGCTTTAATCCTTTATTATATGATTCAATAGGTGAAATCTCATCGAATAAATCTCCCAGCATTTCGTTTTTTAAACGCTGGAAGGATTCTAACTGAACCTCAATTAACTGAGGTAAATCGTATACAACCGGAATACGCGCGTAAGACTTTTCTGGCAAAAATGACATATCTTTCTCCTGACGTTTTCAACCCGATGGATGGAAACAAGGCCTATCCTCCCATTCTATCGACGGGATGCAAACGAATATTATAACAATAGGGACCGGACTGGTCAAGATAGCAATTTATTAATTTCACATTTCTTCATTGTAATTTAGCAGTTTTCCGAATTTCAATCTTTACCTTCTACTTAAAATTTCGACCAATCAACCTCAATTTCACTATTCTCTTAATTCAACATCCAACTCGAGTGAACCCATTTTGCTCTTTCAAGGTTGATTATTCTTCCTTTAATATCTTTTTTTAATCCGATTTCGATCAGACCAATGGTTGGGGGATCGCCTTTATGGTTACCTTCATAGGCTGAACCTGGGTTGAAAAACAATTTTCCTCCAACCCATTGATTTTCACTGTGATGAGTATGGCCAAAAATGATCACTTTTGCCCCATTGGCATAATTGCTCAATTTCTTCGGATAGCGGGAGAAACGATATCCATGCAAATAAAAGGGTATTTTATCGAATAAATATCTAAAAAAGCTTCCATGTCCATGCATCAATGCAACTTGCACTCCATTGATCTCGAGTAAGATAACATCTTTTTGCTTTGGCAGACGAAACCAATCTCGGTTTCCCCGCACTGCCAAACAGGGAGCCACCTTTTGCAGCTCATCAATCACTCGTATCGTTGAAATATCCCCTGCATGCAGGATCAAATCTACTTTCAGTTCTTTGAACACCGGCAAAATTCCAGGGTGAAGTGAACCAACCCGATCTGGAATATGAGTATCTGCGATTACCCCTATTCTGGCAGGTTTACCTTTCAAGAAATCCAGTTGTTCTATCACCAAGATTTATCACTTTCACGAACATTCAAAAACACCAAAGGTTTTTAGTTCTTATTTGAGGTGGTTTTTAATTTCAGCAATGGCTTGCGGGGTGGACTTATATAGAACTGTTTTCATTCCTAATTTATCTGCCGCTTCTATATTTTCAATAAAATCATCAATGAAAATAGTCTCTTGGGCTTTAACATCCATTTGTTTTAAAATTGCCAGGTAAAAAAGAGGGTCAGGTTTGGCTTTCTTTTGCTCAGCCGAAAAAAAGACAACATTGAACAGATGCAAAAAATCATACTTATTTTCCAGCCATCTTCTCGTCTCACTCATGGCATTTGAAAGCATACCCATTTTATAATTATCTTTTAGGCTGCGAATGAATTCCACCAATTCCAAATCGAGCGCATCGCCACCCCAAAACATTTCTTTAAATTTCATAACATCATCATTTGGGACACCTAATTTGTCGAGCACATTTTCAAAATGCTCCAGCTCACTGATTTCACCGCGTGTTGCTTGCTGTGCTGTATCGGAGCCATAAACAAGTTGATCCAAATCCCGGTAACTAAGCCCAAATTGCTGTGCCAGATGAGAGCGGCTGGCCTGATCAACTGTTTTGACTAATACACCACCCATATCAAAAATAATTGCTTTTATATCAGAACCGGGCATTTACTCTCCTAAAATTGATAATCCAAAGTATAACACGTCGAAAGTTTACTTCTACGACAAAGGTTAACCAGATCCTGATTCCCATTCGCTGCGCAAAATTCCTATGAAATTCAGATTTCAGCGCTTGCCTTCATAATCGATCCAATTGACCAATTTTCCCTCATACTTTAAACCAATCTTTTCATGGGGACAAATTGCCCGTTGATTATCTTCAAACGCCGTCATGCTGACACGGTGGACATGAAGAATCACACACATGGCATCACTTCTATAGCCTTGGCCGGGTCCAGTGATAGGAGTGAAGCACGCTTGGGATCAATCTCATAGTCGATTTCAGCCAATGTGCATGATTTTGTTTCCATTAACGGACTAGAATTCTTTAATATTTTCTTTGTACTTGTAGGAGATACCTGAAAATATTTGCGGGTATCTCCTTTTTCACTCTCTTGAATACAATTTTCTCAGACTCCAATTAGGAAGTTTAGAGGTAAACGGTAAGACTGGAAAGCTTCTTCATCCAAACCCCTGTACTCAAGGCCGCTCACCTCGCTGACCAGTTTGCCCATTGAATTCTTTAAGAAATTGTCCTTTTTGAAATCATTCACGTTGACCAATAATATTTTGGTAAACATGCCTGAGCGCACATCCCTGCTCAATGCATCAAACGCCCGGTAATCATTATATGTTTCAGAATGCAGATCAATATAAATTGCAACCAGCATCTTTTTATCCATACAACGATCGATGTGCATGAGTGCTAGCATAACTTTACGCTTGAGATCAAACAATTCATATGCCCCTTTTGCGCAATGGGCGGGAATATATAACCCAAACGCATCAGGACTTGCTACTGCCTGACGGTTGATATATTCGATACTGTAATTATTGTTAATCAATAGACTTCGAAACATTTCCAGCCTCCTTTTCAGAGGTTGCCTACTAACTTCTTCTGCGATTCGGCTTGTTAGCCATGCCAAAATTGTTATTTCTTCTCACCATTTTATTCTTAAGCTCTTAACAAAAAACCACAGATGTATGTGATCCGTGGCTTAAGGAAATTGTAGAATTGATATTAAAGAAAAAAGCCACGGGTTTTGAGTTGCCCGCGGCCGTTGATGACAAAAAAATTATCTAACGACTAAGAGGCACACTCCGACAAGGATAAACACAGCTGCCAGAAACACTGGCGATAAATGCGGCGGGCAACAATTCAATGTAAATAGTTTGGCTCATGGGTTGTGCTTCCTTTCCTTATAAGATAGTAGATATTTTACTTAATTCCAAATGACTTGTCAATAGGGCAAAAAGATATTATTTCTTTACGATCAAAGTATGAGAACAGGGGAAAAATCCTGATACATGAATCTCCCCGGTCAACTTAAATTGTTTTCAGCCTTGACGCTTTCTGAGAGTAAGATAAAATTATAGGTAATGGGGCGGTGGCGGAATAGGCAGACGCAGCGGACTTAAAATCCGCCGGTAGAGATACCTTGTGGGTTCAAGTCCCACTCGCCCTACAGACGTGTAACCTTTTGCACGTCTTTTTCAATCAAGCCCATATTTATGTGCCTTCGCTAATTTTCTAGAACATTCTTAACAAAAGCAATCCGTTTTTTACCGGTCGATTAAAGCCAAGTCAATACTGAGTAGTGCAGCCGCATTTCGGAGCGATAAAGAATTTCTTTTTATCTACGTTTCAACTTGAGAACTTAAATTGGGCAGTTCGTTAATCACATGTTAAATCTCACGCTTATTATCCTACCCTATTCACTCAGAATTATAATAATTCAATTAGGATGCCTGCCTCCGACCATTAATAGAAATTCTGACCGAAGGGAAGCCGTTGATTATTGAATGTCTGCGGGTATATCAAATGTGCTGGCCACGGTTCTCGAAAAATTCATTCAATCAATCCGGATGGATGAAGGTGCTGAAATGATCGCAGCTTTTCAGTTTCCAGAATCTGCCAAATTTCCTATCAGCAATGGACTCTCCACCTGATTAAATGGATGGCCAATACTTTTCCTAACCGGACAATTTATGATCTCTTACCCCGCAATTATCAATATGGATTTACAATTAGGAGTGAAATGAATTTGATTTAATACTGATTTTCACCTTTAATGTAAAAATCAAAATCCATTAATCCCCGTTTTATAAACCGTAGTGAGAAAGTTATAAGAAAGGAATCCAATGAGTAACACATCGAATAAAAAGAAGAGGGAATTTCAAGCAACAAAACTAAACCTTTTAAGTCCGGTACCATCTGATATAAAAATTGCCGGCCCGGCTGAACTTAAACCAATCAGTTTGATTGCCGAGGAGTTGGGTATCCTGCCCGAAGAACTGGAACTCTACGGCCCGTATAAGGCAAAAGTAAAACTGGAAATCCTTGAGCGTTTGAAAGACGTTCCTAATGGAAAGTACATTGATGTAACCGCTATCACACCCACACCGCTTGGTGAGGGAAAAACAACCACGACAGTTGGGGTGAGTCAGGCTCTCGGTGCTCATCTTGGCCAAACGGTCATTACCTGCATTCGCCAACCAAGCCAGGGCCCTACCTTCGGAATTAAAGGCGGCGCTGCGGGTGGTGGTTATAGCCAGGTAATTCCGATGGATGAGTTCAATTTGCATCTTACCGGTGACCTGCATGCGATCACAGCCTCCAACAATTTACTGGCTGCCGCGATCGATGCCCGCATGCTACACGAATCAACTCAGACTGATGAGCGCTTATTTGCCAATCTCTTCCCCAAAGACAAACAGGAGAAGCGTCATTTTTCAGTAGGTATGCTGCATCGCAAGAAAAAACTGGGGATTGAAACGGATGATCCGGACCAAATGACTGCTGAAGAAAGAAGTCGTTTCGTTCGCCTTGATATCGACCCTGATTCGATCACCTGGAAACGTGTTGTCGACACCAATGATCGTTTCTTACGCGGGATCACCATCGGCAAAGGCCCCGATGAGATCGGGCATGAACGTGATACTGGTTTTGACATTACAGTTGCCAGCGAAATTATGGCAATTCTGGCACTCACAACTGGTTTGGAAGACATGCGTGAACGGTTTGGGCGTATGGTGATTGGAACCAATTTTAAAGGGGAAGCCATTGATGCCAATGACATCGGTGTCGCCGGCGCTTTGACGGTATTGATGAAAGATGCAATAAAGCCAAACATGATGCAAACATTGGAAGGCACACCCGTCTTCGTTCATGCTGGCCCCTTCGCCAATATTGCTCATGGTAACAGCTCCGTACTGGCAGATAAGATTGCATTAAAGTTGGCAGATTACGTCGTTACCGAATCCGGATTCGGTGCCGATATGGGCATGGAAAAATTCTTTGATATTAAATGTCGTACATCCGGGCTGATTCCTGATGTTGTCGTAGTTGTGGCAACGATTCGCGCTTTAAAGATGCACGGTGGCGGGCCTAAAGTAGTGGCTGGCCGGCCGCTTGCTAAAGAGTATGTGGAAGAAAACATGGATTTACTTAAAGCCGGTCTTAACAACCTCATGCACCACATTAAGATTGCCAAAAAATACGGAATTCCTGTAGTGGTAGCGGTAAATCGTTTCTTTACTGATACTCAAAAGGAAATAGATCTGGTCTGCGAAGAATCCATGAAAAATGGCGGTGCAGAGGCTGCGGTTGTCTCAGAGCATTGGGAATTTGGTGGCCAAGGGGCAGTTGAATTGGGAAAAGCCATAATGAAAGCAGCTGAAAAGCCGCACGATTTTAAATTCCTCTATCCTTTGGAAATGAGTATTAAAGATAAGATCGAAACTATCTCCAAAGAAATTTATGGGGCAGATGGTGTGGATTACACGCCAGAAGCAGAGGCACGGATTACCGCCTATGAAAAGCTTGGCTTTGGTAATAACCCTATTTGTATGGCAAAAACGCATTTGAGTATTTCGCATGACCCCACCTTGAAAGGTGTGCCGACCGGGTTCCGCATTCCTGTGAGCGATATCAAAGCATCGCTTGGGGCCGGGTTCTTATACCCCCTCCTTGGTGAAATGCGCACCATGCCCGGGTTACCGACCCGCCCTGCTTTTTTTGATATTGATCTCAATCCTGATACCGGCGAGGTTTACGGTTTGTCCTGACCGAAAATGGCTCTATGCAAAAAGAGGTTATCTTTTAGTCCGGATAACCTCTTTTAATTTAACATCATAATTTTCATTTTTTTCGCAACTCGCCTCAACTGATGTGTTCCGCAGCAGCTTCACCTATTTTGCAACTTTACTTGAAACCGATGACGACCGATCGATAACTTTCATTGCGAGAAAGGATTGTAACGCCCGACGAAGCAACCCTGTCCGATAAGAGAAAGATTGCTGCGCTGCTCCTCATAACAAAAAGCAGTGATAGTTTGGTGCCTTACAAACTTTCTTGAGAAAAAAAGTCAAAAGGCTTTTCTTCCGAGGAGTATTATGTCTCTTTCAAGTGAGATCTTTCGTAAGGGTGAAGCATCCGGGAAACTATTCCATCCTGTAATATCATACCCATCGCGGATGCTTCGCCCATCAGCCGACTGCTCCGACTCATACCATAAATATGTGTTGGTTTGGCGCATTACAAGCACACCCTACGACTTGCTTGTATTGAGCAATGTTATTTCATCCTCTAATACCGCCTTTCAGCGGCATAGCTGAATCTCGCAATGACAGCCAAATCAGCAAAGGTCTGTAAGAAGGGGAACGCTTAGAAGTATTAACGGTGAAAAATCACATTGTAAAATCAGAACGATCGTAGAAAAATCATTACCGTTCACCCGCAAATCATTTTGCGTGACCCGCAACGGCTTGACCAACTCATTAGAGCTGGTCAAGCAAAAGCAAATAAGGTGGGCCAATTAAATTTTGTTACAACGAATTCTTTGGTTTCATCAAATTTAAGTTCGAGTTTTGAGCAAATTTATACGGTTTGATTTTTTCCACAGTAATGCCCTGAAAGGAGCAACAAAATTGTGAAACTAAGGAGAATGATCAGAGGTAGAGTCCATGAATTTGTTGAATCAAAAATACTTCCCATTAAAATCGGGCCAATCGCTGCAAACGCATATCCCACAGATTGAACCATTCCGGAGAGTTTTGCGGAAATCGCACCATCGGAAGATCTGAGTGAAATCAAGAGCATCGTCATTCCAAATGATGTCCCTGATGAAAATCCACAAATTAGCGATGCCGCCAATAAAACCTCAGGACTATGCGAAACCAGAAGAAGTGCAATTCCAAAAAAATAAATGCTGGAGGTGATCCCCAAAATTGTTCTTTGATCTGCTTTACGGGCTGCCAGTTGAGGAATCAGGAAAGCAGCTATACTGCTCATGATCTGATATCCAAATGCATAATAACCGGCATTCTCCCAAGAAATCCCACGTGAATTCAAGACACTTGGCAACCAGGCAACCATAAAGTAAAAGATTATTGATTGCATTGCCATAAAAACTGTGAGCCACCATGCTAACGGAGACTTCAACAAATTTGTTTGCGGGCGATCCTCTCCGGCACTTGATCTACTGGCAAGGCGAATAGAACGTTGTGGATACCAGGCTACCACAGCGAAAATGATTAGGATCACCCATACTGCCAAACCATGGCGCCAATTCATTCCCGGTAGCAAGCTAATCGGCAGGCTGATCCCAGCGGAAATTCCGGCAAAAGCAGATAGGCTGGTGATAAACAAACCCGTTGCCAGTCCAATATGAGACTGAAGACGGGATTTGATAATACCCGGGATTAACACGTTCCCGAAAGTAATCCCAATTCCAAGAATGACTGATCCCAGGAACAGGCCTGCAATATGAAAATAAGAACGGAGCAAAATACCGGCAATCATGACAAACAAACTTGCTAAAAGAACATATCCTGTACCAAAACGTTTATCAAAGTTGCCGACAAAGGGAGAAACTACTGCGAACAAAATCAATGGTATGGTGGTCAGGAGTCCTAAAACGGCGTTGGAGAGGGGTATATCTGCCCGAATGAGGGTGATGAGCGAGCCTACAGCCGTTATCGGTGCTCTTAATGTGGCGGCAATACACGCGATGGCTAACATTAATAAAATGTCGCTTTTCTTCATTGATTTTCTTCGCTCCAGTGGTTTTGGCAATCATCGTGTGATTGTTTAATGATATTTTCCAGTCATTTTCAGATCTGATCTTATAAACTTAACCTAAATCAATCCTCAAGTGAGACTTGAAGATAACATTCAAAGTTTTTACTTCTTTATCAATTTTTGCTTCAGTGCCATCGCAACCGCTTCAGTTCGGCTGGAGACATCCAATTTAGCGAGAACACTGCTAACGTGAAACTTTACTGTTGAACGGGAAATGACCAATTTTTCAGCAATTTCAACGTTGCTAAGCCCTTCTGCAATCAGGGAAAGTACTTCTTCTTCACGATTTGTAAGACCGTAATCTGGTTTGGGTGAATGGGTGGCCGCGTGAATTAGTGCTTGAGTAGCTTCCGGAGCAAGAGTTGGTTGACCGTGGTAAGCGGAACGTATAGCTGCTGCCAATTCATCAGCAGAAACATTCTTCAGTAAATAACCAATCGCTCCCGCCTTTAATGCTTCCTGAACAAGGCCTTCTTCTTTAAAGCTTGTTAAAACCACCACCTGAACATATGGGCATTGCTCACGGATAATTTTCGTCGCAGCAGCGCCATCCATGTTAGGCATCACCAAATCCATCAAAACGACATCAGGGGATAACGTTTCACATAGTGCGACAGCTTCTTTTCCGTCTTTTGCTTCGCCTACAAATTCGAGATCATCAAAAACATATAAGAATGCAGCCAAACCACTGCGAACTACTGCGTGATCATCAACCAGCATCACCCGAATCAGTTTATCTTTGCCCATACATGGTCTCCCAAATTCAAAACAGCAACGTTATTAATAAAGTGGGTGATTTTTAGAATCAACCGAATTCTTCTTATTTCCTGTCCTTACATATTTCCAGGAAATATTCTCGCATTCTATGAAGTTGGTGAATTCCTTGAAGAAAGCACTTTCTTAATAAATCGACATTATAACCAACTAATTATACTCAATCCCACAGCATTTATTAACATTAAAATCGCTGCTTTTATTGAGCGTTTTGCCGACCTTTCAATCATATTATTTAAGAATATCTGATAGAACCGTTGGCTCTACATTAAATAATCCAGCCTGGGGTAAACGCTCCAGTAAATCCTTCCAGTGTGGGTCCTTGTCAAATACCTGACGAAATAACGATTTCGATTGTTCTACTTTCCCAATTTGAACCAGGGTAACGGCGTACCAGAATAAAAGTTCTGTCATTTCGGGTGCTAAATCGACTGCAGATCGATAAGCATGTAATGCCTCTGGCATATTCCCGGCAGCCAAAAATTCATCCCCATTATTCATAAACGTGTATGCCTGATGTATCCGCAGCAACCGATTGAGCTCATCCAATGGGTTCGCATCATCTTCAACCCGCAGATCAATCAATGTATCCTTCCAGGGAGAGCCGGATGACGTTGCCGACACAATTCGAATCGCTGCACTTTGTTTCCCACGAATATCACCGCCTTCGGATTGGGCTGCAAAAAGTGCCGCCATTAAACGATTCGGAAATGTGTCAGTGCTTTCCAAATATGCCTTTTCCATCGCAGACCAGACAGTTTCCTTATCCATCATATTCGCCTGAACACTATAGCCATCACCGCTGTGATGACCAGCAGCAGCAATACAACGTTTTCCGGTGTGAACAGCCACCTGACCACTTGCATTAACCATGGCAACCTGACGAACCTGAGGGTTATCGTCCGCAGCAAGAAGAGCATTCAGCGTTTGCTTTGGTGTTTTGCCAGCTCTCATTAGCGCGAGCCCAAGAGGTCCATAACTAACCTCCACCATTGACTGAGTGGCAACCACACCCACCCCGGCTTCTGCCCACCCAACCAGTGATCCAACTGAAAACCAATGAGATTGAACTGCCACCCCCATGTTACCGCTTTGAGGGTCACGAGCAACGATCGAATAAGTATGTGCGATTGGGAATCTGGACATCATGGTAGATACCTTTCTATTTAAATTAAATTTTCAGATCTTTGGCCAGGATGGCTGCCAGCTTCTGAGAGACGAGGGTTAATGAGTGATATAATTTATTAATACTTTACCACAAGGAGGACCAAATGCGTTTAGGCCCAACTGAACTAATTGTAATATTGGCTATAGTTCTTCTCCTTTTTGGAGTAGGAAGAATTAGCAAAATTGCCGGTGAACTTGGCAGTGGGATTCGCTCTTTCAAAGATGGTTTGCAAGGCGATAAAAAAGACAAAGAAGATCAGGATTCTGAAGACGAAGCTTAATCCCTTCAATTTTCAGCTATTTTTCACCTGGAAAACGATAAGAATATGAATATTCTCGGAATCGGTCCGTTAGAACTCGTATTCATCATCATCATCATGATATTGGTTCTTGGACCACAACAAATGGTCACTACAGCCCGAAAAGCAGGGGCATTTATGCGTAAAGTGATTAAATCTCCCTTGTGGGGAACCATTATGGATACTTCCAGGGAAATTCGGGACATTCCGACCCGCCTGGTTCGGGAAGCTGGTTTGGAAGAAGACCTCAAAGAAATAAGGTCATCAACCCAATCTGTCAATGATATTAAGAATATATCTATTTCAATCGATCCATTATCAATATCCAATCAAAAATCTACGCCAATCAAACCCACAAACCCTCTTCCTGATTCATCGGATGAAAATAAAAGTGAATCACAATTACCACAAAATTCTCATTTGGAAACAGACGAAGCTAATAAACAATCAGATCAATTAAGAATCACGTCTGCTGATGAAAACACCGCGTTTAAAAATAATGAACTCAAAAATCCGGATTCTGAAGAATAATCACCGACTATAAATATTCATGAGCACAAGTAAACTTGAATCAATGTCCATTTGGGGCCACATCAACGAGCTGCGCAAACGCTTGTTTATCGCAGTTGGTGCACTGGCAATAACCACCATAATCAGCTTTGCACTCGTTCCCTTTTTGTTAAACATCATCACCAAACCGGTTGGTGGATTGCAAAACCTGCAGTCGATTGAAATGACAGAAAATATCGGCGTTTTTATGCGTCTTTCGATGCTTTCCGGTTTTATCTTTGCTTTCCCGATTATCCTTGGTGAACTGCTGGCTTTTGTTGCTCCAGGACTCAACCAACGAGAAAAACGCTGGATTTTTATCACTATTCCGATTGCTACAATTTTGTTTCTTTCCGGGGTGGCATTTGCTTATTTTGTCATGTTGCCGGTTGCTGTGCCTTATTTAATAAATTTTTTGGGTGTGCCCACTACCCCGCGTTTATTAAGCTACACAAAATTCACTACCAGTTTGATATTTTGGCTTGGGATTGGGTTTGAATTGCCAATTGTCGTTTTTGCGCTTGCCAAGTTCAAAATTGTTACGCCCAAAATGCTATTAAAACAATGGCGAATTGCCATTGTTATTATTGCAGTTTTGGCAGCAGCGATTACACCTACCGTCGACCCGGTCAATATGGCGATTTTGATGGTGCCCCTTTTTGTGTTATACCTATTAAGCGTTTTATTTGCATTTTTTGCCTGATTAACGACAACCATAACTGCGAGGAATCTATGTCTCATGTAACCATAAACCATGACCCGGAGCCTATTCGATTATTTAAGAGCAGCTTTTTGGAGTTTTTTACTCACATTAGCCCAATTACTGTCCTTGTAATCTGGATTCCCATTGTAATATTTTTCCTTTATCGAACAATCACCCAGGCACAGCACTGGTTAATCACTCCTTTGGCATTTATTAGCGGACTTTTCCTGTGGACGCTGGCTGAATACGTCCTTCATCGTTTTTTGTTTCATTATCGCCCACGTACACCTCGCCAGGAGCGTATTTTCTTTCTCTTTCATGGTGTCCATCATGCTCAGCCAAAAATTAAAACACGTCTGGTTATGCCGCCTGTTCTGAGCATCCCGATGGCTTCACTTTTTTTAGGTCTTTTTTACCTGGTTTTTTCCGTAATCCTGCCAATGAATGCCTGGGTAGGAGCTACATTCTCAGGTTTCATAGCCGGCTATGTCATTTACGATATGATGCATTATGCTACGCATCATTTTGCCATGCACAACGGAATCTGGAAATGGCTAAAACGGCATCACATGCAGCATCATTATAAAGATCCCAACTTGCAATTTGGGGTCAGCTCTCCATTATGGGATTATGTTTTTGCCACGATGCCCAAGGAGAAATGATGATGGAGGATGCCAATAAAATCCCCTTGATCCATGTTAAGGGGTCGCATTTACAAATCGGACACCAAATCGGCGAGGCATTTCGCCAAAACATATCCGCAAGTATCGATAATGCTCGCATCCTGATCGATAAGGCATATGACCAGCTGCAGCTCAACTGGGAAGGGGCTGTCATCCAATCCCGCAAATACATCCCCTTTGTCGAAGAGCATTACCCTCAATATGTCGACGAGATGCAAGGAATCGCTCAAGGGGCAAATGTTGAGTACGATGACATCTGTGTTGTTAATGCGATGGAGGCGGTTACCAGCGATGCGCTCCACCTGACCAAATGCACCAGCATGGCTGTCAACCAACAATGCACCCGTGATGGTAGCGTGCTGGTGAGTCATAACGAAGATTGGACGCCTGAAGATGAACATTTTGTTTACCTCGTGCACGCCAACCCGGATAATGAACCATCCTTCCTGGCAATGAGCTATGGCGGTTTGCTGCCCAATGTCGGATTTAACTCTTTTGGAATAGCACAATGCTGCGATTCTGTTTACCCCGATGATAGTCGCATCGGAATTCCCCGTATCGTCTATTCGCGTGCAGTGCTGGCAGCCAAATCTCCGGCCGATGCGATCCGTAGTATTTTGGTTCCGCAAAGAGCGGCCGGTTACAACCACTTGATCGTGCACGATAGCGGTGAAATGTATAACGTCGAAACTTCCGCTCGCCAGTTTGCTTTAATTTATGGGGAAGAAGGCTGTCTGGTGCACACGAACTTCTATCTCGACGCAGAAATGAAACGGGTTGAAGATGAACCGGAAGAACTGATAAGCGCACGCGTTCGATATCATCGTGCCTGGCGTTTGTTGCATGCTTCCCATCAGCATTCTGTGGAATCTCTGCAAGAAATTCAAAGAGACCATGTCAACTACCCTGATTCGATTTGCAACCATGGGATTGATAAAAATGTACTCAACAGTGAAAAAACGATCATGGCCATGGTTATTGATTTAAGCAACCGTCGGATGCATGCCGCCTGGGGTTCGCCTTGTAAAGGCACTTACCATACCTATCAACTGGATGGGTAAGGTTACTTTTTACTCCGATTGCTCAATGTTATTTTCGGTGGCAACTTCCTGATTTGAAACATCATTTTTACGGGAAATCGAGCAAAATTTAAATGACAATCTTATTAAACACTGGTTTATGACAGCTAAAGAAATTCATATTCATGATTTGCTTCATTAAGAAATCTGGATAAAGGTTCTGACCTTTGCAAAGTACCACTTGGGTGAAATTAAAAGCATGTCTCACCATCGCCCGTTAAGCCTCATTACTGACGGAATTATAATGTTTTCCATCTCCATGTTTGTCTGGTTAGTAGGTAAGATTATGATAATTAAACATTGTCGCAAATGGAAGACTTTCGAGAACAGATTATAAATTTAATAGATGTTGTCCAAAAAGCTTGCATATTTTGTCAACAACGCATCCGGAAATGAACAGCCGAACGCTTAAAATCCAGAGATTTCTCCTGGTTGATTTTTCAGTATTCAATTGTTAACCGCTTGTACTTTCCATATTCTTATACTTTCTAAGAAGATGCGAATGAAGCTCTCTTTTCGATGAACAACCTCTACTTCCATTTTGATCAACACCTCAGAACAAAGTTAACAGAACTGATTTGATAATAATTAGAACTTTTCATTCATAAATCGAACTTTTGAGTTTTTCTATATTGATACTTTAATTGAAACCACAGACAACTGATGGATAACTGTCATTGCGAGACCATCCAATGACGCAGAGCGTCATCAAAAGCAGAAATAACAAACTGGTAAATTGGGCAGGTTACACTAAGGCGAAAAGAACGGAGTAAATTGGAGCGAGAAAGCCCATTTGCGAGAATGGTTAAGTTGGGACGTTTGAGTTTTGCTATGAGTAGGGCAGCTAAGCAATCTTTCTCTCAATAGAAAGGATTGCTTCGTCGGGCATTACACGTCCTCTTCGCAATGACAGTGAGTAGGGTGGGTCAACGACGCACCAAATTGCAGGCTAGAAAGATTATCTTGGATCTAAAATAGATAATTTGCCCATCAATTTTCTTAAGTATTCATATCTTGATGAAACAACGTGACATAAAAAAGGGTGGGTTCTGCCAGCCTGAGCTAACAGATGGGCGAAGCATCCGCGATGGGTATGCTTTTTCTAGATGGAATGATTTTCCGGATGCTTCGCCCTTACGAGAGATCCCATCCGAAAGGGATATTATGCCTCTAGGAAGGAAAGCCTTATGAAATTTTATTTCTTAAGATTATTCGTAACGTACCAAACCATTGGTGCGTTTCGAACACACCAGACAGCCACGAGTAAATGTTATGGGTAGTAGTAGCTATTTTTAGCTTTATCATAAGTCGAAAACACTTACAGCGTAGATACATGCCAGCAAGATATTTGAGGTCTTTACAGTTGATTTCTTAATCTATTCCGAAAAGAGATTATTTATTACGGAATTTCCTTTTGTTCAGGAAGAAAGAAACAATCCAAATCGATTATGATCAGGACAATTCGTCCTTCTTTCTTTATTCGCCACTCGTGATTTGTTGTCTTTAACAAATCTCGTGACTTGGTAGATTGTTGTCGTATTGTTTCCTGGTGAAAGCTCGATCCGGAAATAACCAGCATAAATTAATTTTGTGCTTGAGAACTATTTACTTGTGGAGTATCCCGCCTCCGCTGGCTGTGATATAAATGAATTATCTTGAATTAAAGGATGTATTATGTCAGAGTACAAGGGCTACAAATTATTACAGGAAAAATTTATCAGCGAGATCAACGGCAAAGTCTCTTTTTATCAGCACATTAAAACCAATGCAGAGATTCTATCGATCGAAAATGATGATGAAAATAAGGTATTTGGAGTCACTTTTCGTACTCCTCCACCGGATTCCAGTGGGCTGCCGCATATCATGGAACACTCCGTACTTTGTGGTTCCCGTAAATACCCGGTTAAAGAACCCTTTGTCGAGCTCATGAAAGGCTCGCTCAATACATTTCTAAATGCTTTCACGTATCCGGATAAAACCTGCTATCCGGTTGCCAGTACCAACCTTAAGGATTTTTACAATCTGGTGGATGTCTATTTGGATGCAGTCTTTTATCCGATTCTTTCACCATATACTTTGATGCAGGAAGGTTGGCATTACGAATTAACTGATCCATCCCAAGAAATGATCTACAAAGGAGTGGTTTTCAATGAGATGAAAGGTGCCTTTTCGTCTCCGGATGATATTTTGGGCGATGAAAGTCAAATGGCTTTGCTGCCTGATACGCCATATGGCTTGCACTCCGGCGGAGATCCTGAAGCAATCACTGACCTGACCTACGATCAATTTAAGAATTACCATGAAACCTTTTATCATCCCTCGAATGCCAGGATATTTTTCTACGGTGACGATGACCCCGCCCAAAGATTCAGGATTCTGGATGAATATTTAAATGATTTTGAGATGAAATCTGTTGCATCAGCGCTGCCATTGCAATCGAAGTTTTCACAGCCAACAAAAAAAATCATTCCCTATGATAGTGGCGAATCGGGCGAGGCTGCAAAATCTTATATCTTGCTCAACTGGCTTTTGCCGGAGGGGAATGATGTGGAACGTAACATCGCACTCTTTGTGCTTGGATATGTTTTGTTGGCTACTCCCGCCTCTCCCTTAAAGAAAGCCTTAAGCGAATCAGGCCTTGGTGAAGATATTATTGGCCAGGGGCTGGGGAGCGACCTGCGCCAGCTCACATTTTCAACCGGTTTGCGTGGAGTGGAAGTCGAGAATACAGATGAAGTTGAAAAGTTCATTCTCAATGAGCTCACCAAAATTGTCAGAGAAGGCATTGACCCGAAGACTATCGAAGCAGCCTTAAACACAATTGAATTCAGGTTACGTGAAAATAATACCGGCTCTTTCCCACGCGGATTGGCAGTGATGCTGCAAACCCTATCCACTTGGCTATATGATCTTGACCCGATCTCACCACTTGAATATGAAGCACCTCTTCAGTCTATCAAAAAGAAGCTTCAAAATAATTCCCATTATTTAGAAGATCTCATTAAAGAACACTTGCTGGAAAACAGTCATCGAGTAACCGTCGTTCTGGTTCCGGATAATGATCTGGGGAAACAGCGTGAACAAAACGAAAGAATGCGCATCGAAACTGCTCGTGAGCAGATGAGCGCTGCTGAAATTAACGAAATCGTGGTAAATTCGCTGGAGTTAAAACGCAGACAGGAAGCGAGTGATTCTCCTGAAGCTCTGGCAACCATTCCCCAACTTAATCTTATGGATATTGATCGGGAAGTTAAAACCATCCCCAATCAAATCCTCAAAGCAGCCAGCACTTTACTTTTTCATGATCTTTTCACCAGCGATATCCTTTATCTAGACCTCGGTTTTAATCTAAAAGTCCTTCAACCGGATCAACTTCCTTACATGCGCCTTTTTTCACGCTCGTTGTTGGAAATGGGGACCAGTAAAGAAGATTTCGTCTCTCTCTCGCAACGCATTGGACGCGAAAGCGGAGGGATTTCCCACACACTTTATACGTCAGACCAGGAAAACAATGATCAGGCTTTGGCTTTCTTATTTCTGCGCAGCAAGGCAATCGCCAGTCAGAGCAAAGAATTACTTTTACTGTTAGAAGATATTCTTTTGCAGCCCCTCTTTGAAGATAAAGAACGGTTTCGCCAAATTGTCTTGGAAGAAAAGTCAGGCATGGAATCCGGCCTGATTCCATCAGGCCACAGAGTGGTCAATAATCGTTTGAAATCGCACTTTAGTCAGTCATCCTGGGCTACAGAACAAATGAGCGGCCTGGATTACCTATTCTTCGTTCGCAAATTAGCTGACAACCTCGATCAAGAATGGGAAAAGATCCAAGGAGTTATGGCAGATATTCGTCAAAAGATCTTCAATCAAACCAACATGGTGGTGAATTTTACAATTGATTCTTCCCGTCAGACAGAAATGCATGCTGCGCTAAAGGCTTTTATTGATCTCTTCCCCAGCATGAAATCGAATTTCGAGGATTGGGGTAAGAATTTTCCAAAAATAAATGAGGGCCTGACAATTCCAAGCCAGGTTAATTATGTGGGCAAAGGTGCCAATCTTTACTCTTCTGGGTACAACTATCACGGATCGATCAATGTAATTACATCGCTATTAAAGACCACCTGGTTATGGGATAAAGTGCGCGTGCAAGGCGGTGCCTATGGCGGATTTGTTTCATTCGACCGCCTTTCAGGTATTTTTACCTATCTTTCTTACCGTGATCCAAATCTGCTGGAAACAATAAAAGTTTATGACCAGACGCCCAACTTTCTACGTAATTTGAGCATCTCTAATAAGGAACTGACCAAATCAATTATCGGTGCAATTGGTGAAATCGATGCCTATCAGCTTCCGGATGCAAAAGGCTTCACTGCGCTAATTCGTTATTTGCTAAACATCTCAGATTCGAAACGACAACAAATTCGTGAGGAAATTCTTAGCACCGATTTGACCAATTTTCATGCCCTGGCAGATTATTTGGATCAAGTGAAAGATAATGGTCAGGTGGTGGTCCTTGGTGCCAGCAGTGCAATTCAAACTGCCAATACTATCGCAGGTGACTTCATGACCATTCAAAAAATTATGTAGGGCTGGCAGTTGGAAAAACGCAAATCAATTGGCAATTTGGTAACAGGTACACTGATTATGGTTACCCTACTTGTTTTCTTTGGATTGAAAACATTTCGGCTGATTAATCCCGTAAATTGGTGGGCTATTTTTTTGTTGATCCCCATTTACTCTTCTTTTGGCAGCCTGTTGGAAGAATTTTTACAGAAAAAGCCGGTATCCTTTACTACCATCAGTTCAATGTCAAGTATTTTATTCATAGGATTAATAACGGGTATCCTACTTCTAAACGTAGACTGGGTTCGTAATTTACCCTTGTTCATCATCATTGCCGGTGTAATCGTTTTTCAAAGCGGATTGGTGCGATCCAACGATACCTTTGGTAATTTTGCAAAGATCTTTAGAGGCTGGCTTTTTGCAAGCGGTTTGGCGGTAATTATCACAGGCCTGCTCTTATTTAAATTTGATTTTCAAGTTGTGCCAGTAGCTGCCCAGAGCACACGCTGGTTGGGATTACCGCTGCTTGTGCTTGCGGGCGGAGGCATCTTTCAAATTTTTAAGGAAAAAAGCGCCCATTTTCCCTCCCGCCTGGGCTTTTTTGCTAATTTAATAGCTTCCTTTCTTTTTTTCTTCCTTGCTTTATTGGCGCTTTTAAATCGTCAATTAACGCTGATACCGGCAATTTTGATGTTAGCTGGCGGAAGTCTGTTTATTTTGTATTTCGCACAAAAAAGAATGTAGGTTCATTTATCCTGTCATTTGATGCCAGGCTCTCTTTTTGTGGCTGCAACTTATTTACTTCTTAATCGTATATTTATTTGTAAGAAATACAAAGGAAGGCTCTTTTTGAATATGAACAATAAAAATTTTCTGGAAACTTATTTCGGTGTTTTTGCTGAACCGCGCACCTATCTAAACTTCCTTTATCTCATTATGTCCTTCCCGCTTGGGTTGGCTTATTTCATTTTCCTGGTCGTTGGATTTTCTGCCGGTATTTCAACAGTAATCATTTGGGTAGGCTTTTTAATTCTCGCTCTTATTTTTCCGGCGGTCTGGCTTTTGATCCGATTTGAACGTGCACAAACAATCTTTCTCTTAGGCTTCGATCTTCCGCCCATGTCTACACCTGTTCAGCCAGACGCCAGCCTTTGGAGCAGAATAAAAGCATTTCTCATAAATCCAGTCACCTGGAAAGGAATTCTTTTCTTACTAATCAAATTTCCTTTCGGTGTCTTCGCTTTCACGATGGTAACAACCGGATTAGCTGTGGGGTTGGGTTTCATACTCACCCCGTTCATCTACCCATTTGCAACCGTAAATCTTGGTTCTTATGTAGTCGATAACCTTTCAGAAGCTTTAGGTGTAGCCATCGTTGGTGTAATGATCATCCCCGGCATTGTCCATATCTTCAATTACTTTGCGCAACTTGCCGGAAGATTTTCCCGGTATATGCTGGCGGATGAAAAGTATGTCACCACAGGCACCCATCCAAGCGCGATGCCAACAGAAATAGAATAAAGTAACATGTTGCTTAAAGTGTAATCCAAGTAAAACAGTCTCACACGAACGATAAATAAGGAGAGTATAAAATGGAGAAAAAAAATAAGAACCTTGTTTGGGGATTCATTCTAATATTATTTGGTGTATTTCTGTTAATCAGTGAAGTAATCCCAGGCCTAAGAAATTTGGTTGGTTGGCCATGGATTATTATGGGGGCTGGTGCTCTTTTTCTGATTTTTGCTTTATTCACCCGCACCGGAGGTCTGGCAATTCCTGGAGCGATCGTCGGCGGCATAGGTGCCATACTCTTTTATCAAAACCTAACCGGCAACTGGGAGTCCTGGTCATATATTTGGGCTTTGATCCCGGGTTTTGTTGGGATCGGAATATTATTGGCAAGTTTAATCTCACCCCAAGAATTCAAAGACGGTCTTTCCGCCAGTCTTTTTCTGATTGCACTTAGCATGGTCATGTTCATCGTTTTCGGTGGCAATCGGATTTTTGGCCTGAGACTTGAGTTTATTTGGCCAGTTGTTATCATTTTAATCGGTTCATACCTCTTGATTCGCGCCTTCATAAAGAAGTGATTTTCTATCTTGCTGATGATTTAAAGGCATGTTCCACCCCATTTAATTTAGAGTATTTGATTGGAAATATTCAGCCGTTGAAATCATTTCTTAACTAGTTTTACTGAAATATTCATTACAGCCTTACCCTTACCAGAAATACACTTGCGTTTCTTCGGTCAGACTTAGTGTATCGCAAATTACTGTTGCCCTTTCCGACATAGAAAACAGAGTAGGAACCAGGGTAAGGCTATATGCTTGTAATAATAGTCAGCAAAGGCATAAGCTTTGAAAAAATAATGTCAAACTACGAAACAGGCGTAAATAATGCGCGCCATGATAAAATTGTTTGCATTGAGTGCCGGGCAGGCAAGCTGTCTCCGGTAAATACTTGCGAGATGATTGCCCGATGACAATTTTGTTTGAGGTGAATAATGTGTCTTACGCCCACCCGATGCCTGGTTCGCTTCCCCACCGGGCGTTGCGTGATATCTCATTTCAGATTCATGAGGGTGAATACATCTCCATAGTCGGGGCGAATGGTTCAGGAAAAACGACGCTTGCTCGCCATTTAAATGGGTTGTTAATTCCGCAAAGAGGCTCTGTCCTCTTTCAAGGCGTTAATACAAGAGACAAAAATAACTTGCCCTTTATTCATCAGAATGTTGGCATGGTTTTTCAACAACCCAAAGAACAAATGATCGCAACAACGATTGAAGAAGATGTCGCCTTTGGGCCGGAGAACTTGGGACTTTCCACCCTCGAAATCCGAACGCGGGTAAAGGAAGCCCTGCAATCGGTGAACATGTGGGATGAACGCAGGCGTTCGCCCCAATATCTCTCAGCTGGCCAAACCCAAAGGGTAGCTTTGGCTGGCATTCTGGCGATGCATCCGAAGTGCATTATATTTGATGAGGCGACTGCTATGCTCGACCCTGCCGGCCGCGATGAAGTACTCGCAAATATTTCAAGGCTGCGCGCTCAAGGAATTACAATCATAACCATTTCTCATTATATGGAAGAAGCTGCTTTGGCAGACCGAATGATAGGACTTTCCAAAGGCAAGTTGGTCTTTGATGGCTCAGCCCGTGAACTGTTCACAAATGCGGAAATGCTGGCTACTCTCAATCTAAATCGCCCCAGAATTTTTTCATTTTCAGAGCAGCTTCAACATTGGATTCCATGCCTGAAGGCTCCCTTTACTGTGGATGAGTTTGAGCAGCAGGTACCTTCTTTATCAAATCCGGTTCATTTTCCGCCACTAAACGACGAACGCCAACCGCCCCGGCAGGCTTCTGCTTTTGTTGAAATAAAAGACCTCAGTTTTACTTACATGCACAAAACACCTCTCGCTCATCAGGCATTAGAAAAGGTCAACCTGCAGTTTTCTGAAGGAAGTTTTTATGGCCTGATTGGAGCCACCGGATCGGGAAAATCAACCCTTTTGCAGCATTTTAATGGCTTATACCTTCCTCAAAGCGGTTCAATTCGAGTTGGTCCTTTCAATATTGATCATGATGTGGATTTATTGGCGCTTCGTCGTTATGCAGGCATTGTATTTCAAAACCCTGACTATCAATTGTTTGAGCAATATGTTGGCGATGAAATTGCATATGGATTGCGTTTGTTGGGCATTCAAGGCGCTGCTTTGCGCGAGAGAGTAAAGCAGGCGATGGCGGCCGTTGGGTTGGATTTTGATATTTTCAAAGACAGAATGACGTTTTCCCTTTCCGGCGGAGAGCGTCGTAAAGTAGCTCTGGCTTCAACCATCGCACTGGATCCTAAATTATTATTACTCGACGAACCTACCGCTGGCCTCGACCCACTCGCCAGAAATGAAATCTTAAGCCAGATGAATTCTTTGCATAAAGGTGGCAAAACAATGGTTGTTTCCTCGCACCAATTAGAGGATCTGGCTTTATTGACGGATCATATTAGCATGCTGTCTGCTGGAAAAGTGGTCGCCAGTCAACCTACCGACCAGTTATTATCCAATCAACCACTTTTACAGAAGCATGGTTTGACCACCCCAATCGCCGCCAAGATGGCTGCGATTCTGCGATCAAAAGGCTGGTTGGTGCCAGAGAATATTATTGTCAGCAGCCAGCTTATCACAGCGTTTCAATCACTTCCAGCGGATTATCATGTCAACCTTTGAGTTTTCACAAAATCTTTCCATTGGTCAGTATTTACCATTGGAATCCTGGATTCATCAGCGCGATGCTCGTGCGAAAATTATTGCATTCTTGGGATTAATTTTAGCGATAACTTTTACACGCAACACTTTTGCGGTTTTTGCTGCTTTAGTTTTGGTTTTCGTCCTTTTCCCAATTGCAAGGGTGCCAATTTCTTTTGCTTTAAAAGGCCTGCGTACGCCTTTGCCATTTCTTGTATTTATTGCGATTCTGCAGATATTTCGCTTCAGTCCCGGTGTTAATAATCCCCTTCTTTTAGAAATCTGGTCTTTGACGATTACAGTCCAGGGTCTGATTGCCGCCGGAACCGTTATGGCCAGATTTGTCACCTTAATTTTGTTAATTTCATTGACCAGCTATACATTATCAACCAGCGATTTAATCTATGGTCTCCAATCATTGTTATCACCATTACGCTGGATTGGCATCCAGAGTGATGACTTTATCATGGTAGTGCAAATCACACTGCATTACTTGCCAATGTTGAGCCAAGCAACCGAACAGATTGCCAAAGCACAGGCTGCTCGCGGAGCTTTATGGGGAATAAAGAAACAGAGTCTTCTCGATCGGATTAAGACCATTTACCCGGTAATCATCCCCATGTTCATTATCAGTCTTCAGCGTGCTGAAAACATGGCTCTGGCTATGGACGCCCGTGCTTACGGCAGCCAAAAAAATCGCAGCTCGTACCAGCAATTTCACTTTAAAAAGAAAGACGGCATCTTTTTAGCTGCCGCCTTGATCATCATGGCCCTGATTATTTTTCTATAAATCAGCACCTTGCTTTTTACCTATCCGAATTTGACGCCAGGCAGCAACGACAACCAGCGTAATTAATGCCGAAGCAGCAGCCTCGAGGAAGCCATTGCTGACCACAATTCCACCCAATACTACCCAGGGCAGCAATCCCATCAACCCAATCACACCCAATACCAAAATGGTATTGGTCAAGCTACCTACAATTCCAGCCGCAATCAAGCCAACTACGGGAAATCGTTGTAGAGCTTTCCAGGCAAGATAGGCCATGGGGCCAATAAAAAGACGTGGCAATACAGCCAACAACGGGTTTGTAAACCACGTATCTGCAGGCGAATTGGGAGCCACTACCGCTTGAATCATACTAAAAATACCAAAAATTAAACCGATGCCGATACCCACCAGCGGACCTTCCAACACGGCCCCAATAATAACCGGTACATGCATGATGGTTAGTGAAACGCCTCCAAACCAGGGTATAAAACCCCAATGGGTCACCCCAAGTAAAATTGCTATTGCCCCCATTACTCCGGTTACTACCAACTTTCGGGTTCGATCTTGTGCCATGCGCAGCTCCTTGAATTATCCAAACATAATTTCTTATAAAAGAATACAAACTCAGGAAATATTCACCATTATAACAATACATTACGATAAATGATCATTCGATTTCCAACGATTCTATAATCTTTTCATTTGTAAAACAATTCAATCATCAAAAACGGTAGGCAGACTTCCAAATTTCTAAATTAACTCTACTTTCAGAGTTTTCCCCTATAATAAATTCAAAGTTTTTATCATATTTCGGTATCTTCTCAATAAATCGGGGTTGAGGAGTGATTTTCGACAAGCGATCGCTCGCTGAAAACCTAAAAACCCCTAATTCTTGAAAAGATACGGCTTTCCCTACGCAACGCTATCCCATCCCCTTTGTATGTGCGCTTTCTACTTAAAATTTGAAAAAGGATAAAAATGCTTCAATCAACGTTAATCTGCCGTACCTGTGGTCGCAATTATTCAGTTTCAGAAAAAATTTGGCGGTGCGCTTGTGGTGGGTTGTTTGATTTGGTCTACAATCCACAATTTGACCCGGATCTAATCAAAAAACGAAAGCCAAACCTTTGGCGATACCGAGAAGCAATTCCCATTGAAAATGATTCCGCCATAATTTCTTTCGAGGAAGGTTTTACACCTTTGCTCGAAATAAATATTGCAGGTATCCCGATCCTCGTAAAACAAGAACATCTTTTTCAAACTGGCTCATATAAAGACCGGGGTGCCACAGTGTTGATCTCAAAATCGAAAGAACTCGGCATTAACCATGTGGTTGAAGATTCCTCAGGGAACGCTGGCTGTGCGATAGCAGCTTACGCTGCACGCGCAGGAATCAAATGTGATATTTATGTACCGGAATCTACAAGCCCCGCTAAATTGGCTCAGATTGAGAGCTATGGTGCCAGGCTGCATAAAATCCCAGGCTCACGCGAAGACACAACCCGCGCTGTGCAGGTTGCAGCTGAAACTTGCTATTATGCCAGTCATTCATGGAACCCTTTCTTTTTCCAGGGCACAAAAACAATTGCTTTTGAAATATGGGAACAACTTGGTTGGCAAGTTCCGAATGTGCTTGTTTTACCGGTTGGCAATGGCACACTTTTATTAGGCGCTTACTTTGGCTTTCAAGACCTACTGATAGCAGGGATGATCTCAGAAATTCCACAATTAGTTGGGGTCCAAGCGCAAAACTGTTCACCGCTGGCTCAAGCATTCGCAGAGCCTCTGTCCCAGTTTTCAAGTGTAAGTTCTTCAGCAACCATCGCGGAAGGTATCGCGATTGCTGAGCCAATTCGCGCTGAAGAAATCCTTCGGGCAGTTAAACATAGCGGCGGGCGATTCGTGACCGTGACAGATGGAGAAATCACATTGGCTTTAAAGGATACAATGCATAGCGGTTTTTACATTGAACCAACTTCAGCCACAGTGATTGCTGCCATCTCAAAAATATCGGGGTCACTGATTAATCAGAAAGTGGTCACTGTTTTCAGCGGTCATGGATTAAAATCAACGGAGAAAATACTTTCTCTTCTAAATCATAAATTTCAACCTTAAAAATATCCTTTTTACCTTTACATTATCCCTTCACATAGAAGCAATGCAAAATTCCCGGCGGAGGAATTGGTCTTCACCATTCTTTGAGGAAAAAAATGAAACGTGCTATCCGTTGGTATGACTATATAACATTTAATATTTATTGGTTTGCCCTGACAACGCGCGCTCAAGTCATTTCGCCATTAATAATTCCCTTACTGGTGCAGCGCTTCGTAGGAGAAGCTGCAAAAGGCAGCTATGTTGGTAACATGCGCTTGGGCGCCTTGATGATCGCCGTTCTCTTTCAGGCGTTAATGGGGATGCTTTCTGATCAATCCAATTCAAAATGGGGCAAGAGGCGCCCTTTTATAGCGGCAGGAACGATTGGCGAGGTAATCATACTTATCCTGATTGGCTTCAGTGCCGGGTTGGATGGAATGACTGGTTATTGGTTCCTGTTTGCGCTTTATACGCTCTCAATGGCATCCTCAAACACGTCCCATGCAGCCATGCAAGGCATCATTCCCGACTTGGTACCTGAGAATTTACGTGGTCGTTTTTCTGGCGTAAAAGCACTATTAGAATTGCCATTACCTTTAATTTTCGTTTCGTTTGTCATCGGCCGCATGGTCAGCAAAGGCAATTTATGGGGGTCTTTGTTTCTTCTGATTGGCATCTTGATCTTCTGTATGCTTATCACGATGACGATACGCGAGACCCCTCATACTAATCCATACAAATCATTTGATTGGCAACCAATTCTGCGGCTTTTCCTGATGACGGCTGCATTTGCAGCTATCATCCTCATATCGGGTTTTCTTGTGAGACAGGCTACCCGCCTCACGCTGGATGAATTCGGTGTTCCTAACCAGAGTGTGGTTGTAATTCTAGGTTTAATCGGGATGGCATTTGCAATCTGGTTTGGTGTGTGGAGCAGTATTGCCATAGGTTTGGGCAAACGAATTAAAGAACAACGCTCATTTACCTGGTGGGTCGTCAATCGCCTTACATTTTTAGCCGGTTCCACTAATCTGGCCGGATTTATGATCTTTTTCTTACAAGAAAGATTTGTCCAATATCAGGGTGAAAAAGCAGCTGCACCGGCTGCAACCATCACGATGTTTGTAGGTATTTTTATCTTGATCTCGGCTTTGCCAAGTGGCTGGTTAAGTGACCGTCTGGGTAAGAAAATCATGATAACCATCAGCGCTCTTTTGGCTGCAGCCGGTACAGTGGTTGTCATTTTCTCTCCTACGCTGACACTGATGTATGCAGGTGGAGCATTAATCGGAGCCGGGATTGGTTTCTTCTACGCGGCAAACTGGGCGTTAGGAACGGAGATTGTTCCTTCTGAAGAAGCTGGTAAATTTCTCGGCATTTCCAATCTGGCGGGAGCGGGAGCCGGAGCGGTTGGGGCATATATCGGCGGCCCAATTGCGGATCAAATCGGATACACACCTTTACTTGGCATTTATGCCGTCCTCTTCCTGTTGTCATTTGTTGCTCTTTTCAATATCAGAGAGAAAGTTGAGTAGAAAACACCGTTCTTTTTAGGTGTATACTTCATGCGCAAACTTTAAAGATTTTAAAGGAATTTTATGCCGGTGGAAATTGCGATTAAATCACTCACGGATCAATGGAAAAACCTGAAAAAGGCATTGACTGGAAATAAATCCAACCCGGCGATCACGGAATCCGGCGGATTAATCTTTACCGCATTGTTGGTTGGAGTCGCATCCGGCTTTGGGGCAGTTGCTTTCAAAATTGCAATCGAAAAAATCCAGGAACTCGTATTTAATCCCATCGAAAAACTTCCTTCTTATTGGTACTTATTTTTCTTAATCCTCATTCCGATAATAGGCAGTCTGATCAACACACCTATGATTTTACGATATGCGCGCGAAGCCAAAGGACATGGAGTACCTGAAGTGATGGAGGCAGTTGCCGTTCGAGGCGGGCGTATCAAACCACAGGTAGGCATCGTTAAAACCATCACATCAGCCCTCTGCATCGGAACAGGCGGATCGGTTGGAAGTGAGGGACCAATTGCATTGATTGGTGCATCCATTGGTTCTTTTATAGGTCAGAAATTGCATTTAAGCGAAGAGCGCATGAAAACACTGGTCGCTTGCGGCGCAGCCGGAGGTATTGCAGCAATTTTTAATGCGCCGATAGGCGGAGCCATTTTTGCGCTCGAAATTATTCTCAATAGAATGAACACTCTTTACTTTGGTGCGGTAGTCATCTCTGCAGTTACTGCAGATGCAATCGCTCATGCATTATTAGGAAATAACCACGCATTCAATATTCCCCAATATTTTGTGAAGAGTCCCTGGGAATTTATTCTCTATCTACTCTTGGCGGTTATCGCTGCCTTTGCTTCAGTGACATTCACAAAACTATTATATTGGTCTGAAGACTTTTTTCGAATGCTTAAGATGCCTGAATTGCTAAAACCAGCTTTGGGGAGTCTGCTGCTTGGGATAATAGGGGTTATTACCATTAAGAATGCAAGCGGATTCCCGCGTATTTATGGCGTTGGATATGAGACGATTAGCTTGGCACTATTTGGGGAATTAACCATAAAAGTAACCCTGATTCTTTTTGCAGCCAAACTATTCGCCACCGTCTTCGTACTTGGATCCGGTAATTCAGGCGGCATTTTTGCACCATCGCTTTACCTGGGGTCCATGCTTGGTGCCGGTTTTGGAAAAATCGCAACTTACGCCTTTCCCAATATCGTCGTTGGCTCCGGTGCTTACGCCTTGGTAGGGATGGCTGCATTCTACAGCGGTGCAACTCACGCTCCCATGACCGCCATCTTAATTCTGTTTGAAATGACGAATAATTATCAATTAATCCTTCCATTAATGATCAGTTCAGTATTAAGCATGATCATATCAAAAATGATCAGTCCGGATTCAATCAATACATTAAAATTAACCCGCAAAGGAATTCACCTGTCGGAATCGGAAGACATTGACATCATGCAAACGATCATGGTGGATGAAGCAATGGCGCAAGAATTTGATGTAGTACCTGCCGATTTGCCTTTGCCTCAACTTTATGAACTCTTTCAGCAATCTCACCGTAATGGATTCCCAATAATTGATCCAAAGGGCAACTTGATCGGAGTAGTCACTCGCAAGGATTTGGAGAAAGGAAAGCTAGAGGGGGATATTATTAATAAATCGGTTTCCGATATTGCCACCACACAAGGTTTATTGGTCGCCTATCCTAAGGAACCGATTTGGAAAGCCCTTTATAAAATGAGCTCTCATGATATCGCACAAATCCCGGTTGTAGAATCACCGGAATCACGCAAAATGGTTGGGTTACTGCATCGTGAAGACATCATTAGAGCCTATGACCACGCGATTGCAAAAAAGGCGGGTCTGCAATATTCACTCGAAAGAGTCAAGCTGGGAAAACTTGATAACGCTGGATTCTTAACTGTCAACCTCACCTCAGAATCGAAGGTTATCGGGAAAAAGGTAAGTGAGATTAAACTACCACAACAATGCAATATCGTTTCTCTGCGGCGGGGAAGAAGATTGCAAATAGTCAATGGCCAAACTGTCCTGCGTAAGGGTGATCAATTAACCATATTCGCAGACGAAGAATGTGTTGATGAGGTTCAAAGAAGCCTGTTCGATCCTGGTTCGCAAAAGATTGAAGATTTGAAGGCTCAAATGCGTTACCTGGAAATATTGATCCCTGCCGGCGCTGAATGTAATGGCCGAATGATCAAGGACTTAAAACTACCGAAAGATGTCATAATAGTCAGCATCTTACGTAATCGAGAGAACATTATTCCACATGGCAATGCACTTATATTATTAGACGATGTTCTGGAGGTGTATGGCCCGGAAGATCAAATCAATGCTACTGAAGTGTTGTTAACACAATAATGTGTAATGGCTGAGCAGCTCAAGAACCATCTTTTGAATTTATCCGCAATTATCTTCCTTGTGATGCTGGCTGCTTGTAGCGGGCAAGTTACACCTACTTTTCCACCCACAAGTACCCTGAAACCCAGCCCTCACCCACCCATGTCATCCCAAACCAGTACAGCGCCTTCACAAACAAGAACAACATTTAAAACACTGACACCTACATTTACGGCTACACCCTCTCATACCGCCACATTCGACCAACCGCCAGGTTGTCTGCAACCACCCGAGGATTACTCCCGAATTGAAATTAATGGGATGCAGATTAACCAAAGGACCTTTTCAATGCTGCAAAATGCCCAGGCCCTGTATGGCGGTGAACTTGAATTGACCGGATACCATTTAACACAAGGAAGCTACAACAACAGTGTTTCAGCCAGTTTTGGCACCCATGCCGGTGGTGGTGCAGTCGATTTATCCGTCATTCAATACGGCGTCTATCAGGTTTTATATGACGATATCCCCGTTTTGATTAAAGCGCTGAGAATTGCAGGCTTTGCAGCCTGGCTGCGTGATTTTGACCAGCTTTATCCTGGTTCACCGATTCATATTCATGCTATTGCTATTGGTGATGCTGAATTATCACAGGCGGCTCAGGACCAGTTGACGGGGCCTTATGGCTACTTTAGAGGATTTAACGGCTTACCGCAAGCTGAGGGTTTTGCTCCAATTCCAGATGAACATGGCGGACCTATTCTCTGCCAATGGATGCTGGCTGAAGGTTATGATTTACTGGGTGAGCAATAGCACTGAGTTTTATTGATTTAAAAGTAGCAGCATCGGGTCTATCGGGCGAAACCAGCCGCTAATTCGCCAGCGGCAGTAGTTGCTCATTTCCGCGGCAGAAGCAGAAACATCATAATGCGCGATACCATCTGGAAATAGATTAGATGGCCCATACCGGATTTCAACATGAACATGCGGCGCCAGTGCGTTACCACTCATTCCAATATTTCCAATTGGATCACCAGCGATAATTCGCTCACCGATTTCAAGTTCAGGTTGATCTAATAGATGGGCATAAAGTATATAGAGTGATGATTTACCCAAATCCGGTGAATACTGGTCCCATCCTGTCGGGCAGGATAAAGCGCTGATCTTCTTCCAGGGTGCAGGGACAGCTTGTAAATCAATCAATGCTTGCCAGCCTGGAGGAAGATCCTGCCAATCAGTCTCCGTCATTACTGCATTTCCATATGGAAAACGATCAGATATTGCCGCAATCACACGTCCTTCTATGATCGCTTGAACACCCAAGCCGGTTTTGGCAATTTTTGTTTCCGGGTCAATGTCACTGAAATCAATGCCCTGGTGTGGATCATCAGACCCTGGTGCTGGCAAATGAAATGGGTTAAAAATCATATCCGTTAACTGTGCTAAAGGTATACCAATTAAAGGTGAATAAATTGCGGTCTCCTTGAAAGCGTTCACAGTGGAAGTCGATGTCAGCTTTTCCACAGGCGTAATTACTGCTGTTTGACTCGGAATTTTTGTAGTGGTCGTACTTATCTTTGATTCCACAATAGCCGCAGGGTTGGCATCTGTTGATTTTGACATAGGCTGGCTGCACCCAGCCAGCACAAAGGTAAAGAAGGTCAGGAAAACCAAAGACTTATTCATTCAAAGGATTGTATCAAATTCTCATAAAAACGTAATTAAATAAATTCCTGGCATTGTATTGAGAGTTTCCGGATAAATGATAAATTAAACTAATCGGGCGATATTGTTTTTTCCATTAAGCGGAAAAGTAAGGTTTTAAATTCATTCGTGTGTTATTTAAAAACCTTTATACTTAATTATTAAAGGAATAGCATATGAATCCAAAACGAATACTCCTGGTCTTGTTGATTATTCTGTTCTCTTTTGGCTCAGCGCTCCTGGGGGCTGCTGCAGGAACATTGACAACATTTAATTTACTGAAAAAACAAAACACACAATCGGCGCTTGTAATCCCTTCTGTTTCGGCTACCGCACCACCGGAATTGATTACCATCTCAAATACAGACATACAAACCACGATAACCAATGTTGTTAATCAAGTGGAACCGGCGGTTGTGACGGTAGTCGGTACTATTAGCGGTGTGCAGACATTCTTCGGTGTTACTCCAGATCAGGAGGTAAGCGGGAGCGGTGTCATCATTTCGCCGGATGGTTATATTATCACCAATAACCACGTTATTGAAAACACAAAAACCATCTCAGTAATTTATAACGATGGAAGACAACAAGACGCAACGCTAATAAATCGTGATGTTTTTGCGGATCTGGCTGTCCTAAAGGTAGAAGGAAAAGTTCCGGCAGTCGCCAAAATCGGTAATTCTGATTTATTGCAACCCGGTGAAACAGTGATCGCCATTGGGTCACCACTGGGCACTTTCCGTAATTCAGTCACCGTAGGAGTTGTAAGTGCCCTTGGCCGTTCGCTCGATACCGGCTCAGGTTACATGATTGAAGATCTGATTCAAACAGATGCCGCCATTAATAATGGTAATTCTGGTGGGCCTTTGGTCAACCTGGCTGGTGAAATTATCGGTATCAACACGCTCGTTATTCGTACAAATAACTCCGGATCCGCCAACGCGGAAGCGCTCGGTTTTGCCATACCATCTCTCACTGCTCAAATGATCAGTAATCAAATCATCCAGAAAGGCTATTTCGCCAGACCATTTTTTGGTGCTAATTATGAGGTTATTACACCACGCATCGCAGCCCAGTATAATCTACCCGCAGATTACGGTATTTATATTACAAAAGTAGGATCGAATACCCCAGCTGATAAATCTGGTATCAAAATTGGCGACATCATTACCAAATTAGGCGAAACTGAGTTAGATGAAAAACATTCTTTCATTAATGTCCTTTTTCAATATAAGCCGGGTGATACGCTTAAGATCGGGTTAATAAGAGATGGGTCTGCAATGGAAGTGCAGCTCACTTTGGGAGAAATGACCCACCCATAAGGAACCTCCTTCCAGTTTCTTAAAAATTTGCCTAATTCTTTACAATCGAGGCACCCTTTATTTTTTCAGCAGCATATTCAATAAAGATCTGGCGGATTCACTTGGTCCGGTAAATTCCTTACCAGAAATTCCTAATTGAGTGCGCATTTCTCCGACAAAAATTGAACTCTCAAAGAATTTTTCAAAATATTTTTGCGCGATCTCTTCATGAAGGGCGCGATATTGGGGGGGACCAAAAATATTGGCAAAATAAGAATGCGTCAATCCTGTCGTTGTGGTAGTACCTTTGCTCATCACAGCTCCAGACCTGAAGACCTCTAAAGCATTTTCGGTATTTTTAAATTGCTTAATCACCGGATGATCTTCGTCCACCAGGTCATAATTATTGGCATACAAGACGAAATCAATCTCATATCCCTTTATGATGTCTTGATACTTGGTGACCGGGATGACCACCCTGGCGTTGACTTGATCGGGATTCATGATGATGGTACGGTCAATTTGCCCCAATGCATACCCTTTTTGAAGGTCATCGAGGCGGACAAATGCCCCAATTTCAGTCCCATAGCCAAGAACCCGGCCATCTTCCGTAATTTCAATTGATCCCATATCATCAGCAATGATTGTCAGTTCTTCCACCTGGTCTTCGATAATATCCCGCAATGCTTCCAGAGTCTCCGATTTGCCAGCTCCACTATCTCCGATAAGAACCACATTCGAAGCGCCTGCATCACGCAAGACAATGTGGAACATGGCTCCGTGGAATGGCATTCGCCCATTCTTCATCATTTTAATATTATGAAGCGTCAGAATCATTTTCTTTAAATAGCCAAAATAACCATACTTTTCGCGGAATGGTACTGAGCCTACCAAAATGTTATTTTCCAGATCATCGTAAAAAATCGTTTCAGATTCCTGCGTGGCATTCTCATCTTCCGGCGGCAGACCAAACATAAAAATCGCATCTGGCTTTCGCAGCAAATCCTCATCATCGGCTATCTCAAATAAGTTACAGAGCGAGAACCCCAATTCAAAGTATTCCATCGAAAAATAGACGTTTATAACCAGAGATCCTACTTTGGCCGGATAACATAACCACTCACGCGCATCAAAATTTACGCCCTTGATCGGATTGTAATTGACCTGTGTGAACGTGCCGCTGCGCTTGTTGTTTGACGAGTTATAGATCATAGGAGGATAAATTAAGACTTGGCGAGTCACTTGAATTCTGTTCAGTTTTTTATAAATAGGCGAAGTAAACGGAGTTTTGCCTGGCAAGGCAATCACTGCCATTTTTGCTCCAGCGCTTACCTGGCGATAGACGCGGGGATGTTTGCCGGTTACGTTCTCAAGAATGTCGCGTTGCGCCGAGCGAACCACGTGCATAAGCTTTTCGACAGTGTCGCTAAAGGTGCGGTAAGGCTTTTGATCAAGTCGTAACCCTTTGGAGTCGCAAATAATCAAGCGGTGAAGACCGCGCCAGAAATTATATAGCTGTTCAACAAAGTCACTCAACAGATCAAGATCTTCAAAGAATGTAGCACTATTGGGCACAAGCATTTGGGCCTGGTCGGCAGGCAATTTTGCAAGCATAATGAGCGTTTTTTGCAAAGTCTTGACTTCCTGTGGTGTGATGTTATTTTTATCTTGAAACACACCCAGCAAGCGAGATTGTTGGCGGGCTAAATGCTGCACATATTGAGAAAGCACTGCTGAAAAAATTTTACTTGAAATCAATTCACCGACAGTATCACAGACACGGTTGCGGATTCGAATAACAATTTTGTCCGCATATAATTGATATAATTCCTGTTCCATTTAATTTACTCCATTCGCCTTTTCATTCTGGGTTACCATTGCCTCCAACATATCCGTGGTTAATGATTTTGGCCTTTCAATCGGTTTTAAGAGGGCTCTTGCCCAAACAATATGGGCTGTAATTCCAAGAATGCGGCTAATTCCAAACAAGACCGTATAAAAATCAAATTGAGTGACGCCGTAATGGTATTGCAAAGCGCCATTAATCGCATCCACATTTGGCCACGGATTGTTTACTTTTCCTTTCTCCATTAATAACGGAGGCAGAGTATTATAGACCATCTCGACCAAATCGATGAGGGGATCATCTTTGATATTCTCATGTGCAAAATTCAATTGAGCTGTAAAACGCGGGTCCGTGATCCGTAAGACAGCATGGCCATAACCTGGTATCATTTCGCCATTTGCGAGCAAGGATCGTAAATACTGTTCCAATTGTGGCTGGGTTGGGTATCCATTGAACTGATCGCGAATGTCCAATAGCCATTTAAGACATTCCTGATTTGCAAGACCATGTAATGGTCCTGCCAGACCATTAATTCCTGCGGAACAGGATAGATAAACATCCGATAAGGCAGAACTGACGAGATGGCTGGTATGCGCGCTTACATTGGCACCTTCATGATCCGAATGCAAGAAAAAGAACAATCGGCAAAGATCATAATAATCAGGATCTTTAAGACGGTCGATCATGTAACCAAAATTGGCGCCCCAATCCAAATCTGGATTGGGTGGAATGTAAATGCCATCCTGATAACGAAGATTGTAAATAAAGGCAGCCAGGCCGGGAAGCTTGGCGGTCAGGTTCATTGCATCCTCCAGATAGAAACGCCAATGGTCCTGTTTATTCGCTCCTTCGGCATACTTGCGGGCAAAGACAGATTCGCGTTGTAATGCCATGATTCCCATTGAAAGCAATGTCATTGGATGTGTATCTGGCGGCATGCGACGAATTGAATTAAAAACGTAGGTTGGAATTAAACAGCGATGTTGCCATTCTTCTTCAACTGCCATAGCCTCTGCTTGACTGGGTAAATCTCCGGTCAGCAATAAAAAATATAATCCTCCAGCCATCGGATTCTTCGTATCCCGTGCCTTTGGAAGTTCTTGCATCAATTCATCTATTGTAAATCCACGGATCCTAATTCCTTCTTTGGGGTCAACGTAAGAGATGTCGCTTACTTGAATTTGAACCCCGCGAATTCCACTATAAATTTGTGAAACAGTGACATCACAAACTTTGAAATCTCCGCTTTTCCCTCGCAAATGATTGACCCGTTCGCGCCAAAGTGGAAGTTGTGCAGCAATTCTTTCTTCGATGATCTTCATTGGTTTTGGCTCCTATGGAATGATAATGATAAAACAAATGTGTTGGTAATAAAACTTTTTGTCTATATGAATTATGGAAGGGGATTTTAAAAAGAGTGGAATTTAATTCTTGGATTTGACGAAATTTAATAGGTTTGAGGATAAGCATTTCCTATATAACCCAGGTCATTCGATATACGCTGAACTGAGCGGAGAATATTGAAAATGTGAATCTTCCTGGCAGCCGCAGTAAATCGATTTGAAGGGCCAGAGATGGTCAATGCGGCAACCACATCATTGTGATAGTCAAAAATTGGCGCAGCAATACCTGCCGCATCAGACACCCATTCTCCATCTGAAAACGCATAACATTGTTTGCGGATTTGCTCTAATTCCTGTCGCAGGATCTTCTCATCAATGATTGTGCTTTTTGTAAATGGCGTGAAATTTGTCTTAGAAAGGATTTCATTTCGACGGAATTCAGGTAAAAATGCCAACAATACTTTTCCTGCTGATCCGGCATACAAAGGCAATCGCCTTCCGATACGTGCCACGATACGCACATTTTGAGCGCTTTCCATCCGCTCAACGCATAGACGTTCGTCGCCATCTAATATGTAAAGGCTGATAGTCTCTTTTGTTTTGACTAATAATTCATTTATTTCAGGCAATGCGACTGTACGGATATCAAGGTTCGCGAGGTAAATTTCTCCCCAGCGCAATGCCTTTGCACCAATCATGTATTCTTTGGTACGGGCATCCTGGTTTAACATACCCCAGTCACGCAAGGAACTCATTAAGCGTCCACATACGCTGACCGGCAATGCGGTTATTCGTGCAACCTCACGAACCCCCAAAGCATTTTGCTCAAGGGAAAAACAATCCAGTATTTGAAATGCGCGATCAAGGGTTTGAACTTTTTCTGTTCGCATAATGTTCCGCTTAGTGGGACGGCGTCCCAGATTTATTATATGATTATATGGATAAAAAGATGATAAGTCAAGTGGTAATTTCGAGAAAGCGTAGGTACTATAGTAATGGGTACAGCAGCGATCATAAACTTTAGAGTGGGAGAACTTTTTAGATGGAACTAGAAAACATTATCCAAATGCGTGCAGGCAAACTTTTTGTGCCGAACAAAATTATTATTCCTGTCATACCTGGCGACGGTATTGGACCGGAAGTGTGGGCAGCCACAAAAATGGTCATCGAATGCGCAATTAGAAAAGCGTATGGAGACAATCGCTCCATTAATTTTCTTCCCGTTTTAGCGGGTGAAGTCGCCTTTCATCAGACTGGTTCCTGGCTTCCGGATGAAACCTTGGAGCAATTTAGAAAATTTCGTATTGGAATAAAAGGCCCAATGACGACTCCAATCGGTGGGGGAATTCGTTCACTAAATGTGGCCCTGCGGAAAGAATTGGATCTGTATGCCTGCGTACGCCCAATTCGGTGGTTTCATGGGGTTCCTGCTCCGGTTAAACACCCCGAGATTATGAATATTACTATTTTTCGCGAAAACACTGAAGATGTCTATAGTGGTATTGAGTTTGAGGCAGATTCAACTGAAGCAAATCAATTCTTTCAATTAATTTCCGATAACTTTCCCGATGAGAAACAAAAAATTCGGTTCAATGAAAATGTTGCCTTTGGAATCAAACCAATTTCAATGGAGGGTAGTAAACGACTGGTACGTGCCGCTGTTAATTATGCCTTGAAATTCGGTAAGAAGACAGTCACTCTGGTGCACAAGGGCAATATTATGAAGTTCACGGAAGGTGGATTCCTCAACTGGGGTTATCAAGTTGGCACGGATGAATTCCCTGATCAGGTCTACACATCTCAACAATGGCAAAAAACCCGCGAAATGTATGGTGATGAAATTGCCGGACAAGAAAAAGAAAGCGCTCTTCAAAATGGCAAGATTTGGATGAACGATATTATCACCGACGCAGCCTTTCAACAAACATTGTTATACCCGCAAAGGTTTGAGGTGATCGCGACTACCAATTTGAATGGAGATTATCTTTCGGATGCACTGGCTGCACAGGTTGGGGGAATTGGGATTGCACCCGGAGCCAATATTAATTATGAGAGCGGGCTGGCGATTTTCGAAGCCACCCATGGAACAGCCCCCGGTAGAGCCGGCAAGAATCTTGCCAACCCTTCTTCGTTAATTCTTTCAGCTGAAATGATGCTGCGTTATTTGGGTTGGGATGAGGCAGCAGATCTGATCAATGAGGGCCTTGAACAAACGTACGATAAAGCATTGATAACCTATGATCTGGCCCAATTTGTGCCAAATTCTACCCAACTTGGAACAATCGAGTTTGCTGCGGCTGTTTGTGAATCGATGAAGACAATCTAAAAAGGAGAAATTAAAAATGAAGGGATTATCCTCAACTAAAACGAGTTTACAAGTTGGTGATCAGGAATATTTTTATTACAATATCAAAAAATTGGATGGGTTACCTGAGGATTATTGGCAACGCCTCCCCTTCTCCATAAGGATTTTGCTTGAGGGGGTATTACGCAACATGGATCATAAAGTGATCACCATTGAAGATGCGCAATATCTGGCGAATTGGCAACCATACGAAGATGTGCGTAAATCCATCTCATTTTACCCGGGTCGTGTAATTCTGCAGGATTTTACCGGTGTGCCTGTCATGAATGATTTGGCTGCCATGCGTTCAGCGATGGAAAAGCTGGGTGGAGATTCAGAAAAAGTTAACCCTGTTGTACCCGTCGATCTGGTAATTGATCATTCCGTCATGGTTGATGCCTTTGGAAATACGGATGCATTTAGCACCAATGCCAGAATGGAATTCCAGCGTAATCGTGAACGTTATGAATTCCTGCGATGGTGTGAACAGGCATTTGATAATTTTCATGTGGTTCCCCCGGCCACAGGAATCGTCCATCAGGTTAATCTGGAATATCTGGCAAAATCTGTCATTGTAAAAAAGGAAAATGGTGAACTGATTGCTTACCCTGATACATTAGTTGGAACAGACTCGCATACCACCATGATAAATGGCTTGGGTGTCGTAGGCTGGGGCGTTGGCGGCATTGAAGCAGTCGCAGCCATGATGGGCCAGCCACTCGAAATTCTTGCTCCGGATGTAATTGGGATAAAGTTGAGCGGCAAGCTTCCGGAAGGTACTACTCCAACCGACCTAACCTTGACAGTCATTCAATTATTACGCAAACGCGGGGTGGTGGATAAATTCGTGGAATTTTTTGGGGATGGCCTAGATTCGCTCTCGCTGGCTGACCGCGCGATGATCGGTAATATGTCTCCGGAAAGTGGCGCGACAATGATTTATTTCCCGGTAGACCAACAAACTCTGGACTACTTGCACCTTACTGGCAAAAGCAAGTCTCAAATCGATTTGGTGGAAGCCTACTTCAAAAAACAATCAATGTTCCGCGATTCAAAGACACCGATGCCAGATTTCAGCGAAATTATTAATGTTGACTTAGGGAGCATTGAACCAAGTCTTGCCGGTCCAAAGCGTCCACAAGACCAGATTCTTCTCAGCAAAGTTAAAGAAGGGTTTCGAGAAAGCTTGCAAAAACCAAAAAATGAATTGGGTTTTGGTCTTTCAAAAGAAGCAATTGAAAAGACAGCGACTTTGTTATTAAATGGTAAAAAGTATGATTTAAAACAAGGTTTTCTCGCCATTGCAGCGATCACATCATGCACAAACACCTCCAATCCTTTTGTCATGATAGGGTCTGGTTTATTGGCGCAAAAAGCCGTTCAAAAAGGACTGAGTGTACCTGCATACGTAAAAACCAGCTTTGCTCCAGGTTCTCGCGTAGTAACCGACTATTTGATCAAAAGTGGTTTAATGACCAGCCTGGAAACCTTGGGTTTCAACTTGGTTGGGTACGGCTGTACAACTTGTATTGGCAATAGCGGCCCGCTTGCACAAGAGGTCGCTGACTTCATACAAAAAGAAAATATGATTGCCGCTTCAATTCTCTCTGGCAATCGCAATTTTGAAGGCCGAATCCACCCCTATACTCAAGCCAATTTCCTGGCCTCTCCCCCTCTGGTAGTAGCTTTTGCTCTGGCGGGCACAATTGATAAAAATTTAAGCAAAGATCCAATCGGAAATGATCCAAACGGCAAGCCGGTTTTTCTGAGCGATATCTGGCCTACATCAAAAGAAATTATGGAAGTTCTACGTACTACCATCAATGCCGAATTGTTTAAGGAAAGTTATGAAAACGTATACGCCGGAAATGAAGACTGGAATAATATCCAAGTGGATCCATCGCCGGTTTATACCTGGCATCCAGATTCAACCTATTTACAAAAACCTCCTTTCTTTAATGAAGTTGGTTCTATAAAACAAAGTGCACAAATTAAAAATGCACGCGTTTTAATTATGCTGGGTAATTCAATTACGACTGACCATATTTCTCCCGCCGGAGCTATTGCTCTTAAAAGTCCGGCAGGACAATATTTGATCGATCATGGCGTTGCCCCTGCAGCTTTTAATTCATATGGTTCTAGAAGAGGCAATGATTTGATAATGACTCGCGGAACTTTTGCAAATATTCGCATTAAGAATCTGTTACTGAATGGTGTTGAGGGCGGCTACACGATTTATTTTCCAACCAATGAGCAGATGGACATATTTAAAGCCGCGTCAAGATACCAAAAAGAGGGAACACCATTAATCGTGCTCGCAGGAAAAGAATATGGAACAGGATCATCAAGAGATTGGGCTGCCAAAGGATCACTTTTATTGGGGATTAAGGCAGTGATCGCCGATTCATTCGAACGCATCCATCGGTCAAACCTGGTCGGGATGGGCGTATTACCACTCCAATTTCTCCCCGGACAAAACGCAGAAACGCTCGATTTGGATGGCACTGAAGTTTACAATATCTACGATATCGAACCAATCCAACCCGGTAAGCTGGTTTTGGTACAAGCCAAAGCGAATGATGGTTCGGTCAAATCATTTAAAGTCAGAATACGTATTGATACACCGATGGAAGTGCACTATTACAATACCGGTGGAATTATGAACGCGATCCTTTTAAACTTAGCTGAGAAAGAAACTGCTTGAAAATTATGTAATTGGTAGAAAGACTTGTTCAATCATTTTCGTTATAGACGACTGCCTCAACCCCCGCAGTTTGCAGGAATTCGAGCGCAATTGGGTCAATACGGTATGCATTCTTATAAATAAGCTTGGAAATACGCGCGTTAATTAACATCTTGGTACAATTTAAACATGGGAAGTGTGTAACATAACAGACAGCATCGCGGGTTGCTAACCCAAACACAGCTGCTTGAATAATTGCATTAACTTCAGCGTGGACTGTTCGCACGCAATGGCCTTCGATCATGAGATGCCCGACATCATCACAATGCTCCAAACCAGCCGGAGATCCATTATAGCCGGTAGAAATAATGTGCTTATCCCTTACCAGTACTGCACCAACTGCCGCTCGATCACAAGTGGAACGCACGGCGACATCTTCTGCTATCTTCATAAAATAATTATCCCAAGGTGGTCTCATTCTTTATCTCCTTTTGGTGAAATAAGCGCAAATTAATTCAATCAATTAATTATTTTTTAGCAAATAAATTTTATCCAAATTTTCCTGATATATAATCTTGAGTTCTTTCATCTACGGGTCTTGTAAAAATATTTTCAACAGAAGAAAATTCAATCATGCGACCTTGCAAGAAAAAAGCCACATAATCCGCTATACGACCGGCTTGTTGTGTATTATGTGGAGCAATTATGATCGTATATTGGTTTTTTAGTTCCGATAAAGAGGATTCAATCTTCGCAGTAGCCACCGGATCCAAAGCCGAGGTAGGTTCATCAAGCAATATGATTTCCGGTTCAAGAGCCAATGTTCGCGCTAAACATAAACGCTGCTGTTGACCACCAGAAAGTGAGTAAGCAGAATCAAACAAGCGCCCCTTAACTTCCTCCCACAATTCTGCCATCTGGAGTGCGTGTTCCACACCTGCATTCAATTTGTTCTTATTTCTTTCACCTGCAATTTCCAACCCATAAGAAACATTTTGATAGATTGTGAGCGGTAATGGCAGCGGTCTCGAAAAAACGATTCCAATCTTTCGTCGAAGGGCGATCACGTCCAATTCCGGGTCAAGAATGTCAACATCATCAATCAGGACGTTTCCTCGTACTTCTCGCACATCCGCCAGATCATTTAACCGGTTAAAAATTCGCAGAAAGGTTGATTTTCCACCACCTGCCGGACCTATGAGCGCAGTAATCTTATTACCCGGAATGTGAATGTCAACATCGAATAGCGATTCGGTTCCATCCGAATACGTCAGGCTGAAATTTTCAACGATGATCTTATCCGTCATTTACCAGCTCCTGCGCGCACGCGCTCTCGATCGTAAAATAGTTGCAATAATGTTCATTAATACAACGAAAGCCACCAGCACCAAAACTGTGCCATATTGAATTTGGATCGGCATGCCCGGTACTTGCGTGGAGATGACAAACAGATGGTAAGGCAGTGCCATGGTTGCATCCAGCGGTGAGTTTGGCAAGCGTGGTAAAAAGAACGCAGCCCCGGTGAACAGAATAGGAGCGGTCTCCCCAGCCGCGCGTTCCAAACCCAATACCACCCCGGTTAAAATACCGGCTGTCGATTGCGGTAGAACAATTCGCCGGATGGTCTGCCATTTTGTCGCTCCCAGCGAAACGCTGACAACCCGAAATGATTGAGGAACTGCCCTTAAGGCTTCCTCTGTAGTACTGATAATCACTGGAAGGGTCATGATTGAGAGGGTCAAAGAAGCGGAAAGAATACTGGTACCGAAATTGAGAAAGATTACGAATAACCCCAGCCCGAATAAGCCGTATACAACTGATGGAACCCCAGCCAAATTAATTATTGCAAGGCGAATTAGACGAGTTAACCGATTTTCTGGCGCGTATTCTGAGAGGTAAATTGCTGAGGCAACCCCTAATGGTACTGAAAATATGGCAGTACCCAGCGTTAGATAAAAAGTACCAACAATTGCGGGCCAGATTCCGCCAGAACGCATCCCGTTTTGAGGCATGGCTGTTAAAAATTCCCAACTAATCGCAGGGGCGCCCAAATAAATTATATAAACCAGGACAGCAATAATGGGTAAAACCGTTAAAATCGCTAATGCTGTAACGACCGAGAATCCTATTTGTTGAAAAATTAATTGTTTTAAAACAGGCGAAGCATTTCCCGAAGCAGGAATTTTTGTCATGACAGGATCCGTTCTGAACGTTTCAACTGCTGAGTGCTTATCCTGGATACGACGATATTTACGGCCAATGTAAAAAGAAATAATATCAATCCAATAAAAAATAGCACATGATAATGAGGGCTGCCGCCAGCAACCTCACCCATTTCGGACGCAATTGTAGCCGTCATCGTGCGGATCGGCATAAACAATGCCATGAAAGAAGCCGGCATCACTGGTGCATTTCCGGTCACCATCATGACTGTCATGGTTTCACCAATCGTACGTCCTAACCCAAGCATGATGGCCGTTAAAATTCCACGGCGAGCAGCCGGGACAGTAACACTCCAAATTGTCTGCCATTGCGTAACCCCCAATGCATAAGACCCTTGCCTGTATGAGACCGGCACATTTTTAAGCGCATCTTCTGAAATTGAAACAATGGTGGGGATGGCAATGCCACCTAATAAAAGAGAGCCTGTAAATGCTGTCAGACCAGTTGGTAGATTAAGCACATCCCTTAAAAAGGGTGAAACAATCAGAATTCCCAAAAACCCAAGTACAACACTGGGCAAACCTGCTAACAGCTCCACCAAAGGTTTCATGATTTCCGCCAGCCAGCGTGGAGCAATTTCCGCGATGTAAATGGCCGTTATCACACCAAAAGGAACTGCAATCAAAGAAGCCCCTAAAGTTACAATCAGCGAGCCAAGAATTAATGGGACAATGCCATACAGAGATTCAATGGGATACCACCTTTGGCTGAATAAATCGCCTAAGGGAACATCAAAAAGTGCTGGAATTCCTTGATAAAACAAGAAAAACATTATTAATAACACGAAGAGAATGGATGAGAAACCAGAAAATTGAATTCCCTTGGTAATTAGTGCGCCGGTGATTTTTTGACTTTTGGCTGCCATTTTTATTTATTCACCGGAACAAAACCCAATTCTTGCACAATTTGCTGACCCTCGAAAGAAAGGATCCAATCGAGATAATTCAATAGTTCACCAGTTGGTTCCCCATTTGTATACATATACAAATCTCTGGCGATCGGATAAAGATTTTGCTTTACCGTCTCTACGTTTGGAAGGAAGAAAGGTTTTCCACTGTCTTCAGAAATAGCCAGTGTCTTAACATCCTCGGTAACGTATCCCAGTCCGTCATAACCAATCGCATTCGGGTTATCTCGCACTTCAGTAATAATTCCTTCCGAGGAAGGTAAAAGCAATGTGTCTGCTGAAAAAATGGTTTTATCATTTGGATTTCCCAGACGGATAACTGATTCCAAAAAATAGACGTGCGTGCCAGAATTAGTTTCTCGCGATAGTTTCACAATTGGGCGATTCTCACCACCAATCTGCGACCAATTTTCAATTTTGCCTGAGTAGATATCAGATAATTGTTGCAATGTCAGCTGATTAATTGGGTTTTGGCGGTTGATGATGACTGCAATTGCATCTCTCGCCACAACAAGCTCGTGGGGTTCTATTCCATTCAAATTCGCCAGAGCAACTTCTTCTGCTTCAATTTTGCGGGAAGCATTGGCAATGCTGGCTGATTTACTAATCAAAGCCGCAATTCCGGTACCGGTTCCGCCACCGGTCACTGATATGCTGACTTCTGGATTCAATTCCTGATAGCGTTCCGCCCAATACAATGCCAGGTTGACCATCGTATCTGAGCCCTTATCCTCCATATAGACACGTGTTCCGGAATTCGCTGCATGACCAGGATTGTTGGCCATCAAATTCTGACAGCCTGTAAGGCAAATCACACCCATGTAAAGGGGTAGCAAGATCCTGATGGTTTTTCTTTTGATCATCACACTGGAATTATAAAGGAATTGTTTCAATTTTGTGCCCTCGATACCATTCAGTTTTCCTTTTTCATCATCAACCCCTAGGGTCACTTAAGCTCGATCTATTTGTGACAGTGGCAGACCTCAGGAGAAAATAAGAATTCACAATTCCGATCCCAAAAAAAATCAATGTCCTTAATTGGGAGAATAAATTGAGGTAGCCAGGATTAAGATTATTCTTGAAAGATTTGTCGATTGGTATGGTGACATAATCGCTGAATAAGAACTTTTATAATGGAGCTATCCAAAAAAAAACTTACTCATAAATTTTAATATTAAATTGATGTCATTTTAAATATACAACCTATTGACATCTGATATTTTAACTTTATTATTAAGCATATTACTGCAAGGATAGTTGTTGAGGTTTTTAAAAATAAGTTTATTTACATAGTTTTACGCAATAATTTGCTTATTAAATTGTTTAAATGAGTGAACACTATTTAGTAATAGTGATATTTTGGATTATTTATTGGTATATATGAATTAGAACTTAATCGTCATTCGAAAAAATTAACTGACGATTGGTTGGATAAAATGAATTCAATATTCAGAAAGAAAGTGGAAAAAAACATAGAGGTAGCCTTTACCTTGAACGATGTTTTGCCTAGAATTTCCGATCAGGCACAGATAATCCTTTTTACCGCCGGCCTATTCCTTACGGATATTTTAATGATCGGGTTTGCCTTCTGGTTCGCTTACTGGGTGCGATTCCAGGCCAATATTCCATTTTTTGTTGAAGAAGCCTTATCGTCTCCAGACTATTACCTGGGGGTTGTTTTACTAATAATTCCTATTTGGCTGATCATCTTTGCATCTTTCGGTTTGTATAAATACGATAATTTGGTCGGCGGAGTTTGGGAATACAATCAACTTTTTAATGCAACCACCATTGCTGTTTTGATAGTCGTGGCAGCTGGTTTCTTCCAGCCGAATTTTTATTTAGCGCGTGGATGGATTTTAATTTCATGGTTTTCAGCGTTTTTCTTCACAGCACTCGGCAGGTTCCTTTTAAGACGGCTCGTTTATTATATGCGCACAAATGGATGGTTTTTAGTTAACGCCGTGATAGTTGGCTTCAATGGTGAAGCAATCTCAATCGCTGAACAATTACAGTTCACACGAAATTCGGGTTTACGTCTGTTCGGGTACATTAATAGCGGCAATCAAGTCAAAACGGATGACAATACTCATTTTTTATGTCTAGGCTATCTGGATGAACTGGATATCATAATTCAGGAGTATGGCATTCAGAAAGTGATCCTGATTAGTTCTGCACTGGAGCATGAACAAATATTGGCACTTTACCAGAATTACGGCACATCAGAGAAGGTCAAACTACATATTTCATCCGGGATCTATGAGATTTTTACAACTGGCATGAGTGTTAAAGAATTTGCTTGGGTTCCGCTCGTTGAAGTACATAAAGTTCGATTGACCGGCATAAACAGAATGCTAAAATTGGTCATGGATTATGGGCTCACCATACCCGGGATCATTCTAATCTCGCCGATCTTACTCATGGTTGCATTGGCTGTAAAATTTACATCACCTGGCCCTATTATCCATCGCCGCAAAGTAATGGGTGTCAACGGCAAAGTATTTGATGCGTATAAATTCCGCACCATGTATACCAACGGGGACGAAATCCTGGCACGCTACCCGCAGAAAGTTGCAGAACTTGCCCGCACACATAAACTGAAAGATGACCCGCGAATTACGAAATTTGGTGCTTTCATCCGAAAAACAAGTCTGGATGAACTACCCCAATTGTTTAATGTATTACGGAATGAAATGTCATTAATCGGACCACGCATAATTGCCCCGGAAGAGGTGCAAGAATATCAGAAATGGGGCATGAACTTATTGACTGTAAAACCAGGAATTACAGGCAAATGGCAGGTATCCGGCCGCTCGGATATCTCTTATCAACAGCGTGTCCAGCTGGATATGTACTACATTCGTAATTGGAGCATATGGCTTGACCTTCAGATTTTAATCCAAACCATCCCGGCAGTCCTTTCAAATAAAGGGGCATATTAGAACATTAAGGAGAATAAGATGAAAATTCTGGTAACCGGTGGAGCTGGTTTCATTGGATCGAACGTCGTTGACGAATATATTCGCAATGATCATGAGGTAGTTATTGTAGATAGCCTCGAAACCGGCCGGGTTTCTAACATTAACCCATTGGCCAAATTCTACAAGATGGATATTCGCGATTCTCATCTGGAAGATATATTTGCGAAAGAACGACCAACCGTGGTGAATCATCACGCAGCCCAAATGGATGTGCGTAGATCGGTAAAGGATCCGGTATACGATGCAGATGTAAACGTTCTTGGAGCACTCAATGTTCTGGAACTGTCTAGAAAATATAATGTTAAACGAATGTTATATAGCTCTTCGGGGGGCACTGTATATGGAGAACCTGTCTATCTCCCTTGTGATGAGAAACACCCTATCCGCCCAATTTGTCCCTATGGCGCCACAAAATATATCTTTGAGCTTTATCTGGATATGTATCAGGGCATGTATGGCCTGGATTACACTGTCTTTCGTTATCCCAATATTTATGGACCAAGGCAAGATCCACATGGCGAGGCTGGTGTTGTTGCCATTTTTACCGGTCAGATGCTTAGGAATGAACCAATTACTATAAATGGGGATGGAAAACAAGAACGCGATTTTGTCTTCGTACAAGATATCGCACGTGCCAACCGTATTGCCACTGAAACGCAAGTAGGCTCAGGGGTCTTCAACCTCGGATCCGGTGTCGCAACAAATGTGAATGAAATTTTTACCGAATTGAAATCCATAACCAACTACCCCAATGCTGCTCATCATGGGCCAGCTAAATTAGGCGAGACCAGAACTATTTACTTAACTTACGATAAAGCTAAAGAGGAACTCGGCTGGCTTCCGGAAGTCAGTTTGGAACAAGGCCTTCGGAAAACTGTTGAATATTTTCAGGAAAAGGAGGTTAACCCTTGATCATTGTTCAAGCGCCGCTTCGAATAAGTTTTTTTGGAGGAGGAACCGATTTTCCTGCTTACTTTCTTAAAAATGGTGGGTGTGTGCTCAGTACAGCCATTGATAAATACATTTATGTAACGATAAAGAGGCGCTTCGATGATTTAATCCGCATCGGATATACAAAAACAGAAATTGTGGAAAGTGTTGATGAGATCCAGCATGAACTGATACGCGAATGTTTTCGCATCACAGGCATGCCTCCCGGCGTTGAAATAACCACGATGGGAGATATCCCTGCCGGTACCGGGTTGGGTTCCTCATCAACAGTGACTGTAGGTGTTCTCAATGCAATGTATGCTTATCAAAAAAAGTTTGTGCACCCCAAGCTTTTGGCAGAACAGGCATGCGAGATTGAGACCGAAATTTTGAAAAGACCAATCGGTTATCAGGATCAATACATCGCCGCGTTAGGTGATTTTCGTTTGATTGCATTTGAGAAAACAGGCATCGTCCATTCGCATGTAATTTCCCTCGACCCTGCCATCAAACATCGCTTGAATGAAAATTTACTTTTGTTCTATACCGGCAAGAAACGGGCAGCAGAAACCATATTATCCGAACAACAGGAAAACATTCAAAATAAGCTGCCGATTCTATCTCAACTAAAGCAGTTGGCGATCTCAGCCGTAGAAGAACTTCAAAAAGGCGATATTGATTGTATCGGCCATATGCTTAATGAAAGTTGGAACTTAAAGAAACAGTTGGCATCCGGAATTTCCAATAACAGCATTGATGATTTTTATACAAAAGCTATCAATAGTGGTGCGTTAGGTGGTAAATTGACAGGTGCCGGCGGCGGAGGTTTTTTATTGATTTACTGCCCGTATGGAAAAAGAGACTTGGTACGCAATGCCTTGCACGAATTGCGAGAAATACCGATTAGATTAGAGGAAAGTGGCTCCAAAATAATTTTTGATTACCGCAGTTAACATAATGGTTAAGGATGTAAGGAGGTAAATAATGGTAGATGTTGATTCATATTTGAACTTTCTGGGAAGCAGTTTACAGCAGATCCCTCTCGAAAAGGTGAACCATGTTATTCAAGTGCTACATCATGCACGCTTGAATGGAAAGCAAATTTTTATAATGGGAAATGGTGGCAGCGCTTCAACCTCCAGCCATTTCGTTTGTGATCTGGCTAAGAATAATTATTTTGAAGGCTTGCCGCCTTTTCGGGCAATTGATTTAAATTCAAGCAATGCAATTTTCACAGCGCTGGCCAATGATGAAGGATACGAAAATGTATTTTCACATCAACTGCGCAATCTCGTTCAACCGCACGATGTGGTTTTGGCGATATCTACCAGTGGCAATTCTCCTAACATCTTGAGGGCAGTAGAACTGGCTAAAAAGGCAAACGCCATCATAATTGGTTTTACAGGCTTCGAAGGCGGTCAGTTGGCAGGCTTGGTAGATATTGAGGTGAGAGTTCCCTCCGATAACATTCGACATGTCGAAGACATTCATATGATCATTTCACACTTGATTAGTTTTGCCTTGTATGAAATGAGCAGTGAAACGCTGGCAATGCAAATCTCTACTCAGCAATCACTTCAGCAGAGTGAGCCCATAATTTTAGAGCGCTTTACACTGGAGCATAGCAATGACGATCAAGCCTCGATGCTTTTCCAATTGCTACAAATGCTTTTGACTATCACTAAAACGAAAAATGGCACTTTAATCGTTACAGATGAATCAGGCAATGTAATCGATGGTGTGCAAGTATTTGGCGGTAAAACTGTATCACCTTCCATCGAGAAATTGCTCGAAATCAACCAAAATGGGTTGGCTGGGTGGGTGGTCAAAAACCAGCAAGCAGCATTAATTGACAATACCAATGATGATAAGCGCTGGTTGAAACGTCCATGGGAGGTGGAAAAACAGAATGAGAAATCTGCTCTGAGCATTCCTATTAAGGCTGGAAATATCATTGGCTCTATCACACTGGTTCGCCCAAAAGAAAACCGCTTCTCGGTCAAAGATCTGGAATTGGCAATTGACATGACCTCAAGTATTACGCCGGCATTAACCAATGTCGAAAACAAGAAAAATTAAAATTGGCAGCTGGCATCGCTGCAGCGCTGTACTTATTGGCGAAAGTTACAAACAGTTAACTCAACGATTCACAAAATATCTAATCTACACAAGTTCTTTGGTGAATCGAAAAATTCAAATAAATGGAAAAAATCGATATTTTGTCGAAATGGCGGAGCATGCCTGAACCCTATCCCTTAACCAATTCTCGAAATGCGCGATTGCCTGGGACTCAACCTACTCCACCTGGGGTGGGTCTTTACTTATCCAGACAGGCATCCTCCTTTCCCAGATACGTTTGGGAGCAAATTTTTACTGCGCTATTTGGCTGGATTCCAACAATCATAGGAATTGGAATTCGTTCGATTTTCTACAGAGCAATCTTGGATGTTAAAGGTTGGGTAGCAATTGAAAACAAAGTGCGGCTAAGTTTTGCAAGCAACATCACGCTTGGCCATGGTGTCTACCTGGATCAAAACACATATTTACATGCCTGTCCGCAGGGCATATCCATTGGAGAGAATAGTATTGTTATGCATGGTGCTATTTTGCATGTATACAATTTTCGTAAAATACCTCATTCCGGCATCAAAATTGGTAAGAATTGTTTAATTGGTGAATATTCCGTTTTAAGAGGCCAGGGGGGTATCACCATTGGAGACAGAGTCTACACCTCCCCTTTCACTCAAATTTTGGCAGTAAACCATGTTATTGATGACCCGAATATTCCGATTATAAATCAAGGTATTACCGCCGAAGGAATTGTCATTGAAGATGATGTTTGGCTGGGTTCGGCTGCCATCATTACTGACGGAGTTCATATTGGCCGTGGTTCAGTAATTGCCGCCGGAGCTGTAGTCACATCAGATATTCCAGAGAATGTGGTTGTGGCTGGTATTCCTGCCAAAATTATTCGAAAAATTGAAAAGAAAGATCACCCGAATGATCAACAGGTTTATTATTAAAAGGAGATTCACTTGCATTCATTGACAGTTGTCATTCCAGCCTACAACGAAGAACAAGGTATCGCCGAAATTATGGAACGCGTTCTTGCTGTTCGACCTGCACTTCTTGAGATAGGCATTACACAGCTGGAATTGCTTGTGGTGGATGATGGTTCTAAAGATAAAACTGCTTTAATTGCCAGCAAATTCTGCGAAAACGATCCTCTCGTGCGCGTCATTACTCATACCAAAAATAAGGGCTATGGCGGCGCACTCAAAACGGGCTTTTCACAAGCCCAGGGCAATTTAATCGGTTTTATGGATGCGGATGGAACTTATCCCCCAGAGTATTATCCTCAATTGTGCCAATCTATTCAAAATGGTGCTGAATTAGTTATAGGAACTCGTATGAAGGGCCAGGATAGCCAGATGCCAAAAACTCGCCTCCTTGGCAACTTCTTTTTTGCCAATTTGCTCAGCCTTTTGGGCTGGCAAAAAATTTCAGATAGTGCCTCCGGAATGCGGGTTTTTCGTAAGGAAATATTGCCTCGTATTTACCCTTTACCTGATGGATTAAACCTGACGCCTGTAATGAGTACCCGTGCAATCTACGAAGAAATCAAAATGAAGGAAGTCCCGATACCTTACAGCGAACGCTTGGGGAGATCAAAACTTTCAGTCGTTCGGGATGGTTGGTTGTTCCTTGAATCCATCGTCTGGACTGTGATGTCCTATAACCCGGTACGTGTATTAGGCATTATCGGCCTGGTCGCTCTGGTTGTAGCACTGATAATATTCTTGGGACTATTGATCGCACGCTTAAGTGGAATCACTCAAATTCAAACCTGGGGTGTTGTAGCACTTTTTAGTGGGCTAATTTTAGCGGTCGGTGGCATTTCGCTCTTTGCACTTGGTGCTACTTTTAATTATCTGATATCGATCTTCTACAAAAAGAAGATTCGTCAGGGACTTTTTGGTAAACCTATATTCAAGAAACCGCTGGAACATAATTTTGGTTGGTTAGGCGTACTGGCGATTGCAGGAGGCATTCTAATCGGGTTGGTGAGTTTGGTGCTAGGTTTGCGTGGTTGGGAAATTTCTCGCTTATGGCTGTATCTTCTCGGAAGTGCGATGGCCACACTAATTGGCATTCAACTAATCTTGTATTGGATATTAATGCGGGTTTTAAAAGATATTACAATGCGCACAATTAATGTAAACCAGGATTTAAGTCCTGATTAATGGTAAGGAGTTAAAAAATGAGTAACGAAACTATAGAAAAAGTCAATTTAGGAACACGGCGGATTGCTGATGTAAAAATGGCAAAATTTCCAAATGCAGATGCAATTGTCCGCGAAAATGTTATTAAGTCACGCAAATCAACTGCGGTTGATATTATGTTGGTAAATCCTCCCACTCCGGACAGAGCTTTATGGATCCGCACCCAACATCGAGTTGGCAGGCGCACCAGAGAAAACATGGTTTGGCCGCAAGTATCATTGGCTCAAATGGCAGCTTTATTGGTGCCAAATTACACAGTTAAGATAATTGATGCAAATGCTGAAAGAATGGGCTGGCCTGAGTTTGCAAATGAAATCTCTAAATACCAGCCTAAATATTACTTGACACAACTGACTGCTCCGACACTGGAAAACGACATGTACGGTTGTTTTCTAGCCAAAGCACGTGGTGCAATTACGATCGCGTTCGGAACACATATCACACCCATCCCTGTTGAGACAATGCGGCCCTTTCCTGCTTTGGATTTTGGGCTGGTCGGTGAACCGGATCTGGCGATCGTTGATTTACTGGATCATATGGAACACAAAGTTGATCAGCGCAGTGACCTGATTAAAAAATTGATTGCCGACCATGACCCACTTTACAAACCTTCATTCAACGAGGATGGCAGTGTCAATTTCGCAGGAATCAAAGGACTTGCCTGGCGCGATAATGAGACAATTGTAGTAAATGCACAGAGACCTTTCATCAAAGATCTTAATGATTTACCTATCCCTCTTCACGACCTATTGCCGTATAAAAAATATATCATGCCCCTCATTAAGGGACCTTTCACCTTTATTGTCACGAGCCGCGGCTGTACTGCCGGTTGTATTTTTTGTATCAAACATGTCAGTTATCAATTTTCGGTGCGTTTACGCGACCCAGAGAAGATTATGGAAGAGCTGTGGGTCCTAAAAAAACTTGGTATCAACAATGTGCACATGTATGCTGATTTGTTCACCGCCAGCCGCGACCAGGTGGTTGGTTTGTGTAATCTGATGATTGAATCTGACATCAACATGAAATGGACTTGCAACTCACGTGTAGATTACGTCGATGAAGAAGAGTTACAACTCATGGCGAAGGCAGGGTGCCATCTCATTAGTTGGGGCATTGAATCAGGCAGTGAGCAAGTGCTTAAGCACGCCCGCAAGGGTGCTTACACGGATAAAGCATTGCGAGCACTGACCTGGTCCAGAGCTGCTGGTATCAAAAACTGGGGTTATTTCATCATTGGATTACCAACGGAAACTGAAGAAACAATCCAAATGACCATTAAATTCGCAAAATCTTTACCATTGGATATTGCGCTTTTCCACGTGGCTGCACCCTATCCGGGAACTCCATTTTTCTTTGAGGTTGTCGAGAACGGTTGGTTTCGGCCCGGCACACGTTGGGAACAAGTGGACATGGATAAAGGTACTGTCCTTGATTATCCGGGATTGCCCGCTGAGAAATTGCTATACTGGCAAAAACGAGCATTTAGGGAATGGGCATTTCGACCAGGTCCGGTTTTTACTTACTTAAAAATGTTGTTTTCTGACATTTCAACGTTCAAAACTGCTCTAAGTGTAGGCATACAACACCTTTCCTGGCAATCTGGTAAAACAAAATAATAATTGAGAAAGAATGCCTTAATGACGTCCGTTTTTGTTAAAGAAAACCATTTTTCCCAATCGTTAAGAATTTTTAGCCTGTTTGCCTTGCGAACAATTCTTTTTCTGGGGTTGTTGGTCACTTTAATGAGCGGAGAGAGCCAGGTCCAGGCTCAAGAAAGCCAAGGAAGCTGGCAGACACCTGTTAACCTTTCAAATTCCGGATCCGCCAGCAAACCAACTTTGATAAGAGGGGCTTCCGGTGATCTGCACATTCTTTGGGAGGATACATACTCCAAATTTGTGTACCGCCGACTGGGAGATACCTGGAGTAATTCCAGTGTCCTTGATCTGCCATTTTATGGTTACAACTTCCAATTGGTTGCCAGTCAATCAGGGAGTATCGGAGCTTTCTGGATCAATTCAGCGGATAACACACTCAATGTCAGTACAGTGCCGGAAGATGGTATGGCGCAGGCTGAAAGTTGGTCAACTCCCGTAGTGATCGGAAATGGGGTTGTCGCATTTGCTATTACTTTGGATGAATCTAACAACGTGCAGCTTATCTTTGCACGCGCCAGAGAAACCGCAGATGCCCCAGCAGGAATTTATTACCGTAATTCTCCTGGGAGTCTAACAAATTGGAATGCCAGTCAGGCAATCTACCTATCAAAGTATTACCGCAGTATGATTCCACCGGTAGGTTCTGGCAGCGCAATCAATACCTCTTCACAGACACAAATGCATGTGAGTATTAATTCAACAAGCCAGAATGGCAATATCGTAACTTATGTGGGCTGGGAAAATCCAGCTATAAAAAAACTATTTTTTTCGAAATCGGTTGATGGTGGTGTTAGTTGGCAAGAACCTGTTGAAGTAACGGATGCCTCGCAAGACTTGGCTCTGGTTACACCGAGTGATCTAAGAATGATATTCCACAAAGATACTATTCTTCAGATTTGGTCACTGGATGAACCTGGGGGAAATTGTGGTATCTATGCCAGGACACAGACAATCGGAAATGATGGTTGGTCTGCTCCGGAATCCCTTGAATCTGTTTTCGGCAGTTGCCCCGATCAACTCAGGTGGTTTTCTTTGCCATCTGACCAAATCCTTTTCATTCTTACGAAACAAAATGAGATTTCACTGGTCGCCTGGGATGGCATCCGCTGGAGTCTTCCCCAAACCGAAGATGAGATCAACCAATTTGTCAATCCGCTTACTTCTGATTTACTAAGTTTGGGACAGATTGACATTCAAACTGACGGCAATCAGTTATTTCTGGCAGCAAAAGATGAGGCAGCCAGTGAGGACATCTGGTTTACCCAAAAGATGCTGTCTGGTTTAGATCAATGGTATCGAGGGAGCAGCTCCTGGTCTCCACTCAGACTGCGTGGTTCAGATTTGGGCAAAATAACTGCTGCGACTGCCATCAATGCCAATAGTGGTGATTTTTATTTTTTGATCTCATCCATTGACACGATTAGTGGAAAAAGCTCTTTAAACGTGATCAGTGACGATACGACTGCAACAGTTATATCCGCACTTGAAGGGCAGCCTTCCGGATTGGTTAGCCAGGACGTCATAACACAAAATAGAGCTTCAGTAATGTGGAGCGGTGGAATGTTGGGGCAAATCTACACTGTCTGGGTCGATCTGAGCCAGGCATCTAACATAAGCGGTTGGTCACAACCAAATGCATTGCAAACCAATTTTACTGGATTCTCGCCAGCGATTATTTTATCTAAAAATGGAGACCTTTATTCGCTTTTTAGTAACCCTTATGACCCGGGAAAAGGAATTTATTGGGTTCGTTCCAAAGATAACGGTGAAAACTGGTCCTCACCTACAATCATACCTATTTATAAAAACTTGACCAATTGCCCACGGATCGATCAAATCTCTCTTGCTTCTTTTGGTGAAAACAGCTATCAGGCAATTTTTATTTGTCGAACTTATGCACAGGCAAATAATTCTTTAGGCCTTTTTGCCATTCAATCAACCGATGGAGGCGAAAACTGGTCTCCACCAGTATTAATTAGCGATCGACCGGTCACCTGGAGTCAAATATTAACGGATCAAAATCAAATTCTTCACCGATTATGGAAAGTAAGTACCGATAAAACTAGTTTGTTTCACTCTTTCTCATCCGATAATGGCCAAAATTGGACCACACCAACCAATTTTGCTCTTTTAGAGGGAAACCTGAGTACAACCAAAGCGATAATCGATAAAAATGGTAACATTCACCTTTTTCAAGCCTATAATTCCGGTGAGGGACCTGCAAGCATCTCATATTATCGATGGGCTGGGAAGCAATGGACTTCTGAGCAATCGCTCAATTTGACAAACTCTGAAAAAGGGAAAATCTCGGCCATTTCTGCTGGCGTCGATGGCAACGGCCAATTGCATTTGGGGTTTGCCCTTAATACGCAAAAAAGCAATCTGGATGAAAGCAGCTTTTTTACTTCCAGTTATGATCTTGGCACTGTCGAACAAGCAAATCAGCCCACCGAAGTTGCCATTATCGCCACAGCCACTGACAAACCTGTAGCGATCAATTCCACCCCACAGCCTACTCAAATAGCGACACCAATTTTTGATCCTGGAACGATCAACACATCACCATCTTCAAACCAACCAAACTATCTCGGTGTTGTGATTGGTGTATTTATTTCAATTATTTTTATAATCGCCGCAACAATCTTTATTCGTCGAAAAAACGTGTAATTCGTGCAATCATCATAGGAGAGACGATGGAAATTCAAGAAAAGATCAAGAAATTTATTGCCGATAATATCCTTTTCAGCGAAAATGGTTATCCGTATGCCGTATCAGATTCATTCCTTGAAAAAGGTGTAGTTGATTCTATGAATATTATGGAGATTGTTGCATTCGTTGAGGATGAATTTTCTATTTCCGTTGATGACCTTGAGATTGTGCCAGCCAATTTTGATTCTGTAAAAAATGTAACCGAATTCGTTGAACGAAAAACACTTAATTGATATCAATAAAGATATGACACCCAATCTCGTTCAAGATTTCCTAACCTCAAGTGCCCGAATATACCCGCATAAGGTCTGTCTCATTGCAGGAGAAAAAAAATACACGTATCAGCAATTAGATAGGCTTTCCAATCAATTTGCACAGCAGTTGCGTAAATCGGGCTTAAAACGAGGCGACCGCGTTGCCATTTTTCTGGGAAACGTGCCAGAACAAGCCATTATAATTTTTGGAATCTTAAAAGCAGGTGGCGTTTTTATCGTCATTAATCATACGACCAAGCAAGACAAGCTGGCTTATATTCTCAAAAACAGTCAAGCTCATGCCATAATCGCACCCGCCAACCAAAAAGAGATGCTTTTAGGAATTATGCCCACCCTCCCGGAATTAAAATATGCCATTTTGGTTGATGAGGCATCCGAAAGCAGGTTGCCTTTTTTCAAATTTGAGGACTTTTTGACACAGGGCTCGCCGTTAGAACCCAGAAAACAAAATATTGATCGCGATCTGGCTTGCCTGATTTACACATCTGGCTCCACAGGAGAGCCAAAGGGAGTCATGAGCGATCACAGCAATGTTGTTTTTGTAATTCAATCGATTACAACTTACCTCGAGAATACACCTGACGATATTATCCTAAATGCGGTACCGCTTTCATTTGATTATGGGCTTTACCAGTTGTTAATGACAATATCATTTGGCGGAACAATGATCCTTGAGAAAGGATTTGTGTACCCAGCGTTAATCATGAAAAAGATCGAGGAATACCGCGTAACAGGTTTTCCTGGTGTGCCAACCATGTTTTCGTTAATCCTGAATATGGATCTTAACGAAATTGATTTTTCCAGTTTACGTTATATGACTAACACTGCCGCTGCTCTTTCCAGGACCCATATACAAAAAATTAAAAACACTTTTCCGAACGTGCGCTTCTTTTCCATGTATGGTTTAACAGAAACCAAACGAACACTTTATTTACCTCCGGAGGACCTGGAAAATAAGCCGGATTCAGTTGGAATTCCAATTCCAGGCACGGAAGCCTGGGTTGAAGATGAGGTTGGCAATCATCTTGAACCCGGTCAGATAGGCGAGTTGGTAATTCGTGGAAGACATGTCATGCGCGGCTACTGGCACGACGAAGCGGCTACAAACCAGCGCTACCGCCCGGGTGAAATCCCCGGAGAAAAGATCTGTTATTCGGGGGATCTTTTTAAGATGGATGAGGATGGTTATTTTTACTTCATCGCTCGCAAGGATGATATTATCAAAAGTCGTGGTGAAAAGGTATCACCGAAAGAGGTCGAGAATATCCTCTACCAATTTACCGGTGTGCAGGAAGCAGCTGTCATCGGAGTGCCAGACCCTGTTCTTGGGCAGGCCGTTAAAGCTTTTGTCGTTTTAAATCAGCCTGATATCAACGTAAATGATATCTTGCGGTATTGCAAAAACAATATGGAAGATTTTATGGTGCCCAAATCTGTGGTCATTGTCGCAGAGTTGCCAAAAACCTCCTCCGGAAAAATTAAGAAAACTGATTTGATTTAATCCAATATGTGTGGCATAGCCGGAGTGTTCAATCGTGCGCATCGCGAGCCTGTCCAACTGGAAGTGCTTGAAAACATGCTTGCCTTAATCCAACATCGGGGTCCGGATCAGGCTGGTATTTATAGGGATGCAAATTGCAGCATGGTTAATGCGCGCTTGAGCATTTTGGATATCTCAGGTGGCCAGCAGCCGATTTCAAACCAAGATGAGACTCTGTGGATAGTCTATAATGGGGAAATTTTTAATGATCTTGCACTCAAAAGAAATCTCATTAACCTTGGTCATCAATTCCATACGGAAACTGATACTGAAGTCATTCTTCATCTTTATGAGCAATACGGTCCGCAATTTTTGGAGATGATCAACGGGCAATACGCAATCGCCATTTGGGATCGTAAAAAGGAAACTTTGTTTTTAGCACGAGACCGGATTGGAATTCGTCCTCTTTTCTACAGTAATTTTGGTAAACAATTTGTTTTTAGCTCTGAGATAAAAGCCTTTCTTGCCATACCTAATTGGCAGGCAGAAATTGATCCGCAGGTTTTACAACAGATTTTTACCTATTGGGGTCCATTAACGCCCAATTCGACGTTTAAGAATGTCCATGAAGTCAAACCCGGGCATTATATGCTTGTTTCGAATACGCATTCTGAAGAGATCTCTTATTGGGAACCTCATTTTGAAAAAAAGAAATCTGCACCTGATGAAAATGATCTGATAGAGGAGTTCGGCAATCTATTAATTGATTCTTCCCAAATCCGTTTACGCGCAGATGTTCCCGTTGGTGCTTACCTGAGCGGTGGATTGGATTCATCGACTATCGCAGCCATTATTACAAGTTACACGAACACGCCACTGGAGACGTTCTCAATTCAATTCGAAGACCCACGTTATGATGAAAAACTTTTTCAAGATCAGATGGTTGAACGTTTGAATGTCCATCACAATGCTATCTTTTGTCGGGCACAAGATATTGGCAATATTTTCTCCGAGGTCATTTGGCATACAGAAACTCCAATCTTACGCACATCACCTGCGCCGATGTATCTGCTCTCCAGGCTGGTGCATCAGCACGACTATAAGGTAGTTCTTACTGGTGAAGGAGCTGACGAAATTCTGGGCGGATATGATATCTTTAAAGAAAATAAAATTCGGCGTTTCATTGCCAACCACCCTGAAACCGCGAATGTTTCAAAACTATACGCTTGTCTTTACCCTGAGATTCCTCAGCTAAATGCAAGGTCTCAATTTCTTCAAGCATTCTTTGGCCAGGATATTCAAGAAACCAAATCACCTTTTTATTCGCATCACTTACGCTGGTCAAATACCGCTCGCAGTTTACGCTTTTTGAAAACTGCCAACCAAACCTTACCATCGGATCCTAACTACCCGATCGAGCTTCCAAAACAATTCAGCACCTGGACACCACTTGCACAGGCTCAATTTTTGGAAATGAAGACATTTTTAACACCCTACCTGCTCTCCTCTCAAGGAGATCGCATGGCGATGGCTAATTCTGTTGAAGGCAGATATCCATTCCTCGATTATCGCCTGATGGAGTTTGCAAATTCTCTTCCTGATCAGGTAAAACTGCGAGGTTTACAAGAAAAATGGATTTTGCGCAAGTTCGCCAGTAAGTTCTTGCCCATTGAAATCTGGCGCCGGCGGAAAAAACCTTATCGTGCACCAATCCAGCATAGTTTCTTAAACCAGGCCAGCTCACCGCAAACTGCATTTTATTTCAATGAGCAAAACTTAATCAATTTCGGATATTTTAATACTCGTGCAGCGGTTAAGTTGTATGAAAAGGCTCTGGCGACTCCTCAGCTCAGTGAAATGGAAGAAATGGCTTTTGTAGGAATTTTAAGTACACAAATTCTGCATGATCATTTTTGTAATCGAAATTTCCCAAAAGTAAAGTTGGATCGCGGGATTCCGCTAAAATTAATCGATCTGGCAATTTCAGTCTGAATATTAAGGAGCATTGATGTCTTTAAGTTCTGATAAAAATGGCACAGGGTTTTCAAAATCAAGTTTGGATCTAAGCCCAGTTCAGGAAATCAAACGAATCACTTCATGGATAAACACATCCATACGCCAGACCATGCGTAAACGAGGAGCAGTGATTGGAATCAGTGGCGGCATTGACTCATCAGTCGTGTTAACCTTGACCGTGGAAGCATTAGGGCCAAAAAACGTATTGGGGGTTATGCTCCCGGAGATAGAATCGAGCCCTGAGAGTGCTGAACTGGCACAATTACTAGCTGATCAGCTTCATGTTGAGACCATAACAGAAAATATTAGCGCTGCCCTTGATGGAGCAGCTTGTTATCAACGCCGTGATGAAGCCATACGCAGCGTCATTCCCGAATTTGATGATGGATGGAAATCGAAAATTACTTTACCCGGTAGTCTGCTGGACGATGCAACATTGAATGTATTTTATTTGACCGCAATTTCCCCTGACGGAGAAGAAATACGCGTCCGTATCCCGCCAAAGGCATTTTCGCAAATCGTTGCGGCTTCTAACTTCAAGCAGAGGACGCGCATGTCAATGCTTTATTACCACGCAGAAAGATTGAATTATGCCGTGGTTGGAACGGCCAATAAAAACGAGCATCAATTAGGGTTTTTTGTAAAGCATGGCGATGGAGGCGCAGATATCCAACCGATTCTACATCTTTACAAAAGTCAGGTCTATCAGCTTGCTAAGAATTTATCGATCCCAGAAACAATCTACACTCGTACTCCGACATCCGATACGTATAGCGCTGGTAGCAGCCAGGAAGAATTTTTCTTCCGCTTGCCATTTTCCATTCTGGATACCATTTGGTACGGTTCAGAAAATAATATCGATACACAGCATATTGCAGATGCACTCGATCTCAGCCCCGAGCAGGTAGAACGTGTAATAACAGATATATCGCGCAAAAAGCAAAACACAGAATATTTGCGAATGCAGACACTGAAATTATCGGATCCACAATAATTTATGAACCGACAATTTCCAGCTTTACGTGGTTTTGCAATATTGCTGGTGGTCATCAACCATAGCATTGTATTAAGTCTGCAAGCAATCACGCAACATAACTTACCAAGAACGCCTCTTTGGGAACTTAATTTTCTCCTAACCATCAAAGAAATGGGTGTGGTTGCAGTCCCCATTTTTCTCTTTCTGGCTGGCGCATTCATGATGTATGCCATGAAAGACAAGAAAATTAGACAAAACTATCGCCTGGTTTTACCGGCTCTTAAGAATGTTGTTTTTCCATACATTATCTGGTCTGTAGTGTTTTATATTTTTATTTATTTTCTAAGAGCTGAAACCTTTTCCTTGCCAGGGTATTTGAAGAATCTCATTGTTGGCTATCCATTCAATTTTGTACCAATATTAGTCTTCTATATCATCATCGCGCCATTGCTCGCCTGGATCATCAAACGAGTGCCGTTAATCACATTATTTGCATTCCTCGTCTTTCAATTAGTTTTGGTTAATATCAAAATCCCTGGAATATTGGGGTTTGTATTCCCGGATTTCTTCAATCTTTTGTATGTGCCAATTCTAGGGCTTCCTTTTGCACTCTGGGCTGTTTTTTATCCGTTGGGGATGGTTTATATTCAATTTTCGCAAAAGTACAAATCTATCTTGGAGCGCTTCATAATTGTTATTGCCGGAATTTCTTTTGGCTTATATGTATTGGCCGTCTTAAAAGAACTTGGGGCAATTTCATTCTCACAGGCGGAATGGTTACTGCCACTGGTATTTATCTTGCTATTGCCTTTCGTGGATCGTAAAAAAATCCCCTTCTTGTCATTTTTTGAAAATCTAGGGAAGCGCACCTATGGAATTTACTTGATGAACCTTACCATCATAACCTTCCTGTCACAACTAGCCGCAAAATTCATTCCCTGGCTTTTTCAAGTCGAGACAATTATCGTTATGATTTTAGCAACACTAACGATCTTAATAAGCTCCAACCTCATGAAGTGGGTTGAGCACAGGTTTTCGCGTCAAATTTACAATTTTATTTTTGGCTAATGAAACAAATCGCTCTTTTTAATTTGCGGCTTCAATTACAGCAATTAAATTATTAATATAGAACAAATCGCCAACTGCAAATGCCGGCACATCCAGATACTTTTGTAAATTCTGGGAATTTGAATTCTGCGCGTAAGCGTATGCCTGAAAAAGTGCTCCGTAATCATACAGATTTTGACGAACACCTTCATTCACTACGCCATTAAACCTTGATACAAACCAATAAGGTGCATCGTCATTATATTCCTTCAGGGCTCCTTCGATTTTTGCGTAAATATTTTGTTGCAAATAATCAGCCAATTCAGGTACCAGGTAGATAAAATTTCGTGAAATATTCAGAGTACGTAAGTGGTAACTTCCCTGCCCATTAACCCAGATCGTGTCTTTGTTGAAATTTTGAACACGCAGATTATAGAGTCGATTCAATTCATTGGTGACACTGGTTCGCAAACTGGCATCTGTTGAAGCTTTGCCTGCCAGGGTCTGTAATTGCAAGAAGCCATAATATCCCGCTATGTAGGCATTATGCTCATAAGGTCGTTGATATAGGTAATCATTTGTGGCATTTGCGGGAACTGGGACTACCAACTTACTTTTTGCTTGAGAATAAGCGATTTGAACATCTTCCGGTACTACCAAAGCATATTGCCAGAGAGCATAGAAGTTTAGCGGCGGATATGGCCACGAAAATCTTGGATCACTTCCCACTACCGGACCAATTGAATTAAGCTCGTCTTCAATATCATCCGGAATGGGCATCCATTCACGCGGAGCACCATCTTTCCATCCGGTTTTTGTCACCATCGTGGGATTGAAATAGAGATTAAATTCCTCTTGCAGATATTGCTTTGCAGCAGGTTTTACGGAAGAAGACAAGTAGGGAAATGCTCTTGAGAGTGCATACAAAGTCTCCCCGGGATTCTCAAAATAATTTGCCAGTTGGCTATAATTTGAGAACTGTCCTGCATTGTAATAACCCGGTCGTAAATGCCCAGCATTAATCATCTTTTGAACTTCATTGGTAAGCATCACTTGAATTTCGGAAGTTGGTTTTGACACAATGTCATTCTGGAAATATTGAATTCTTAACAAAGGCTGCGCACCGCTTGTTCGCTCGGAACCATAGGCGATAATCGCATTTGAGCGGTGGACATATAAACGCCCTTGATATGGAATAATAGGGTTTTGATCGCCGTGAGCGTTATAAATACCATTCTTGGTACCAAAATTTCCCTCCAGTCTTACTGAATCGCCATCGACAGTGCCGTACCACATCTGGTCATATCCTGGGATCTGAACACTGAGAGGCGAATCATAGCGCCACATTTGATAACTTTGGGGTGAATCTAATCCAAACCAGTCTCCAACCCGGTCACAACATAAATTACGATAGAAAGTATTTCCTCCTCCGGAGAGTGCTTGTGGCTCATCAATTGCATGCTGACCGCCCGCCTGGCTGAGATATGGAGTCCCCATCAACCAACCCATTACCCTGGATTGAGGGATATTTAACTTTTGCAAAATGGTGGAAAAATATAACACACCATCTGAACCGACCACTGGTGGGTACGCGTTTCCTGATTGTGTGCCTACCATGACAACAGGTGCATATTCTGCTTTACCATCATGATCACTGTCAAATGTAAATTCGACACCGTTACTACGCTTAAGAACAATTAAAGTTCTTCTTTCAGGATGGCTGCCTTCCTCGAGGTAATTAACAATTGAACTACCATTCAATACCTTTTTCCCATTTGCCCAGGTTTGATTACTCACTTCAGGTCCAATAAAAGCCCCATCACCCAAATTTCGAAAAACGCCATCCTTATCCATATCAAAGATTTTGGCATAATCATTACCACGTGCATCCTTCAAACTGGCGGTGCCAGGATTCAAACCGGTTCGGTAACCAGATGCAGCTGAGAAGACCACATAATCTCCATATATCACTGGCCAATATGAGCCATAACCATCACCCGGTAACAGCTCTGATTTCCACACCAGACTGCCATTATTACTTCGAAGTGCGTAAGCATGATTATCATTGGAAGCGAAATAAACCACACCATCTGAATATGCGGCAGTCAATTCAATTGAGCCTTCTGTTTTATACTTCCAAAGCTGCTGACCCTGTCGGGTTGTTCCATTTGCACCAATGGCATAAAAATATCCGTCGCGGTTACCCAGCAAGACCTGGTTTTCCACCACCAGTGGATTGGTACTGTAGCCAGCTGCGGCACCATTAAACGACCAAAGAAGATGCCCATTCAGAGCGTCGAGGGCATAGAGTTTATGATCAAGTCCACCTACATACAAGACATCACCAACAACGGTCGGCGAATTTCCCAGAGGAAGTTCAGTGTTAAAGCGCCAAACTTCCTGGCCTGTTTCGGCCTGCAGGGCATACAAACCCCTGGCCGTTGCTACATAGATCAATCCATTTGAGGCAATCAATTGCACGTTCTGAGAAATGTAGGCTTCAATTGGGCGGTACCAGGCCACCTTCAGATTGTTCCCACGTATGTCTTCAGCTGACCATGAGGTGCGTTGTGGATTTGCTGCAACGGTTGTCCAATCCCCATTGCCTGGAGGGGGTAAAGGTGGAATTTCCGGCGTTGGTGAAACAAAAACGGATCTCTTCACCATCGGTAAAAAGGTATTAAAAAATCCGGTTAGCACATCCTCCCCTGTAGCCGGCGTTTCAGTCACACTGGCAGACGGAGTTTCGCTCATACTGGCAACTGGAGTTTCGCTCACACCGGCAGCCGGAGTTTCCGTTACACTGGTAACAGGAATTGGATATCTTACACAAGATGCGAGCGAAGCCAATATGAAAATTAGTAACGCTGCAATGATAAGGGTTTTTTTTAGCATTTTATTCGGTTTCCTTTATGAATCCTGCCAGCCGGTGATGCGAGCCATCATGTACCAGAACGCTTTAGCAACACGTTCACGCCCGGTCTCATTCAAATGGCCGGATTGTTTTTCATCGGTATAAATTCCGCAAATGACCGGGATCCCGCTAGAATCGACACAAGGCTTTCCATCCAAATCATGTGATTCAATATCAGCCAGATCCATTAATATTTTGTCGTTTTGCCCGGCATAATCGCGCAGCATTTGATTGAATTTGGTTAAGTTCTCATACCCATCTTGTGCCAGAGACATCGTCCACCACACGAAGATTTTTTGTGGGTACTGAGTTTCAAGTTTTTCAAGAGGCTCAATATAGCGGGTCTGGAAGTTTTCTTCGTCAGATATGACCGGATAAGTCATTCCGTCAAAACCATCCAGGTAGCCCAACGTGAACATAAAGACATCAAAATTTTCATTTTGTGATTGCGTTTGAGAAACGAAATCGTTTACTTTTTCGATCCAGCCGTTATTCCCACGATATTGAAAAACCCAATTTGAGCTATCATATTTAAGATCATGGAAAGGGCTACAAGAGGCAGGCCGTCGATTGGCAAAATTTCCGTACATGCACTCCAGACCATAGCGAATATTTTCACCCACGGAAGCATGCCGAAATAACAGCTTCAAGTCAGACGCTTGAGCAAGCACCTCATCTGGAATTTCACCGAAATTTTCAACGGAAAAGTGATCAACTACAATGGAAGTACTATTTTTTCCAACAGCTGGGTTTGTTACAGTAACAGTAAGTTCAGGTAATGGCGTCATTACCTTAGGAACATTGGCAAAAGAAGTCTCCGTAGGCTCTACAAAGGTTGGAGAAATAATCACCTTTTCTGTAGATTCGAGAGATGGAATTGTGGTTGGGGAATTTGATTGAATTAATTGGTTGTTGGTCTGACATGCAGTCAAAAATAAAATCAAAGTTGTTAATATCAATCTATTTCTTTTCATCGCCTTTTCATTTCTTTATTTTGGGCAATAAAGCCCAATAAAATATATCATATTAGTTTTGTTCAATTAGATTACATGGCTTACACTTACTTTTCAAAATTATTTTTAATCTTAACAGTTTTATTAAGCAACCTTGGGGAGTTTGAGATCAGCAACCAATGGGCTACGCCCCAGCAAATCCCCAATTATGAGAGAACATCGCGGCCGCCGTTTATTATCGCTGACCATCAAAACCGCATCCATGCGTTCAATTATGAGTCCATCAACGCTACGAATAATGCCGTTTTTTATCGCAGTTGGACACCGGACGGCGGCTGGAAACCACCGGTCGATATCATCCTTGCCGGTCAGGGGGGCGGGCCAGCCACTCTTCAAGACGTAAAATTAGACCAGTCTGGTAATTTTCATCTCGTTTTCTATATCTCAAGTACGCGCGGTGGCAACTTGTACTATTCACATGCTTATATTGATGCTGTCGATATTTCAAGCGCCTGGTCATCACCCACATTAATTGGTCCAGATGCCGGTCCTCTTGCATATTCTTTTATTACAATTGATCAAAATGGGACCTTGTTGGTATTTTATGCGGGTGAATTAAGTGCAACAGGCCTCTATCTGGTTACATCTGAAGATTTAGGACAGAATTGGTCGCAACCCATTCTTTTGTCAGCCACCACCGTGAGTTCATACTCAGTTGGCGCTATTCGTTCACTCGTTGATGATGATGGCAGTATACACGTGGTCTGGAGTTTGATCAATGACACCGGTATTGGCGAAGAAGTTCATTATGGCCGTTTGAACAAGTCTCGTGACGCATTAGAAAAGGAAATTGTGATCGCACGCCGGGAAGGAGATGATTATTCTACAACTTGGCCGGATATCATCCGCGCGGATGATCAGTTGCTTCTCTTTTATCAGGATAGTTTTCCTGCCACAAGATTTATGCGTACATCCAAAGACAATGGCGATAGTTGGTCATTACCAATCCAGCCGTTCCCGTTCATTGGAGAATATGAAACAACAGCCATGGTTAAAGATAGTCTCGGTAAAATCCACTTGCTGCTAGGGAATCGCACAATCGACCCCGAGATTCACGGTATGTGGTACAGCCAATGGCTCGGCACCCGTTGGTCAACTCTTTCTGCTATTACCTATGGCAAAAAAACTGCTGCCTTTGACCCTTCTGTTCCCAGGGCCGTTGTTTTAGGTGGAAATTTGTTATTTGTCACCTGGTGGAACGACACGCGCGTAGATGACCGAACCGGAGCCTGGTATTCTTTTCGACGCCTTGACGCCCCGCCCATATCCCCTGAGCCATACCCGACTCTCAGCGTAACCCAAGAAGTTACGGAAATTGTAGTACCTGTGGTGATAAAAACGAAAACAATTGAAATGCCCGCACAACCAGGGACGGCTATCCCTTTCACTACCAAACCGACCAATTACTTTCCAGCCAGGTCTATTTTTTGGGCACTAATTCCTGTATTTGGTCTGCTGGTGTTTTTTTACTATTACAAGAAACGGCATTTTTAAGCCGGGTATTTTCTAATAAAAAAGGATAAGATTTACGATTGAACCATTATTTTGATCTATTATTTGCGTGGTCAACCAGAATCATCCGCGCACGATACCAGCAATCCATACTGGGGGGCTTATGGGCAATTTTACAACCATTGGCTACGGTCTTAATTTTCACACTGGTATTTTCATTCCTCATTAAAGTGGATACTGGCAATATCCCTTATATCGTTTTTTCTTATTCAGCCATGGTTCCCTGGCTATTTTTTTCCAGTGCGATTACCGACATGGTTGATTCAATTGTTTCAAATATGAACCTGGTAAGCAAGATCTATTTTCCTCGAGAAATTCTTGTTTTTTCAGCTTTGATCGCAAGATTTGTGGACTTTTTAATCGCCTTCGCCATTCTCATTTTATTGATCATCCTTTATCGTTTACCCGTTAACCTACTCACCTGGCTATTTTTGCCTGTCGTTTTGATATGTCAGATTCTCCTGGCATTAGGAATTGGATTGTTTGCTTCTGCCTTAAATGCTTTTTTCAGAGATATCAAGCATGTCTTCACTTTGATCATGCAGCTTTGGTTGTATGCAACTCCAATCATTTATCCGGTCACATTAGTACCGGAAAACTTGCGAAACTTGTATTATTTCAATCCAATGGTCGGGATAATCGAAGGGTACCGCGCAATTCTACTCCACGAAGCTTTGCCTGGTAATTCTTTTATTTTTTCTATTGTGATTTCACTGTTAGTTTTTGCCGGTGGATATTCCTTTTTTAAGAAAGTTGAAGTGCAGTTTGCAGATATTATCTAAGCAGAAAATTTTATGATGTATTCAATTAAATTAACAGATGTATCCAAAAAATACCGGATCGGTAAATCCAGCTTGAATTTACGATCGATTTTCCGGAGAAAAAATATTGCCACCAAATTTCATTGGGCTGTAAAGAACATCAACTTTGGCCTGCAAGCGGGTGAATCAATGGGCATCATTGGGCCAAATGGTGCCGGTAAAACCACTATTCTCAAGCTGCTTTCCAAAGTGACATTCCCAACATCCGGCCAGATTGAAATGAATGGCCGTTTCAGCGCTTTGATTGAGTTAGGCGCCGGCTTTCATCCGGAGTTAAGTGGACGAGAAAATGTATTCTTGAATGGGACCATTCTTGGAATGCGGAAAGCAGAAATTCAAAAAAGGTTTGACGATATTGTTCAATTTGCGGGAATTGAAAAATTTATTGATACGCCGGTTAAACGCTACTCTTCCGGCATGTACGCCCGACTTGGTTTTTCCGTGGCTGCTCATGTCGATCCACAGATTTTACTGGTCGATGAAGTACTGGCAGTCGGCGATATGGCCTTTCAAAAGAAATGTTATGAAAGGATGCAGCAATTAATACAAAATGGGACCACTTTAATTTTTGTTTCCCATAATATGCGCGCAATTCAGAAAGTTTGTGAAAGAAGCATGGTGCTTTATCGTGGCGAAATTGCTTTTGAAGGATCATCGGCCGATGCAACTGCCGAGTATTCAAACATTTTACGCAAGGCAGCTGCCGACTTTCAAGATGTTTCCTCGGAGGATATCAGTGAAGGCATTGGTCAGCAAATTATGACCCACGAAGCTGTCATTGAGAAAATTGAGATATTAAAGCAAAATAATGAGGCTACCAATACCTTTCCTTCTGGTGAAAATGCCATTGTACGGGCAAAAATCAATTTCTACAAAGATGCTCCTGCCCCTGTAATCGCCTGTTCGATTCGTCACCCTGATGGGCAGGTGGTTTATGATTTCACGACCGAATGGGCTGGCATTCAGACGCCGGATTTTTCAGCTTTTACCAGTGCCATCATCGATTTTCCGTTGCAATTGAATCTCTCGGCAGGTTCCTATCAACTGGGTGTTAATCTCGCGTATAAAGATTTAAGCAAATATTATGACCGCATTGATCGTGGCCTTGATTTTGTGGTGGTTTCCAGTAGTGGTGCACGTGGATTTGCAGATTTACATGCCGGCTTTTCAGTAAGTAAAATAACTGAAAATAAAACAAATTAATTTTGAAATTATCCTTGATAAATTCTTCTGAAAAAGAACTAACCAGTTACCATATTGTTTTAGTGCTCCTAATTGTTGTGGCATCTGTTTATTTTTTGTATGTCACCAATCAGGGGCTTGTCATGACGCCAGATTCGGTTGTTTACCTTGGTGCTGCTCAAAGTCTTGGTCAGGGTAATGGTCTCCTGGTGCCATTTGGTTTTCCACCCAATCAACCTTTGACACAATTCCCGCCTTTAGTTCCTTATGCAATTTTTACTCTTTCTCAATCAGGTCTTTCGCTGTTGAACAGCGGCATGGTTTTGAATCTACTTCTGCTGGTGGCATTTATTCTTGTTATGGATCGATTACTGACTACCTTACTGGGGAAAAAGAATATTTTGACTCTGATCTTACTGACCTTCGTCGTTATCAGTCTGATTAATAGTTTTTTGTTTACTACCCTGGGATCTGAGCCTTTAATGATTGTTTTGGGACTGACCGGTTTTAATTGGCTCATAATTAGTGAAACAAAAGGAAAGCAGCATATTTTACTTGTTGCTGGTTTGTTAATGGCGTTGACTCTCGCTTCTCGCTATGCCGGAATTACTTACTTAGCTGCAAGCATTATTGTTATATTGATTTTTTCTAATGGAACCTGGCGAAACAAAATCTGGAAAGTCGTTGTTCTCTCAACACCAGGCATGTTGTTTCTAGCCTGGTGGTTCCTTCGAGATACTGGAATGAGGATAACAGCCACTAACCGGCTTCTCCTGATTCATCCAATTGACACTGCTCAAATAGGCGACGCAATTGATACCATTTCCCATTGGTTTTTAATTTCGACCAATAGTCAAATTTTGTTTAAGTTAACAGCAACAATTACTTTTATCCTAATATCTTTATTTGTGATCTTTAAAACGTACTCCAAGCAACAGATGGATAGTGCGTCATTGCTCGAAAAACTTTTGGTCACATTTATCTTAATATACCCGATCTTTCTAATTCTCTCCATTACTTTACTGGATGCCAATATCCCTTTGGACTACCGCCTGCTATCCCCGATATTTGTGTTGATTCCTTGCATAGTAGTTCTTTTCATCAAATTCCTTTCAGAAAACAAACAGAAACTTAAAAGACCGCTTCTTCTTTTCTTTTTCTCCCTTTTTACCGTTTTTTCGGCAGTCATGTTGCTCCAAAATCGTTCATTTATCCATGACGTACATCAATTTGGGTTTGGTTTTAATTACAGTGAATTTAAGAACAATCCGGTCTTTGCCTATCTGGTCAGCAGGGAACAGCCTGCAATTTTTGTGAGCAATGCTCCTGAACCGGTTTTCTTATTCACCAGGCAGGAGGTTTTCAGTTTTCCAAGGCGATTTAATGACATGGAAGACCGAAACAATCCCGAATTTGATCACCAGGTTTCCATGTTAAAAAAAGAATACTTAAAGGATTCAGCCTATTTTATTTTCTTTGAAAAAATTCCAGGTGGAAACTTGGATGAGCAGCGCTTCTATCAGCAGCAATTTGGGTTGTCTCTGGCGGAAGAATACCAAGATGTTGTTATTTATACTTACATGCCGGGACATAAACCATGATTGAAAAACTTGTTAGTATCATCATCCCGGCCTACAACCAGGCACAATTCCTTAACTATGCAATCGATAGTGTAATCGCCCAGACTTACAAAGATTGGGAATGTATTATCGTTGATGACGGCTCGACTGACCATACAGCCAGCGTAGCGAAGCAGTATTCCCACCCAGCTATTCGCTATCTCTACCAAAATAACCGGGGGCTTTCTGCTGCCAGGAATAGTGGCATGGCAGCAGCACAAGGCGAATATCTTTCTTTCTTGGACGCAGACGACGGCTTTCTTCCGAACAAATTGGAATTATTACTTTCAAAATTTAATCAGGACACAAGTTTAGCGCTTGCAGTCGGCCAGTCGATTTTGATTGATCAATTTGGGCAAGTAATCGATAATAAATTAAAAAGTAGCTGTATCAATGAGCCTCATCAACTTCTCATGGAAAATCCACTAAATGTGGGCAGTGTTTTGCTTCGTTCAAACTGGCAAGAAAAAATAGGCTGGTTTGATACCAAATTACGTTCCTATGAAGATTGGGACTATTGGCTACGCCTGGTTATTGAAGGTGGAAAAATTGCATCTATCTTGGAGCCCGTTTCTTACTATCGATTCCATAGTAATCAAATGACTCGCGATGGAAATCAGATGACAAAAGCCAATTTTGATGTCCTCAACAATGTTTTTGATAATCCGCACTTACCGGCTGATTGGCAGCAATACAAGGACCTGGCATATAGCCATGCACACTTGCGCGCAGCGGCCAATGCCTACCTGATTGAAGACATCAGTTGTGCGAGGGAACATCTTCAAGCTGCCTCCAGCCTTAATCCAGGCCTGTTGGCGGACGGAGGCAAACTTTTTATCCAGAAAACATATGGGTGGACAGATATTCCAAAAACAAATGACCCGCTTCGATTTTTAGCCACCATTTTTAACAATCTACCGAAAGAGCTTGAAACTAAAATTAATTACAAAAAGAATGCAATTTTGGGGAATTTTGCCATTCAAAAAGCTTTTCACTATTTTCAAACCAAACAATACAATCTGGCTGGCAAATATGTGCGTCTAGGAGTACAGTATGACCGCACTTGGCTGCAGAATCGCGGTGTGCTGCGCATCATGTTAAAGACCTGGTTCAATAAATAGTAGTCGATGTGCGACAGCCAGCAAAATTATTTGATCACGCATTAATCTTTTTTTGGTAAAAATTTAGTAATAATTTAGAAGGAAGTAAAATGCCCGGTATTTTTGGATTTTACAATCCCAACTCAACGAAACCACCTGCAATAACTCTGGAAAAGATGCTAGCTGTAAATGACGCAGATCCCCGTTTTCAGCATGACACTCTGGTTGAAAATGATTTCGCATTCGGTTACTCTTCACTCAAGATACTGACTACCTGTCAGCAACCGGTATGGAACAACAACAATGAGAGAGCCTTTTTTATGATTGGCGAGCTTTTTGATCGCAAAGGGTTAATCCAAAAATTTGCTTCCCAGGTAAAAACTGATGAACCATTAAGCGATGTTGAATTAATTTCAGTTCTTTATGAAAAAGTTGGAAATACTCTATTTAATCATCTTAATGGTGCTTTTTTGATTTTAATTTGGGAGAGTGATACAAAACGAATCATCATTGTTAATGATCGGTTGGGATTATATCCTTTGTATTATGCTCAATCCGGTGCTGGTATTATTTTTGCTTCTAACATCAAAGCGTTGCTGGTTGATCAAAATGTTAATCGCACGGTCGATCAAACCGCCATTGCCGAATTCCTGACATTTGACCATATTCTTTGGCAACGCACATTGCTCGAATCGGTTAAACTGATGCCGCAGGCCAGTATTTTTATCTTTTCCGGCCAACATCTTGAAATTCGTCCATATTACCACTTTGATTATCTGCTGGAATTCCCAATCAAGAAGGACGAAGAATATATTGATGAACTCAACTTCTTGATGCGGCAGGCAATACAGCGCCAAATGAATGGTAACTTTGAAAAAGGCCTATTGCTCTCGGGAGGACTGGATTCACGCTATATTTTGGCATTAATAACTGAGAATCCTGACGATAAATTACATACCTTTACCTGGAGCATTCCGAATTCGGATGATGCCCGTTTCGCCAAAGAATGTGCCCAATTGGCAAAAAGTGACCATCACTTTTTCACACTCGAACCAGATTGGCTGGTGGATAAAGCAGAGAAAGCAGTCTCATTAACCAGTGGTAATGGGAATGTGATCAACTTGCATGCATTTGCGACGCTTGAACAAGAAGCTGCCATTTCGCCTGTCATATACAAAGGTTTTATGGGCGATGCGATGTTTGGCTTTGGTATTCGACCTCGATTTTGGGCAGACTATAACCCCGAGATCAAAATGGAACAGCACCTGGAAGCATATCGTGATTATCGTGTTTTAACCTTTGACCCGAACATTCATCCTCAATACATGACTGATTGGTTCATCCAAAATAGCGCTGACAATTGGCGTGAGGACTTTCGATCTGGTATGCTGGCCTGTAAATCTAATCAAATGGCAGCACAGCGTAGTTTTTTCGATTTGACCCAACGGGTTCCACGGATGACGATAAACGGTATCGATGTGGTTCGGGATCGCTGCCTGGTACGTCTGCCCTTTACTGACAACGATCTGGTCGAGTTTTCATTAAAGGTACCGCCTTATCTCCTATACAGGCGTGAACTTGTCGAGCGTACCTTTATCCAGTATTTTCCAAAATATGCAAAAATCCCAATTGCCCAATCCAGGCTGCCAATGATGACCTGTGCAAGGGAAATTTGGCTCAAGAATAAGCAATTGGTTGAATGGCATCTGCGCCAACGCGGTTTGAATTGGTTGGCTGGCCCAATTTCACGACCATATAAAGACTACAATGGCTGGTTTCGTCATGAACTGCGTGGTATGGTTGAGAGCATTCTTCTTACCCCACAAGCCCTCGGTCGTGGTTATCTCAAACCCGAAAAAATAAAAGAATTGGTAAATGAACAATTGTCTGGTGAAAACCATGCCGTCCGGATCGGCGCATTAATTACCCTTGAACTTGCCCACCAGCAATTAGTAGATTGAGAAAGGTGATCTCTTTTTTATGAAAATTGGCATAGCGATTAATGACACCTGGTCATTTTTCAATGAAATCTATAATTTAATTAAATCCAGCCATCAAACAACCTTATTTTCTCCCCAAAAATCCAATTTCCCTCTATTTAACACACGGATTAATCGCAAGTACTATCGCTCTCAATTGAATCGTTTCTTATCGTCCAATGACGTGGTTTTTTTTGAATGGGCCGGCGAGTACCTGGCACATGCAACTGCACTCCCCAAACAGTGCGGTATTGTCGCCCGTTTACATCGCTATGAGCTTTACCAGTGGGCAGAGCACATCAACTGGGAAAAAGTGGATCGGTTAATTCTGGTCAGTCAGGCAAAAGAAGGGGAAGCCTTGACATCATTCCAGGAGTTGAACGGGAAAACCCTTGTTATTAGCGAAGGAATCGATCTGCAGAAGTTCCCATTTTCCCCACAACCTTTTCGAAAACAGTTGGGAATCCTTTGTCATCTGACACCCCGTAAACGTGTTTATGAGCTGATGATAGCATTCTCAGAGTATAATCTGGCCAAAGATGGTTACATATTACATATCGGTGGTGGTGAACACCCTAAGTTCAAAGATTACTACCAATCGATAAAAGCATTAATCAGTAATCTTGACCTGGAAAATTCAATAAAGATGCATGGTCATGTGACAAACTCGCTTGAATGGTTCGCGAACATCGATATCTTTATATCCAATAGCTATTCAGAGGGTTTACAAATCTCACCAATGGAAGCCATGGCGAGCGGTTGTTATTGTCTTTCGCATGCCTGGCCAGGTTCGAATGAACTTTTACCAGCTGATAACCTTTTTCTGACAAATGCGCAATTGAACACTAAAATCCGATCATTCGCTGCCTTATCCGAAACCGAACAATTAGACCAAAAAAAGAAATTGCGCACAATTGTGGAGAATAAATTTGATATCCAAATTGTTGGGGAAAAAATCCTGCGTGAAATCGAGTCGGTTGGAAACAAGTTCGTATGAAGATCGCTTATGTCGTTCAGTTTAGCAGCGATTTAATTACGCCGCCTTTTGATGGACCTGCCAACCATATTCGACAAATATCGATGGAATTAGCCAAGCGTGGGCATGATGTTCGTCTTATTTTTGGCTTGAACAACCTCCGCTATTACAGTGATGATTTGGAACATTTTGGGATTCTTCCTGTACCAAAGCTAAACCGGTTCCTCAACCTGGCTGAAAAAGTAATTCGTAAAATTCAAACAATTATTCGTTTCCCTTATTTTGCCTGGTTTGAAAGCCATCATTTTGCGAGACAATGCCTCCCTCAACTTCAAGGATTTGATTTAATCATCGAGCGCACCTCCTGGATGGCCTATGGCACAACGCTGATGGCGAATAAGTTAAAAATCCCGATCATCCAGGAATTCAATGGTGATCCATTGATTGATCTGGATGCCAAGAAAATTGCCCCGCAAGGAATCCAGCGTTGGCTGGCGATAAAGATATATCGATATACTCTTCGAAAAGCTGCCATGATTATCGCCACGGGAGAAGGATGGCGGGACATGTTAATTCACAATTGGAAGATTAATGAGAATCAAATCAAAGTAATCGAAAACGGATCCGTATTGGTTGATATACTTGATCGCGATCAATTAAAACCCTTCAAAATTGCAGAGGAAGCACCTACTAATCCGGTAGAAATTGTATTTTTGGGCGGTTTTTACGCCTGGCATGGCACCGATTTATTAATTGAAGCCTTCACTCGCTGCCTACGAACCAGGCCCGATATTTATTTGACTTTAATTGGGGCTGGCGTTGGATTGGTTGAGACAAAGGAACGTGTGGTAGCACTTAACCTTGATCATAAAATTACCTTTCCCGGGCAGTTATCTTATCAAGAGTACGCCCCCATCCTGGCAACTGCCGATATCGCTGTCTCACCTGTTTGTGGACGTAAAGAATATTCTTGCCTGAAGTTATTTGATTACAAAGCAGCAGGATTGGCAATCATATCCAGTGGTGAAAATGAGCAACCAGCCACCCTGATACACAACAAGACCGGCTTAATAGTTGCGCCTTGTGATGTGAACGCTTTGGAAGACGCTATGCTTTCATTGATTGGTAATCCGGGTTTACGCAGAAAGCTCGGATACCATGCGCGCCTGGATGCAGAACAAAATAACTCCTGGCGACACACCGCGGCCGAGGTAGAAAGCCTGATGACGAAATTACTCATGCAAAGGAAATGGTCGGAGAATTGACTGATACCCCTCTCATCTCAATTATGATGCCAGCCTATAACGCTGAGCGTTATATCCGACAAGCTATCCAATCTATCATTGATCAAACCTATACGCATTGGGAATTAATCCTGATCAATGACGGCTCGGTTGATCGGACACCTGACATCTTGTCAGATATTGATGATGAACGTATTCGCATTTTCAATCAATCCAATCAGGGTGAGGCTGCTTCCCGAAATAATGCTCTCAAACATATGCAAGGTGATTTTGTTGCCTTTCTGGACTCCGATGATCAATTCCTACCCAATTTTCTTGAAACAATGGCTCATTATTTGTTGGATAACCTCCAGTTGAACGCCTGCTACTGTGACGGCTGGTACATCGACACGCACAATCGCCAACTTGAACCGCTCTCAAACCAGCGTAGGGGTCCATTTCATGGGAAGCTGTTAGAAGCTCTGGTTCGCGCCTCGGACGTTTTTGGTCCGCCGAGCTGTACCTTAATCCGGAGAGATGTCATCTCTGCTAACCATATCCAATTTGACACCCGTATCGTGATCGGTCCTGATTGGGACTTTTTCACCCACCTTGCTCAATTCACCAATTGGGGTTACCTGGATTTCAAAGGCGTCAATTATCGTGTGCACGAATCAAATATCACTATTCGCACAGCTTCAGCCAAGCGGAGAGAATCTCTTGCACTTTGCCGCGAGAAAGCTATCGCTTTACCAGAATTTCCCTGCTTTTTGGCATCAACCCGATTTTATGTCTTTTATGATTTGTTTATGAACTTGTTATATGACCAACCGGAACGCTCAGTCACTCTGTTTGCCCACCCACAATTCGCCCATTTACCCAAAAGCTTTCAAGCTCGCTTGCTGCGCCTTGCTGCTACCAGCCAGATTATCAACGCGGAAAATTCTATTTTGGTAAAAAACTGGCTTTGTAAATCCTTGATTTTGAATCCATTTGATTTGAAAACCTGGCTGATTTCATTGATTGTTTGGATCAATCCTAACCTTGCGCAAAAATTATTAAAACGCCGTATTCCGGTTGTACAATCAATCGATAACACACCGTTTGGACTTCATAACTAAACAGTACCACCGTTACAGTTTTTGACTTTGAATGTGCATTTCTGTCTCTGAGGTTCGCAAAACGGGGTAATAATTGGTGTTAACCAAACCCGGTGCTGCCAAATATTTTTTTATAGGATATATATGAAAAAAGCAATCGTAATTGGAATCAATGGTCAAGACGGCTCCTATATGGCAGAATGGCTCCTTTCAGAGCGATATCAAGTCTTGGGATGGGTACGTCCTGGGCGTTTAAATGCCGTCGAAAATTTATTGTCGATTCAGGATCTGATCTCTCTTCAGGAAATTGACCTGACCGAAAGTGAAGAGATCATTCACAGTCTTGAAAAATTTCAACCAGATGAGATTTACAATCTCGCTTCACCATCACGGCCGCATGAATCATGGCAATATGCTGTTAATATCGGTGATGTCACTGCCGCGGGAGTCACGCGCATTCTGGAGGCAATTCTGCAGGTCAACCCCTTAATTAAATACTACCAGGCATCCAGTAGTGAAATGTTTGGAAGCCCCACAGAATCACCTCAGAACGAAAAGACTGCCTTTGCACCACGCAACCCATACGGGGTTGCCAAGTTATATGCACACTGGATGGTCCAAAATTATCGTCATTACCATCATCTCTTTGCCGTCTCCGGAATCCTGTTTAATCATGAAAGTCCACGTCGTGGGAAAGATTTTGTCACGCGCAAAATTGCCAGAGGCGCAGCAAAAATAAAATTGGGTCTCTCCAATGACCTGGTTCTTGGAGACCTGGATGCCCGACGGGACTGGGGATACGCTCCTGATTACGTGCATTTTATGTGGCTGATGTTACAACAAGATCAGCCTACCAATTATGTTATCGGAACCGGCAAGACGAATTCTGTACGCGATTTTTGTGAGGAAGCTTTCTCCTATCTTGACCTGGATTATCGTGATTACGTAGTTCAAGACCCACTTTTGGTGCGGCCCAAGGAAACTATTCAATTAGTGGCAGATCCTTCCAAAGCCTGTCGCTTATTAGGGTGGGAAGCAAAAACAAATTTCAAAGAAATTGTTCAAATCATGGTTTCGGCTGAAATGAACGATTTACAAGGTACTCACAATCCGCCCCAGCAAGAAATGAACAATTTCATAATTAACAGGCGGAATCTCAGTTGAAAATTGCAGTCTATCACCACTTGCCCTCTGGGGGAGCAAAAAGAATGATGTTCGAGCACCTTCAACGGCTCGCCAACAGGCATGAATTCCATGTTTACACATATTCCGATGCCAATCACGATTTCTGTGATATTCGACCATTTGCACGAACACACCAAATCACACCTTTCAAAACAGGGAAATTGTACAATTCTCCCTTCGGCCGTATCAATAATCTGATCCGCTGGTTGGATCTTGGACGATTGCGCAACTTGGACCGCAGAATGGCGGTTGATATAGAGAAAAAAGGTTTTGATTTGGTCTGGGTACACCCTTCGAAAATACAAAATTCGCCAGCATTACTTCACTTTACGAAAAATATACCGACCATTTTTTACTGCCAGGAGCCATTGCGAATTTTGTATGAAAAAATGCCAGCAAGGCCTTACGACCGCCCTGAATCCCGCTTAAGAACGATGATCAATTTCATTGATCCCTTTTACAACCTCTTTTTTAATACTCTAAAGAAAAACGACTTAATGAACATTGTTTCTGCCAATCATATCCTTGTCAATTCAAATTTCATGCGTTCTATCGTCGCACAAATTTACCCGGTCGAGCCTGTTACCAATTACGGTGGGGTTAATCTTGATTTTTTTTATCCCATTGACCTCCCCAAGGATGATTACCTCTTCTCAGTAGGCTCATTGACGCCGTTGAAAGGATTTGATTTCATTATTCGCTCACTCGCGACCCTGCCTGAATCAGACCGCCTTCCTCTGTTCATCGCCTGCAATTTCGTAAATCCGGAGGAAAAAGCATATCTGGAACAGCTCGCAACCGTATCTGGTGTCGAGTTACGGTTAAAAACAGGTATCAGCGATGAATCTTTACGGGAGCATTATAACCGTGCCAGATTGACTATCTGCGCTTCCATCCGCGAGCCATTCGGCCTGGTTCCGATCGAAGCGATGGCCTGTGGTGCTGCAGTCCTGGCAGTATCCGAAGGGGGCTTTCTTGAAACAATTGAAGATCAAAAAACAGGTGTTCTTGCTCCCAGGGATGAAACTATTTTTGGAGCCACGCTCAGGGAGCTAATTGGGAACAAAGAGAAACTCAACCAATTGGGTAAAAACGGGCGCCAATCAGTCGAGCAACACTGGGCATGGCAGCATTCTGCTGACCGTTTCGCAAACCTGCTGGTAGGTTTTACCGGTCATATGAATTAGGAAAGGGTATTAAAATTATGGATTTTTATTGGAGCGCTGATCAGCAAAAAATAAAAACTGACATTATTCAATTTGCACAGGATGAATTAAGTGCCGATTTTATAGAGCGTGATAAAAAAGGTCTTTTTTCACGCCAGGATTGGAACAAAATCGCGCAACGCGGTGTAATTGGCTACCCAATGCCTGCTGAATATGGCGGCAAGGATGGCAATATTCTGGATACGATGTTGATAATGGAAGGTCTCGGTTATGGTTACCGCGATGCAGCTTTGATTTTTGGGATCAATGCGCAAATGTGGAGCGTCCAGATGCCAATAGTCAGCCATGGCACCTCCCAACAAAAAGAAAAATATCTGCCAAAGTTAATCAGCGGAGAAATGATTGCCGGTCATTGTATGTCAGAACCGGTTTCAGGATCGGACGCTTACAGCCTGCAATCAACAGCTGACCGCGGTGGTGATTACTATATATTGAATGGCTCAAAGACTTTTATCACCAATGGGCCAATCGCCGATTTATTTTTAATTTTCGCGACGGTCAACACCAATAAAGGCATGTGGGGCGTGACCGCCTTTCTGGTTGAGAAGGGCACACCGGGCTTGGACATCAGCCCGGTGATCGAAAAAATGGGTTTGAAAACCATACCGATGGGATCAGTTGAGCTGGTAAATTGCCAAATTCCTCTCGAAAACCGCCTCGGTCCGGAAGGCGGAGGGGCTCAACTTTTCAGCGGGGGTATGGAATGGGAACGTAGCTGTATTCTGGCTTCCAGTCTTGGCGCAATGGAATACGAACTTGAACAGAGTATAACCTATGCCCGCGAACGAAGACAATTTAATCGTCCGATTGGTGATTTTCAGTCTGTCTCAAACCGCATTGTTGATATGAAAGTGCGTCTTGAGACTTCCAGGTTGATGCTTTATAAAGTTGCCTGGTTAAAAAGTATTGGGAAATCCGCAGTAATGGAAGCTGCCATCGCCAAATTGTATCTGAGTGAATGTTTCGTTCAATCCAGCCTGGATGCTGTCCGAATATTCGGTGCAAAAGGGTACTTGAGTGATTACGGTGTTGAAGGAATTCTGCGTGATTCGGTCGGCGGATTGATTTACAGCGGAACTTCCGACATCCAGCGCAATATCATCGCCCGGATGCTGGGTTTATAGCCTTTCTTAGAGATAAGCTCTTAATCGAGGAAAGAATGACGTCAAATTATTTACTACACCAGGCAATTAAGCGTAATGCACAAGCTACACCAAATAATGTTGCTGTTCGCTTTGCGAAGGAACATCTCACCTATTTACAGTTATATCAAAAAAGTAATCAGCTAGCGCATTGTTTAATCGCCAATGGAGTCCGGCGTGGAGACCGTGTTGGGATATTCATGTTTAAGAATATCTACTCTGCAGTCGCTATATATGGCATCTTAAGTGCCGGTTGTGCCTATGTGCCACTCGATCCATTCGCCCCCCTTGAGCGCCAGGAACATGTGATTGCAAATTGTGATATCCGTATTCTTGTGTCACATGATCGTAAGACAGCGGATGTCCAGGCTCTGGCCAAACGCGTTTCCCTGAGTGCCGTCATTGGTTTGAGTGAACCACTACCGGGGTCGACGACTACTAGTTGGCCAGAGGTTTTTAAGAGGTCTACACAGGAAATACAAATCCATTTGACCGAACAAGATCTGGCTTATATTCTCTATACCTCAGGATCAACTGGTTTGCCCAAAGGGATCGTTCACACACATCGCAGTGGATTGAGCTTCGCCACATGGGCACAGGAAACGTATCAATTAACGTCCAATGATCGCATCAGCAACCATGCTCCCTTGCATTTTGATCTTTCCACGTTCGACTTTTTTGCATCAGCGTTGGCTGGCGCTGCTACCTGTATTGTCCCTGAGGCAGTGACCAAATTTCCAGTTTCAATGGCCAAATGGATTCAGGACGAAAAAATTACGGTTTGGTACTCAGTCCCGTACGCGTTAATTCAAATGTTGCAACGCGCTAAACTATCTCAGGATAGCTTTTCCAACCTGCGCTGGATTCTATTTGCCGGAGAACCTTTCCCAACAAAACACTTACGAGAGTTAATGCATCTGTTACCCTGCATTCGTTTTAGTAATCTCTATGGGCCGACAGAAACCAATGTGTGTACTTTTTACCATGTCCCCAATCTTGCGGATGATTCGGATGAGCCGATACCAATTGGAATCGCTTGTGATAACGTAGAAGACCTGGTCGTAGACATAGATTTGCATCCAGTTCTCCCAGGAGAAAGTGGGGAACTTTTGATCCGTGGTGGTGTCGTCATGAAGGGTTATTGGGGAGCACCAGAGTTAACCAGCAAAGGTTTTTTTGACCGGCCAGTAAATGATCAATTTTTCGATCGCTTTTACCGCACAGGAGATCTGGTTCAAAAGCGGGAGGATGGCAATTACCGCTTTCTTGGCCGCAAAGACCGCCAGGTAAAAACACGCGGGTATCGGGTAGAGCTCGACGAAATTGAAAATGCGTTATTGGCTCTCGATGATGTCCAAGAAGCTGCTGTATATCCCGTTACTGACGGTGAAGGGTCAAATTTAATCAAAGCTGCCATTATACCAAAACTGGAAAATAATCTTACAGAAGATGTATTATTTTCAGAGTTGAGAAGAATATTACCACCTTATGCTATTCCAGTCGAAATAGAAATTCGGTCAGAATTTCCGAGAACATCGACAGGAAAAATTGATCGGCGTGCATTGCAAATTGTAAATAAATGAAAAGTATTTTAAGCGGAGGCATGAATGGATCGCACAAAGGAATTAACTAATTTTGTTGAAAGTGAGTTGGCAAAGGGGAGAAAATCAAATATTAAGCCGGATGATGATTTGTTGAGTGAAGGTATCATCGACTCATTGGGGATTCTTCAGTTGGTCAGCTTCATTGAAGAAAAGTTCAATATCCAGGTTGACGATGAGGACGTTGTCCTTGAAAACTTTCAAAGTATTGCTTCGTTAAATAATTTTCTAAGCGCTAAATAATTATTTTCTTTTTACAGGAGCAAAAATGGTTGACGTAATTATTATTGGTGGCGGACCGGCTGGGTCTTCGATTGGCAGTTACCTTTCAATGAAAGGTATCAGCAATATGATTATTGAAAAAGACATTCACCCTCGTCCGCACGTTGGTGAATCGATGGTGACTTCCTCATCGCTGGTATTTGAAGAGCTGGGAATGCTGCCTATTATGGAAAAGGAAAAATTCGTACACAAAGGGGGGGCTTCCTGGCATGAACCTGGTGGCAGGGAATTCGCAATTCATTTTCGCGATCTTGTAAGAGAGGATATCCATCAAGATTATACCTATCATGTGGATCGTAGCAAACTTGACCTGTTATTGCTCAAGAACGCTCAAAAGCTGGGTTCGCAGGTAGTTCAAGGAGTCAATGTTAAACAGGTTCTTTTCCAAGGAAACCAGGCTGTCGGGGTGCGAGCTCAATTGGGTGATCAGGAAGTAGATTTGCATGCCAAGATCATAGTCGATGCCAGCGGACGCAGCACCATTCTCGGCCGGCACCTTAACATGAAGAAGAATGACCCTATTTTCAATCAATATGCAGTGCATGCCTGGTTTGAAAATGTCCATCGTGGCGATATTGAGGAAACTGAGGATTACATCCACATCTATTTTTTGCCGGTGGAACGCGGTTGGGCCTGGCAGATACCAATCACACCTGAAATTACCTCGGTTGGAATTGTCGTTGAACGTGAAGTATTCCGAAAATTTAAAGGGGATATGTCATCCTATTTCGATACATATGTCAATAGTAATGTCGCTCTTTCCAAAGCTTTGGCAAATGCACACCAAATCAATGAGTTCAAAACTGAAGGGGATTACAGTTACAGCATGGATCAGTTTGTTGGTGATGGCTTTCTATTGGTTGGTGATGCTGCTCGATTTGTAGATCCCATATTCTCCTCAGGAGTCAGCATCGCTTTGTATAGCGGCCGTTTTGCTGCTGATGTTATCGAGAACGCTTTGAAGGTCGGAGATTTCAGCAAAGAAATGTTCATACCTTACCAGACCAAATTAAAATCTGGGACTGTTATCTGGTATGAATTCATCCGCTTATACTACAAGTTGTTACCATTGTTCACCCATTTTATCCAATCAAAAAAATATGGCATTGAAATTCATCGCTTATTACAAGGCGACGTATTTGATCGTTCAGAAGTAGAAGTCCTCGATGCTATGCGCCGGTATATTGAAGCAGTTGAGAAAAAAGAAAATCATATTTTCCGAGCTCAACTCACCAATATTCCAATAGATGAAATACCAGAGACCATATTGGCTGAATCTTTAGCCCAAGTTTCAAGCGGGAATGATTAAGCGTTTCCTTTATCTGAACGGACTGGCAATCCTTGCCGTGATCGTTTTTCATGCCGGCGGCTGGGGTCAGACCGCCATGTTTGCATGGTCAAATCAATACTTAACGCAGGGAGGCACATCAATCTCTCAAATCGGTTCCCCGCAGTATTATTTCTTGCGCGTGATTGAACAAATAGCAATTTTCAGCATTCCTGCATTTTTATTTGTTTCCGGTTATTTTGTGGCCTTTAAATCTTCAAATCAACCTGCTCGCATGCAGTGGAAATCAATTATCAACCGAACCAAGTTCCTTCTAATCCCTTATTTACTTTGGACCACCATCTATCTCATATTTAATCTCATGCAGGGAAAAAGCTCCAGCCCTTTGGAGATTTTGGTCTTTTACCTGACGGGTTCGATAACACCTGCATATTACTTTGTGATTTTATTAATCCAGCTATATCTGCTCTCACCGCTCTTGATTGAATTTGCCAGGAAAAACTGGAAGTTATTGTTGCTTTTCACCGGGCTTCTACAATTGGGTATTGATCTGATTCCCTATATGATTATATTCTTTCCAAAAGATGCTGCCATTGTGCTATTTGTGCGCGCAATTCCAAAATGGCTTTTCATTGCCCGTCTTTTCTGGTTTTGTCTTGGAATAGTCATTTATGTGAATCGCGAAGCATTCCAGAGCTTTTGTCTTAGCAAAAGAAAGCTTTGGTTTGTGCTAGCGATTGGTTTTCTTTCAATCTCGCTTGTTGAAAAAGAAATCCTCCTGCACCTTGTCGGTGCGGATTGGTTAGGAACTAGAGAGACGGTTTTCAACGCCTTTTACGCAATTGCCATACTTTTTTGGATCTTGAGTTTGAATGGGAATCTTCCTCAAAAAAACTGGGTAGAAAAAGTTGGTACTCAATCTTTTGGGATTTATCTGGCCCATGTTCCTGTTATGGAGCTTACAGCCCGTTTAATTTACCATTTTATGCCACAGCTCCTTTCCATGACAATTTTATTTACAATTATCATGGCAGTGACAGGTTTATTTATTCCTCTGCTGCTGATGAAACTCGTTAAGCCTTCTCCACTTAAAAGGGTCTATGGATATGTGTTTGGTTAAGCATATCCTTCAAAAGAGAAAATGATCAAAAAACTGTTAGCGATCAATGGGATGGCTATCCTAGGAGCTGTCCTGTATCATGCAGCCGGCTGGGGATTTATTTCCATGTTCTGGTGGACCGATAGGTATCGCCTTGTTCAGGTTCCCAACTTTGACCAATTGGGTTCATTTTCGTATTATGGATTGCGTTTTGTTGAACAAATTATCATTTTCGCCATTCCGGTATTTCTTTTTGTGTCCGGATACTTCATCACGTTTGCTACAGGGAAAGAATCTGCCCCAAAATGGAGCTGGATCTTCACAAGGATAAAATTCCTTGCCATCCCGTATTTGTTATGGTCACTCTTGATGGTGCTCATGAACATTCTTTTTGGGCAAAATTACCAGATACTAGAGCTCTTAACGATTTTCCTGACAGGGAAAGCTGTAGCAGCCTTTTATTTTATCCCGCTTCTGGTACAGTTATATCTGCTTGCTCCTTTCTTGACGCGTGCTTCACGAAAAAAGCCACTGCTTTTATTATTCCTTTCTTTTTTATTGATGTTGTTTATTCGCATGGGACAGTATGCCAGCATACTTGGATTGGTTTATCCGGGCAGCGAGATCGTAAATTTATTGCTGCCTTCCTGGTTTTTTCCCGGCAACCTTTTTTGGCTGGTGCTTGGAATTTCAATTGGTTTTTATTATAAAAATATTGCCGGATTCTTAACCAAAAGGAGATGGGTATTCTTAGCGCTTACGATTGTCTTAATTCCGATCGGCATGTGGGAGTGGGAAAGTCTCTTGGCTGCTTCCGGTCAAGATTGGATAGCTTCTCGTGAGACTTTTATTGACAATATTTATTCAATCTTGCTGATTCTTTCATTCATTGGCTTTAACATGAATACAATTTCACGCCAAAAATGGTTAAATGTTCTTGGGAGTAAATCTTTTGGAATTTACTTAACCCACACCTTATTCATAACCGTTACGGCTAAGGTCATTTATCAAATCGCGCCCTTCATTTTCCAATACCAGATTGTTTTTCAGCCAATTCTGGTCGCGGCAGCCATTTTGGGTCCATTAATTTTAATGGAGATTGTAAAAAGAACTGCCCTGAATCGTTTTTATGTGTATATTTTTGGCTAAGAAAGGAAATTAGGAACACATATGCTTAGAAAAGCTCTGGTTACAGGTGGGGCCGGATTCATTGGTTCACATATTAGCGATGCATTATTGAATCGTGGATTGGAAGTCACGGTTTTGGACGATTTAAGTGGCGGCTTTATTGAAAACGTGAATCCAAGAGCCGATTTTATTCAAGGGTCGATTAATGATGTACATTTGGTAAATCAATTGTTCGCCGATAAACAGTTTGATTTTGTTTACCATTTGGCGGCGTACGCAGCTGAAGGATTAAGTCATTTTATTAAGCGATTTAATTATGAAAATAATTTAATCGGCAGTATTAATTTGATCAACGCGTCTATTAACCAAAATGTAAAGTGCTTTGTCTTTACATCCTCAATTGCAGTGTATGGCACCAGTCCTGAGCTGCCAATGACAGAAGAAACCCTCCCCCACCCGGAAGATTCTTACGGTATTGCCAAGCTGGCCATCGAGCAGGAACTGAGAGCTTGCAAAGAAATGTTCGGGCTTGATTACATAATCTTCAGACCTCATAATGTATTTGGAGAACGCCAGAATATCGGCGATAAATATCGCAATGTTGTTGGCATCTTCATGAACCAGATCTTGCAGAATCAACCTATGAGTGTATTTGGTGATGGCGAGCAAACCCGTGCGTTCAGCTTTATCGGTGATATGGCACCCATTATGGCAGAAGCCATCGATTCACCCTCAGCTTTCAACCAGATTTTCAATATCGGTGCGGATCAACCTTACAGCATCAACCAACTCGCCGGAGCGGTGGCAAATGCAATGGGTACCAGGGCTGATATCCGTCATCTACCAGCCCGTAATGAAGTGATTGATGCATATTCTTCACACGCGAAAATTAATAAGATTTTTGGCAGTCGGCCAAAACACACTCTTGATGAAGGCTTGGAGAAAATGGCAGCCTGGGTTAAAAAGCATGGTGTCCGCGAAAGCAGTAAATTCGAGAATATCGAAGTCCATAAAAATTTTCCAAAAGCATGGCTGGATAAGTAAGTTTAGGTTTCATGACCTCTCCGCAAAAAATCGCTGCAATCATACTTAATACCAACCGGAAAATTGACACTCTGGAATGTCTGACCTCATTAGAGGAAAATCATTACCCTGAGCTGGAAATTGTGGTGCTTGATAACCACTCCAGGGATGGGTCTGTGGAAGCTATTCAATCGGCATTTCCAAATGTTCACGTTCTGGCAATTCAAGAAAATCAAGGGTACGCCGGCAACAATAATGTCGGCTTGAATTTCGTCAAAAAGTTTGACCCCGACTGGATTTTTGTTTTGAACGAAGACACAATTTTCGCACCGGATGCGTTAAGAATAATGATGGATTCAGTCGAGAAAAACGATCAGGTCGGAATTATCGGTCCACTTGTTTACCATTACGACGAACCACAGGTGATTCAATCTGCAGGTGGATTATTTGATCGCCATTGGAAAGCATACCATCAGGCCCAAAACGAAAACGATCATGCACAATTTACCTCACCATTCGAAGTAGACTGGATTCATGGATGTGCGATTGGTATTCGCCGTGAAGCACTCGAACAGGCAGGTGGGTTGGATGAACGCTTCTTTTATTATTGGGAAGAAACCGAGTGGTGTTACCGGGTTTCAAAAATGGGTTGGAGTGTTTGGATGATTCCCCGGGCAAAAATATGGCATAAAGGTGTTCAAAGGGATTACCAACCAGGTGCAAATGTTACATATTATGCCACCCGCAACCGCCTCTTATTTAATAAAATTCACAATGCACCTTTACGGGTATGGTTCTTCACCTGGTTGTATTTTATACGGATATTATTATCATGGAGTCTTAGACCAAAATGGCGTCATAAACGAGCCAACCGTGACGCCATGTGGCAGGGAATACGGGATTTCAGGTTGCAAAACTGGGGTCAACGATCTCAAACATCCCCTTGAGGGTCGGTCAGCTTCTCATGAAGAAAATGCACATTAGAGGATGGTTAACATTGAAAAATCCGCAAGCGGAAGCATTGGCGATAAAAATGGGTTTGTTGAAAGGGAGTAAGGACTAAACACGCTTCATAATCCTTGGACGTTCACGCACGGGTTCCAATTTCTTAAGGGGGTTCCTTAAGAATCACCCACAGGTGATCAGTTTAGGAGAAATATTTCGTGAAACCGATCGAATCGAATTTGATTCACCTCAATATTCTGCCACAAGCCGGGTGTTAGCTACCTACCAATCAGACCCAATCAGTTTCCTTGATAAATATGTATTTCGCAAATTTCGCCCTGAAATCGCTGCGGTCGGGTTCAAGCTTTTTTATTATCATGCCAGTAATCCCCCTTACCAGCAGATATGGGACTATGTTACCAAAGATAAGGCCATTCATATTCTCCACATTAAACGTGACAACATGCTTGCCACGCATGTCTCACGGATTCAAGCTGATCAAAACAATCGCTGGGTGAATATCACAGGCGAAAAAGAAAAACAGTCACCTGTTTTTATCGACGCTCAAAAGTGTCAGGAAGATTTTGAAACCACAGCTCGCTGGGAAGAAGATGCAGACGCACGATTTAAAGACCACCCAATCATGTCAATCAGCTACGAAAATTTGGTCGCAAATACACATAAAATCATGGAAAATATTCAGGATTTTCTCGGACTTGAGATTCAAGCATTGGCTCCACAGACATATAAACAATCCCGGCTCACCCTGGCTGAATCCATCAGCAATTATTCTGAGTTGAAAAAGTATTTTTCGGGCTCTCGCTGGGAAAGTTTCTTTAGTGAGTGATCATTGAAGATCTTAATCCTTTCTACCTGGTTTCCATATCCCCTTGATCAGGGCAGCCGAATTCGTGCCTATCATTTGATTCGCGCATTGGCTGGCGAACATGAACTTGCGTTAATATCTTTCGAAGATCAGCCCATTCAAAAAGATTGGCTTGAAAAATTACAAAAGATTACCAGCTGGATAAAAATCCTGCCGGAAAAACCGTTTCACTATACACGCTGGCGTACTTTTCTCGGTCTTTTTTCTATCAAACCGGCAGCTGTCGTTGCCGGTTACAACCGAAAAATGGAGAAATTGGTACTTAAATCAGCCCGAGAATGGCATCCTGACGCAGTGCTGGCATTCACCTTTGTAACTGCACCATATGCTCTCAAGATCCCGCATGTTATCCGTGTAGTTGATATGGATAATCTATTGACATTGATGTTGTACGAAGAGATTAGCTTTGCCCGCGGTTATATCCAAAAACTTCGCCGAAAGCTGTCCTATTTAAAATTTAAGCACTATGAAAACAATATTTACAAACCATTTGACAAATGCATGGTCGTCTCTGAACTGGACAAAGGCAGGGTGCAAACATATACACACATCGCTCAGGATCAAATTCTGATTGTACCCAATGGCGTAGACTGTGAGACGCATCGCCCAGCAGGCACCATAAAAAAGCCTCGACAATTGATTTACAATGGTGCGCTGACCTACCAACCTAATTATGATGCCATGCAGTATTTTTTGGAACAAGTATTTCCTCTGGTTTTGAGTGAAATCCCTGATGTACATTTGCTAATCACAGGATCAACTAAGGGAGTAAATCTTGGAAAACTGGCAATAAATGAACAGGTTACCATAACCGGGTATGTGGATGATATCCGTCCAATAATTTCTGAAAGTCAATTGTGTGTTGTGCCTCTGCGCCAGGGTGCCGGAACCCGCTTGAAAATCCTGGAAGCAATGGGACTGGGAACAGCGGTCATCTCAACCAGCAAAGGGGCGGAGGGATTGGAGCTAACGCATGGAAATGAGATTTGGGTTGCAGATTCCGCCACCCTCTTTGCAAAAGGTATTATCAAGTTATTGAACAATCTGACCCTAACCGCTTCGCTGGTGGAAAAAGCAAATCACACTATCACTACAAAATACGACTGGAAAATCATAGAGCATAATTTTGCAACAGCAATGAAGAGTCTACAATCAGAATTAACGGTGAGTTTAAAATGAAAAACAGTAAGGCAGAGATTCAGAACCGTCTGGCCGGTTCTCCCGATTGGACAAAGAAACTAGCCGTTGGATTAATATTTCTGGGAGCTGTTATTTTGGCTCAATTGATCGCACGCAAATCCTTGGCGGGTATTTTAATTGCCGGAGCAATTCTCACTGTAGTTGCACTGCTTTTTTTTATTCGCCATTCAGGTATTGCATTTCCACTGGTAATTATCGCCAGCCTCCTAATCCCTCTTTCGATTTCCACCGGCACCCAAACCCGAATTAATAGTGCCTTACTTCTGGTTATGCTTCTCGTTGCGGCATGGTTGGTGAAAATGGCGATTGTAGACCGGCAGCTAGCAATCCTGCCCCAGCGCAGTGTTTACGCTGCTCTGGCATTCATCGTAGTCTGCCTGGTGGCGTTTGGATTTGGGCAATTGGATTGGTATGCATCGAAAGGTGCGTCCCTTTTCGCACAAATAGGGCAGATACTGATTCTTACCATGAGTGCTGCCGCCTTTCTTCTGGCCGCGCACCGCATGCAGAATATTCGCTGGTTTAAAACAACTGTTTATGTATTCATTGCTCTGGGGGGAGCATACATCCTTGCCTTCATGCTACCGCCATTACGCCACTACGCGAATTTAATTTTTCAGCGAGCTGTACAGGACAGCCTCTTTTGGACATGGTTAATCGCGCTTGCATTTGGCCAATTTTTGGTTAATAGAAATCTTAAGCCTTTTATAAAAATTAGCTTTCTGATTGTTGCACTGGCCGGTTTTTTCACTGTGACAATCACCAAACAATCCTGGGTATCCGGCTGGCTGCCAGTTGCTGCAGCTCTTTTTGTCATTCTTCTGTTGACCAAACCCAAAGCAGCCATTGTTGCAGCGATGGTGTTTGTCATCATTCTATTGGTTCAGTCTCAAATCATCAATAATTACATCTTTGTAGGTGATAATCAGTACAGTATGTCAACAAGGCTGGAGGCCTGGAAAATACTCTTTCAAATCATCGCTAAGAACCCACTTTTTGGCGTTGGCCCAGCAAATTATTATTTTTATACGCCTTATTATAATATTTTAGGATATTCAGTCAGTTTCAATTCACATAATAATTACATCGATATTATCGCTCAAACCGGCCTCGTTGGGATCATTGTCTTTTTCTGGTGGATGATTGAAATAGCAAAAGTCGGGTTTTCATTGCTTAAAAAGCCGCTGGATTGTTTTGAGAATGCTTTTGTAGTCTCTGCAATCGCTGGTCTGGCCGGTACTCTGGTGGCAGCATTCCTTGGCGATTGGTTTCTCCCTTTTGTATACAATATCGGGATGGATGGCTACCGGGCAAGTGTTCTTGCCTGGATTTTCCTTGGCGGTCTCCTCTTTATCCAAAAGAAGAATCAAACTTTAGGAGTGACCAATTGACCATTGATGTTTCAATTGCCATAGTCTCTTACAATGTGGGGGTGTATTTACGTGCTTGCCTGGATAGTATTTACAAGTCCAAAACAAATTTTTCATATGAAATCATCGTAGTCGATAATGGGTCTTCGGACAAGGTCACCCGCGAATTGTTTAAGCTTTATCCATCAATCATTTGGATACAAAATGAAACCAATAAAGGATTTGCTGCAGCCAATAACCAGGCAATTCAGGTTGCACAGGGAAACCTTTTTTGGATGTTGAACCCGGATACGATTGTGTATGATGATTCGATGGACAGTCTTGTATCCGCATTGCTAACTTATGAAAACGTTGCGGCTTGTGGTTCACGACTCCTTAACCAGGATGGCAGCTTACAAACATCCTGTTACCCTTTTCCGACCTTGTGGCGAGAATTCGTCCGCCTCTTTCATCTTGAAACGCTTTTCCCGAAGACAGGCTATAAAATGCATAAATGGCCGACCAATCGCATTCAATTTGTTGACAACGTTCAGGGTGCGAGTTTATTAATTCGAAAATCAGCGTTGAAAGAGATTGGTTTATTGGATGAAAACTATTTTATGTACACCGAGGAAGTAGATTTAAATTATCGGTTTCAAAAGGCAGGTTGGAAAAATGCCTGGATACCAACCTCAGTAGTTATGCACTATGGCGGCCAATCCACTCAACAGGCATTGACGCCCATGTTCTTGCAGCTATACCAAACAAAAATCTATTTCTTTCGAAAGCACTACGGAGGATTAACAGTCTTTCTTTACAAAGTTGTTCTTTTTTTTGCGGCTATTGGTCGCATAATAACTGGATTCTTTATGAATATTTTCAAACAGTCACCGGACTCCAGCAACCTGATTAAGAATTATTCGCAATTGTTAGCCAACATAGCTGCTTATTAACGAACAATATGCGCATTTTATTCTTATCACAAATCCTGCCATATCCTCCCAATGCAGGCCCGCGAGTAAAAAGCTGGTATGTTTTTCAGCATCTGGCCAGGAGCAGTGCTGAAATATATTTGGTAACTTTTATCCGGCCCGAAGAAAAGGAGTATCTGCCAACCGTAGAATCTCTTTGCAGAAAAGTTTTAGCAGTACCAATTAAGCGTTCAAGAAAACATGATGGTGTAGCGCTGATAAAATCCATTTTCAACGGTAAACCTTTTTTGGTGGAAAGAGACAACCTCGATAGTATGCACTCTGCAGTCCGAGATCTTGTGAAACAACACGACTTTGATGTTATCCACACAGATCAATTAAGCATGGCCCAATTTGGCTGGATGGCCAAAAATTGGCAGCAAATAGAATCCCCTGACAGAAAATCGCCATATTTGATTTTTGATGCTCACAATGCCACCTGGACGATTGTGGATCGCATGCGATCGCATGTACTCTCAATTGCACGACCATTAATTAGTTTGGAAAAAAAGAAAATCCAAAAGTATGAAGACTGGCTAATCACCAACTTTGATCATACACTGGCAGTGTCCGAGATTGACAAAACTGCTCTTTTATCGCTGCAGCCTTCAAACAAGGAATTGAATGAAAAAATTTCAGTCATCCCCATTGCAATTGATACCAATCAGATTACCCCAGTCAAGCAAACAGAACAATCTTTACAAATTCTCACTGTCGGCAGCCTTCATTACCCGCCCAATGCTGACGGTATTCGCTGGTTTATTAACAACGTTTTTTCTCTAATTATCGCCAAAAAAACATCTGCCGGATTAACAATTATTGGAAAAAACCCGCCAGCAGATTTTTATGAATCAGCTGCAAAGTACCCCGGAAAAATTCTTATAACCGGTTATGTTGAAAATTTGACTCCTTATTTTGAGAAAGCCGCACTCCTGGTCGTTCCGGTGTTAGCGGGAGGAGGAATGCGAGTAAGAATTTTGGAGGGTTTTGCCCGCCAATTGCCGGTTGTAACCACAACAATTGGTTTGGAAGGAATAGCTGCAATTGATGGCAAAGAGGTAATTGTCAAGGACAATCCACGGGACATGGCAGAAGCAATCATTTTTTTACTTGATAATTATGAAATAGCGCAAAAAATAGCCCTGTCTGGGAGAGAGTTAGTTGTTAAGAAATATGACTGGCAAAGCGTATTTTCTAAGTTGGACCAAGTCTACAATCAGGCCAAAGTGATTTAAACATGCTGTCAAATAAAATTGGGCGAATAACTGAAAAACAAGGGCTGATAATCATCATCCTCATCTCAATTTTTTTAAGACTTTTAGCAGCCGTCTACTTAGGCAATAAAGTTGAAATTTTGCCGGGTACAGCAGATCAAATCACATATCATACACTGGCGCAACGCGTTTTATCAGGATTTGGCTTTACTTTCGATCAACCATGGTGGCCGGCTACCAAACCAGGAGAACCAACCGCACATTGGAGTTATTTGTACACATTTTTCCTTGTGGCAATTTACAAGATTTTTGGTATCAACCCATTAATAGCGCGTATGCTACAGGCAATTTTTGTCGGATTTCTGCAACCCTGGTTAATTTACGGAATCTCCAAAAAAGTATTTCCTCACTACTCTCCACTCTTCGCAGCCGGTTGGATTGCCATTTACACCTACTTGATTTACTACAGCGCAGCATTAATGACGGAAGCCTGGTTTATCACATGTGTTTTGGCCATATTCTTAATTTCATTAGAGATAGTCGAAACTGGTGGCTCATTTAGCCGTTATCTTTTCCTGGGCTTAATAACAGGCCTGGCCGTACTCTTACGCCAGGTTTTCTTATTGATTGTACCTTTCTTATTTCTTTGGCTGCTTTGGGTGCGTCGTAAACAAGATTTTAAGATCCATTTCCGCAATATGGTATTAGCAGGTTTGGTAATCCTGTTGATGATTCTTCCGTTCTCCTTTTACAATATGCAGCGTTTCAATCGCTTTGTGCTTTTGAATACAAATGCAGGTTTCGCCTTTTTTTGGGCAAACAACCCTGTTTACGGAACTCATTTTGTTGGCATTTTGCCTGAAGAAATGGGCAATTATCTCGACCTACTCCCAACCGAATTAAAAGGTCTGGATGAGGCCGCTTTGGATTCAGAATTGCTCAAACGCGGTTTAGATTTTGTCATTCAAAATCCACTACAATATCTGCTCCTTTCCCTCAGCCGCATCCCTATTCTGTTTCAATTTTTACCGAGTGGCCAATCGTCCATTATCAGTAATATTGCACGTGTCACCAGCTTCGGCCTGGCACTGCCATTCATGCTGGCAGGGATATTTTTCAGTCTAAAAGATCTTATCCGCCAAAAAAAACCTTTTTTCGATTCGCCACTGAGCATTATTCTCATATTCGGATTCACCTATGCTTCCATACATATTCTGACTTGGAGTCTTGTGCGTTATCGCCTGCCAATTGACGCACTTTTTTTGATCTTCGCAGGTCTCGCTCTCGGGAAATTATTTGAAGGATTGAGTAGCAAAGTTAGAGGAAAAGAAGTTGGAGTCTGAACGTAACTCACTGAGGGTTTTATTCGTCGTCCCCTACCAACCGGACCTAATCAGAGTCAGGCCATACCAATTAATCCGACATCTTGCCAAAGCAGGACATACAATATCCCTGATATATTATGACTCTCCGGAAAAGGTAGAACCCACGAATGAACTGCTGGAAATCTGTGAGCATGTTTATTCCTATCCTCTGACAAAAATGAGGGCATTAAGAAATAGTTTGGCTGCAATTCCCACACGTCAGCCAATTCAATTGCGATATGGTTTTCTGCCGCAAATGTTTCAAAAAATATGTTCGCTGGTGTTAGATCAAGAAAATCACTTTGACATCATTCATTTTGAGCACATTCGTTCCGCAATTTATGCTCTGCGATTAATGGAAAATCACCCTGACCAGGGATACACCCTCATATGGGACAGTGTTGATTCGATCACCCATCTCTTTACTCAAGCAGCCAGCCAACATCCGCGCTGGCTTGTCCGCCAAATTATGAAAGAAGAGACACGCCGGACTGCAAACTTTGAACCAAATGCTGCCAGTAAATTTAAACGTGTTTTGGTAACATCCAGCAAGGATCAACAGATTTTCGTTAAGCTTCAATCAGAACGTGGTTTGGATAAAAATATTTCGGTATTGCCCAACGGTGTTGATCTGAAATATTTTCTACCCAACCCGGCCATCGAACGCGACCCAAACACGCTTGTTATCAGCGGTAAAATGAGTTATCACGCCAATGAGCGCATGGTTATCCGATTTGTGGAAGAAATTCTGCCACTCATTTGGCAAGAAATACCAGAAACCAGGCTTTGGGTGGTTGGGCAAAATCCTTCATCCAGAGTGATTGAACTCGGTCATGAAAATCGCATCATGATCACTGGCTGGGTGAAGGATATCCGTCCGTTCCTGCAAGGAGCTGCCATCGCTGTCGCTCCGCTTACATATGGTGCCGGCATTCAAAATAAAATTTTGGAAGCAATGGCCTGCGAAACTCCTGTGATTGCGACTTCCATAGCCACACAGGCTTTGCAAATTAAGAACGGGGAAAACATTCTCGTCGCGGATGAGAATGAAGCATTCTCAAAATTAGTCATAAAATTGTTACGTGACAATTCTCTCCGGCAGAAGATCGGAATTGCAGGAAGAAAATATGTAGAACATCATCATTCCTGGAAAGAAATTGCCTATCAATTGGAAGATCTGTACCGTCAATCTGCATAGTTAGAGACTATATTATTGATTTTATTGGTAGCTAATTTCGTTATAATCCTAATAGGTATTCCATTTCCAATTTGGGATTCCAATTTATTTGCGATAGTACGTCTGTTGGTTTTAATAATTATTCTTCGGAATTTGTATTTTTTGCGTTGAAAGGTTTACCATGGAATTAAAATCTATTTTCGCTCCCTTATGGAAATGGCGATGGATAATTCTCGCAGCTGGGGTTATCGCTGGTTTAATCAGTTTTCTTATCTCTCTGCAACAACCACCGCAGTATCTTTCACGTACAACGTTGATTATCGGACAATCCATTAATAACCCCAACCCTTCCAGTAGTCAATTTTTTCTCGAACAGCAATTGGCTGCAATTTATGCGGACATGGGAACGCGAGAACCGGTCAGGCGTGGAACGATGGATGCCTTAGGGCTGGATTGGCTGCCGCCCTACACTGTACGGGCACTACCTGAAACTCAGTTGATCGAAATTAGTGTCACCGATAGTGATCCGAATCGCGCCAGGGCTGTCGCTGCAGAGTTGGCCGACCAACTCATTAAAAGTGCACCCACCAGCATTTCTTCTGACCAACAGGATCGTCAGAAATTTATTGATGACCAATTAAATACTCTGCAAACCGATATTGAGGCTACCAAGAATGAAATCGATCAAAAAAAGCTTGAGATGGGTTCTCTTTCTTCCGCATCGCAGATCTCCAATCTTGAACAGCAGATTTTTTCATTGGGAAATAAACTATCCACACTGCAGGATACCTATGCCTCATTGCTATCAACTACTTCAAAAGGCGCGCTAAATTCGTTGACCATCGTTGAACCCGCAGAGGTTCCTCACAAATCCATCAGCCCGAGCAGACTGGTCACTTCCGGTCTGGCAGCCCTGGTTGGCTTTCTTTTGGCCGCCATTGGCATCTTTCTGCTCGAATGGCTAGATCAAACCATCAATATTCCTGAGGAAGCTGCGAAAATATTGGGTGTTAAGCAATTGGGAGAAATCCCGCGCATTCCAAAAGAGGAAAACGCACTGAGTTACGTCAACGACCAGCCTTTTTCACCCATCACGGATGCATTTCGTTCGCTGCGAAATAATCTCGAATTCGCCGATGTGGGAAAAAGTGTCAAAACCATCCTGGTTACTTCACCAGGTGTCTCTGAAGGAAAAACTACGGTTTCAATGAATCTGGCGTTGGCTTTGGCCAAAGCTAACAAGCGTGTTATTTTAATCGATGCAGATTTTTATCAATCCGTTATCAGACAGAAATTTAAGCTTACCAAAGAAATTGGTTTGAGTGATTTACTTCTTTCCAGTAATGAATCGATCAGTAAACACCTTGTTTCTCTCTTCAACGGCCAGTTATATTTGCTTCCAGCCGGAAAGACTCCTCCAAACCCTTCTGAGTTGTTGAACTCCGATTCAGCGAATAGGGTAATTGAATTACTTAGAAACGCAGCCGATGTTGTTATAATCGATGGACCTCCTTTCATAACCTCCGATTCATTCGTTTTGGCCGCAAAAGCAGATGCTGTTCTGGTGGTTGTCAGTCCTGGCCGCTCACGCCGTGATATTTTGTCCACTGCAAATGAGCAATTAAAGATGGCAAAAGCCAAAGTTATCGGTTTTGTGATGAATGGAAGTGCCAAGCGGTCTGCTTATTATAATTATTACCAGAAACCAAATCATACACCGATCAAAGGGCAAAGGACTGCAAATATTATTAAGAACTCGGTTGATCAGTCCCCCAAAAAAGCTGCTGATCAAACTAAGAAAGTGTTGTAGTTATTAACAAGAAATACATGCTAGGCGCAACTGTTGGTTTTAATTTCAATTTGGCGATCATCATTGTGATTTTCGTCCTGCTATTGAATGCATGTCAGCCATTGGCAAAGGAGTTAATCCCGGTCACATCTGAAAATGGTTTTTCAGTCTATTTGCCATTACTCATGAATGCAGGTGAAATAATCACCTCCCCTCCAGACAATTTGCCTATTGTGCATCTTCCTTTTCAACAGACTAATGACTATACGAAAGATTATTTTTCTCAAATGGCCATTTTTTGGTTTGGAAAGGTGGAAATCAATACAAACTACTATGATGTCCGTATTGGATATGGACCGGATGCTTTGTATTTATATATAGCTACTTTTGACAGACTGCTTTGGTATGATAAAACTCCCTCTGCTGATGAATTGCCGGATTGGGACAGCATTTCCCTATACATCAATCCTGCGAGTAGCAATCAATTGGTTGCCAACCAGGCTGCAAAATTTGTCGCCAGTTTGGCGCCTTTTGAACTCTCCAGAGACAGATATCAAGCCGCTTACCGCTGGAATGGGACGCAATGGGTGCGGGGCAATTATGCCTTTACCACTATCGCTGATTGGCGTGGTGAGGCAATGAATGATCCCGATGATGATCGCGGCTGGAATATTAGTTTTAAGATCCCATTTTCATCTCTAGGAATCTTTCAGCAACCTTTAGAAAACAACATCTGGCGTATGGCAATCACCGGCCACGACCGCGATTACTTGAATGGAGATACTATTCCACCCCAAAACTGGCCGGCCGCCTTTAGCGAAAGCGAGGCAACAAATTGGGGCAGTCTTTCATTTGGGTTATTGCCCAATGGAACAATAAATGGAACTTCACAGGGCAATCTTATTATCCAGGAAGGATTGAACGGTACAATTGTTCAGGATGCGAGCCCGGGTGGATTTACCGTTTGTGGGGATAATCTAAATTTTTGGACACAGTGGGGTGAAAAAGTTTATACTCCAACCGACAACTACACCGCTGTTGTTCAAAATCAACGCGATATTGCGGATTGGCCTTGTTATTCCAAGTATTTCCTTGCATTCCCAATTTCAAGCATTCCCGCCAATACTGCCATCCTTTCTGCCAAACTTAAATTACATCTTTATGGCAATTCGGGGAAGTGGAATGACCCAGTATTTCATCCATATCGATCATTGATCCAGGTTTCCAGAAGTGGCGGCGGTTGGAACGAGAATAGCCTCAACTGGAACAACGCACCTCAATTACTGGAAAACATCAGCCAGACATGGGTTGATCCAATCGAGACTTTTTCAGGGTGGCCAGGTGTTCCATACGAATGGGATGTTGCCACAGCTCTCCGTAAAGCGATCCAGGATAATGAGAGTATGCTTTATTTAGCACTGTATTCCGCTGATGGTGCTTATCACTCAGGTAAATATTTCAGTACATCGGAAGTGGAAGATTGGAATGCAGCCGCAAGACCGGCTCTGATTGTCAATTATGGCACCCCATAGAATGTGGTTTAGCCGGTGAACAAAGCTGTCTTTCTGGACCGCGATGGGGTCATCATCCACAACCGCAGTCAATACGTGCGCGCATGGGATGAAGTCAGCATTTATCCCTTTGCAAGCAAGGCCCTAGGTCGATTGAGTAAGAGTGAGTACAAACTCATCATTCTCACCAACCAATCCGCAGTTGGGCGTGGTCTGATGCCAATCGAGTCAGTTAACACAATCAACGCAAATTTGGTAAAAGTCATCAACCAAAATGGCGGCCGCATCGATGATATCTACCTCTGCCCACATGCACCCGAAGCAGAATGTTCCTGTCGAAAACCCTTACCTGGAATGATCCTGGATGCTCAACGAGATCACAAACTTGATCTGGCAAATTCATGGTTAATCGGTGATGCCAGCAGCGATTTGCAAGCCGGTCATAATGCAGGGGTCGGCAACCTGATACTTGTGCAAACCGGCAGGGGCAGAAAACAGCTTGTCTTACTAAACTCTCAGCCCTTGCCGTACCCATTTCACGTCTCTCCCAATCTCTGGATGGCAGTCAAGTCCATCCTATCTTAAGACTTCGCTCACCCCATTCAACTCGAATTGATCCATCAGCTGCCTGATTTTTGTTGGTATTTGTCCGAAATTGAAAATTCTTAAAATAGGCTGTATTGATTAAGGCTATAATGATTCGTGAAAATCATTGTGGTTGTAATCGTAAAAAACACCTTCCATCTTTTCATCGTTGAAATACACATCCAGAGGAGTGAAAATGGATTTTTCATGGAACAATGAACAACAGGAAATGTACCGGCAGGCAATCCAATTTGCCCGGGCAAAAATGAATAGTAATATCATCGAAGATGACCGTCTTGGCCATTTTTCTCGTGAAAAGTGGCTCGCAATAGGCCAAATGGGCTTGCTCGGTTTAACAATTTCAGAGGACTATGGCGGTCTGGATCTGGATGCCCTCAGCGGCGCATATCTCCTTGAGGGATTTGGTTATGGCTGCAAAGATGCTGGTTTATTTTTGTCGATGGGGGCACATTTATGGGCTGTCACCTTGCCTGTTTTTATGTATGGCTCTGATGAACAAAAGCGTTCGTTTTTACCAAAACTTTGTTCGGGTGAATGGGTTGGGGCACATGCGATCAGTGAACCACAGGCAGGCTCAGATGCCATGTCTATGGAGACCAGTGCGCGCTTAGAAGGTGACATGTATATTCTGAATGGGCGCAAAACTTTTGTCACCAATGCGCCAGTAGCTGATTTCTTTCTCGTCTTTGCAACCACAAACCGATCGATGGGATTCGCCGCGATAAATGCCTTTCTACTGGAACGAAACACACCTGGCTTACAAATAGAAAGCAAAACTGAAAAGATGGGCACCCGCACATCTCCAATGGCAGACATCATCTTTCAAGATTGTCATATCCCAATATCACAACGTCTGGGAAAAGCAAATATGGGTTTTCGCATCTTCTCCCGTATCATGCAGTGGGAGCGCGGATTTATCCTGGCACCTTTTATTGGCAGAATGCAACGTCAATTGGAAGACTGTATCGAGTACGCCAACCGACGCACCCAATTCAAACAGGTTCTGGCTGCCAATCAGGCGATTAGTTCAAAAATCGTTGATATGCACTTACGCCTGGAATCAGCCCGTTTACTGCTTTATAAAGCCGCTTGGGCTTTCGATCATGATGACCCGGCATTATCATCATCGAGCGCCAAGTTAGCGATCAGTGAAGGCGCCATTCAAACTTTTCTGGATGCAATCCAAATATTTGGAGGATATGGTTATACAACTGACTACGAAATTGAACGTTTCTTGCGCGATGCGATAGGAGCAAAAATCTATTCTGGTACCAGTGAAATGCAAAAGATGCTGATTGCGAATGAGCTTGGATTAAGAACAAGGTAACACATGATTGAATTCAATCTTATTGAAAAAACAATCTACACTTTCGTCTTGTTGACAACAGCTGGTTATGCGTTTCTGATAATTCGGGAGTATTCAGCTATTATCAGGCGTGGTAAAAGCAGGTTGGGTAGATTTTCTTTAACAAACATAATAAAAGTTTTATTTCAAAAAGTAATATTACTCTTGTCAACCTGGAAAACACGATTTTGGTCAAACTTATTTCACTTATTCATCGTGTGGGGTTTTATCTTCTTCTTGATTATTAATAGCGCTGATATGCTCTCTGTTTTCATAGGCAAATTTGATTCGCAGAGTGCTTTTTCAAATATTTTTTTGTACGCCAGTGACGTTGTCTATGCTGTTATTTTGGTCAGTATTGTTTTTTTTGTTATCCGGCGTTTGCTAAACGCTAACCAATTTAAATCCCGCGAGAATGTAATGACGATGCCCATTATGAACCAGATTATTCGGCGTGATTCGTTGGTTGTAGCCGGCTTAATTATCATTCATGTAGGCAGCCGTGCGGCGGCAGAATCTATCAGACTCCAAATGATGCCTCGCTCTATCTGGCTTCCTTTTTCAGGTTTATTATCAACCGTATGGGCTCTATCTGCCAATCTTGGGTTAATTTGGAAATTACTCTTTTGGACATCCATCCTTTCTTTACTGATTTTTATTCCCTATTTCCCAAGATCCAAACATCTGCATTTGTTCTTCGCACCACTCAACTTTCTCTTTCGGTCACAACAACCCTGGTTCTCGAATCTGCCTGACCTTAACCTGGATGATCCTCAAATTGAAGTTTTTGGGGCATTAAGGCTGGAGGAAATGGATCGCAGCGCTATCTTTGACTCATTCGCATGCATTATGTGTTTCCGCTGTCAGGAAGTCTGTCCCCCCTACCAGAGTGGATCACCCCTCTCACCGGCAGCTTATGAAATCAACAAACGCTTATTTTTAAATGCGCGCGGCAAACAATTTGCGTTTCCTGATTTTAAATCGCCAAAATTGACGACCTATGCAATCAGCGAACAGGCGCTCTGGGATTGTACTGCCTGCGGTGCCTGTGTAGAAATTTGCCCGGTGGGTATTGATCCACTCGCCGATATTTTGGCAATCCGGCGAGGACTGGTGCTGATGGAAGATAAATTCCCAAAACCCCTCCAGCTCTTATTCAAAAATGTTGAGCATACAGCCAACCCCTGGGGGATATCAAGCCAACATCGTCTGGATTGGGCTGAAGGGCTACAAGTGACCACCATTAATGAAAATCCACACCCGGACATTCTCTGGTGGGTCGGATGCGCTGGTGCTTTTGAGGAAAATGCCAAAAAAGCTTCCCGATCGTTTGCAAAAATATTAAACGCAGCCCAAGTAAATTACGCGGTTTTAGGTGAACTCGAAAATTGTAGCGGTGACGCTGTTCGTAGAGCAGGCAGAGAAGACCTATACCAGCAGATGGCCCTTAGCAATATCGAGAAATTGAATCAAGTCAATCCAAAACGAATTGTTACTTCCTGCCCTCATTGCCTGCACAATCTTAAAAACGATTACAGATCCTTGGGGGGCGATTTCTCAGTCATACACTCCAGCCAGTATCTGGCAACACTGGTTGAAAATGGTACGCTAAAATTAATTGAATCATCAGACCAAACAAAAATCAGTTTTCATGATTCCTGTTATTTGAGTCGCTTCAATCAAGTTGCCGATCCGGTCCGTTTGCTTTTTCGACAGGAAAATCAAGAACTGGCGAATCTTAAAAATGAGGCGAGCAATACTTTTTGCTGTGGAGCTGGCGGAGCACAATATTGGAAGGAATCTCAGCCATTATCCGAACCGATTAACATCAAACGCTGGAAACAGCTCACCGAGGAGCCTATAAAACAGGTGGTAACATCCTGCCCATTTTGCCATACGATGTTGTCAGATGCTGCCAAATCCCAGGGCAGTGAAATACCCGTGCTTGATTTGAGCGAGCACCTCCTAAGTAAAATACAAAGTGAAAATAAATGAAAATTGTCGTTGCTGTCACCAATGTAATAGATTTAACGCAACCATACCATATTCCAACAGAGGAATCTAAGCTCACCAGCTATGTTCCCACACTCAATCCCTGGGATGAGTTTGCCTTGGAAGCCGCCTTACAAATTAAGGAAAAATATGGTGCAGAATTGATTGCGATTTCCGTTGGGGAATTGCAGCAAGAAAGTGCCCTTCGAAAAGCGCTGGCGTTAGGTTGTGATTCTGCCCTCCGCATCGAAAATGACAGCAAATCATTGAGAAATGACCAGATCGCCTCCATTTTAGCAGCCGCCATCCGGAAAATCGGTGATATAGATATTGCATTCTGCGGTCGCCAATCAATCGATATTGAAAATGGAACGACTGCAAGTATGCTGGCTGAAAGATTAAACTGGCCATATCTATCGCTTATTTCAAAGGTTGAAGCAATTAATCATGGCATATTCACCGCACAAAAATCTTTTTTCAATCAACTTCTGACCATTTCTGTTCAATTTCCAATAGTTGTATCCGCAAGCAAAGAGTTTGGCGAAGCGCGTTTTCCATCATTTATGGGAATGCGTAGAGCAGCCAGAGCTGTCATAGAAAGCTGGCCATTGCTAGATCTTGGTCTGGAGCTTAATCAAATTTTTCAGGCAGACAGCCGTATAGAAAAAATTGTGACCGGACCAATACTGCATCAATTAATCTCTGAAGAAAACGAGGTAAATATCGCTAATATTTTGGACCAAAAAGTCAGTGAGGCACTTTCATGACGAATCTACCCGTCCTGATCGTACTGCTTGGAACAGATAATTTAGGAGAAAGCTTGAGCTCCTTGGTCTCGGCTGCCAATTTATTTACCGCTGGAGGAAGCCAGACAAGCGACTTACTTTACATCGGCCCAGAAAACAACCAGGTTTTATTAACTGCCGCTTCTTTTGGGATTTCAAGATTGTTCCATCTCCCTATTAATATAGTGGAAATAATGCAAAAATCTTTTTTGCCCACCCTGGAAAACTTTCTAAAAAGCAAACCATTCAGAGCTATCTTTTTTTCGAATATGCCACTCCCGTTAGAAATATCTGCACACATGGGAGCCGCCTTGCAAACTCAACTGATCACTGCTGTGGATACGATCACTGTAAATGATGGCATTACCACCGTCACACGGAAAATATTGGCGGGAAATGCGAGACAAGTTTTTAACTTAAAGGACCAACCAGTTATTCTGACCATCAATATGGCCTGTTTTTCAGCTCCGGAAGCATTTTCTGCAACTCATTTCCTGGAAACCATTCCAATCGCAAATGATCTTTCTGAAGAACGAATAAAGGTTATTTCCAGCACAGTCATTCAGCAATTTGTTGCGCTGGAACATTCAAGGGTAATCGTCGCGGGAGGAAGGGGACTATTAAGCAACCCTAACCCTACTCCAGCCGGCATACCTGCCGGAGAAATAGAACAGTGGAAGTATGAGCAAGGCTTCAACCTTTTGAAAAACCTGGCTGAAAAATTAAATGGCTCCGTCGGTGTTTCTCGCGCACTGGTAGATGCAGGTTACGCACCTTATGAATTACAAATCGGTCAGACAGGGAAAACAGTCGCACCGGAAGTCTATATTGCTTGCGGCATTTCAGGAGCTTTGCAGCATACGATGGGAATGCGTCACAGCAAACTGGTCATCGCTATCAACAAAGATGCCCGAGCACCAATTTTCGAAGTTGCACATGTTGGGGTTATCGGCGATCTTTACAAAATACTTCCGGAATGGGTTAAATTGCGAAAATAACACAAAAGTAGGCTTGAGGCCTAATTTATTGATCTGATGCAAAAAATACTTTGTGCCGGTCATTTAATAAGACCAGGTATTTTGTTCCTACAAATCAACAAAAGCTCAGGTTGTTGTCTTCCTGGCTTTTTTTGTTTAATGGATATCTTTCTTAAATAAACCATCCATATTTACCCCCAGAAAACCTGATTGGTAAGAACGATCATCCACCAGGTTTAATTGAGAAATCGTATCAGCACCAATCACAGGGATCATTTTAAGGCTATAGAGCCTTTTTACTACCTGTTCAACACCATTCAGTTGTGTTTGCCAGGCAAACTTGTCATAGTGGCGCAAGTTAAGAATTCGTGTAAATCCGCGCAAGGTCTTAATCCGGTCAACATTAATAAATACTTCGAAATATGACATCACCAATTCTCTTAAAGAACGATAAACAGGTTCACGAAACCTCAAATTGGAAAAATTACTCTTAGCTACAGCACCAAACAAACCATTAATTTGAAATATCGCCAGAACATGATCATCATCAATCCCTGCTTCCGGCACCAGATCGATGATACGTGCCTGCAATCCAATCTGCCTTAAAGCGAGGGCAGCCAATAACCCGCCATCGAGACAATGGCATTGGCGGTCAGCCATCACCTTAGCAGGAGTGCGATTTAAATCCTCACCAACATAGGGAATGCTGTCCAGGTATTCTTGAATACGCAATGGTGAATTTAAAGATATAAAGGTTTCATGGTTTTCTTTGCTCAGGGTATCTAAAAATATGTTGTCATATAGCACCATTAAACACCTCAATTTTTTGGTTGAGTATATCATTTTTCACATCAATCCAATTGAATTCGAATCCAACCAGTATTATCCCTAGGGTTGGTTCATTCACAAAATTTTTGTATCATTTCAAAAATTAGGGGCAGAGTGTTTTTAGGCGGACGATTGCCCGCCTAAAAACACTCCCTAACCCCGTTTTATTAAAAAGATACAAATTTTTCTTCTCTTTGAACTTTTTTGTGGTTGCGTATAGGTCAAAAGAAGGTTAGAATTTAAAATCAATTAATACAACCTGGAGATAGTATGACTGAAATATCAGCCCCAACCAATTTTATCGTAGATGCAGTCGAAGAAGATTTAGCCAGCGGCCGTTTTAATGTTGTCCATACCCGCTTTCCACCAGAACCAAATGGCTACCTGCACATCGGGCATGCGAAAGCAATTGCTATAAACTTCGGTATTGCCCGCCAATTCGGGGGGAAGACAAACCTTCGCTACGATGATACCAATCCTGTAAAGGAAGACATTGAATATGTGGACGCCATCAAGAAAGACATTCATTGGCTGGGTTTTGATTGGGAAGACCGCGAATATTACGCATCCGATTACTTTGATCAGCTCTATCAGTGGGCAATACAGCTCATCCAGCAAGGAGATGCCTATGTGGATGACCTCAGTGCGGACGAAATCCGAGCCTACCGCGGCACTCTGACAGAACCTGGCAAGAACAGCCCATTTCGTGAACGTTCAATACAAGAAAACCTGGATCTCTTCAACCGCATGCGCGCTGGTGAATTTCCGGATGGCAGCCGGGTGTTGCGAGCCAAGATTGATATGAGTTCAGGCAATATTAATATGCGCGATCCGGTCATGTACCGTATCCTGCATGCCAACCACCACCGCACGGGCGATACCTGGAGCATTTACCCCATGTATGATTTTGCACATGGCCAGTCCGATTCTCTCGAAGGTGTCACCCATTCATTGTGTGATCTGGCTTATGAAGCCCACCGTCCATTGTATGATTGGTTCATTGAGAAATTAGATATCTTTCACCCCCGCCAGATAGAGTTTTCACGGCTAAAACTTTCTTATACGATTTTAAGTAAACGCTTCTTGAAGATGCTGGTGGAAGGAAGTCATGTAAATGGTTGGGATGATCCTCGCATGCCCACTTTGGTCGGTATGCGCCGGCGCGGTTATACCCCCGAAGCAGTGTTAACTTTTATAGATAAAGCCGGTGTAGCGAAAAATGAAAGTGTGGCGGACATTTCATTGCTGGAGTTTTGTGTTCGCGATCACCTTAACAAGATCGCCCCACGCGTGATGGGTATAATCAATCCATTAAAACTTATCATCGACAACTATCCCGAAGGGTTGGTGGAAGAACTGGAAGCCATCAATAACCCGGAGGATGAATCCGCCGGGACACGCATGGTTCCTTTCTCCAAGGTGCTCTACATCGAGAAAGAAGATTTCATGGAAGAGCCACCTCGCAAGTATTTTCGTCTGTCTCCGGGCCAGGAAGTACGTTTGCGGTATGGCTATTATGTCAAATGCACAGGTTTCATAAAAGATGAGCAGGGTCAAGTCGTTGAAGTTCATTGTACGTATGATCCTGAAACACGCGGCGGTTATTCAAGTGATGGTCGTAAAGTCAAAGGCACCATTCACTGGGTATCAGCCCAGCATGCGCTGGATGCCGAAGTTCGCATCTACGACCGTTTGTTCAACCGGGAAGACCCGGATATGGTCGAGGACGGGGAAACTTTTCTTGATAACCTCAATCCCCTTTCCTTATTGGTCCTTACGCATTGCAAAGTAGAACCTTCACTTGTCAACACAAAGTCCGGTGATCATTTCCAGTTTGAACGCCAGGGCTATTTCTGCACCGATTTAGACAGCACACCAGGACATCTCGTATTTAACCAAACAGTTGGTTTACGCGATTCATGGTCAAAGATGAATAAATAGGGTCACTTGCTTTTCCAAATTTACAGGCTTGAGACATTGTTCTCAAGCCTTTTTAATCGACGGACAATTAATATCCATGAATTTTCGAATAGAAATTCCATTTATTTGGAAAATAACTCCTGCTAATTTAGTGTATTTGAAAAAACATTACTTAAAACTTTTAGGTTATGTAGGGCACCAAATTTAATGAAAGGTAGGAGATTATCTATTACAGGCATGATCACAAACAAGGAACCATGTTAAGCTCCCCTCAATATGAAATAAATGGGTTAAATCAGGTCCATTTAGGCCGGTATCTTTGTACAAAAAAATGCTGCCGATCAGACGGATGTTTATGATATATTTTGGCAATTTAATTTTCTTGAGGGAGAGAGTATGAATATACCCGATTTTCAGGTATGGGTCTCACAAAACCCTACATTGGCGTTTCCGGCTCTTATCATCATTTGTGTTTTGACTTTTCTATTTACCCAACAGATTCTTGCACGCGGCATCGTTTCTATCAGCAAGCGCTCAACCACCAAAGTTGATGATATTCTCGTAGGTCATTTAAAGCCCTTCAGATTGGCCTGGTTTGCCCCCCTGCTCATTCTTTATATCAGTGCCCCGCTCTTTCCACAACTCTCTAAAATCATCACTACAATCTCTCTTTTTTTGATTCTTTGGCTTGGACTGGTGACAGCCTTTGGGATATTAAATGCCATCAATGACCTTTATGAAAAGAGCAAGAATTATAATGGCGTAGCCATACAAAGTTATTTGGATTTAACCAAAATTCTCTTTGTACTGGTCGCAATTATTTTCAGTATCACGATCTTCACCGGGCAATCTCCCTGGGTCTTATTAACCGGGTTAGGTGCTCTTACAGCTGTTTTATTACTGATTTTTCAAAATACAATTCTCTCTTTGGTCGCCAGCATACAGATTGTAGCCAATGACCTTCTTAAAGAGGGCGATTGGATTGAGGTGCCCAGTTATGGTGCTGATGGTGATGTTGTCAATGTCAATTTAAACTCAATAAAAGTACGCAATTTTGATATGACGTATACTGTCATTCCAACCTATAAAGTGGTGGATGTGGCATATAAAAACTGGCGTGGGATGCAAGAAAGTGGCGGGCGCCGTATTCAACGATCGTTTTCAATCGATATGGTCAGCATCAGGTTTTGTGATCAGGTTATGATGGAAGAATTTCAGAAAATTGATCTCATTAAAGATAAGATAACAGCCAAACTGGAAAAATTATTGCAATACCAGAATGATATTGCCGACCGATCTGATTCTCCGTTGGATGGCCCTCAAATCACAAACATTGAAGTCTTTCGCAGTTATATTGTTGCTTATTTGCGCAATCGCGATGACATTTTTCACGAAAATATGCCCTTTTTGGTTAGATCTTTATCTCCCAACCCGACAGGCCTCCCGATAGAGTTATACATCTTTACAAAAACAACCGATTGGCTTCAGTATGAATTAATCCAGGCATCCATTTTTGATCATCTGGTAGCAGCAGCTCAGAATTTTGGTCTACGGATCTTTCAGGAACCGACCGGGCTTGATTTCACACATTTGGGTAAACAAATTGTTTCGCATTAAAAAGTTATTCTTCTGAGATTGCACCGCAAGTAAATGGTTAAGTTATTCAAATCGAAAAGTTGGACATTTCGGTGGCTTGCTTCTCATAACCTAACAATAATTACTGTGTTATATTGGTAAGATCGCGCACAAATCAACTTTTCCACCATATTTTATTTTTTAGGATCATATTCCATGCCAACTATTGCAATAATCACCGATAGCGATGCCAGTATTCCCCTTGATTTAGCAGCTCTGATGAATATTGTGCAAGTACCGATCACTATTCATTTTGGCGATGAGAGCTATACCAGCAATCTGGATATAGATGATGAAAAATTATTCAAACTAATTGATCAGAAGAATAAACTTCCCACAACCGCTGCACCACCGCCAAGCGCTTTTTTTGTAGCCTTTCAAAATGCATTATCTGAAGGCGCTCAGACAATTATCTGCATCACCGTTTCCAGCAAGATCAGCGCAACCTTCTCCGCAGCGGAAACCGCGAGGGAAATGCTGCCGGATTCGGACATTACCGTAATTGATTCTGAAAACCTTTGTATGGGACAGGGTTTCATCGTCCTTGAGGCGGCCAAAAAAGCTGCGGCTGGTGCCAATAAAGATGAGGTTTTACGAACCATTTCTTCATTGAGCAAACGAATTCATGTTTTCGCAGCTTTGCCTACTCTTAAATATCTGGCGATGAGCGGCAGAGTTGGTAAGATTGCCGCTGGAATGGCGGATGTCTTTAATGTGAAACCAATCCTCACTGCACAAAACGGAAAACTCGATCTGTTAGAAAAAGTGCGAACGCAGAAAAAAGCTGAAAAACGATTGGTTGAATTGATAGATGAAAGATTACTTGGCAAATCAATCGATAAATTAGCGATGATTCATGTCAATAACTTGCAGGGTGCCCAAAAATTACTGGACTTACTGCAAGAGAAAATTACCTGTAATGAAGAAATCATTTTCGCAAATTTTGGACCGGGCTTATCCGTACACGCTGGCTCAGGAGTCATCGGATTTGTGGCCGTCGAGCGTGAAAACGGTCTCAAATAAATTAATATCCGTTCTTGCTTATCTCATACATGCGTTTCAGACCAATTAATGCCAGGTTAGGTTCGACTACCTCTATCATGGCCGTTTCAGGCGCTATTAAGGATGCCAATCCACCAGTAGCAATCACTTGCGGATTACCACCAATTTCTTTTTTCATACGTGTGATCAAACCCTCCACCAGACCAACAAAACCGTAGACAATTCCTGAGCGCATTGAATCCAATGTATTTTTCCCAATTGCGTGCTTCGGATGTGATAAAGCTACCTGAGGAAGGGCAGCAGCAGAGCGAAACAATGAATTGGCGCTGGCAAGAATCCCGGGAGCAATCGCAACGCCTTCTAAATCACCTTCGCTGGAAATAGCGATAAAGGAAGTAGCCGTACCAAACCCGACCACAATCGATTCAGTCCGAAAAAGTTGGTAAGCCGCCAAAGCATTCATGATCAAATCTGTGCCAACTTCCGCCGGATATTCTGTGTTGATTTTCATCCCTAAATTACGATCTGGTTCGTACATTACTGGTTCCAAATGCAGATAATTATTACATAATTCAATAAACGTTAGTGTAAGTGGAGGCACCACTGATGAAATAGCTACGCCTCCAACTTCCGTAAAATTGATCTTGTTGACCTCAAAAAGCTGTGTCATTAAAACGGCATACTCATCTGCCAGCCTGGTTTGATCAGTTGCAATTCGCCAGTGTTTGCGCATTTCGTTGCCATCAAACAGTCCAAGTTTTATTTCTGAGTTACCGATGTCTATACAAAGCAGCATATTTTTCTCTCCTCAACCGAAATTATTATTCTCAATTTAACCAGCTTTAATAAATTTATAACGTTATAGGTATCATTTCAAAAGTTAGGGCAGGGTCTTTTTAGGCGGGCGAACGCCCGCTTAAAAACACTCCTCAACCCCGTTTTATGGAAAAGATACCTTCACAGGTACTAATAATGTAAATGCATTCTATCTAATTCGTCATAACTCACCTGGTTATCTGTGAATCATTATACCTAATTGTGTTAGGATAAAGAATTGATCTTAAAAACGTATATAATTTACAAGGAACCCATCATTAAAATCAACTTTGTGATTGGATAAACAAATGGCTGAGAAAATTGCCCTTATTACAGATAGCACCTGTGATATTCCCGCTGACTGGTTGCAACAATTTGACATCGTCAAAGTCCCCCTTACCATAATTTGGAATAATGAGACTTTCCTGGATGGGGTTGACATCACGCCTGAAGAGTTTTACGACCGCCTGGCAAAAGATCCACGAATTCCAACAACTTCTCAGCCAACTCCGCAAGATTTTGTTGACCGATATATTGAAGCCGAAGCCAAAGGATATGATCAAATCCTGGTGATGACCATTAGCAGCGCCATGAGTGGTACTTATCTATCGGCCAAACTGGCAGCAGAGAACTCTCCAATCCCTGTCCAGGTGGTCGATTCACGCAGCAACTCTATGGGTCTCGGATGGCAGGTGATCAATGCTGCCCGCACCCGCAATGCCGGAGCTGGCATAAAAGAGATGATTGCTGCGGCAGAAAAAATTCGCAGTAAAATAGCCTACTATATTTCATTAGATACAATCAAGTACCTTGACAAAGGCGGTCGGATTGGTGATGCAGTCAAACTTTTGAATTCGATTATCAAGATTAAACCACTAATATTGGTCAACCACACCAGCGGAACCGTGGGTGCTTCTGTACCGGCAAGATCGCGTTCATCGGCAATTGAGGGCTTGATTAAACAATTCTTTAAACATGTAAATACTAATTTCCCGCTACATATCACTGTCTTGCACAATGCAGCGGATCAAGAAGCTGAAGCACTTGCAGATCGTATCCGTAAAGAATACAACCCGGCCGAGCTATTCGTATCAATCGTTTCTCCAATTCTTGGCGTGCATACCGGGCCGCGTGCAATTGCGTTGTGTGGATATTCGGAAGAAAACTGAGCCTTTTCTCTGTTAGGCTTCTCCCAGAGCTCTGGTCACAATCTGCTCAGCTTCCTTCTGTATTTTATGAAGGTGATCTTCATCAATAAAGCTTTCAGCATAGATTTTATAAATATCTTCTGTACCTGAAGGTCTGGCAGCAAACCATCCATTTTTTGTTATTACTTTAAGACCGCCGATCTCGGCCTGGTTAAAAGGAGCACGTGTGAGCTTGGCGATTATCGGCTCACCGGCTAAAGATTTGATGTGAACATCTTCAGCAGCGAGGTTTTTAAGCACGGATTTTTGTTTGGCAGTCGCAGGGGCATCCACGCGTTCATAGACCGGATGCCCATATTTATTCGTCAACTCGTCGTAAATTTCACTGGGGCTTTTACCATTACGGGCGAGCATCTCAACCGCCAGAAGATCCATGATAATGCCATCCTTATCGGTTGTCCACGCCTCTCCATTCCTTCGTAAGAAGGACGCTCCGGCGCTCTCTTCACCCCCAAAACCGAATGAACCGTCCAGCAAACCATCTACAAACCACTTAAAGCCAACCGGAACCTCCGCTAAATCACGATTTAATCCTGAAGTAACATGATCAATCATTGAACTGGAAACGATTGTTTTCCCCACACGTGCATCTTTGCGCCAATGCGGGCGATTCTGGAACAGGTACCAAATAGCCACTGATAGGTAGTGATTGGGGTTCATTAACCCGGCTTGAGGGGTCACAATGCCATGGCGATCAACATCCGTATCATTTCCAAAGGCAATATCGAATTCATCTTTCAATTTAATCAAACTTGCCATGGCATACGGAGATGAACAATCCATGCGAATTTTCCCATCATGGTCAATGGTCATAAACGAAAATGTGGGGTCAACCATTCGATTCACTATTGTAAGGTTTAATTGATATATCTCCGCAATCATATCCCAATAATGCACGGCAGCACCGCCTAATGGATCTACTCCAATGCGGATATCGCGTGATGAAAAAACCGAGAAGTCTATTACACTCGCCAAATCGCGGATATAAGCATCCCGAAATTCATACTCATGCAAATTATCCATCTGTAAGGCCTGTTCAAGTTTAATGCGTTTTACACTCTTCACACCATTTTTTAAGATCTCATTTGCCCGCGTTTGGATCCAATTAGTGATATCTGTATTCGCCGGACCTGCCGAGGGCGGATTATACTTATAACCACCATCACCCGGGGGATTATGCGAGGGTGTGATCACAACTCCATCCGCCTGGCTGCCTTTTTTAGCTGCGTTGTGGGTCAAAATAGCATGAGAAATGACCGGAGTTGGTGTGAAACCATTATCAGGCTGAAAGTAGACTTCCACTTCGTTCGCTACCAGGACTTCTAATGCAGTCATTTGAGCCACGTCTGAAAGCGCGTGCGTATCCTTACCCAGATAGAGTGGACCATTGATTCCTTGGCCTCTACGATACTCACAAACTGCCTGACTTATTGCCAGAATATGATCTTCGTTAAAACTGCCATCCAAGGAAGTACCGCGATGTCCTGAAGTACCGAAAGCTACCTGCTGGGATTTATCGCTTACATCCGGATGTATAGAATAATATTTGTCAAGCAGGTTATTGACATCGATCAATATATTTCTCGGGGCAGGTAAACCTGCTAAAGGGTCAAGACTCATGATATGCCTCCACATTTTATTAAACAAATGTTGCATCAAGAAACTGGCAATTTGTTAAAATTTTGTCTAAAAACACCCCGCCTCTAATTTTTGAAATGATACTTTTTCCCAACAATTAAGAGGGCACAATTTCTTTTTGAACATTTACTTCCAAATATTACACATAATTCATTATAGGATATTACATGCACCAATATTAGTAGGTGTGCAAACTTTCCGCCCAGCACATGATTTTCTTTATCATTATTTAATCAGGCGGTTTATAACCCCAGATTAATCCTCACCTGTCCGGTTTTTTCCAACGGTTTAATAAGCTATCGGATTTGTTGCCACCTCAAGCACAGCCTGCCGGAATGCATCGGCAGCTGCCTGGCAGGCGGACTGGTCACCTTCCAGAATTGCACCCATATAATTCGTCTCAGAGGGTGGTGCAGTATAAGATACAATCCGGACGGCTGCCATTTTCAAAGCTGCATCCAGGGCAAAACTGCCCTCCAAAGGTGGCGCTACAAGGTATGCTACTGAAGATCCAAGCCTGATGTTACACACGCCTGAAAGATAGCTGCCAGTTTGCGATAAAACGTGTGAAAAAAAGGCAATACTGCCGTCCTCGTTGGCTGAATACCACACCGCCTGATTGGTCAGGTATTTCTCAGCCGCATCCAACCCAGCGCTTACTTCGGCAGGATTAGGTCCAGCCAGCATCGCTATGATTTCCCCGGATAGTCTGCCGGATGCATGCCTGGCACCGGCATAGAAAGAGTGTGCATACACCACTGAAACATCCGCCTTCTTGGTGGCTTCATCAATTGAGACATATAACGCGTCGTCATTGTCCGCTGTAATCAGACCCAGACTCTTCTGGTTGGTTTGCAACCCTAATTGCAAGGCGTACCCCTCTGCTACATTTGGAATAAGCCGGATAGCTAAAGCCTGGGAATAAATCGGATCCAAAATCGCCATAATCACCTCTCGCTATCTTTTGACAGTCGCATTTTAACACCCGAACCACGATTCTTCATCATTGTTTGTGCCAGCTGGACAGCATAAGCACCGGCTTCCAGCGGATTTGTACCACCATTGTCGAAAATATTGCAGATCACTTCACGGTCGGCATCTGTATCACCGCTGCGTGGTTGAAAAGCCATATAAGCGCTCATCGATTCCGCACGCCCCAACCCAGGCCTTTCACCGATCAACAAGATGACAACATCAGGTTCCAGTATATCTCCGATATCATTCATTACACCCACACGACAATGATGGATAAAGAAAGGGGTACCTAAAGAAAGCCCCACCGACTGGCATCCAGAGATAAGCACCGGCATGATCTTTGGAATGTTCACCTCAATCGCCGTGGCACTCAAGCCATCACCAACACATATTTGAATATTTGCTCTTTTTACACAACGCGACTTGATCAATGCCATAGCTTCAGAAGACAATTTTCTACCCAGGTCTGGTCTTAGCAAATACTGCTCTTTGCCCTCAGTAATCATTGTCTCAACTTGAAACAGGTCAAACTTTTGCAGCAACACAGGATCCACTTCACGGTAGAGCGCATCCTGAGAGATGGCAAAATCACTCTGAAACAATTGCAAGGTTTTCGTTTTTGGGCGGTAACCTGCCCTGCCGACTCCTATGCGCGCTGTGGTTGTTTCCATCAACATCACCAAAGCGTCCTGATCTGCCGCATTTTCAAGACCGGGAATAATTCGTTGCATTGAAGTCGTTGGATCATCCGAATCAATAACAAGGTCAGCAGAAATATTCGTATGGGTATGTGATCCTGCTGTCTGGCTGTTGTCTGCTTGTGATCTAAGGTTAGATGAAGAAGCCACCAAACCTTCAGCTTTTAATTGACGTAAAACTGCTTCAATCAGTTCATCAATGTGGTCATCACTCATTTGGAAGTCCTATTTAAGAATATGGTTGCATCTCCCGCCCGAGATGTAAATCTACTTTGATTCGTAATACCGAACGACTCCAACCATTCTGCAAATTCAGGTGCCGGGTGCAGGCGAAAAGTTGCTCGCAGTGTGGCAATATCATGAAATGATGTTGATTGATAGGCCAGCATTGAATCATCCGCCATTGGCACGCCCATAAAGAAATTACAACCAGCTGCTGTGAGCAATACCGCCAAATTCTCGCTGGCATTCTGATCGGTTTTAGCATGGTTGGTATAACAGACATCACATCCCATCGAAATTCCACTCATTTTGCCCATAAAATGGTCTTCAAGGCCAGCCCTGTGAATTTGATTTGTGTCATAAAGGTACTCAGGGCCAATAAAACCGACTACTGTGTTGACCATGAAGGGATCATACCGTTTGGCCAAACCATAATTTCGCGCTTCCAAGGTGAGCTGGTCCCAACCGTTATGCGCCTCAGCTGAGAGAGCAGAACCCTGACCAGTCTCAAAATACATGAAATTTGGTCCTAACGGATAGCAATTCTTTTTGGCCAGTGCATAGGCTTCATCCAACAATCCTACTGAAATACCAAACGCTTCATTCCCCTTTTGAGATCCACTGATAGATTGGAACATTAACCCAACCGGTGACCCTTTTTCGAGACAGCGCATCTGCGTGGTGATATGGGCCAGCACACAGTTTTGGGTTGGGATCTTATGTGCTTGAATTACTTCATAACTCATATCCAATAAACGGGCAACCGAACTGTAACTATCATCAGCAGGGTTAATCCCGATTACGGCATCTCCGACCCCATACGAAAGACCCTCGTAAATGGAGGCACGAATGCCTTCAGGTGAATCAGTGGGGTGATTGGGTTGTAACCGGCCGGCAAGAGTGCCTTCTTCACCAATGGTATTAACACAATGTCGTATCACACGAATCTTGCGGGCTGCGGTTACCAAATCCATATTACTCATTATCTTCGTGACTGCTGCTATCATTTCAGCCGTGAGACCTGGCGAAATTTTTAGAAGGCGTTCTCCATCGTTGCGATCATCAAGAATAAATTCACGCAACTCACCCACAGTCCAACCCTTTATTTGCTCATAAACCGCACTGTCAATGCCATCATCGATCACACGCGTAACTTCATCCTGATCATAAGCGACTGCCGGATTTTGACGCAAAGTTATCAAAGGAACATGTCCAAGCACAATTTTGGCTGCAGCCCTTTCCACGGTTGTATCAGCAGCCAGACCCGCCAGCCGGTCTCCAGATTTTTCTTCGTTTGCTTTACCCATTAATACACGGATATCTGCAAATTCATAGTTTTTTCCGAAAAGTTTGGTTCGTAAGAGCATATCAATCCTATAAATTAATGTGAAAAGACAAGAGTCTTTACCACCAATGGAACCACTCGTCCATCCATCAAGGGTATACCGATATCAATGTAATCTCCCTCGCTTAGCCCAACCTGGTCAATAATCAAAATTGGGCGGCTGCCCACCAGGTTTTTTATCGTCTGCCCAATTACGCGTGCGTAATCACGTCTTGTCACAACTATTAATGGCAATGTTGCCGGAAGATTTTGCATAAATTCGGCCATCTTGGTAGATAATAATACCATTTGGTCATAATCCAGGGCCTGGTCAAAATCTAGGCTCAGTGCAAAATTAACCAGATTGCTCTGCAAATCCCAGCGTTGAGCTGCCAATTTCAGTTCTCGTTGAATTTGGCCGCCAGTCTCCTGTGGATTATCTGCAGAAAATTCAGGTAATTCCACACGCACAATAGGAATGTTCTTGAGCGGCAATATTGAACTATCCGCCCAAATAGTTGACCCAGAAAGCGTCACTGTTTGTGAACTGGCACCCAACACAGTCGCCCTTTGAGTTTCACTTGGCCGTATGATCTGGTGATCCATTAGACCTACATTCATACGTAAACTCTCAGCCAAAAGTGGCCCTATATCCCCATGCAGGTTGATATCCACAACATTACGAATATTAAGGGGGTCATAAAAGTAATAACCAATTCCACCTGAGAGCATCAAGCAATGATTTTTTGATACGGGCTGAATCGGGGGTGTTTGATAATATTTTTCTGCGTGAAAATTGGTGCTGCCTGCCGCCAGATGGTTGGTTAATTCCGCCATGCGGTCAGTTATGGCTTTCAGCTGGTTTAGATCTGGTTTATCACCGGGATATAACCTCAATCCACATTCCTCGATTAACATTTGGCCAACACGATTAATCTGTGTAATCCTGCCATTATCCATTTCAATGACACGGCCCCCAAATCTCATGGCAGAGGAAGCAATGTATTCTCCCTGGCGGAAAACAGCACAATTAGCACTACCACCGCCAATATCCAGGTTAATTACGGTGGTAAAATGCTTGCGAGAATATGCGGCTGCCCCTGACCCTCTACCTGCAATCATTCCTTCCAGGTTTGGGCCCGCAATCGTCACCACAAATTCACCGGCCAGTTGTGAAATTGCGTTCAGAACCTGATCCGCATTTTGTTTTCTGGCGGTTTCACCGGTAATGATAACCGCTCCTGTCTCTACCTGCTGAGGTTGGATGCCAGCTTGACGGAATTCACTTTCTAAGAGCGCTGATGTACGCGCCGCGTCAATCGTTGAATCATCAATCAATGGGGTAAAGTTGATATCACTTGTGTAAATAATCTCTCTGTTGGCGATATCTATCCTTGGTATTTGGCCAGGACGTGCAATTTCCATCACAGACAGGCGACTGAAAATAACCTGTGTGGTGGTGGTGCCAATATCGATACCAACACTAATTATTTGACGATCGCCAGCCATCTATTACCTTTCGAAAGCATTTGATAAGTGCCAGTATTGATTGTAAAGTAAATTCGGGTTTTTTGCAGGGATACGAGTATACGAACTTGATAATCCGGTTAGAAGGAAACATTAAAACCTACACTTGACCCGCATTCGCGATTAGTTTCTCAACCAAAATTGAAAGTGTAAGAAAAAAAGCGGCGGATGAAATGAGATTATCTATACTATTGTCCTCAAACAATTTGTTTGCTACACTCAAACGGAAATCAATTTTAAGTGGATTAATAAGGAGGATAATTGCATGAGCCTGGAAAAATATCAATCGGAGCTAAAGAGCGTTATCTGGAAAAGTTTTGCGCAAAGCGATGTTTCATTGGCAGTTTTATCAAGTGAAGACCAGAACAAATTGGTTAACCAATTGTGTGATAATGTCCTATTAATGGTCAATGAGATCCTGGATGAAGCTGCTGGGGAAATTAAGCCAGCTGGCATAAAAGATAATCTTAATAATGAGGAAGAAATCGTTATCTGGGAGGGGCGGCCGTTTCTCTCATTGGTTGAGTTTTACACGCTGACCAATGAACGGATTAAGACATCAAAAGGAATGATTGGTAAAGATATTGAAAGCTTTGAATTGATTCGTGTCCAAGATATTGATATTACTCAAAGTCTCGGTGAACGGATTATGGGTGTGGGAGATATCCGTATTTCGGGTTCAGATTTATCAAATCCAACCATCGTTCTACGCAACATTCATGAGCCAAACGAAGTCTATGAAATCATTCGCAAAGCCTGGTTAGCAGCACGCAAAAAATATGGCCTCATCTTCCGTGAGGACATGTAGGGTTGGTCTTAAACAGAATTTATCACTCCTTAACTTGAATTTAATTTCCTGACAAAAAAAAGATTCTGGAACAGAAAGAATTAGAATCAAAATAGTTTGTAACAACTCAGCTTTTCAATAAACGATGTCAATGGGAAGCCATTCTCGTTTTCTAATTATTCAACTTAAAAAGGATTGCCGTGCCACCAAAGACAAGAACGGTGGCTCGCAATGAGAGGGCGGTCTAGGTACATATTTCGCCAGATTGCATGTGAGTTCTTTCGTAAGGGCGAAGCATCTGGAAAATCATTCTATCTTGTAAAAACATACCCATCGCGGATGCTTCGCCCATGAGCAGAATTAGGTTGACCGCCTGTTTATGCATATCATAAATACCAAAGTGAAATTCAAAGACCTTTCGTTACTACTCAATCTTTCTAATAATGATGGCAGCTCGAAGCAATTTTCTGTTTTACTACCAATTTTTTTTGAGGAGATTGCCGCGCCACCAAATACGAAAACGGTGTCTCACAATAACATAACTGAGCAGTTACAATAGTTTTGCAAAAAAATGAAACTATAAATTTGAACAAAAATAAAAAATGATTGTGTATCAATCTGGAATCTATTGATGCCAGCAATCACCCAGTAGTCATCCCTTGGAGAAATAATTGACTGAAAAGTCAAAATGCCCGTAAGTATTGGTTCGGAACTGCTGCGCTTTTATGTACTTCCTCGGCAGCCGTTAATGCCCAGTAAGGATTACGTAAAAGCTCACGCCCAAGCAGCACAATATCTGCACGTTGATTGCGAATGATCTCATCCGCCTGCATCGGTGAGGTGATCAATCCGACAGCTGCCGTAGCAATCCCGGCCTGTTGACGAATGGCTTCGGCTATGGGCACCTGGTAACCTGCGCCTAGCGGTATCTTCGCCGTGGCTGCATTACCTCCCGATGAACAATCAATCAGATCGACACCTTGATCTTTCAATACGCCTGCTAATCTAATCGAATCTGCGACTGTCCAACCATCTTCCACCCAATCAGTCCCTGAAATACGGATAGTCAATGGGAGGTCTTCAGGCCATTCAGCTTTTACAGCTGCCACAACCATTAAAAGAAACCGGATCCGGTTCTCAAAACTGCCACCATATTGATCTTCTCTGTGGTTGGAAATGGGCGAATAAAAGTTGTGGATTAGATATCCATGAGCAGCGTGAATTTCCATCCATCGAAAACCAGCCTGCCAGGATCGGCGTGCAGCAGCCTGAAATGCATTTAAGACTGATTGGATGTCATTTTCGGTCATCTCCAATGGTATTTGATGAGCTTCACTGAATGCAATTGCGCTGGCAGATTTGGATTGCCACCAGCCTTTTTCGTCTACTTTGATGGGATAGCTACCATCCCAGGGGCGATGAGTACAGGCCTTTCGGCCTGCATGGGCTAATTGGATGCCAGCAACGGCTCCATTCTCATGAATCTGATCGGTTACTTTTTGCAAAGGTGCAATGTGTTCATCCGACCAGATTCCAACATCATGAGGTGTGATTCGTCCAGCTGGTTCAACGGCAGTCGCTTCACTGATGACTAATCCCAGACCGCCAACAGCACGTGTTCCAAGATGAAGCACTTGCCAGTCATTAGAAAAGCCATCCTGGTAGCTATACTGGCACATCGGCGACAAACCGATGCGATTTCGTAAGGTAACACTGCGAATTGTAAAAGGATCATATAAATTGGGCATCATCTCTCCGGAATTGATCAGTATTTTGGTTTCCTTGCTTGTATATCTATTATTACACAGACATTCGTGTCATTTTCGAAGAAATCACAAAAATGAAGGCAATTATTGAATCCTTTATGGAAATCATTCCATTAATGCCTCTTTCAGGACTTAAGTTGCAGCGAGAGAAAACGGGAAGCCAAGCTTAACCTTCGCTCTCGCAAACAACTTGATTGTTATGCCCGTTATGAGGTATTCTTTGGGATGTCCGTTATACTTGAAACTTGAATCCAGAACTTGGATTAATAAATTAAGGAGAAATAATGAACATCCAATCGAAAAACGCATTAATCACCGGTGGAGCGATTCGGGTTGGTAAAGCAATTTCTTTGGAGTTGGCCAGAGCTGGAGCCGATATTATTGTCAATTACAGCTCCAGCAACAAAGAAGCTCTTGAGACCACTCGCGAAATTGAAGATATGGGTCGAAAAGCATTGGCTGTCAAAGCTGATATCTCCAAGTGGGATGAAGTGCAGGCCATGTTCGTCGAGATTCATGAACAAATGGGCTCAGTCGATATTCTGGTGAATAATGCTTCCCTATTTAAGAGAACGCCGGTACCAACCACATCAATGGATGCCTGGCATTCAGTCACCGGCGTTCAAATTGATGGGGCTTTTTATCTTTCAAATCTGGCTGCTACTGATATGCTTGCTTCGAAAGAGGGTGTAATTATTAACATTGTTGATCTTTCGGCATGGGAAGCATGGCCGAACCTGACAGCACACGCGGTTGGCAAATCTGCACTCTTAGCAATGACACGTCAATTTGCCCTGGAACTTCAACCCCATGTCAGAGTGAACGCAATCGTGCCTGGTCCCATACTCCCCCCGCCCGGTTACACTGAGGAGCAAATCAAAAAAGTCGCTGACAGAACCTTGCTCAAACGCTGGGGGACACCCGTTGATATTTCTAGAACAGTCAAATTCTTAATTGAATCCGATTACATCAACGCGGAATTTATCACCGTCGATGGCGGAGAACGCTATGGGCGGCGCAAAAAACAATAAAGCTAAAATGCAGAAATAATATTTCAAGCCATTTACCACCCATTCAATCAGGGAGCAAGCAAGAATTGAACAACTCATACTTTTTAAAAAATATTAAAGCAATCATGATCGATATTGATGGAACTTTACTGGCTGGCAGCACGCCTTTGCCCGCCATGAATTCTTTTCTGTCATTCTTGCAATCAAATGGTATCCCTTTCTTAATTCTAACCAACAACTCAACCCTATCCCCACAAGCTTATATCCAAAAAATGAGAGAACATGGGGTTATCCTTGGAGAAAAGAACATCCTGACCTGCTCAACCGTAGCTGCGAACTACATGCACACCAACCTGGATGGGCATGCAGTCTATGTAATTGGAGAATCCGGGCTCGAAGAGGCACTCCTTGCCGAGGGGTATCATTTAATTAGCGATGTTTCCAAACCGGTTGATTTTGTTGTGGTTGGTGGCGATCATTATCTGACCTATGATAAATTAAAATATGGATGTTTGCACCTGCAAACCGGAGCGCATTTTATTGGTACCAATCCGGATGTTGTTTCGCCTTCCGAAGAAGGGTTAATCCCCGAGTGTGGAACTAACATCGCCGCTTTGGAAGCAGCCTCTGGCCGTAAAGCGACTGTCATCGGTAAGCCAAATCCGCTCATGTTTTTACGTGGTCTGGAAGTGCTTGGTAGCCAGCCATCCGAAACCATTATGCTCGGTGACCGCTTGGAGACCGATATCATTGGGGGTCAACAAGCCGGCTTGAAAACGATTTTGATAGAGACCGGTGTCGATAAGCAGGAATCAATAACAGATAAAGGGATTACGCCGGATCTGGTTGTTAAGAATCTGGCTGTTTTGTTGGATTTATGGAAAAATGCAATATCACCATAAAAAGCATTCAATAAACTTACTTGTAACGATTTGATGCGGTCATAAATTTCCCGTAACTAGCCCTTAACTGCTCCTTCCACCATGGCCTTAAAAAAGATTTTACGCGCAAAGAGGAAGAGAATGACAATTGGGGCGGCTATGATAATACAAGCAGCTGCCAATACTTGCAAATTGATAATATTTTGACTCAAGAAATCATACAAACCAAACATAGCCGGTTTATATTCATTCTTAGTGACCAATAAATAAGCGACAATGAACTCATTCCAAACATTAACAAAAGTTAACAGAAAAACGGAAATAAGACCCGGCAAGGCCAAGGGCATGGTTATGCGGAATAAAGCTCCAAGAGTACTGCAACCCGCAAGAAGTGCTGATTCCTCGAGTTCACGAGGTATGGTATCAAAGAAACCTTTTGCAATCCAAACGCTGATGGGCAAGAAGAATCCGAGATAGACAAAGACCAAAAACATTCGATCATCAAAAAAACCCACATTTTTCCTTAGTGTTATGGACATTTGATACAAGGCTAATATGTTGGTTAGCAAAGGAACTCCTGTAACCGCGTAAATTGCCGCCATGAGTGCATTATGACCGCGGAAATGATACCGGGAAAAGGCAAAGCCGGAAAAGCTCGCCAAGAGCGTCACAAAGAAAGCAGTCGAGAAAGCATACATCAATGTGTTGGGAATATAAATCCTCAACAGATTACCGGTAAATTTAAAACCAAACAATGATCCTTCATCAGGTTTCGGAGCAAAAACACGTTGGTATCCTTCAACAGACCAGCGACAGGCCTTGATGTCGAATTTTTGTTCTGGCGTGTCACATGGAAAAATTACCGGCGGTTTACGTGTAATATCAGCCTGTTGTTTAAAGGAAACCAAAATGGTAGTTGCGATAGGAAAAATCGAAATTACCGTGATGACCAGAAGGGCTAAACCTACCAAACGCCTCTTCCAAATCCGACGGTTTAGATAAAATTTTTTTGTCATTTTACCTGCTCCGATCGTTTATACGAGTAATCCGCAGAACGCTTAATATTAGTAACCAATTAACTGCAGCAATCAGCAATGCCAGGGCAGCTGCCCTTCCAAATCGGAGCTGGCCCCACCCAATAACATACAGTAGATAACTGATTACATAAGTCGTTGTACCTGGCCCTCCGCCAGTCAGACTAAACACCATACCGACCCCGTTAATGCCACCCAACATCAAGAAAAAAAGCGCAACCACCATGGTGGGCAATATTAATGGAATGGTGATATAACGGGTTAATTGCACAAGATTTGCTCCGTCAATGCGGGCACTTTCCATAACCTCATGCGAAACTGTCTGCAAAGCTGCCAGAATTAATAACGTTATAAACGGTAAGGCGCGCCACGAGGCAGCAAGAATTAGATATATCATGGCGGGAGATGGTGGAAAAGGGAAACTACCAAACCATGGTGCCGGACGGGCTGCAGTTAGAATAGATAGCCCATTCGGAGGAAATAAAGCGGGGTTCTGTAAGATCCCGGAAAAAAGACCATAATCCGGCGTAACCATCAATCGAAAGATCAAGCCTGCAATAATGTCTGCGATAATCCAGGGAATAAATAATAAGGTGATATAAACACCAGTAAAAGGTACTTTTTGCTTTAATAAGATTGCTATCACAAACCCCAAAGTGAGTGTAACGAGCGCATATCCCGTCAGAAAAATAACCGTGTGACCAACGCTCTCAGGGAATAAACCTGTTCCAAACAAACGCTCAAAATTCTGTGTACCTACGTACTCCCAGCCGGTAGCGTGGCGAGCTTGCATACTCAACCAGATTGTGTACAACGCTGGATACACTTGAACAATAATAATGACAATTAGCGTCGGTAAGATCAACCAAAAGGGCAATGACTTTCGCAGATGGTAGCTAATTGGTTTTCGTGGCTTTGCAGATCGCATTGTAGATATCACCTTTCGAGTTTGTTTCAGGGTGAAGTACTGCGGTAGACCTTTCAAATATAAATCTGGTTCAAAGTAGCAGGCGAAAGGGAGTGAATCCTTTTCACCTTGTCTGATGAAGCTACCAATATACGTAATTCAAGAAATTAGTTGTTTGCGTTATATTCTTCTTGTGCTTTCTGTAATTCAGTTGCGATATCCATAGTAGGGTCTTCTTTGATCAATTTATAAACTGCATTCATGATCAATTCGGATGCCTCAGCAGGACGTTCTAAGGTTCCGGCCCAATTACTGCACTGGCTAGCATTGATGGCAATAGCAGCCTGTTGGTAAAAAGGAGTTTGCATGGCAGGATTAGATTGAGCTGATACCAGGGTCGGGAATCCGGCACCAGGTCCTATCACATACTCAATGGTACGAGTCATATCGCTCATGATCCAGTTAATATAGTCATGGGATGCTTCTGGATTCTTGGCTCCAACGGGGATGCCATAACCCTGTATGTCAAGATTACAACCTGGGATATTTCCTTCAGGGGCAAACATTGGGCGCATAATCACTTCTCCTGCGGCGATTGCATCAATCATGTCCGTTTCATTGCCTTTGTCGAACTTGGTACCATCTGGCGCTGTTAATGGATTTATATAACGATAGCCAAACAAACCAGTTGGAATTGCCCCAGCTGAGGCGTCTTTGAAAGCGTCTTCTTCAACGAAACCACCTGCGAAAACAGTCTCGGGTTGATAACCCTTTGCCACAGTCTCACGCAGAAATGTGATCGCCGCCACATTTTCGGGTATATTGAGCAGCATATTGCCTTGACCATCGTCATACTTTCCTCCATAGGAAGAAATCAATGACCAAACCATGCGATAAGCTCCGGATCCGCCATATGCGGTTGAACCGAAATAAGTCCAGGCGTAGAAACCCTCTGATTTCAAACGTTCTGCCTCTACCAGAAACTGTTCCGGAGTGGTCGGGAACCCATTCGGGTAGCGACCGGACCAAACATACACCAAGGCTGGGCGTTCTGCAGTCGGGACGCAATAAATTTTTCCGTCAGGCCCGGTACATGCTTTAATCGCACCTGGCTCAAAATCAGCATACCAGGACTGCGCTTTTACCCAGTCGGTAATATCCATCAGCGCGTTGTTGTTGATGTAGGTAATGGTTTGTTGCCCACCTAATTCCACCATGTCGGGAACATCTCCGCCTGCGATTACGGCAGCAACCAATTCGGCCGTCATTTTATCCCAGGCTTTGGGCACATTCACCCAGTTCCATTTACCGGAAAAGTCAGCATTAAATTCTGGAATGGTTTTCCTAAGGTAGGCATTACCCACCCGCTCATCGCTGGCCGGGTCATCATTTTTTTCATCATATTGAAACCAGGTAACAAAATCTTTCACTTGTGTTTCAGTTGTTGTCGTTGTCTTGGTTGGAGCAGGAGAAGCACAAGCAAACAATACGCTAATAAGACCTGCCATAACCAGGATAATAAATAATGATCGGAAATTGCGTTTCATACTTTTTCTCCTCTGAAATCCATCCCAAGCAAAACCATTTCTCAAACCAACTTTTCTCGCTAAGCTTTCAGAAATCACCTCTATTAATTATGAATTAATTTTATGCTTGCAGCCATTATAATCACTGCGATACTGGCAAGAATAATTGTTATGATTGATTTAATCAAACCCATTTTTCCAACCCTTTGTCACTAAATCCATCGGATGAACTTTGTACCGGCTTTGTCTACTTACATAAATATGATAACCTAATTTATTAAAAAAAAGTGTTTGTGTACTATGGCAGCAGCGATAAACATTACATTAGGTTCCCCATTTTTTGAAATGTTAATCATAGAAATTGTGATGGTTTCTCAGGGAAAATTTTTTACCATCCGAACAATTACCCTTTCGTTTACCATAAACAAGAATTCAATTGCTTTCGCCATCAGCTTTGATCAGTGCTTCAACCTGCGATTCAATCCACCTATAGGTAGTCTCTAACCCTTGTTCCAGGCTGATCTGTGGCTCCCAATTCAGTACCTTTTTTAGCAAGGTGTTATCCGAATTACGTCCGCGCACACCTTGTGGGCCCGGAACATGTTTCTTTTCAATTTTTAATCCTGCAATTTCAGAAATGATATCAGCCAATTCGTTTATTGTTACCATTCGATCCTGGCCGAGATTGAGCGGTTGCGAATAATCCGATTGCATCAATTTCAAAATTCCTGAGATACAGTCATCAATATAACAAAAGGAACGTGTTTGTTCTCCATCTCCCCAGATTTCAATGTCCGGTTTTCCAGTGAGCTTTGCATACGCAATTTTTCGGCACAGAGCAGCCGGCACTTTTTCTCTACCACCATCCCAAGTACCAAGAGGTCCAAAAATATTGTGGAATCGAACAATGCGAGTTTGAATTTCATACTCTTCACCATAATGCCGGCATAAGTGTTCTGAAATTAACTTCTCCCAACCGTATGCGTCTTGGGGTTGTGCGGGATAGACATCCTCTTCCTTGAGAGGCTTTATGTAGGCTTCCGATTGCAAGTATTCCGGATAAACACATGCTGAAGAGGTATAAAAGTATCGTCTGACCCCTTGGAGCCTGGCAGCTTCCAAAGTGTGAGTATTTATTAATAAATTGTTATGCAGAATCTGTCCATGATGGTGGGAGATAAAACCCATTCCACCCATATCTGCAGCCAGGGCGAAAACCTGATCAACACCTTCTGCTGCCTGCAGACAATTTTCCCATCGACGCAAATCCAGGAGCAAAAATTCATTTGCATCCGTTTCACCAAATTCTGGGTATTTGATATCCACCCCACGGACCCAATGTCCCTGCCGGCTTAATTCTTTCACCAAATGATGGCCTATAAAACCCCCAGCTCCAGTCACCAAATATTTTGATTTTGGCATGATCATTCTCCCTGAAAGGAAATATTTGAAATGAAAATAAATAATGAAGAACCCATTCTTAACTTTCAATTTAGGATATTTACAATTTTCCCAAATTTGAGTTAATAGTTTAACCGGACGCGGAACCGATTAATTGTTAGAATAAAAATGATTAAATAATTCTAACATAGCCAGCCAAAACAGCTGATAAATTATTAGAAATAATACGAAAACCCACCTAATAAACTTGTTACCGGAATAAAGCTAAAATGCCTCCAAAATTTAAAAGATTAATTGAAATTTAATTGCTTTTCTATTCAAGCAAACCTATAATCAAACAGTTGTAAGAAGGCTCAATATTATTTTTGACACAAAATCGAAACTGGTTTTTTTCTTCGTTTTTATCACTCGTAATTCATTCAAGAACGAGTTGGCACGCGAGAAAATTTATAAATGTTCTTCTTTTTCTTAATTAATTTTGAGTACTGAGGAGAAATCAATGGAAAATGCATTTGAGCTTCAAGTTTTACTACCGGTACACAATGAAGCTGGGAGTATTGAAGCAACCATTCAGGAAATCTTTAATGAGTTTTCGCCAAAAGTATCATTTCAATTTATCGTATGTGAGGATGGCAGTATCGATGATACACAAGCCATTCTTCACAAATTATCTTCCAAATACCCAATCAAATTAATGACAAGCAACGAGCGTAAAGGTTATTCCAGAGCAGTAAGCGACGGAATGAAGGCTATGGATGCGCCTTATCTTTTGTGTCTCGACTCAGATGGTCAATGCGAACCGAAGGATTTTTGGAAATTCTGGGAGTTGCGCGAATCTTACGATGTCTTGATTGGCTGGCGTATACATCGAGCAGACCCAGGCCTTCGTAGAATATTGTCCCGCTTTTTTTATTTGGTTTACAAATTGTTTTTCAATGTGCCCATCCATGATCCAAGCTGCCCTTTTGTTTTAGCAAGAAAAAGTGTAATTGAAAGTCTGGTAAGTAGTATGGGCAGTATGCAACAAGGGTATTGGTGGGAGTTTATCGCACGTGCTTATTTAAAGAAATTCAAGATAAAAGAAATTGCTGTCGCTCATCGGCCTCGATTTGCTGGAAATACCCAAGTTTATCATTTGAAGAAAATGCCTATGATTGGTATCAAGCATTTTCTCGCCCTTTTTCAAATTCGTTTTCAACCAAAGAACTAATATCATACGATTGTTATCTTGTTATCACATGAAGAATGCTCAATCGTGAGAATGCTATTAATTTATTATCTGATTAGATAAACCACCGGCTGCGTAGCTGAATATTGACTGATTAGTTCAGCATCCGTATCAGCAATAATCCTTTCTGCATTCTCTTGAATTTCCTGAACGTGGTAACCTCCAAAGTTCTGTGAATTCAGAATGATGAAAAAACTGCCAGTGGCTGGTTCCGTTAAATTATTATCCGTAGTTACCGGCATGAACCTATACTGATTGTCTCGGTACATAATGGTGATTAGTGGAGCACACATTTCATCCGGTAAATAAATGGTGGCTCCTATTGGAATTGTTGTGTCTATCAAATCGGATGCATATTGACAGATTTTCGTCTCATAATTTTTGGGTTTATCCAGGTAATGATCAAAATACAGCCCGAACCAATTGATAGACATCAGGAAAAATAAAATCACACTGATAGTCAAATAAATTTTTAATAATCCCTTTTTGTAGAACAGATATTTCTTAGTAATTAATTTAAGCATTTTGGCTATCTGGACAAGTGAGAAAGTGATAAGAAGAAAGATGATTGGCAAGATAGCATAAGCCCGCCACACACTTGTGGTACGGTAAAGCAAAACGAATGGAATTAGAAGAAGCGTTGCCAAAGTAATTATTATTATGATCCAATAGGAACTGGCTTTCTTTCTCAATACCTGAATCATGACGAGGACCAGCCCAAGGTAAAATAAAGCCAGACTCATCTTTGAAATTGTGATCCCCCAAAGCCCCTCTGCTTGAAAATTATTTTTCCCAGTGTTGAAATCATCTAACAGGTAACGCGATTGGTCAAAATAGTAGCTTGCAGCGGATTGTTTACTTTCGGATTGAATAACATTTACTTCAATAAATTCACTATGACGTCCAATCGATTGCTGTGGGTACATGCTTAATTTTGGAACAATTGGTGAAACACAAATCACAAAATAAAGCAGAAAAATAATCATATTTCTTAATGTTGGCCCACTTTTTGTTCTGATCCAATTTATTGTTAAGACAATTAAGCAGTAGATGGCTGGAATGATAACAAGAGCGGTTACATACAACAGATGAATACAAATGGAAACAAATAAAGCAAAAAAGAACAGGACTTTGGTGTCATAGTCGTTTGTAAAGATTCTATATAAGTAATAGAGTACTCCTGCAATTAGCATAGGGTTTAAATTGACGTTATTCCAACCCAAATTCGACATATGGATGTCCCACACTGAAACCGCCAACAATAAAGCACTCACTATGGCTGCATTTTTCCCCATTAATTTCCTTGCCAGAAGGTATACAAATATGATTGCAAAAATGCTATAAATTACGCCTGTTAACCGGACAGAGAGAACTGGGTTCTTCATAATTGCCAAAAGAAAAGCCACAGGAAATGCAGGCATATTGGAAGGTTGATCTCCAATAAAACCGAATGGGGATGGCACAAGACCAGCATGAATTCGCCTGGCCGAATCTAACCAGTACCATTCATCTAGAAAAAGCCCATTCTGCTGAATAGGAATTACTCGGATTAAAAAAGCAAAGAGCAAAATATGCGGCAGCATTCCAAAAGAAAAAGTTGAAAAAAACGAGCTAATTGACGCAAGAACACTTGAAAATGAAATATGCCGCCATTTCTTGAAGTAGCGTTTAATTCTTTTCTTGTTTTTTATTTTGGAAGCAAAAAATAATGCAGAAAGGCCTGCCAAGATGACACTGATAAACCAGAGAGTCGCTGCAAGTTTGGACTGGGGAGAAGCTATCAAGAAATCTGTGGTGAAATGAAGAAAAATAGAAACAATATTCACGATTAAGGCAACAACAATGAAAAACCAGGCTATTTTTTCTCCAAATGTAACTCCAAACAATTTGGCGATGCGAATGTTTTTCTGTTCTTCTTTGTTCTGGGTAGGGAGTGTATTTTCAAAACTACTTGATAACTGCGATTGTGCTCGTAAGTCTTCTATATCAAATGAACTTTTTGGATCCATGAGAATACCCCGGGAAGTTAAGATAAATGATTGGTTAAAATAATACTCTGAAATAAATCATTCTATCAAAATTATTCAAATTAAACCTTGAAAACAACGCGTAGCTTATTACATCTAATCTGTCGTTTTCAAGCTTGACGATTTGTATTTAACAGGATGGTTTTAAATCTATCTGCTATTAATAGTATTCTTATGGATACCAATTCGTCCGGGCATCCTTTGATAGAGACGCCTCACAATCCTCTTTTATCGCACCCAAGCGTTGTTATCAGATTTTTTTTCTGAACCCGATCGTTTTGCTGTACAATTCACAATACAAAATTTAGGGTTCATTTCAAAAACAACAGGCAGAGTGAAAACAATAAACTTCATGAATGGAGATTCTTTATGGAAAATTCTTATCCGACCTTATTCATCACTCATAGAGGCAAAAGACACCAGCACGATTCATTGGCAGCCGCTCCCTCGGAATTGGAAATCACCATTAAGCGGTCACCCACCAAAGAAGAAATTATTGCCTTATTGCCCGGAAAAAAATTCCTGATTTCAGAACGTTCCGGTGAGATTGATGCTGATATTATTGCTGCTGGAAAAGACCTGTTATTAATTCAACGGCTTGGATCAATGACATATGACATTGATCTTGAATCCGCCAGAAATGCTGGAATAGCAGTCAGCAGTTTGCCAGTGCAAAGCGCTATTATGGTTGCCGAGCACATGATCATGCAATTACTGGCTTGCGCCAAACGATTGCGGGAAATGATGGACATAACGCACTCGGCTGAAGATTATGGGAAACCATCAAGGTTGAGCGATGAGGATTATTTTGCTTACAACTGGTCAAATCGCAAGGATATACGCGGCTTGCGGGGCAGCACCGTTGGGATACTTGGTTTCGGAGAAATCGGAGCCGAAGTTGCGCGTCGATTGCAAGGCTTTGGAAGCAACATCATTTATAATAAACGCAACCCACTTCCCGCATCTGCAGAAGAAGATTTACATATAAAGTACGCGAGCAAAGAAGATTTGGTATCAACAAGCGATTATGTCTGCATGTTACTCCCATACTTCCCAGAAACCGCTCTTTCACTCAGTGATCAATTCTTTGCGAAAATGAAGCAGGGGGCAATCTTTGTGAGTTGCGGTGGCAGCGGAGTCGTCGATGAGAAAGCTCTTACACGGGCCTTACTTAATCAGCATCTCTACGGCGCAGCAATAGATACCTACACCTATGAACCAATCGCCAAGAACGATCCTCTCTTGCCACTCGTAAACGACCCACGCTTCAATCTTATTCTTACCCCTCACATAGCGGCAGGCAGCGGACTTGTTGGGGTCAAACCCGGTGAAGAACGCGCAGGTGATTATGTCAACATTATGCGCTTGTTGGCGGGAAAAGAGATTTTGGGCAGGGTTGCGTAATTTCTATTACGGTAAAGAAAGTACTTCCTGGGGAATAATTTCTGTTGTGCCGTCTGGTTTTGTCCAGAATAATTTTATGTAGGTATAGCCCGTTCGATCAGCATATTGTATGCGGATCGCATGTTTCCCGGCGTTTAAATTCAATGACACATCCACATTGGCATCACGGATATCATCGTCGATTAGCAATGCATCATCAATAAATAAGCGGGATTCATCAATTGATTGCAACCCAAAAACGTACTCTCCATCTGTGGGAATATCGATTTGGCCCTCCCACTCCACTGTGTATGGTCTCGGCAGCGGTTGATTATGATAATAAAAATTAATAAACGGATCAATTTGCGCATAAGCTACCTCGCCAGACCAATCCGGACTGGCATAGTATTTCCCCAACAAACCATTTGCAGAAACAGGTGGAACAAAGAGGTTATTTGAGTTCAATGGCTGGCGCTCACCTTCCATGGGCTGCCAAAAAAGTGCAAATTTTCCTGCATTCGCAACGGTTTGAATGCGGATTTTATGATTTCCCTTTGCCAGCTTGACTGATGAGTTATCACTTATGTTGCCAGCCACCTCAACAGATTGTCCATCGATAAACATTTTTGATTCTTCAGTTGATTGAATCTCAAAACGATACTCTCCAAAATCCGGTATATAAATTGTCCCATCCATCTGCACACCAAACGGATATTGGCCACGATTGTTCTCATCCCATTGAAATTGGAAATGACGTTGTTGGTCCACATAAAAAGGGTAGCCAGTAAAATTCAAATCTGCATAATAGCTGGCACTTAACCCTTGCACTGCAAAATAATCCGCTGCCTGGATATCCATTTCAAAAAGGATTGTGGTACCGTCCGGATCTTTGATTTTGGTGAAATCCGCATTAGGGAAATATTTCCTGGCAAGGTCGAAAAATGGTTCTCGCTCCGGATCGATAAAGAAGATACTGCGCTCACTATCACCTTTGTCCAAAGGGAAAACATCGTATGTTTCCAGTTTAGTGGTCTGGGTTATTTTCGGTGCAAGAAACCGAACGGTGGGGGTATTGTGGTAAAAAGTACTCAGGTAATAACTGGCCTCATCCTCTACTTGAGCCATTTTCTTGCCAATAATCGTCTCTCTCGTTGAAAATTGGGTCCAGGAATCCGGAGATTTGGATTGATAAGTGAAGTAAAGAGAAAGGTTGTAAATGGCTGAGAAAGCGAAAATGATTCCCAGAAATATTGAAATACCATTTTTAATTGGTTTAATATATTCAGTTTCTGTAATCTTCCAGATCTCGTAAATGGGAATAACCGCCAACAGATATGCTGCCGGAAGGCTGCCAATTGCTCTCAAGGATTGTGGCGACTCGAAATCCAATGATAATATCCCGGGTAGCAGCATGATCAAAAACCAAAGAACCACCAACAAATATTTTGGTTCTTTGTAGCGGGTTAAGGCTATTCCAAACCCAACAACCATTAATGAAGCACTGATGGGATCGAGCATTGGTTGACCTGGCAGATTATGGCGGCCGTTGTAATCACCTTTGTAATTAAACATCAACAGATGCTCTTGGGTATTTTCTACAATAGGACTCCAGGATTCCTGGAGAGTCCTACCTTTAAAAATGGAGGCTTCGTTGATGCGGCTCCAAAAAGCTTGCGGGTTGTAGAGGGCATATTGTGCAATAGGAATTACCGATACGACCACCGCCAAGCTGAATACGACCAGCCCAGGCCAGGTGGAACGCATAACGCGTCGATCCCGAATCCATTTGGCTAAAAACCATAAACCTATTACTACCGGGAACAGGCGCATTGACGCATAAAATGAAAGACCCAGACCCAATCCTAAACCAGCCAGTGCAAAATCCATCAGTCTCAAGCGCCTGAACGCTCGCATGAGCAAGGCGATCACTAATAACTCAAAAAATGGGACGGTGATATTATCCAAACCAATACGGCTCCAGTTTAGGTGCCAGCGGGAAAATGCAATGAGGAACGCTAGCAGCAAACCGGTTTTTCGATTGAATAATTCGCTGCCGCAAAAATAAGCAGCTGCAATTGTGACCACACCAAAAAATGCACTCACAAAACGTAGTGTTGGTATTGATATTCCGAAGATCTTGAATGAAAGTGTCATTAAATAAATAAAATATGCTGGCACTCGTATATCTGCAAAGAAAACAGGAAATGAACTTTTATCTGACAGAGTTTGCATTGCCTTCAAGCCAAAATCAGCTTCATCAAACCACAATCCAAACGGTTGCCCATCCAGTTTGACAAAACGAATTATGGCCCCAAGCAGCATGATAATAATCAATAAGTTTCGTTCGGAGATTCCCGCCTGCGGAACAAGGTTTGGCCTGGCTTGGTTTTTGATTGAAATAGCGGCTACTGATACCAGGAAGACGATAATACTGATGATATGAATAACCCAGGGGAACAAGGAATTTCTTAAACCTTCAAAAAGGAAAAATGACACAATTGCGAGACCCAGACTGGCTCCAAAAAGAATGTAGTAGTTCCTATTTCTTTTATATGACATCTGCTGTAATTGGAGCGGTGTTGAATATGATGAAATTTTGGGTTCGCCAACTATTGTTACAAATACTGCAACAGCAAAAATAAATAAAACAAGAGCAAAAAAGAATTGATTTCTTAACAATAGCCATTGGCCGAATAATGCAACCAGAAGTGATAAAGCCATTGCAATGCTTTTATATCTTTTTTTTATCAATTCAATCATCGATGTTCCCTTTATTATGGATATTTACCTCTACATCGTCGTAGAAACTGATGGAAAACTGAGACAGTTTGCCTGCCTGTAAATGTAATTACTTCTGGATAACTTCATAAATAATGGCAGAATCCTCGTTATTTTGTCCAAAAACAATTCGAAGCAAACCTTGCCTTTCCATTTCATTAAATTTCTCCAGTCCCTCTGACGAGTAATACACCCGCTCCAGGCCAGAGACGATAATATATTTCACTTCATACTTCTTCAGAAACTGAGTTGCTTCTTCTATAGAAGTCGTATTGTAGAAATTGACTACATCTTCGATCCGTTTTTCTATTATCGATCCTTCGATCAAAGAGTTATGTTGCCGGGTATGCCAGCTCCAGCCGATTACCGATGGCAAACCTGTGTGAATGGCATATCGCGCACCCCAACGGTACTCGGTGGTATGGCCTTCGACGATAACCGGTGATCCTTGAACATTATCCTGCAAATAATGAATGGCATAGTAATCGAGGCTCAAATCTATTGGCCGACCCTCATCATTATAAATCGCACCCTCCAGCGCAGCATTGTAGATAGAATCGCCCAGCATAAAAGCAGACCCATCCAGGGTTCTGGGAGGCAACTGAACCCCCGGCCAGCGGTCGTTGATTTTCTTGCCAGTTGCAACCAGCGGGTATACCAGTGATAACAAAATCAGGACCTGCACAGCACTAATCCAAAGCGCCCGTAGAGGCAGTAACCATTTTTTCATGAATTGATACATAGTGACCAATGCCAGACCCATAGCGATCGCCAGAATAAACCACGCTTCAATATAAAAGCGAAATACCATGTTCGAACGACCTACATCCCCTTTCAGTACCACCAGCTCAACCACGTAGGTCAACCCGTATGCGACTGCAAAAAGGAGCCAGGTCAAACGCTCTAATTCCGAGACGCTTTTCTTAAAGAAGATGATATAAACCCAGGCAATAATCAGCGGCAACCCAAATGCCAAAACCTGATAATCATTCTTCCAAAGCTGAAACATTGCATAAATTACTGCAAAAATAATTATTGAAGGGATCCAGGTAGACCAGTTGCGTATTTTAAACCAGCGCTTGTAAATATATTGAATTTCAGGCCAAATTGTTTTTATCAACATACTGAGCATGATGAAAAGCGATAAGCCATAGACCACAACGTAATCGTTCAGGGGAGTTCGCAAACCCTTCCACAACTCAATGGATGCGTATTCTGTTTTGAACCAGTGAGTAAACGGGGAATAGAAGAGCATCGCCATGACAACCAGCGCAACAACATAGAAAAATGTTGTTTTGAGCTTCTGTTCCAAAGATCTTTCTTCCGAGCTCCAGGTCGTCCAGACCATTGTCAATAGCCCCAGCGCCAAAAAAGTAGGGAAGTCCCAGGTATGCGACGCTCGAAAGACTCCGAAAAACAAACCGGCCATCAGCAATGCCAACAATTTTTCAGGCCACTTTCTTTTGGTCAGGGGTAATAGAATTAATGAGAGACACCAGGTAAGCGGTAAAGCATAAAACGGCATGCTGAGTAAATGTGGATGCAGATCGGCATATAAGAATGAGAAGTAAGGAAATTCAGCGATGGGAGTATCCGGGCCATCAGGCAATATTGGCCTTGAAGCTGCAAAATACCAGCGGCCAGGGTCACCCGGTAACTGTGCATCCCCAGATAAAACCTGACTGGCACCGGATAGTACCTGCTCCAATTTGCCAGTGGGTGCTCCGCTATCAACCAGATTAGCTGCTTCAGGCAAGTACTTCCATAAAAGTTTTACTTCAAAGAAATTCGCGAAGAATAAAGCTGCCACCAACGCAAACACACCGACAAAATAGCCTGTCCCATTTTTGGAAATAAAGCCTGCCAGCAACCGCCTTTTTTTGATTTGTTGATGTTCGCCCTGTTCCCCGCTAGAAGCGATCAAACGACCGTGGATTCCAGTGTAAAGATTGTAACCCACTCCAAACACACCCACACCGGTCATGGCGAACCAGCTTGGTAATACCAAATTGTAGGCCAACGAGGGTAACACTCCCAGCAGTTTGGTCGGTATGGCTGCAATCACATATCCGTAATAGTAATAGTTCAAATAATGGCCTGAAAACCAGGGGTTTTCAGGTGGAAAGTAGACTGACTTAATGACTGCATTGAAAAATGCAAAATCCATCGGCTTTTCACCACCCAACCACGGGTGCCAGAGATCCGGGTTGCCAAGCCGAATATTTAAGCTGAAAATAAACAACACCGCGAAAATGATTTCCACCACAATTATGTGTCGCCAAGATTTCTTAAAATAATCAATGAAGTCTGATTTACCGCGATAGAAAAGCAAACCATTGATTGCCGCGAATAAAATTAGGCAGCCAAATAGCAATAAGCGGCTGAATGTCACAAGTTTTAGACTTCCCAGCAGCCAGGGCAGCCAGGCCATCATTAAAAGTGAAATCATGCGAACAAAAGGATAGCCTCTGTCCGGCAGACTTCTAAACAGCCTGCTGGTTAGCGGAAGTACCAGCCAGCCCATAAACAACAGCAGCAGATACCAGACGATGATGGTGAATCCTTCGTTCTGATTGATCAGGCTGAGCCTGTCAAACATTTTCGACCAGGTTCCTCCCAGTGTCTGGGCTTCCAGGCGATCTGCAGGCAGCATTAACGCGGTTGGCGCGCGCGTGTAATTTAAAGGGACCTGAAATATAACCTGATCCAGATTGACTGCTTCAAAGGCAGCCCTGACTTTTTCCAATGAAAAATCGGCAGACTTCTTAAATATCATTACCTTGGGATGATCGTAGACTGTAAAAGATTCATCCGCCAATTGATCATTGAGCTGGATCGGACCTAAAGTTGGGTAACTTTCGAAAGCTGCCACCAGGTCAAAACCAAGCGGGCTTGCAAACGGTGGTTTGAGATGAGCCGTACGTGCTTCCATGGCATCAGAACTACACTCACATCCGAACAAAAGCTGGTAATATTTCAACGTCAGAGGATACCGCAGTTCCAGGCGCGGCATGGCATCGTAAGCTCGGTTGGACGGTAAAACGATATATTCGCTGCGGGCAAGTATGTCCAACATCTTTTCACGCTTTTCGGGTGTATCCGCTTCATACAGCTCCAGATTCAAGGGAGAATAAATGCCCCCCAAAGCATCGATCTTGTCAACGGCCAGCGGAAGAGCATCATCCCAGGAGGTTTCAAGCGTAAAGTTTTCCGCTAATAATTGAATAGAACTGCCTTCAACCACTTCAGTTTTTATCTGATAGGACCCAGCGCTGGATAATTCGACTGTGGGAAACTCAAATCTGGCACTGCGTTGCTCACCGGGAGCGGAAAAATCAAAGGATGTTTCAGCACTGGCAAGCGGATTTTCTTCGTCACGATCTTTGAGGATACTAACACTCAGCTTAACTGCCGAAGGCGCATATTCCTGTGAGAAATTACTGATTTTAAGTCTGTTAATTCGGACTGGTGTCTCGACAGAAAATTTAAATGTGTCTTCTGCCAACCCGGGAGATTGATCTTGTACCACAAGCGGTAAATCTACCCCGGGACTCTCATCGTTTTCGTTACCGAGTCGAACAGCACCAAAAGACATAATATTGCTGTTATCAAAACGGTAATAGAAATAGTAAGGCTGGCCTGTCTCGAGGGTAACATCACCAAAATTTACTGTCATCGCTTCTCGAGTTTCGTCATCATTAAAGACAACGCGTCCATCAGTAACGCGATCTTCACCGTCAGGATCGCGCGAAACTTTGAAAAACAGACTGCCACCCAGTCGCTTAATCTGAGGTGCTGTAATCTGAGAGACTGTTCCCCCCGATCGCAGTTTGAGCTCAGTTACTTGCGCTTCTTCCGGCTCAAACACATGATTATTATAGGTAGGGATTGGATACGAAATTAATCCGCTCGCACTCTCCAACTTTACATTCAACGGGCCTTCGATATTCTGTAGAATCCAACGCGAGGCTGCCACGCGAGTGTGAGGCTGTCGATATATATTGCTGAATGCGAGCGCATATGCATAGGTTCCAAGTAGTACTACGGCGATCACAAGAACACTTAGAAATCCGTGCCAGTTATTTTTAAATTGGGCTATCTGTTCTTTCAAGTCGCGGCCAATTGTGCCTATTCGCTCCAGACTCGGCCCGGATTTAGCATAAATTTCCATTAATGCCCAGGCTGCAAACATAATTAAAAACGGATAAATTGGCAGGAAATAGCGCATATAACGCCAGAATTGCATGTTCTGCCAGATAAAATAAAGCAAGACCCAAACAAATGGGAATAAGTGCTTACGCCAATCCCTTTTCCAAATCCGGACCCCTGCCCAGGCCCAACCTGCCCAGGCAGCCAAACCAAGCGGAATTCCCATTCCCCACACAACCATATTGACCCAGCTATATTGGATCGGGCGGTTGGTCCAGTGATGGTTTGGTGGCCATTCCGAATTTCCCGCCACTTGATTGGTCACTTCTTTGATGACACTCAACCAGCGTTCATTCAAAGAAAAATTGGTGATACTCGGGCCATTGAAAGCATACGGCTGAAAAACCCGGAAGGCTAAGGCAGTTAGAAGAACAGCCAATAACAAGCCAAACGCTATTCTTACGACGATAACAAGATAATTGGGCTGCTTCCATTCTATAAGCAGATAAATGGCTGCGGCCAGGAAAAGAATTGCAATCACCGGCAGGGTGTTCACTTTACAGGCACCTGCCAAACCAACCAGGAATCCAAAATAAGCAAAATATTTTAAATTTTCTTTAGTAACCTTCCGACCGGGCTTATCCAGTGGAATTGCGTGCAACGCGGTATAAAAACTCAAAATCACAAATACTGTCGCAAACGAATCAACCGTAAAAAAGTGCGACATTTGAATCGGGAAAACAGCTGCTGCAAAAAGCGCAGCTGCCAGCAAAGCAACTTTTCTATTATAGAGACGCAAGGCCAGCAAATAAAGGGCCCAGATCGCAGCCAGATCAAACAAACCCGAGAGAAAGCGCCCAACCAGGGTAATCGAATCGTAACTGGCCATATTGACCCACTGTGCCACCATGCGGGTCACAAAAAGCGGCAACATGCCATAGGTATATGAGCCGTGTTTGAGTGGATTTAAGGTACTGTTGGCTGTGTCAAAATAAGTGGAAAATCCACTGACAGGCCGAATCTGCTCCGCGACCATGGTCATGTACCGTTCGTCCGGGTGTTGATGAAAACCTTCATCCCAATTGAGTCCGCTAAAGCGAAAAATGGCACCAACCACAAGGATTACTGCGAGGATAAGAGCAGGTTTCCAGGCAAAAGGAGGTTTGCTGGGTTTTGGCTGCTCAGGTTCGGCGGTGTCATCTGTAGATAATAGTGCTGCAACAAATTTCCTGAAACGGCCGATGGGCTTCTCCGACGCTTCAGGTTTCACTTTCTCAAGGTGTTCAGTTAAATAGACCGGCAGCTCGATCTCTTCGTCAGCACCTTCACGCTTTTCATCGATATTTTCGGGAAAGACAAAAATTTCGCCAATTTTGTCCAGCGTTTCACGATCAATACCCCAAATAGCATTTACCTGATCTAAAGCAGAAAAAGGCCTCAATGCCAAAATTCTCTTCGCCAGGCGCGGTGAAATCCTTAATACTTTGATAAGGTCTTTCTCACTTATGGTGTTTAGATCCAGGCTGTTATTCACTTTACGGCTCATGACATTCCCTGCTAACCGATGGTTTCTGTTAGTAAACTAACTGTTTAATTATATGCACATAAATAAGTGAAGGGGATGAAAATTACCTGAATAATACAATAGCGTATTTTTCCATTAAAACAGTGTTGAGGAGTGCATTCAAGTGGATGGTCACCCGCTTGAATACGCTCAGTCTTAATTTAAGAAAGATACATTATAGAATTTTTAAATGCGCAGGTAGTATAACATTGAACAAATAAATCAGTGCAAAGAGTATGCCAGCAGTCCAGCATCCAAAGGGCTATACTCGTTCTCTTTCCGGTAAGTTTAGAATTTGTATAATGAGAGTTGAAAAACATTTATATTTCGCAATGGAGCAAAGCATGGTTTCTTTCGATAACAAAGAGCAGTATCAACCCAGTCTGGCGATTGCCATTCAAGCTGGCGGCAAATCCAGCCGGATGGGCACAAACAAAGCAAAAGTCCTATTTCATGGCCAACCGCTTATCCTGCGTGTGATGGACCGTCTTAAGCCGCTTGGTGCGCAGATATTCATTATTTCAAACAGCGGTGATTTGGATTACCCGCAGCTCTCCGAAATTACGATCTTGCCGGATATCATTCCGGATAGCGGACCCTTGGGTGGTTTATATACAGCGCTGAAGTTTGCCACGGCAGACTTCGTAGCCATGGTTGCCTGCGATCTTCCTTTTGTCAGCGCAGATCTGATTAAGAACCAGACACAAATTATGCAAAGAGAAAATAGTGATGTTGTCATTGTAGAAACCGCGAATGGACTCGAACCATTACATGCACTTTACCGCCGGAAAGCTTGCCTTATGCCAATTGAAACAGCCTTACAGAATGGCAAACGGCGCGTGATTTCCTGGTTTCCAGACGTGAAAGTAACCACCATCAGCCATCAAACGGTACGGCACATTGATTCGGAATTAAAGATGTTTTTAAATGTCAACACCTTGCAGGAGCTTGAAAACGCGAAAGATCTTGAAGAATAACAAACAATAATCAATAACCCTCACCCCAGTGTTCCAGGGCGAGGGATATTGATTATTTTGGCGCTATATATGAGAAATTCTGTTAGTAAATATCCCAGACAGTGTTAAAAACATTGAACTTGCCGGTGGGGGTGATCAGATTGGGAATCCGAGTAATCTCTTCCAAGGTAATGTCATCATATACCACAATCTCACCAGTTTTACCCGGTTGATCGGCTGTACCCCAAACGCTGACCCAGACTTGTGTGCCTTGTTTGTTGTACTCAAAATGAACTGCACGCCCATAATCTGCCACTTGCCAGCACTTGTATGTTTCGGTCGGATTGCTCTTCGCAATTACACAAATGGTGCGCTGCAACTCTGCATCAGAATTCAATCCAAAATCGACCCAAATCCATTGACTTTCAGGGTGAGTTTTGACGAACAGGCTGCCCCCGCCGGGCAATGCAATATTGCGCACTACCTGCCAGGCGCTCTCTGGATGTTTTTCCGGGTCGGTTCCGATGGCGATCAAAGATCCCTCACCAAGATGGGAAGTTGTCCAGACCGGGCCAAACTCGGGATCAATCCAGTTTGCTCCACGGCCGGGATGCGGGATCGCACCGGTATCAACCAATGCCTCCAAATTACCATCCAAAGCATCCACAACAGCCACCCGGTTGGATTGGTTGGCTGCAACCAGGAAATAGCGCTTGGATGAATCCCAACCGCCGTCGTGCAAAAAGAGCTCAGCTTCAATCATTTTGATGGTGGGATTGTTGGGATCAACATAATTTACCAGCCAGATTTGACCTGTTTCCTTGATATTGACAATCCATTCGGGTTTATCATGGTTGGCGGTAATGGCAGCCACGCGCGGTTCAGGATGATATTCTTCTGTATCGTAGGTATAACTGCGCGTGCTGACAATCTTGAATGGTTCCAAAGTTTGACCATCGAGCATTACAAAATGAGGCGGCCAGTAACAACCCACGATGGCATATTTATCGGAGAAATCGCCTTCCGGCCCGCTATACTTGCTGGTTTCAACCGAGCGTGCATCATAGCAAACCTGAACCTCCGCAATCTTGTCTGGAACCTTCATCCAGGTATCGATCAATGCCAGTTTGCCATCGCGACCAATGGTATAGATATAGCGTCCGGTTGCCGACATGCGCGAAATGTGCACCGCATAGCCCGTGTTAATCGTATTGACAATCTCGTAGGTATCGCCATCGATCAAAGCAATCTGGCCGGCATCCCGCAGGGTTACCGCAAAGAAATTCTGCCAGTCACGATCATGCTGAGGTTCGCTTGGCCGATCTTCCACAGGAACGATTACATTCCAGGTTGCCATCATTTTCTCTAATGACATCTCGAGCGGTTGTGGAGGATCCATCTGAATAAATTCTGCCATCAGTTCGGTTTCTTCTGCGGTTAGGATTCCCTGTTTTCCCCAATCCGGCATACCACGCGGTGTTCCGTTAAAGATAATGGAGGCCAGGCCGGCGGTACCCTTTAAACTGGTCAGGTCTGGCGTCAAAGCCGGTCCGGTGGCACCATTTCGGAGGACCCCGTGACAGCCAGCACAACGATCGAAAAAGATCTCAGAAGCATGCGCAAATTCTTCGTCTGTCAGCAAAGAAGAACTTTCTGCCTCGGGAGTAGTCTGGGTTTGGCTTAGATCCAACTGGTGACCCGGTAAGCCGGACAGGAAATTGATGATCGCCTTAACCTCATCATCCGTCATTCTCTCGATCAAGGTCGGCGACATTAACCCCTTGGGACAGGCGACACCGCCACAATCCGGCGCAATAAAGAGATCAGGGCTTTCGAGGGCTTCACGAATGTAATCCTTAATCGAATCCGCTTGACCGCTATATTCTCCCGAGTCCATGCGCGCCTGGGCAATTTCCCCGATTGCGCTCAGATCCGGGCCGATCGTACCGGTGGCACCCGGTACACCCGGGATGACATGGCAGGCCGCACAGCCGCCTTTTTTAAAGGCTTCGAGGATATCCTCACCTTCAATATCAAGAGCGTCTCCATCAACATCTACTTTTTGTTCTGTTGCCTCAACAACAGGGGCATCGGTCACTTTGGTTGATGAGCAAGCGGCCAAAAGTAACGTTAGCATCAGGGCAATTGCGATGAGCATAGCGAATTTCTTCATTTACGATCTTCTCCTTTTAGGATAATTTTTATCAAACGCGTATATGATAACCGCTAATTCATTCAATCGCAACTGATCAATGAAACCTAATCATTACAACCCATTAAAATCCTGGTTCGAGTGGCAAATTGCTTGTATGGAGATATTTTTCAGACCTGGTTGGAATCGTTATTTTGTTTTTTTAATTGTGGAACTACGACAACTCCCAAAAAGCAAAAAGATGTCTCAAATACTTGTATTTTCCATCCAAAAATCGTACACTGGGAAGGTGAAATGGGTGTAAATTGCGGGGAAATGTTCACCCGCCGCTCATGGAACTTTTTTGTCTTGAGAATAGTCTTATTAATACTGTTCGCCGCCTGATGGTGGCAGAATTTGGCGGACAAAGTTTACGAAAAGGAGAAAAAATGAAACGATTCGCTATCCCATTTATCATTCTTGTTATTCTTGTTGCAGCATTTGGATTCGCACCGCAAAAATTAGTTGAAGCATATTCTTATCCGACCTTCAGCATTGTCAGTGTCGAGACGGATGTAAAGGTCACCATTCAGACCTACAACCTGCCAAAGGATACGGACTTTCGTGTTCTGATGGGTAAATATGGCACCCTGGGAATTGGCGGGACATTGGTCGCCACGACCGCTTCCGGCGTTGGGGGCGTCCAGACGTTAACATACGATATCCCCGCCGCACTTAAAGGCCTCGACCGCATCGCGATCCGCATGGAGGCTACCAGCGGCATCGGTTATTATGCCTATAACTGGTTCTGGAATAATACCGCTCCGGTAAGCCCCACGGCGACACCTGTCGGCCCAACACCGCCCCCAGGTTATTCCGGGTACCCGACCTTCTCAATCAGTGATGTTGTTGCCGATTCAAAAGTCACAATTAAGACCTACAACCTGCCCAAGAACACCGATTTCAGAGTGCTTATGGGTAAGTATGGAACCCTGGCTATCGGCGGAACTGAAGTCGCAACCACCAATTCCGGCAGCGGTGGAACCCAATCCTTCACCTATGATATCCCGGCCGGATTAAAAGGGTTGGATCGGATTGCCATCCGCATGGAAGCTAAAACCGGCGTGGCCTATTTCGCCTACAACTGGTTCTGGAATAATACCAGCGCCGTTCCGGTGCCGACCACTGTCGTCTCACCAACGCCTGTCGTAACCCCGATTCCCGGTTATAGTGGCATCCCAACCTTCAGTATCCTTGCGGTTGTCAGAGACAGCAAAGTGACCATCAAGACCTATAACCTTCCCAAAGATACTGATTTCAAAGTATCCATGGGCTTATATGGAACACTGGCGCTCGGCGGAACAGTCGTCGCGACGACGGGATCCGGAGATGGCGGCTCAAAAGAGTTCACCTATGATATCCCGGATGGATTAAAGGGCCTTGACCGGATTGCCATCCGCATGGATTCGACCAGCAGCCCGTACTATGCCTACAACTGGTTCTGGAACTATAACGCTCCATAAAGCGGGCATAATTCAATAATTGAATAAAAAAGCACCTCTGGGAGGGAACCTCCCAGGGGTGCTTTGTGGTTTAATGGCGGGTGGTGGGTTGCGGGTGGTGGGTGGCTGGGGATTAGAGGGGAGAGAAGGGCCGGTTGCGGTTTGTCACCTGCAGGAAGTGGTCGTCACATGTCCGACTGAAGATATGGTTGCAGCAAAGATTCCATCTCCGCAATTGCGTAGGTATGCCGAACGGGAACGCGTAGGAGTGGCAATTTAACAGTTTAGAAAACCCGTTCAATCAATTCATCGCGGTCTTTTCAATCTTTGCGCTGATAGCTTTTATCGTCCAATTCTATGGCAAGAAAAGGGATCATCGATTTTGGGTTGCATAAAAGAAAATCAATATGCTTCCGGTCAATTTTATTGGTGTAAATTCGGAATTTACTCGCGTCATTGGATTTTACAAAGAAGAGATCACCTAAAGAAACTTTGGTTAACACCATGGCTTTCTCTGCTGAAATTGTTCGCAATATATGATAAAAACTAATTTCGGCATTAGAAAGGAAATAATCGCGCTGAAGATATGGATATACCAACGCGGTTTCTGGCTTTGCTTCTTTTACAGAAAGAAAGTCACTGATCAAATCGACAACGTCGTTGACTGCTTCTGCAGAAAGACCAATTTTCTGTAAAACGGTTCGGATGAACGAGAACTTTTCGGATGATGCCATGTTTATCACCAATACGATTATTAAATGCAATAGACATATATTTTACATGACAAAAACAATTTAAAACCTTCAGCTACCTGATTTATGGAAAAAATTTGAAGGAAAATGAAAAATTCATTAACGCTTTAGAATGGGTCAAATGCCCCCATCCTGATTGGATTACCCAAAAAAACCTTTACTCACTGTCCTCCTTTGTCCAAAAATCCGCCAGTAATTCTGCTTGGTCCAATACTTTATTAACAGAAACTGTATACTCGCCTGTGGTTGGGTCATCCGGTGGATATTTGTATTTTCTCAAAATTCGTTTGACCATGACACGCAATTTTGCCTGAACGCTTTGCTTGAGTTGCCAATCAATCGATGTGTTTTTTCGTACACTTTCCACCAATTCATGAGCAATTAGTTTAAGGGTCTGATCTCCCAGTAGGCTCTCTGCATTTGGATTGTCCGCCAGGGCGTCATAAAAGGCCAATTCATCCTGGCGGAGATTTAATTTTTCCCCGCGTTCATCTGCAACACGAATGTCTTTCGCGATTTGAATTAATTCTTCGATTATTTTAGCGGAATCGATCAACCCATTTTGGTATCGTTTGACTGCTTCTGCCAGCATTTCAGAAAATTTCCTGCCCTGGATCATATTCATTTGACCACGTATTTTAATCTCGTCATTTAGCAATCGTTTAAGCAATTCAAGCGCCAGGTTTCGGCGCTCCATGCCCTGGATTTCAGCTAAGAATTCATCAGAAAGGATGGAAATATCCGGTTTACGAATACCGGCGGCATCGAAAACATCGATGACTTCGCTGGAAATAATCGCGTCATTGATAATCTGCCGAATAGCTGTTTCTATTTCTTCATTGGTGCGCATCTTCGTGGTCTCATCAAACTTGGCAAAACGCGCTTTAATGGCCTGGAAAAAAGCCAGGTCATCACGGATTTCGAGTGCTTTGGGATGCGGAACTGCCAACCCAAACGCTTTTTGTAACTTAATGACGTTCTCCTTAAATCTCTCTTTCCCATTGCGGATGGTTTTACCTTCTTTTACTTCAGACAGGTCAGCAATGAAATTGGCTGCATCAAGGATGAAGGTGAGTTTTTTCTTGGGTTCCAATGCGAAATAGCGACGATAATCAAAACGCCCGAACATATCCACCACGATTTCATAATATTCTAGCATCTTGGCAACAGCTTCTTCCTGATCGAAGGTGATCTGTCCTTTGCCCTGGCTGGCGGCATACACCAAAAGCGCATTTTTTAAATCCTGGGCGATGCCGATGAAATCGACAATCAACCCGCCTTCTTTGTCGCCAAAGACGCGGTTGACGCGCGCGATAGCCTGCATGAGGGTATGCCCGTTCATGGGTTTATCGATATACATGGTATGCAGGCAAGGCGCATCAAAACCGGTTAGGAACATATCCCGGACGATTAGTAACTTGAGCGAATCGTTAGGGTCTTTCAGACGGTTGCCAATGGCTTTGCGGCGGTCTTTATTACGGATATGCTCCTGCCAATCCAGCGGGTCGCTGGCTGAACCGGTCATTACAATTTTAATCGCGCCTTTGTCATCGACTGGGGAACCCCACTGAGGACGCAGTTTGACGATCTCATGGTAAAGAGCTACGCAGATACGCCGGCTTATGCAGACGATCATGCCTTTACCTTTTGCGGCAGTAAGGCGCTGTTCAAAGTGGCTGACAATATCTGCAGCCACCTGCCTGAGTCTGTCAGTGCTGCCCACGACGGCTTCCTTACCGGTCCAACGGGCAAAGCGTTTTTGCTTTTCGGTTAACTCATCATCTTCGGTGATTTCTTCAACACGTTCATCGAGGATTTTTTGATCTGCAGCGGATAGTTCGATTTTTGCCAGACGGCTTTCGTAAAAGATGCGCACAGTCGCGCCATCTTCCACAGCCTGCTGAATATCATAAATATCCACATAATTGCCAAAGACAGCCTGAGTGTTTTTGTCCTCTTTTTCAATCGGGGTACCGGTAAACCCGATGAATGAGGCATTCGGCAGAGCATCGCGCATATGCCGGGCAAAGCCGTCAATGAAATCGTATTGGCTGCGGTGAGCTTCATCCGCTATGACAATCACGTTATGTCGTTCGGTCAGTGTTGGATATACCCCGTCATTTTCTTCGGGCAAAAATTTTTGAATGGTGGTGAAGACGATTCCGCCGGAAGCCACCGAAAGCAATTTTTTCAGGTCTTCGCGGTTGGCAGCCTGCACCGGGGCTTGGCGTAATAACTGCTGGCAGTTGCTGAAAGTCTCGAAGAGCTGTTGGTCGAGGTCATTCCGATCCGTCAGCACCACCAGAGTGGGGTTATTCATCTCTTCCGCAAGCACCAGCTTCCCGGCATAGAACACCATGGAGAGGCTTTTACCGCTGCCCTGGGTATGCCACACCACACCGGCTCTTTTGTCACCTTTGGGTTGGTGTTCCACAGAGGGTAATCCATAGGCCGAAGGATGTTCTGAAATGAATTTCCCTTTCACGCTGGCTGAAGCTCGCAAAGTGGAGATGATCGCTTTATTGACTGCATAGTACTGATGATAGGCAGCTAATTTCTTGATTGTCTTTTCTTTGGTCTTTTCAAAAACGATAAAATGGCGGATGATATCCAAGAGAGTCTTTTTGTTTAGCATCCCCTTGATAAGTGGTTCCAGTTCAGGTTCGTGTTCTGAGTCCACAATCTGCGACCCATCCATGCTCTTCCATTCCATAAAACGCGAATAGTCACTTGAAATGGTGCCGGCTTTAGCAAACCAGCCGTCGCTGATGACCTCAAAAGCATTGCAGGTAAACAGAGATGGAATCACCTGCTGATACGTTTGCAACTGGTGAAAGGCAGCCTGAACATCGGCTTTTTCATCGGCGGCGTTCTTCAGTTCGATGACCACCAGCGGCAGGCCGTTGATGAAGAGGACGATATCCGGACGTTTATTGACATTATTTTCCACCACTGTGAATTGGTTGACGGCCAAAAATTCGTTATTCTCCGGAACCGCGAAGTCTACCAGCCAGACCTTGTCGGAGCGGCTTTTACCCTCGCCAACGCTGAATTTCACATCCACGCCTTCGGTCAGCTCGTAGTGGAGGGCTTCGTTGTTGTCGATGACAGTCAGCGCTTGGATGCGAAGCGCTTTTTTGAAAGCCTCTTCGCGCGCTTCCTCTGGAATGCGCGGGTTAATCCGGTCAATGGCAGTGCGCAGGCGTGCTTTCAGGATCACATCGGTGAATGTGCGCTCGGTAACCGTACCTTCCAACAAGTCAGGACCGTACGCAATGGAATAGCCATTCTCGTCACGCAGCAACTCAAGGGTAATTTGTTCGATTTCGGATTCGTAAAGGATCATTTTTTCTCCCATGGGTACAGTGTGTCGAGTTCCCATTGAGAAGGGTTGTCAACTATGTATTGGGTAATTTCCAGATATGCTTTTTCATTCCGGATGATGTATTCGAAATAATTGCGTTGCCAGACGGGTTCCCCCGGAGTGTTTCGAGCAAGGTTGATGCGCCTGGCAGAAAATGTTTTCAATTGACGCACAATTTCAGATAATGGGGTTTGTTTCGGTTTGGCGATGGTCAACTCGGCACCCGTAGGGGCGGG
>Ga0207420_1000114_pt1 | contig 174362 bp, 141 predicted proteins | sample ThiBio_inoc_biof_FD_183941 | JGI IMG/M metagenome (GOLD analysis project Ga0207420, IMG submission 183941) | Wastewater bioreactor microbial communities from Cape Town, South Africa - Thiocy_inoc_biof (SPAdes) | ecosystem: Engineered > Bioremediation > Thiocyanate > Unclassified | place: South...
TTATCTTGATCGATAAGTTCTTCCAAGCAATAAAACTCAATTTGATTTCTGTTTTTACCTTTAATGTATTTCATAAGGTAAAGATACTTAAAATCAGTGGCTTGAGCAAGTTTTTGAGTGTTTAGTTATCAAAAATCAATGGGTTAGTAATGCAGTGGGGTTTTTAGACAGTTTGACGGTTCGGGGCTTTGCGTTCGGGCGGGATTAAAAGCACGAATGTTCAACCTTGCACCAAAGTTACAAAAAAGAACGAAAGTTGAATTTAGTACGTTCGCCCGCCTGACGCAAAACCCTTGTTGGGTGCAGTTTTTATTCATATTTCGGTTGCTTTTAGTTTTTCGTTTTGCATTGTCAAGTCGTGTCCGTGTAGCCAATTTTTTTCGTTGTCTGCCGATAAAATTACTGGCATACGTTTTTTTGTGTTATGTATTTTGCTCATCAATTCGTTAGCTTCAGTTGTCAAGATTGTGTAAGAGTTAATGATTTCGCCTGTTGATTTATCAACCCATTCGCTGTAAAGTCCTGCAAATGCAAAAAGTTCGTTGTCGGGCAAAGTCAGTTCGTATTTTTGTTTTTGTTTGCCTTTTTCGTCAAGCCATTGCCATTCATAAAAACCGTCTGCAAGCACTAAACAACGATTATTTACTGAATTTCTAAAACTTGGTTTTTCGTTAATCGTTTCAATTCTTGCGTTGAGTGTATTCTTTTTTATGCTGTCGTCTTTTGCCCAAAACGGAATTAAACCCCAATTAAAAAGTTGTATTTCGTTGGGTTGTTTGTTCGTGATAATTGGTGTTTTTGGATATTGAAAACCGTTGTAAATACTCGGTTGATACAAATGTTCGTCTTTGAAATTTGCTTTAAAACGTTGTTTTAACTCTTGTGCTGATTTGGATTGTTTGGAATGAAAACACATAGCGTTAAACATTTATGGTTATGATGTCGCTTAATTTTGTTGTGTAGCGTGGCGACAATTTCTGTTGTTTCATTTTCCAAACACGTTTTAAATCTTGACTTGCAAGACGAATTTTACTCTGTCCAAAGTTTGAATTTATTTTGTCAATAGCTTTCATCAACGGAATGTGCTTTTCGTTTCGGGTTTCAAAAAGTGTGGTTTGCGTAATTGTTTCGGGTGTAAAATCCTGAACGATTACACCTGCTTTTTTGTATGCAAAACCTTGTTTAAAAATCCGCTGTAAACCTTGCTTGGCAAAGTTTGCCAAATCAATACTTGAATTTGTCGGGAAAGGAAGTTTAACTACAATGTTTCGGCTGTATTGTGGTAAATCTTTTCGGTGTCCGTTGGTGTGAATAAAAACCATTAGCGAATTACAACACGATTTTTGTTTACGCAATTTTTCGGCACACGAACTTGCAAAGGTTGAAATACGTTCGTTTAATTGTTCAAATTCTGTGTAATTGGTTTCAAAACTTCGGGTAGTTGCAATGTTTTTTTTGGGTTGTGTTTCTTCCAAATCAAGCGTTGGAATACCTTGTAAATCGTGTTTTAAACGAAGTCCAACAATAGCCAAATTTTTCTTTACCCACTCGTCAGCAAGTTGAGTAAAGTCGTAAGCTGTAAAAACGTTTTGAGCATTTAGTCGTTTTGTATGTTGTCTGCCAATGCCCCAAACATCTTCTATTTTCAGCCATTTCAACGCTTTAATGCGTTTTTCTTCGCTGTCTATAATGTAAACGCCTTTTGTTTTTTCGGGATATTTTTTTGCTATTCTGTTGGCTAATTTTGAAAGTGCTTTTGTTGGTGCGATGCCAACGCTGATTGGTATTCCTGTCCACTTTGTTACTTTGTAACGCATTTCTTCGCCATAGTTTTGCAAGTTGAAATGTGTTTCAAAACCGTTGAGTTTTAAAAAACATTCGTCAATACTATAAATTTCCATTTCGGGCGAATAGTCCGAAAGTATTGTCATTACTCGGTTTGACATATCTCCATACAAAGCAAAATTTGCCGAAAAAACTTGAACATTATTTTGCTTAAAAAGTTTTTCGTATTCAAACGCAGGTGCACCCATTGGAATACCAACGGCTTTGGCTTCGTTGCTTCGGGCAATTACACAACCGTCATTATTGGACAGCACAACAATAGGTTTTCCGTTCAAGTCTGGACGAAAAACTCGCTCACACGAAGCGTAAAAGTTATTGCAGTCAATAAGTGCGAACATTTTTTAAACATCTTTGATAACGTGAGTAACCACACCCCAAATTAAAAAATTGTTGTCTTCGGTTACTCGGATTGGTTCGTAATCTTCATTTTCGGGAATAAGCCAAATTTCATTTTTCAAAATTTTGATACGCTTGGCTGTAAATTCTCCGTCAATATAACAAACGGCAATTTTGCCGTTTGTTGGTTCAATGCTTCGGTCAATTATCAGCAAATCGCCATTGTCAATTCCTGCATTTTTGAGCGAAACGCCTTTAACTCGTCCGTAAAATGTGGCTGACGGATTTTTGATTAAGTGTTTGTTTAGGTCAATAGTCAAATCAACAAAATCCAAAGCTGGCGAGGGAAAACCTGCACTAATTCCGTCATCTACATACGGCAATTCAAGCATTGTTTCGGTGTCAGCCGAAAAAATATCAATGATGTTGCCTGTATGTAGTTTTAATGGTGTCATTTTGTTAATTGTCTGAATGAAGTCCGATAGTATTTCCTTCTGTGTCCATTACAACAGAACAAAATCCGTGTTCTCCGATTGACATTTTTGGATTAAAAACTTTACCACCTGCACTTTCAATACGGCTTTCTTCAACTGAACAGTCATCACAAGCAAAGTAAACCAATGTTCCGCCTGTTCCGGGTTTCATATCTTGCATTTTTACTAATGCACCGCTGATGTTTGGTTGTCCGTCTGCCCAAGCAAAACTATACATTCGCATATCGCCAAAATCTGGCGACATTGGCAGTTCTGTTAATTGAGTTTGGAATACAGTTTCGTAGAATGTTTTAGCTCTGCTCATATCTTCTACATAAATTTCTACCCAAGTGAATGGGTTTTTGGCTGTTGTTGTCATTGTATATTTGTTTTAAAAATTGATTACAAAGTTATTTTAATTTTCATTTTTGTGGTGAAATGTCTGTCTGTTTTTGTCGGGACTGTTGATGTTAGTACGGTCGGTAGTAAAATTGCACCCAACGGAACGGCACTAAGTGCCGTCGAAATTATTTTAATGCCTTGTGCATAATTTTGATGGCACTTAGTGCCGTGTTATATGGTGGTTTTGGTTAAACCAATATTTAAATTTCCACAAACCCTGACCAAAACCCCGGTTTTAAAATCAACCTTGAACCTTGTTGATTTTAAATGGGAAAATAATTTCATTTATGCTTCGGATATGTGAAGTTATTTTTCCATACCTGAGCTTGAAGCCTACAAATATAAATGTTTTTTAAAAAAGAAAAAAGCTATTGTTTTAAATATTTTTTTATCCGAACTTTGCCAAGTCGTTGAACGATGATAATCGTTTGAAAATGAAATTTTCACGATGTTCACATCCAACGACTTGAAGGGCGAAATCTTCAGCACTCTTTTTTTTAAAAAAACAGCCCGTAGAACTTCATCTTCAAGCTCGAAATCAACAAGGGACAACACCCTCTGATTTTTAAACTGGCATATAACGTCCCGGCTATATGCGCCTGGGCGTGGTTTCAGACCAGCCGTGGATTTATCAGCTTGAACGCATGGGAGAGGGAAATACAAAACCCTCAATATGCTGTGGATGCCACGGCTGGCGTATATAGCTTTGTTATCTGTTGGCATTTTTTCATTGAACAATGATTTTTTCTTTATTCACGATGTAAATTCCTTTTTGCATTGTAAATTCGTTTAATCCAATATTTACATTGAAAGTATAATTTATACCCATAATTGAATAAATATTAACTTTTGTCTCAACCTCTGAATTTATTATTATTGAATTTTTTGAGCCATACACATCAATTTTGGTATTTCGTAATTTTTTGATAGAGGTTTCAACGCTGTATTCTTCTATTATAAAATCTTTCCAAACATAGGCGTTTTTGTAAGATTCCGAAGTGCCTTGTGGAACCATTAATTTACACATCGATGCATTAAAAGCAAAAAAGTTATTATAGAGTAGTTTTATAGGCTCTTCCCATTCGACGATAATTTTATTAATCAAATTTGACGAATAAAAAGTGCCACTTCCAATATTAATGACGCTTTTAGGAATTAATAAACTTGTAAGATGTTGACTATTACTAAAAGCATAATCAACAATTTTTTCAACACCATTTGGTATTGTGAAATTACTATTTAGTTTCCCTGCTGGGTATTGTATTAAGTCTGTCATATCTTTATTATACAAAACTCCATCAACAGAACTATACGAAAGATTTGTATCATCAACATTAATCTCAACAAGGTTTTTACAACTTCCTAAAATCCTATCCCCAATAATAGAAACGCTCTTTGGTATAGTTATAGTTGTTAAACCGCTTTTTTCAAATGCATAATTTTCAATGCTTGTTACACTTTCGGGAATATTTATTGATGAAAGATTAGTACAATACTGAAAAGAACTAAATCCTATGTTTGTCAATCCATCTTGAATTATAACAGATTCAAGATTTGTGCAATCGCTGAAAACGTACCACCCCATATTCTTGACACTCTCAGGAATCAAAATAGATTCAAGTTCACTGCAATATTGAAATGCCCAATTACCTATACTTTCAACGCTATTTGGTATGACGATAGTTGGTAAACTTTTACAACCATAAAAAGAATATCCATTAATATTTTGTAAACCTTCAGAAAGAATTGCAGATTCAAGATTCTCACACTTATAAAAAGCATATTCTCCTATAACTGTAACATTTTTCGGGATTTCTACTTTTTTCAATTTAGAACAATTCATAAAAGCACGTTCTCCAATGCTTTTCATTGTGTTTGGCATTAGAACTTCAAAGATATTACTTTCAAGAGCGGAATTGTATGTGTCTGTATTAGAAGTATTAAAAGCATTATTTCCAATATGCGTTACTCCTTCTGAAATAATTACCTTTTCTATGATAGATATATATTGTCTCCAAGGTGTGCTTACGACACTATAATCGGGCATCTCTCCATTTCCGCTAACAGTCAATACTCTATCTGTCGATAAAATCCAATCTAAATCTCCTGCTTTTCCTGAAACTTGTGCAGATATAACAGAAGTTAAAGCCGACATAAAAAATAACATTAATACCTTTTTCATAACTATATGTTAATATTTTTACTTTGTTTTTATTATTTGTTTCTTCCAAATCACGCTTTTCTGTCCCTTGCTGACAGATAACGTTTGGCGGTATGTTTAGTGCCGCTTTACGTGTTTTTTGTTTGTTATTGATTCTTTCTCTGTTTAATTGTTGTTGTCTTTTTAGCAGTATTAGCGGCATTAAATATACCGCATGTTAGCGTTTCGGTGTTTGTTTTTCTGCATTTAAAATAAGTTCATTAGGGTTTGGAAAATTCGTTGGTAGAAGACTAATATTAAATGGCAATTCCATTTCTTTTAGCTCTTCTATGTTTTTGTCGATTAAATTATTTTCTAAACAATAGTTGAAAATTAGTTTTAAGTAACGACGGATTGTCATTAATGGCAAAAACTGACCACGGAAAGACATCCATTCCATTAAATCTTTTTTCCCTTTGGAACTATTACAAGTTTTGCAAGCAAAAATCAAATTTTCGGCATCATCTTTTCCTCCATATTTCTGTGGGAAAATGTGATCCAAAGCTAATTTTTCAGTTGAGCCACAATAATTGCATATTTGTCCTGTCTGTAATTTGATTTTTTCATCATCAAATATTGTTCGCATGTTCATTGTACCTTCTTTTAGTCCTTTGAATAGCTTTGCTCTAATCATATAATTAAAGGTTCCGTATTTTTCTTGTTTTTTATCAACGGCTGTATGTGCCATAGCAAGATTTGCGTATGATAGGTAAATTAGTTCTCTTACTGTTTCTATCTTTTGTTTCTCCTTTGCCATTGATCTTATTTTGTCGGTTTTGGTTTTCTTTCAACACTGAACGCTAACGGCTGAGGCTAAAAGCTGGCGGGCATTTCGGAGCACTTCACTGTCAACCTGCGATAAAGTTTATTAGTTGCTCTGCCCTTTAAATTTGCACTTTCTGCCCGCTTGATTTTAGCCTTTGTTGGCGGTATGTGGCTTTCAATCAGGATTTAAGTCGGATAATTTCTTGCTTTATTTCGTCAATTACTTCTTTGTTTTGGATTTCTTTCTTATCTCCAACTTTTGTCGAAAACAAATAAAATACTTTGCCTCCAAATACTTCCGTAAATTTCTTATGTGTTTCTGCCTGCAAACTATACTCTTTAAAAATCTCAGGTAATTGAATTCCACTATTCACTGGCTTAATTTGAAGTCCAATGTATTTTTCTCCAATTTGAATAAAAAAATCAACATTGAACAATCTATCCCATTCGTCAGGTGCAGGTTGAATAGGAATTTTCAGTATGTTTTGTAATTGACCGTAAATAGTTTGTATTTCCGTCATATAACCGTCAAATGTTCTGTCAATTACAAGTTGCATCATATAGTCTATACAGTCTTGTTCTGTTACATCAGCAACTTCTGACTGAATAACTTCAGTTATTTTCACATAAAGTTTTTTTCCTAATTCTTCAATATGTTCTTTCGGTTTAACATTAGAGAAATAGTATTCACGCCATTCTTCAAGTGTTTTAGGAGAACATTTTCTTATAGATTCAGAAGTTGGTCCAACATTTCTTTTAAAATTAAGTTGGAAGCGATTCATCGCACTATTTAAAATCCATTCTTTAGCCATTATATTGTTGTAAAAGGGTTAAAAATTTATCTTTGTATTTGAAATCAAATTCGTTGTCCACTTGCACTAACCCATTTTTAATTAAATGAGCATTTATAAAAGTTTTGTTTTCAAGGTATAAGTAGCAAAGCAAGTTATTTTCTTTGTCGTGTTTCACATTGTCATATTTTAAAAACACTCGTTTACCTTTTGTTTTTTCAACCAAAAATGAAGTTGCCTTACCATTTGCTTGAGGGTCTTCCTTGATACCTATAAGTTTTATAGTTAAATCATTATTAAGCCTAAGAAGTTCAGGGCTAATCACTTCTTTAACTGTAAAAAGTTCTTCTCGTTGGGTTGAACTATCTTTATCTATTTTAGAGCCGAACTGCAATTTCTTTACATCAATTTTCTTGTCTAATGTGTGAGGGTCTTTAAAGATGTAAGGCAATTTTTTGATTTCATTTTCAAAATCAAGAGTAGATTTGTTTTGCGTTACAAACTCATAAGTTGTTCCATCCAAGTCCCTTTGTTGAATATTTAATTTTTCTTTTATGAAAGGGATAAATTCAGGATTGATTTCAAAACCAACAGAATTCCTGTCTATGTTTTTTGCTGCTAATGCTGTCGTACCACTACCTAAAAATGGGTCAAGTACTGTTTCTCCGACAAATGAAAACATTTTAATCAGTCGGCTTGGTAATTCTTCCGGAAACATAGCGATATGTCCATTTTGTCTTGCCCCTGCGAAATTCCAATGTCCAGCAAAATTAGTGTTCCATTCTTCTGCAGTCATTTTAGAAAGTTCTTTCTGTTCTTTTGTCGGCTTTGGTGCATCACCGAGTTTCTTAAAAACAAGAATAAATTCATAGTCAAGTTTCAAAATACCGTTTCTCGGATATGGATATGAACCCATTTGAACGCCACCGCCAGTTGTGTTTGAAGTCGTAACCTTTTGCCAAATGATAGCTCCCATATAGTCAAATCCAACATTTTCACAAAACTTAATGATTTCTTCACGAATAGGAATAACTTTATAACGACCGTAATAAACTGCTCTTGCAAATTGGTCCCCAATATTTACGCACAACCTGCAACCATTGTGAAGAGTGCGGTAGCACTCTTTCCAAACTAAATTTAGGTTGTTAATGTAATTTTCATAACTGTCGTGGAAGCCTATTTGATTATCGGTTCCATAGTCCTTAAGTTGCCAATATGGTGGAGAAGTAATTGCCAAATGTACCGAATTGTCAGGCAATTCAGTCATTAGTCTGCTGTCTCCATTTATTATTTTATGATGTGTTTTCATTCAATTTCAATTTATGCAAAGTTACTCAAATTATCCGACTTTTTTTATCCGATTTTCAATGTTTCTGTGGTCTTTCTGCCATTACCGCCAACGGGTAGCCAGAGCGCGCCTGCCGAAGGCAGGTGTGCTTTGGGTTATGTTATGGCCAGTAGTTTTTACCCTTCTTATCCCTAAATATCAAATATTGTTTCATCTTCAAGTTAGAGTTCATCATTCTTAAAATCAATTTTTAATAAACCTTGCCATGCTTTGTATATTATTCTCATTTCTTACTCGGATAAAATATAATCCATTAGGAAAATTTGATACATCAAGTTTAAATGCATTTTCATTAATCTTTGATTCATATACTTGCTGCCCCAAGGAGTTAAAAATCATTAGGCACCTGGATCCGATAATATCACCAAAATCTAAGTTTAAGATTGAAGAAGTAGGGTTTGGGTATGGAGTAATATATTCAATTTTTGTATTAAAAACTTCTGTTGATGTAACTCCCTCAATCTTTTGAAAATTACTCCAAGGTACCGTTGTTGAATAAAGCTGTTTACTTGAAAATGGAACATATAGAACGCCATCCCAATATGAAGATACTGAAAAAACATCATCCGTTATTGTTATTGGAGTTGGATTAAGTATAGTAATTGAATGAAGACTATCACATCCCTTAAATGCAATTTTTCCAATAGATGAAACACTTTCTGGTATTACTATTTCTTTTAGACTTTTACAATTGTTAAAAGCATATTGACCAATTTGAGTCGCTTTATTAGGTATATTGACTTTCTTCAGTTTTGAACATTCTCGAAATAACATACTTTCGACAACTAAGACTTGTTCGGGGATATATAATGAATCAAGTCCTGTACCATAAAAAGCACCGCCTCCAATATGAGTGACAGATTGGGGAAGATTTATACTTTTTAAAATGGCACATCCACTAAAAGCTAAGTCACCAATGCTCTCAAGATTTTTTGGCAAAATAACATATTCTAAATTTGACGCATTTGAAAAAGCTCGCTTACAAATAGAAGTTACATTTGCACCAAATTCTACAGATTTTAGATAGGTTGTCCCAAATAATGATGAGGAATATTGATTTGTATAGTTAATATCCCTACCTATAAAAACTTTACCAACATGTCCATCATCAAATTGACCTACAAAACATGATATGTATCCTCCTCCAATTGTAAGGAGTTCCGTCCCTTCTTGAAATATTATTGAATCGACTATCAAATCCGTAAATGCGGCTTCATAAATTGTAGAAATTGTATTAGGAATTGTTATAGATGATAATGTACGTGGAGTAAAACATCTTGTATCGATTGTCGTTACAGATAAAGTTTTACCAGCATACTCAACTGTTGAAGGCACAATGAAATCTCTTGCAACACTATTATCAATAGACGCGAGTGATGCAGTTAAATTGGAAATTGAAAGCACATTAAATGACATACCATTAACCACAAAATCATATGCTTTTATTTGTCCTGAAAAGACAAATAAGGATAATGCAAAAAGAAATAATCTCTTATTCATAATTTATTTTTTACACATTAGTTCCAATATTTCTATATTTGTTTGCTTTCAATTAAATATATGCTTACTATATATTAAATTGACTCTTATTATCATTATAATTTTCTTTTAGTTCGATATTCTCTATTTCGTTAAGCTCTCGGGCGCGTTCTAAAGCAATAGATTCAATAAGATATACTTCACCTTTAATTGGTACATAACGGTCATCAATAATGTTGTACCTTGTAATTTGATATTTTCCGTTTTCTGTAAATTCAGATGCAAAAGTTTGTGGGTGCATGTTATTCTGTTTTTATTTTAGCCTAATACTATTATATAGCTTTATCTATATAAATATAGAAACCAAATTGCCTAAAAGAGTTATATTATCAATTTGAAATTGATTTGAACTCGTTTCTTATATTTTCTTCATTTATCCATAAATTTTCTCGCCATTCTGAAACGATATTAATCAGATCTAAGAAGTCCCAATTTTCTGATAACATATCCAATCCGCTAAAAACAGGTGAACTAGCGCCAATAGCATAAAAATATTCTAAATCTTGCTCGTCGTAGTATTCTTTATACTTTATATTCAGGTCATCTAACACTCTCGTTGTGTTATTATGCAATTCTGGCGGCAAGTCTCTATGCTTGTAATAATTCGCAATTGTTATAATTAATTCAATTCTGGTAATTTGCGACTTTTTAATTTTCTTGTCATTCGAATATTTAGTGTACACTTTCTTTAAATCAGGATACAGGTCAGATATGCTGCTATTTATGTAGTTCTGAAGTATAATAAAAACCAATCCAACTATATGTTCAGTATCATCCGCATAAATCATGTCCCAATAATAAAATTCATATTCTTTATTAATCTCCTTTATTTTCTCAAATTGGTCTCGTAAGGGTGAAATTATATCTCTTACTATTCCGATTCTAGTGTCAATTCTCATGTAGTGCATCATTGTTATTATAAAACTTTTTTGATTCTGTTGTTTACATAAGTGGTAGTCTTTTTACTATTGGCCATAACGTTTGATAATATGGCCAGTATGGGATTGCGGGCGATTTCCTATCACGGTACACGAAAAGTTGAAGCGGGCTACAAACCTGCGCATACCACTGAAACCCATATTGGCTATATTGTGTGTTGTGCGTTCGTGCATTATTTTTCTTCAATTTTTTTATCAAGCCAATTTATCATTCTATCAAGGCTCAGTTTAATATTTCCAATAGAGCAATGATTACTTGCATGGTCTGTTTTAGTAAATACGATGTCTGTTACGGATTTAGCATTAATCAATGATTTAATCAATGGGGCATGTAGTTTAAACGGAATAAAATGGTCATCCTTTCCCGTAATCACCATTACGTCCTGCGTAATTTTATCAGCATGTAAATTTTTACTATTCATCTGCCATGCGTATTCAAAGGCATCCATTGGAATGTCAATTTTAGTAATATACATGATATTGCTATTTCTCCATGCCTCCATACCTCCTTTTTCAATTCCTTTCAGAGCAATTTTATTCGACCCTTCTCTCATGTACTTTTTGAAGAAATCCATCATCCAACGGGCTATTGCAGGCGGAATTTTGTAATAATCGTATGCTCCGCCAGAGGAAATTACCCATTTTATTCGGGGTTCAAAAGCTGCAGCCCTTAAACACAACCAACCACCAAGTGATATTCCCAGCAAGGCGGCTTCTGAAATTTTGTAATAATCCAAAATTGTCTTTACTGGTTTTTCCCATTCAAAATCAAATTGAACATTAAATTTCTTGACAGATTTCCCTTGTCCTGGTCCGTCAAATGCTATTACATCATACCCTTGAGTTGTAAAATACCATGCTATCGAATAAAATTCCTCAATAAATGAATCAAAACCAATGTGAATAAGAACAGTTCCTTTTTTAATCTCTGTCTTGTTTGGCATTTTCAAAACATGAAGGAATGATTCTTTATAAGGCACTTTTTCTACATGTACTCCCTCTAATGGCACATTTGAATAAAACAAATCTATAAACTTATCATAAAGCAATTCTTTATCTTCCTGTCCGTATAGAGTGTAAAATTCTGCTGCACGATAAAAAAATGCGGCTTCAATGTATTTTCCAGTATCCAGTTTGTTATCTGCCTGCTCCAACAGTACAGGTTTCCAGTCATCGAATTTTCGGATTTTTTCTCCTGCTGTTTTCAAGTCATCATACGATAAATAACCTAATGAGTGCCATCGGTTAAGCTGAAAATTATATAATTGCTTTTTATGAAAACTATGATAACCAATTGGAAATGTAAATAAATCTGAGTCCATATATGTTATTTTTTTATCCACGGTTGAAACCTGTATGTGATGCTGTCCTGCATGACGCACAACGGTTACATGTATGAAACGTTGGGGATTGCGGGCTTCGTCACTGTCTGCCGACACAAAAGCCGATTCGGGGCAGAACCTTTCAAGTAACCACTTAAACCCCAATGTTTTATACATGATGTTGTGGTGCGTTTTTCTTTCATTTTTTAATCGTAATCAACTGTCCAATAGCTATCTGAAACGAATTTGATAGATTCAAGTCTGTCGTTATTGAACTTATATGTATGTCTAATCGCTTGAACACAAGACTCAAAAACGATTGTTTGGTATCTATTTGTCAATTTCTCAGGAAAATAGTCGAAAAATATGTCGATAAACGCCTTTTTAGTCATACCAATTTTACATCATTGTCAAGAACTATATTATTCTCAAAAATCTCTCCTTTAAAAACATACGAGCTTTTTGATGATTCTGGGTCGTTGTCAAAAAACAGAATAATCCGATTTGAACCTAACGACAATTTGTTAAATTCAAATTCTCCGTTTTCCATTTTCTCAACTTTGTCAATACAAGCAAAACTGCTCAATCCACTTGATTTCAATTCTGTCTTATTATTAATCAGTCCAAATGGAGAATAAACATATTCTGCGCAAGTTACAATTCCTAACGTGTCTCCTTGAAAGTCAATAAATGAATTGAAATCGAACGACGTCTTGGGAGTAATCCAGTCATTTCCGAATTTCACAGAACTCAATGTATCAATTAATGAATCAACTGTCTGTGATTTATTTGATTGATTCACATTTTTACAAGAAGTCAGTAAAACAGTCAATCCAAATATTCCAATTATCAAATGTTACATATGTTCGATAGTCTTTTTAAAATGCACCACAACGGATAGCACTAAGCGCATACCCGAATGGGTTGCGCTTAGTGTGTGTTATCGGCTGGCATCTACTGTGAATAACTTTTTTGGTTTCATATATTGGCTTATTTTATTGATTGAACCACATTATTATTTATATGAAGTCTTGAATACATTTGCCCCGTTTTTTTGTTTGCAAAAAATAATTCCTTTGTTTTTCCTAAGATAAAATCTTTTGGAAATAAAGCTGTTTTTCTATTTTCTGTTTTTTCTACTGTAAAAACAAACACTAATAAGAAATTGTCCTGACGGTCTCGAGTTACAAAATCGAATTCTTCTTCTATTGCGATTGCGAATTTTTCGTCAGTTACAGGAACTCTAAACGGCTGAATATACCTTGCTCCTCTGCTTCCATAATCACGATAGATGGTTTTAGAAATAAGTGTTGTTGGATACGTAAGGCATAACCCATTAAATACAATATATCCAGGAAAATTTGAGTAAGCGATATCGTTAGCCCACCATTCAAAAGGGAAAGACTTATCAGAAAGACTATATCCTCCTTTCATGTGATCTCGACAACTTACCATAAAATAAAAGGTTTGACTTTTTGCCTTTTCGTAATCATCTACCAAGCGAGTTTTCAATTCTGCGTACTCTTCTGTTTCTTTGAATATTTTTTGCTTTAATTCAGTATCATACTTTTTGCGAAGACCAAAATATCCGATAGCATCTTTATTTAACAGGCATGCAAACACATTTTGCGAAGATGATTTTTTGCCCTTACTTGTTTGATGATTAACAGTAAAAGAAGTTGATGAAGAGTTCGTAAATTCTACAAGATTGTAATTTGCGATAATGTCATTAAATGATGTTGATTGTAGTGTTTGAGAATTGACGTTTCTACTAATTAAAGCAACGCCAATGAAAGTTACTAATACTATAATTTTTTTTGTCATTTTCAAATAATATTAACCCTGATCTTACGGCTTCTCAGGTCTTGCCACTTTTAAGTTTAGGAGCTTGCTTTATACTGCTATCAATGGAACTTGAGTGTTTGTTACCTGCTGCGTTTTGTTTTTATTTTCAATATTCTTGAATGGTTATTTCAATATCCTTTTTTTCAAAACAACCTTTACATTTTGAAGTTGTAATTTTTCCTGTATCTTCATTATCATTATCTTCAATGGCATTGTATGCTTTCGAAGCAGGATAGTCTTTAATTGTATCTAAAATCGCTTTTACTTCTTCAAATACATCTTTTGGTAAGTCAGAAGACATGTCAAATCTTTTTCGACTCCCATACATGTATTCAAAAAGATTTGGAAAGTTGTCTTTTATATTAACGCCTTTTTCTTCATATAGTGCAAAATGTGAGAAAACAACTTTATCTCCTCGTAGTTTAGGTGAAGGAATTTTTTTAGGTTCTAATCCAATCCAGTTTATTTTATATTTTATGTCTTCATCAACTTTCCATGGGGCTTTCCCCCCTATCCCGATTACCGCATCATAATTAAAATTTCGAACTCTCCCCATACAATCTTGATTACCAAATACTCCTTCTGTATTAGGGTCGTTTTTATGTGTTCTCTTATAAATTAAAACTTTCATGTTTTTTTGAAAAAATATTTTCTTTTTCGGCTATACCGTTCACTGCTTGCCGATAACGGTTACGTGTATGAAACGTTGGGGATTGCGGGCGACTTTCCTGTCAAGTTACACCGAACTTGATGCGGGGCAGAACGCTCGAATAACCACTTAAACCCCAATGTTTTATACACGATGTTGGCGGTTCGTTGTTCTTTTAACCTCAATAATCATATCGTCAATTGTCTTTGTTTCCGTAATTATTTTATCTTTTAATTCTTCTTTAATCGGCAGTTTTTTATAGTCAGCAGAATTTTCAGAATGTATTGGTATAATTCCTTTTTTCGGATTTACAAGATTGCAAACATCAGCAAGACAGTCAGCTGAAGCGTGTCCGCTTGTATGAATTTTACTCAATTTTGGGAAATTATCTATAAAATCCAAGTACTTTTTATTTGCATGTTTACTTTTTGGATTGACATATTCTTTCCACATAGAATAAATTAGAATGGTTTTGTATTTCTCTAGTAATGGCAATAAAAACTCAATGTAATCATTGAATTTGTCAGTTGCACGGACTAACATACAAAAACCTTTGTCTTGCATCCATTGTATTAACTTATCGTTTTCTTTCCAGAAAGCATAAGGTTCTCCAAAATCAAATAAGGCACTTTTTTTACCAGCTGAATCTGAAAAAATTTCTAAAACATTCTTTTGAAAATCATCACAAACAAAAGGTCTGGCTTTCATTTCTTTGTTAGCCGCATGAAATGTAGCCAATCGCTCCATATCGGTAGATGAACACATTATAAATACATTTTTGTATTCTTTTATTAATTCAATAACTTCACTTTTCAATTCATTTTCGTGTCTTACTCTTTCATCTAAACGTGAAAGCATTGTTCCTTCAGTAATTAAAAAATCAATCTTACCTTGCTTTAAAATTAATTTTTCAATCGTTGGTAGAAGACCTTTGCTAAGATAACCATGTCCACGAAAATCACCAGTATGCAAAATTTGTTTTCCATTTGCTTCAATTAAAAACATAAAAGAATCGTAAGCCGAATGGCTTACGAAATATGGTGTTATTTTAATATCTCCAACTTTTAATATTTGTTGAGATTCAAAAGATTGCATTGCTTCAATTTTTGCAATTTCTTTTTCCGACTGTTCTTTGCGGTCTTTTATAAATGCAAGTTGTTGATGCTTACATAATGCAACTCTTTTTGCAACCTTGCCAATATTTTGAGAAATAGAATCAGGAACAAGATGAAAAAGTCCTAAATGGTCTCCGTGATAATGTGTGTAAAATATCGCATCAATATCCTTTGTTATCTGTTCAATTGCATCGAAATTGGCAAAATCATCATTAACAATACCTTCACCATCAGGAAGATTTTGACCCAAATCTATTAGGATTTTTGCGTTGTCAGTTGCAATTTCAGTTATGCAACCTCCTATTTGGTCTATGCCTCGATGAATGATTATTTTCATTTTAGAATTTTGTAATCAATATTATGATTTTTTAAAAGTTTCTCTATGTCTTGAATCCTTTCTCTTCTGCCAAGAGTGTCTTTGGTATATGTGTTTGCAATTATTAGTTTAGGAGTTTTATTCAGAGTAAGTTTTGGGCAAACGATTTTCGTCAACCCTAAATTATTTTTAATCTCAATGAGTTTTTTATAATAATCCAATAATTCCATCTCATACTTATTGATAAACAAATGATATTTTCGCATTTGCTCAATAATCTCAGGCGTATTAGGATTCCTTATTGAATCATTCCTTAAACGGCTGTCTGAAATTCCTTTTAATTCAACAAAAGACAAAACACCTCCTGACAATTCAATCAAATCTATTCTTAATTTGCCAATTTCCGGGTCTTGATTGAACTGGAACTCTGAGTCGATATAATTTGAGTTTCCCTTTATCATTTTCCCTTGAATCCATTTTTCAGCCGGATTCTCATCATTGATATGTCGTAAACAATCACTCTTGATGTGATTTTTAATATCTGCAATGTTTGTTTCGTTTAGATTTGCTAAATCAATTTGGTCATATTTAAATATATCCGTTCCCTTTTTTGTTTTGCCACGAGGTTTATCATCACCCAAATATTTCTGATGAGTTTCAGCCACAAAACCATTAGCATAATCAATTTTAGCAACTGAACCTCCGTAATAATAGACATTGATATAGTTGTCTTTGCGAATTTCTATATACAGCTCATTATCTTCACGCAACACTGTCCACCATTTGAGTTGTTGAGTTTTTAATTCTTCGAAGATTTTCGCTTTTGGATTAAGTGTTAAAAAAGTTCCTTTCATTTTTTTTGTCATAATTATTTGGATGCTCCGCTGTCTTTTTACAATGACCGCCAACGGTCGGAACTATATGCAGTTGCCGACTGCGGGTTGCTTTCCTGTCGAGCCGCACCGCTGCTGTTGCGGGCTCTGCGGCTTGTTGTCAGCACGAAAACGGCAATTGACATATAGTTTTTGTTATATGGCGTTTTTTATCCATTCAATTGCCTTTGTTAAACTTTTTTCAGAGTCGCATTCTATGTCAGGTGTTATGCCATTTTTGATAACATTTTTATTTTTGTCACAGTAATATGCAGTTGCTAAAAGTAATACTGCATCATCTTTTAGATTAAAAAAGAAACAATGTGATGTTTTTCCTCTTGTCGGCTTTCCGAAAGTTTTTGTGTTATCTTGAAATTTAAAAGCCAATGCAAGAAACTCACCGGAACTTACAGTCTTTTTATCAATTAATATAGCAATTTTTTTGTGTTTATTTACTAATGTTGAGTCACATAACAAACTGTCTTGTGTATTTTCTCCTAATTTTAAGTATTCATTTGTACAAATTATATTGCTGTAAATGTTTTTATTATTCCAGCTGATTCCAATCAAAGAATTCTCAAATAAAGGTGCGAGACCTAAACTTTCACAACTTAATCTACCTCCTCCATTTTCTCTTAAATCTATAATCCAGCCTGATAAGCTAGCCGAGTTATCTAAGGCTAGTAATGCTTTTCTAATCTCCATTGTATAACTCTTACTCAGACTATCGCTAATAATACTCAAACCTGATAACTTTATGTAACCAATATCATTTTCTAAAACCTTTGTTTGAATTGGAGGGATAATATTCTTGTGGTTATTGGATTTTTTGTGATTTATTGCCTTCTTATCGTCAGATTTATGTGGAAATCCAAAAATGCTATGGCCATCATTTATAAGAACCATTGTGTATGCAATTCCGAGATGTACTTCATAATTGCTATTGAAATTTTTAATTGTATCCCTAACCGTTTTTTCTAATTCAGTCCAATTTATTTCATTTTTTTTGACAGAGTTCTCCTTGATCAGATTAAAGGTCTCATTAAAATACTTCTCTGTATCAGATGTCTTAATATTACTACATGATGTAATAATAAGTGTCAGTAGAATTATCTCTAATAATTTCATATTTTTCAATTTTGCGAGCACTTGCAGTGTCGTTTTTTAAAATGCCATATAACGTTTGAGTGTAACAGCAGTAAGGGATTGCGTGGCACTTTCCTGTCCACCACCACCGAAGTTGGAGCGGGGCAGAATGCTGGTATTACCACTGAAACCCTTATTGCTGCTACACTTTGTTATGGGCTGGTTTTGATTAATCTCACATGTTTTTCTGTAAAATTTGAGACGTAGCCGATAATATATTTTCTATATTCTTTCGGTTTTTCCCCATGTCGAAAGCACCACCAAACATAATGCCTGTTTTAGGTGAAGAAGTAATCTGAATTCTTGTTTTATTCTCAGAAACTTCTATTAACTGAATTGGAATATTTTCACCCCAGGAAAAAAGGCTAACACCAGCTTTTACCATTATCCTACCTAATAGTTTGTCTGCGCTTTCAAGTTTCATTCCACTGATAGTTGGGATAGCTTGACAAAGTGCTTCATATACTTTTTCTTTTGCGATTGGGAATTCACATTCTCCATTGTGGTCTAAAAGTGCCATATTTTCTATTTTTTATTTTCCTACTCGTTTGGCTTTTCGGTAACGCCCCGTTTTTATTGGTTTCTGAGCTCCATTATTAATTGCAAAATATTATAATTTAGCCTTTGATTGTTCTAAATAAGTGTATAGTGTTGCTAAATCTTCAATTGTCAACCATACATAACTTTTGCTATCATATTTTTCTAATTTTAAGTATGTTGACCAAGTGCCTTTACTGGTAAAACAACCAGCTTCGAAGCCCCCACGACTGCGATATGAAACTTCTGTGTAATTTGTAGGCGTTGTTGGAATTACTTTTTCTTGCATCAATTTTATAGATTTCATTAACCCATCAATTTCATCAGGGTCAAGGATTGCAGCTTTTGTATCTGTTGAATAGCTTGAAGCAACTTCATATTCAAATTTAAGTGCTGCTTGTTTAGTATTAGAAATTAGGTCAGTGAAATATATGACTTTGATTTCACATTTCTTTAAAGTGCCAATATCAACGAATTCCTTTTGCATTAAAGTACCCGATTTCGCTGAGAATACTTCTGCATTACTTAGGTCTTTTTCTTTTGTTTGAGCATTGGCAAAAAGACAAATAAAACCAATTGAAAGTGTAATAATTACTTTTTTCATATTTTTTTGATTTTTTAAATTGTTTATTATTCGTAAGTATTTTGTTAGTCTAATAAATGACAAGAATTGTCAAACCGCATTGTCGGTGGTTCTCTTGTCTGTTTCATTCCATTGTGTCGTTTCTTAAACTTGCCCATAACGTTTTGCGGTATGAAAAGTTGCCGATTTCGGGCGATTTCCTGTCAAGTTATACAAATGTTGAAGCGGGCTACAACCTTTGAATAACCTACTGTCCCGGCAATTTTTTATAACGCGTGTTGGCGGTAGTAATTTTTTTCACTTCATAGTCTCGTATTTCAATCAATTTTCCTTGTGTTTCTATTTTTCCATTCAGGGACAATTGTTTTAATCTCCAATTCAGATAACTGTCACCTACATTAAAATCTGTATCAACAAGCGTTTCTCCAATCACCCTTGCTGCTTTTTGAAAATTCTCATTACAATGAGATAATAAGTGAGAATCGAAATAATCTGTTTTCTCAACATTGATTTGTCCATTCTTATCATAAATCCATAATTCTCCATTACCTGATTTCACTTCTTCCCAAAGAGATATGTAATCTTCAAGTCTGTTTTTATCTATTAGTTCAAATTGGTTAAAAATATCTTTCACCTGAAAAGTTGCGGTTTGATATAATGCTTTGGGATAAATAATATCTCCGTGTATTGACCTAACAGGAGTATTGAAATTGGCAATGGAAATGGGTTTTTCGAACTTTGATAAATGATATACTACTCTTGCTGTACTTATCATTTCAGAAGCACAATACCCAGTCCAAATAAATACTCTATTAATATTATGTACATTTTTAATAATTGCTTCTATGCTTTTTAAGTCTTGTTCTACCGGAGGAATTGGGTTAGCTCCATAGACTTTTTGCAACCAATTTATCCTTTTTTGAATATCTTCATTTGCATTTATATCACAAGCTGGTCCTGTGTTTAAAATATCATCAAAGCTTAATATCTGACTTTTGTTCACGTCAATTACATTGCTGTCAATTAACGTTTTTCTCCCGACCCGTCCAAAGACAATATGAATGTTTTCTTTTTGCATACTGGTTAGTTTTTCATTATTACCGCCAACGGATTGGCGGTATGTTTTTGTTGCCGATTTCGAAGCACTGTCCTGTCAGGTTACACGAAAGTTTATTAGATGCTGAAACGTTGAAATACCCACTATCTCGGCAATAAAATATACCGCCTGTTACCGCCTGGTGTTCTGTCTTCCAGTCTTGTAAACCATTGTCAATATTGAGTTTCCGTTTCATTGTCATTTTACTTTCTTTCTTTTCTGTCGGCTCGCGTGTTAGCGTTTTTTATTTTTTTAAGTGTCGGCAAATATTTTAATACAATTTCCATTGGTGCGTTGGCTTTAATCCTTTTATAATTCATTAAACTTTTCATTTTTTTGTTTAATTCCTTTCATTGTAAGCGAAACCCCTTTGTCATTAACTGATAAAATTCTTGCGATTATCGGCTGATTAATCTTCAATACCTGATTGATATCAGATACAAATTGGTTAGAAACGGCATTGTTGTGAATAACTCCACGTTCTTTAATGTTTTTTAATTTCACAAAAGCAGTTCTGTTGTTCTGGTGAATGCCGGTAATAATGCCTGTTACCAATAGGTTCTCCTTTGGCTCAACATACTTAACTATTGGTAATCGCTTGGAAATATTTACAATAACATTTGCATACCTTTTCTCGTTATCACTCAGTTCACGGTTATCTGCAAAAAACAAATACTCTTTGCCTGAATGAGTAAACTCACGAAGATCGCATACATTAAATGTTGAAAAATCTTTTACTTCAATTAAATCCGTAAAGTGATTTATCTGTCCATGTTTTTTCAAGCCCTCAAGCAGGACTTCTTCAATTGAACCGGAGAAAACATTATTTAAATCTTCGCATAAAGGCAAAACACCGTCTGTAATTTCAGAATACCCATCAATGTTATGCGGGTGAAGAATTATCAGTGATTCCTTAGCCCTGCTTATGCCAACATTAATCAAAAAAGAATTATTGAAATGAGAAAACTCCCATGGGTTCATTTTAGGAGGATTCATTACTAAAATTATAACATCGCTTTCATCACCCTGATAACGATGGATAGTGCTTACATTAAAATCATTTTGGGAGTTTTGGTTTTTAAATGAATATGAAACCTCTTTCAGTAAACGTGCTTGTGTTCCATAGGGAGTTATAACTCCAACTGATTTATGAGGATTTTGCAATTTTATAGCTGAAGCCAGTTCACTCGAAAAAACGATAGAATAAATATGATATGCTGAAAACTCTCCATACTTTTGGATATTAAACATTTTCTCTTGATTCTCCTGATTTTCTGCATACACAGGGAATGTAAACATATTGATGTTTTCCAAATGCGTTTCTCCAAATTCAATTTCCTTTGTATTTCTTTGTTTCTGGTGGTTAATTCGACCATCATATTTGTACTTTGAAAATAACTCACCAATAGCAGGAACACTCCTGTACTGTGTAAGTAGTTTTCTTATCATATGATTACCAACGGGTGTCCTGTTTAATGAGAAATTAGTTAATTCAAAAAGGGTATAAATATTTTCAGTAGCCCAACCTTTTAAACAATCAATACCTTGATCAATATAACTGGGAGTTTGACCTACCGGCTGAATTTGAAATGGATCACCAGAAATTGTAAAAGTCGTCAATAAACCTGCCTTATTTGAAACATCCGGTACATCTGTAAATTGTAACAAAGTATACACCGCATGAGGCAAAGAAATCATTGATGCCTCATCAATAACGATATGAGTCCACCCAATACCAATATCTTTCAACTGATTCCCTGCAAGTTCATCAAAAGCCAAGCGATGAACTGTGGTTGCAAGTACCAGATTTGGCCATATTTCTTTTAAAGTAAAACGTGAATGCAGCATTGCATTCTCTTGTAAAATGGCACTGGCAGAGTTACCATACCGAACAAAGATTCTTTTGAAATTATCGTTCTCATTTATGCTATTGCAATAGGATTGGAGTTTTGATACAGAATCAGCAGAATAGTAGGTTGAAGCAACTTCATTAAGTTTCTTTTCGGAAAAAAGTAGCTCCAAAATTCTTTCAATCAGCACATCTGCTGCCTTATTGGTTGGTGTTAATACGAGAATTTTCGTAGCTACATTAAAGAAATTGTTAAAGGATAGTGTTGTAAGTATATCCAAAGCTAGTTTAGTTGTCTTACCTGTGCCGGGAGGACCAAACAAAAAAGAGATTTTTTCAGTAGAAAAATGTGCCTGTATGTAATCTTTAATATTACCACTTTTCGGTGCCAGACCAGCTGCCCCGAAGAGATTTTCGCGCAGGCGATCCATAAGTACATCCTCGCCAGGCAATCTGAAACTCGCTTTAAAATTCGAAAGACTGTTAAATCCTTTGAGAAATTCCAAATCAGCAAGATTTTCGGGCATGAGTGTCAATTCAAATTCATTGTAATTGGATATGCTTGAAACAACTTTTCGGACATCTCTTTTATTGGTTAATTTTAATTCTATCAAACCGGGCATAAATTCAACTCTGGATGGAATTGTTTCAAAACTACACTCCCCAAGAACAATGAAGTTGTTATTCAAACTAACTTTATCAAATTTTAAAGTGTATGCCCTAACTGAACCTACTGTGGCATCAAATTCCCAATCGAAAATTGCTTTCAGCCATTCAAAAGAATATTCCTCAGATTCCTTGATTTTGTTTTTTCTAAGTTTGCCGATATTGAAGATTTCTCCATCTTTCCATCGTTTATAAGCTATGTCAAGAGAATTTTTTTGATGATAATCAAGAATATCCTCAGGCAAGCTTTTCAGAATCTCAACAATAATTTCTGCCTTCTCACTATTTGATAATGACTGATTTAGATTGATAAATATTTCACCAGTATCTTCGTTTTTACAGAAATTTCCTTTTGTTATTTCCTTGAGAATTTCAGATTCAAATTTTACGATATAAGGCATTTTGCCTTGATAGAAAAGTATTTGAAGGTTGTTGGAATCGAGCCATTCATGAAAAAATGCTTCATCAAATGACCACGAAGAATCAACAATCTTATCAAAATCAGGATTTTCAACAATACTTATCTTATCCCAATTTATTTCTTTTATTTCATTTTCAGGATAATTTCTACTATCGAAAATCGGCTTCTCAAGCTTCTGAGTAATATCAAAAATCTGTTTTAGAGAAATGTCATGTTTGTAAATTTCTTTTATAATTGAGTCATTGATTAAAAAGTCAGATTCATTATTCTCAAGAAATTTGTATTCAAGTATGTCGCCATTCTTTATTTTGTGGATGTATAACTGAGGATGGTCGGTATCGTAATCAATTTTCTCATAAAGAGATTTTAATATTTTTTTTACAGATGTAACTTGTGATTGGTCTTTAATAACAACACTTTCTTGTTTTAGCCAAAAAAGTGTATTGAGTAAAAGTGATTCACTTTTATCAACAACCAGATTAATGTGTTGTTGTGTAATTTCAGTATCTCCCTTGAATGATTTTCTGATTTTAACAAGATTACTTTCATCGTTGTTTATTCCAATTTCCTTATTAGCTAAAAATGATATTTTTTCATCTGTGAAATCGGATTCAATCCATTTGCGTATAGAAAGGGGTAATCTTTCAGATTCAATTGCCCATTCATTAGGATACACAGAAAGATTAGGTTCAAAATCATCTATGTATTTAGCGTATTTTTTTGGGAAAGGATGCTTTTCTTTAAAATAAAGATCAAGTACATCAGCAGCTTTAAGCTTTGTCAGATCGAAACTCCCAAAGAAATCTTTGTTCTTTTCAGTAGAGTATAACCCCAGAAAGACAAACTGATATGCGTTTATTAACTTTTGATAATTTGTTAAAAGAAGTTTATAAATGTCATCTGCTGGTTTTTGTTTGCCTACACCAAAAAATGAATGTAATTGTAAGTCTAAACTTTCAAAAGTCTTAATTATAGGACGTAACAATCCGCTTCGGCTTTCATAACTTGGCAAAACATCAGAAAGATTAATTTCTTTGTCTTTGCCATTATTATTTTCAAACTTTATCTTGTCGTTTTCTCTGGTATCATTCAGTCGATGTTCTTTTCCTAATGAGTCAATAATTAATACTTTGGTTCGGAAATCCTCAATGTCACTGGCAGAGGTAAGTGTTTCCTTAGCTATTTTTAGTAATTTATATTCATAATCATCTAGAGTATATTTTAAATTGGTGCTAAGTTTTATCGAAGCAATATTCTTTGCATAATTTGACTTAACCCTCAAATCTTCTGATTGAATTACCTGTTCAATCAACTCAGGTATTTCAATTATTTTAGTCCAAAATTTTGCTTCCGAAACGTATTTCCAATTATCAAGTAATTCATTATAAAATATTTGCTTGGTACTGTCTTTTAGAGAATTGTACCATGCTTTTATTAGAGTAATATTACCCTCTTTGATAAGGTCAATGATATTCCACGTAGATTTTATAATTTTAGAATAACTATCATCACGTTTACCATCAACCTTTTTAATTTCAGAAAAATCGTCTTTCGACCATTTGAACCAAAACTTATTTACAATCCCAAAATCAGATGGCTGTATTTCTATTGCCGTATCTTTCAGGATTACATTCGATGCATGCTGGTAACCATTTTCATTAGCAGTAGGGCAGTTTTTAGTAATATACGTTTGAAGCGGAGTCAACAATGCAGTTGTTATCCATTCTTCTTGTTTATTCGGCTCGTTGGAAAATAAAATTGAAAGAAAGATATTGTCGTACACTTCTGTATTAGTATTCTGATAATTATCTAACCGAAGTTGTAGTTTCTGAGCGGCTTTTTCTAGTATAAAAATATTTCTTTTATCTTTTTGAACAAATTCACGCCTACTGGCCTCTATTTCAAAGATATTTGAGTGAACTATGAAGTTTAGGCCACAAATTTCCTTCCCCATTGGAAAGAATTTATAAAAGTTTGGGGATTGTCTAAGATTACCATAAGTTTCAGAATTTTCAAAAGGTTGAAACCCGAAAACAATATTTATATTTCTATTCTTGTCATTTTCTTTAAGTTTTTCTTTAATTTCCTGAAATTCATCAGTTGTGGTTTGAATAATGAAGGGAGGTTCAAGATAGACATCAATGTTTTCTTTTTCTATTGGGTCTTCATCCTTAAAATAGATTCGCTGCAGCCCCTTTTTATCCATAAGGTTGGAAACAAAACTTAAGGAATACTGAATGCCTTTCTTAAAATATTCAAAATCCTCATCAAGTTTTTTTTCTTTATCCGTTCCCAGTTTCAAATAAAAAAGGCTACCCTGATTTAAATCTTCGTTTGAAAATTTATCCTGATTGTTTTCCCAAACTGAGTTTAAGAATTCTTTAAAACTATCAAATTCTTCATCAGTAAAAAGATCATTACGTTCTTTATATTCAATATCACGAAGTCCATTGTCAATATTATTAGGCAAAACAGGAACGCAAGTAAGTAAGATTTTAAAAAACCAAGCAGCATCAGAATTATTCCAATCCTCATCTTTAACGGTTTTAATATCTTCAGCGTTTTCAGAGCTTATCAAAGAGAGAAGTTGTTCTTTTGATGACCAACTATAAAGGATAGGACCAGTATAATCTTTTGTTAATTCCTGCAATCCATTTCCCGTTCCAACCATTCGATGTATTAGTTTGAAGCCAACCCCAAATTTTCCAATATTTTCATCACGCACCTTTGTTGATTGAGCAAAATTGAGAATTGCACGGATACCTTCAAGTGTGAATGGGTCGCCATTATTTATTACTATGAAATGGTTATCCTCATAAAACATGAAATATGCAGTTGAATTGCAATCAACGGCATTCTGTACAAATTCATAAATTGCCTGACTATCCTGTGCCATATCGAGTACGGTTGAAAGCCGGTTTTCTATGTCTGGTGATGAAGCATGAAATACATTGAAAAAACCTCTTACTTCGTTAGGGTCATCACTTGATTTACCCGTATTTGAATATCCGATAAAGTTTTCATCTCTATCGTTCATTCTTTCCTGGCGTTTTAGCCATTTACGAAACTCTTTAATATCTTTTACCTTAATTTCCATATGTCAAAGCAGTATTCATTTATGGTATTCTTTGTTTAAAATATTTGAATTGTTCAATTTGCAATATTGATTTTGTGTGATGGCAAGATTGCACTCTTTGACAAAGCTTTGGTTGCAGAGTTGGTTTGTGGGGCTTTGGCAATGTGTGCAATGTGGGTCGGCAATTGTTTTAAATAATGTGCGGTGGCAAAAAAATAAAAAACATCGGGTCGGCTTGAGTGTCGGCTCTTGGGTCTTTTCAATATTTCGTTTTTCAGTCCTTTCACAATGGTTTACTTTTCAATTTTTCTATGTCGTTGTCTGTCTCCTACACTTGGCGGTAACGGTTTCGCACTAAGCGGCACACCCGATAGGGTTACGCTTAGTGCGTGTTATGGCTCGTTCTTTCTTTATTGTGAAATATTGCTCTATTTAATTTAAATCCATAAAATACAAGTAATAAGCCAATTACAAAAAACACTATTGTAAAAAATAATGTGGAATTTTCAATTGTTGTATTTACATCGTTTAATCCCTTAATATCTTGCTCTGTTAAATTCACTTCACCAACATCCTTTATACCGTAGTGATGATGTTGTTGCTCCAGATTGACTGATGGAGTGAAATGTAAATTTCTAACATAGTTATAAGAAACCCACAGAATCAAAGTGAAGCCAATTATTACAATTAAACCTCCAATTTTCTTTTTCATTATGGTTGAATTTGAGAAATTAAATTTATATTTTTAAGTTCTACACCTATTGCTCCAAATTTTATCTCATCGTCAAATTTGTAATAACCCATAAATGGAGAGCTTAATACTCGAGCACAAAATTTTTCATTGTTATTAAAAGTTATGTATTCAATAAAACGTACGTCAACAGTATAAAATAAATCTTCTCGTAGAGATTTGGCTGTTTGTTCATCTGTAAAAGCATACAAATCTAACTCTATTTGATTTAGTATTCCGCGTTTATATAATTTGGATGTTAATGAATGTTGAAGCTTTAAAACATACTTATTATTACATTTTTCAACTTTATATAATTTGAAAGGCAGATCTAATAAAATTCCACTATCGATTGCAATTTTAAAATCTTCTTTTAAAAAATCATTTAATTCCTCATTAATTAAACTGTTTGACTTAAAGCCAGGAAATTTTATAGTAACCGAATCGATATAATTTTCAATCTGAATTTTTTTAATTACAGCAGTCTTATCTTTTGATTCCTGACAAGATAAAACCAAGTTTAGAATTAAAACTAAAGCAACTAATTTTACTTCACTCATAGTGTTATATTTTTAAATTATGAAATATTAAAACAACATGTTTTACAATCTACAATAAATATCTTGTTAATCAATTGGTTTTATGTAGTTTAAGAGAATCTTGATAAATCCATTTGCTTTTAAATTCGCATGAATTAAAATCATACCATTGACAATGTACTTTATTGTTCAAACAATTATATTTTCCTGTGACTAAAACTGGAAAATAATCAGAAAGTGTAACTTCTGTTCCTTCAACAAATTTTGATTTGCATTTTCGTTTTTTTAGTATATAAGTAATGATAAAGATGAAAATTGAAATTACAAGTATGATTAGAACAACAGAACTAATTGTTAAAACAATTTGATAATTAAAGAATTTTCGAATAAGCGAGTTTATGCCATAAATCAAAGAAGACCCAAATAGTACCAATACTCCTATTCCTTTCCCAATAGAAAGTTCAAGAAATTTATCTATTATCTTATCTAATACTTTTTCTTTTAATTTCATTTTTATGAGAGTCTTAATTCATTTATCTGTCTTTTCTATAGAATGGGGCATAACGGAACGGCACTAAGTGCCGTCGAAATTATTTTAATGCCTTGTGCATAATTTTGATGGCACTTAGTGCCGTGTTATATGGTGGTTTTGGTTAAACCAATATTTAAATTTCCACAAACCCTGACCAAAACCCCGGTTTTAAAATCAACCTTGAACCTTGTTGATTTTAAATGGGAAAATAATTTCATTTATGCTTCGGATATGTGAAGTTATTTTTCCATACCTGAGCTTGAAGCCTACAAATATAAATGTTTTTTAAAAAAGAAAAAAGCTATTGTTTTAAATATTTTTTTATCCGAACTTTGCCAAGTCGTTGAACGATGATAATCGTTTGAAAATGAAATTTTCACGATGTTCACATCCAACGACTTGAAGGGCGAAATCTTCAGCACTCTTTTTTTTAAAAAAACAGCCCGTAGAACTTCATCTTCAAGCTCGAAATCAACAAGGGACAACACCCTCTGATTTTTAAACTGGCATATAACGGTTACGTATATGAAACGTTTGGCATTTCGAAGCACTTTGCTGTCAAGTTACAACTACTTTTGATACGGGCTGAAATGCTCGATAACCCACTGACTGCCAAATGTTTTATATACGATGTTGTGTGCCGTATTTATCTTTTCTCTAGTCTAAATTGTTCTATGTCTTGTATGGTGCTGAAAATCAACTGATAACCTTCAAACTTATATTTATATTTCCTTGAATCAGCATTCTTACCAGTCCTGAGAGTAAATATTTTTTCTTTAGAGTTAATCTCCCAAGTTCCAGATTTCCAAACTTTTGAATCATAGCCTATGTCAAATTTTTTATTGTCTTGGATTTCCAACCAATCATCTTTATCAAACCAAGAGTCATCTGAACTAATTACAAACCAAATACCTACAAAATCATTTTCAGAATATGTTTTTTTATCATCCCCAAAATATACAATGTTTCTAATAATTATATCTTCAATCTGCCCTTCTTCATCAAATTGATATTGTTTTATCCAATTCCTTTCTTCATCATATTCGTATGAAAATGAATATTTATATTCAGAAGTGTCTTTTGGAAATTGTGTAACTTGTTCAATTACATCTCCATTCTTGTTCCTATTAAATCTACTTATTCTGATAGTTTCACCGATGCTGTCATTTACTGTTTGTTTTATAAGAAGTCCATTTCTTAATTCATTAAAGAAAGAATTGGTTATGTTATCATTTTTATCAAAAATACTACCTCCAGAAATTTCTTTACCGCTATACTCATATTTGTAGACTGATTCTAATTCTCCATCTTCATCAAATACTTTAACCTCTACAATTTTATTTTTATCGATTACATTTACCTGCTTTTGAGTTAGTTCATCGTCCTTATAAGTTTCGATTGAAATACAATTATCTGATTTGTCGTATGTGTATTTTGAAAGGCTTGTTATTTCACCATCATCATCAAGTCTTTTTGATACAGTAATATTGCCAGCTTTATTGAACTCATAATAACTATGTCCCCAATAATTTTTATCTCCAACAACATATTCTCCAAATTTTTCTTCACCCTCATAACTGGTTTCTTGGATTTTCCAGACCTCACCCTTCAAATTTGATTCAGTCAGGTCATTCTTCGAATTGGTGCAACTAACTAAAATTGTCAGGATTAAAATGTAAAAGATTTTGTTTTTCATATCAATTGATTTTTGATTCAACTTCTGCGTCTGTTAATATGGCACACAACGGACGGCACTATGTGTAAACCCGAATGGGTTACACATAGTGCGTGTTAGCGTTTCGTTGGTTTTTATTAAACTATTTTCAATTTAAAATTTGGCTAAATAATATGATTTAAAATTTATTAAAAAATGATAGAGCTTTACCTCGATCATCAAATTATCTTAATCCATAATACAACGAACACAAAGGCCCATTGATTTAGCGTTTGCGCCAAGTACACCTGACTGATTACCACTGTAGTGCAAGAACCACAACCAAGCATAATTGGAATTGCTTTGAGTAGCAGTCCACCATAAACCAACCTCGCCTATGTAGTCGAATTTACCAAGACCGTTGCGATAACCACCGGGCAAGGCTGAAAAACCGGTTTCGTTGGTTGCATCTGCATTGGGGCTGTTCCAATGCGCTAAGCCATCTTCTTTAAGTTTGCCTATTGCATCTCTCCCTAAATAATCAAGCAACTCTGTTAATTCCGTTTTTGAAGGCAAATGCCACCCTTTTGGACAAACACCTTGCACCTCGCTGGGACTCCCAATACTACTTGTGGCACCACTCATGGCTGCCGACCAGTTGTATAATACACCATAAGTCTTGTAATTGGATGTTGCTTTTGCGGCACTAATATTTGTGCCATTATAATCATACACATAATAATATGGTGTCGTTTCTGAGCCAGTTTCAGCACCTACAACATTTGGTAAATAACGTAAGTTTTCTGCCATCCAGACTTGGTCACCTATTCTTTTTATTTTGTAAATATTACCATCGCGTTGATCTTTAAAACTATTATTATTGATAATATTATCAGCTTTTTCACAGCTTGTTGTTAATACTAAAAATGCTCCCAAAAATATAATAAATGGAAGGATCAGACTGTTTTTGATTTTTTTCATATTAAAAAATTTATTTGTTAATACTCGTTCTATCTGTTTATATGTTTGTCGCTATATTCTTCCAATGAACGCTAACGGAACGGCACTAAGTGCCGTCGAAATTATTTTAATGCCTTGTGCATAATTTTGATGGCACTTAGTGCCGTGTTATATGGTGGTTTTGGTTAAACCAATATTTAAATTTCCACAAACCCTGACCAAAACCCCGGTTTTAAAATCAACCTTGAACCTTGTTGATTTTAAATGGGAAAATAATTTCATTTATGCTTCGGATATGTGAAGTTATTTTTCCATACCTGAGCTTGAAGCCTACAAATATAAATGTTTTTTAAAAAAGAAAAAAGCTATTGTTTTAAATATTTTTTTATCCGAACTTTGCCAAGTCGTTGAACGATGATAATCGTTTGAAAATGAAATTTTCACGATGTTCACATCCAACGACTTGAAGGGCGAAATCTTCAGCACTCTTTTTTTTAAAAAAACAGCCCGTAGAACTTCATCTTCAAGCTCGAAATCAACAAGGGACAACACCCTCTGATTTTTAAACTGGCATATAACGGATGGCGGTATGTTTTTGTTGCCGACTTCGGAGCATTTCACTGTCAAGATACGATGAAGCTTGAAGCGAGCCACAACCTTTCATTTTAGCACTATCTCGGCAATAAAATATACCGCGTGTTACAAGCTGGCCGTTCTTGTCTTTCGTCATTCTGTCTTTCATTTTTGCTGCAACTTTATCTGTCTGCTGTGCGTTAGGGTAGGCAAGCTCTTTTGCAGTTTTTGGTCGTGTGTCGGCTTGTGCGAACTGCAAATGTGCTTGACTACGAAGCGTTGGCTATTCCATTACTTTAATTTTACTCTCTATCATTTCAATTTCATCTTTTGTTAATTTATATTTTTTGTAAAGTTGTTGGTCTATATTTGCAATTGATTTATTCCAATCTATGTCTGATTTTGGTGTGAAATTTTGTAAAGGAACAAATTGATAAACATTTTGAGAAACATTTTGAGAAACCTTTAATAATCCTACGACATAACGTAAAAATTTTGATTTAATATAACTTATTAGTGCATTAGCTTCGAATTCACTATCAAAACAACCAATGGGAATCAAAGAATCAGTACATGCAGAAAACGGTTTTCCTATATATGGTTTACCTAGAATAGCCACCTCATTATTATCTGTCAATAGACCCGCACCACCATTGCCTTTGGAAATAAAAATTTTCCATTTATTTGCAATGTCAATATTCTTAGTAATGAATTTCTTGTCAACATATCTAATTTCTTCATATCTGCAACGAAGTTCATAAAATCCCTTTTGTTTATTTGTTTCAGAAACATCATTAGCATCTTTACCTACAATACCAAATGCATTTCTACCCTGAGTGATTGTAGTCATAGAAATAAAATTATCTTTTTTAATCTTTTGGATTATTTTATAATTCTTACTACTGCTCAAAATAATATCCAAACCTTCTTCAAACAAAGGGCGATTTGTTGTAATGTTGTTTTTCTCATTATAAAATTCGGTAAATTCAACATTACCATTATGTTTTGGGCTATAAAGAAAGTAGTTGATACCACCACTTATTAAAACATTTGGAAAGATTGAACCCGAGTTTGGATAATTAACGATTTTAACAATATGATTATTCTCTTTTATAAATTCTCTTAACTTTAAAAAAGATTTATCTTGTGCATCACCAGTAAACCATCTTGAAGGTGTTATTAATGATAAATAATCTGCTTTTAGAGAAATTGAAATTTTAACAAAATCAGGGAACAATTGTTTACTCAAAGAGGCATTGTTAGAACTGCTACTGATATTTTCCTGATAAGGCGGATTGCCTACAATAACATCAAATTTCATAAATGTATCTCCTATTTTAATTTTGTCGGTTTTAATAATGTCGGTTTGTTTTAACAAATCGTAAGTTGTATAATCTTTAACGATATTTGAATTGTTCAATTCTAATAAATTATAAACTTTACGTGTAAATTCATAAGCTATTTTGGAAGTTGGAATTGAATAAAAATTATTTGCTATTTCTTTCCCATATTTTTTATAAACAGAATAAACAAATTCTCCTTGTTTCGCTGCTATATCTAATATCTTTGTTTTCTTATTAATATCCTTTGATGGTAAAATATTTATAATTTCATCAGTAATGTTTTCTGGTGTAACAACTTCTGACATTGACAAACGACTAAACTTTTTTAATGCATTACTAGCTCTTTGTATTGGTTCTAATGTTTTATCATTTGCAAGTGTATTTATATTGAAGATTTTATAATCTAACTTACTTAATATAAAAGGATTCATTTTGTTTTGGAGCAATTCCAAAATAGTTTTATTTAAATCCAAACTTGCTGTTATTCTCTTATTATCTAACCCTTTATCAAGTTCCTTAATTATTTCAGTAAGTGATTTTATTTTAGATTCTGTAAGAAATGCGAAAAACAAAATTTTCGCATAATACATTGCAAATTTACTTCTGAAATCTGCTTCTTCATTTGCATTCGAATCAGAATCTTTATCTTTAGAAACAGTATCAGTAGTATTTGTATCATCGTCATCATTACCATCAGAAGGGACTTCAGTATCCTCACCATCACCTTCTGTTGGTTTTATTTCTAAACCTTGTTTTGAACCAATTTTTCCTTGCTTTTCAATTTCAGCTTTTATTTCATCAATATTTATAAGAGAAAAATCAACTGGTATTGTTGTAGCTTCATCTAATACGCTGCGTTCACTTGAGTATTTACGAACAGCATCTAATACATCCGTAGGAATTACTTGAACTATTTTATTTTTGTTTAATATAATTATCGGAGATATTTCAAGTTCCCGTTTAATTCTTTCTTCTAATTTACTATTACCATTCGCTTCTGTATTTACATTATAAATCTGTGATTTCTGCTCCTGCATACTAAACATTCTATTTGGGTCAAAATCAACAAGAAGAGTTTGGGGTTTCATGTTGAATTTAACGACATCCCCGCTTGGTTCAGTATATTTTCGTATATATTGATTTTGTAAGCGAAATACAGCTTGGTCATATTCCTGTGGAGATGCGGTATCTTTTAAATATAGCATTGTGTCCCATTCTTCAACGGTGCTACCTGTAAGCATTCTATTTACAGTTAATGTAAGTGTTTTCTTATTTTCAGATTCACATTCCTTTATTTTAGCTTTAACAGTTTGTGTTTCTTTATACTGTCTGTCATTATCAACACCAGCAATATTTATTATTTCATAAGAATTGAGATTTTTAAATTTTTTCTTATTTATTTTAATTAAATTTTCGAACGCATCGCATGAAGCACGATAAGGTAAAACGCAAACAATATGACGACACATATTACCATCTTTGATTTTCTCATAATCAAGAAAACCGAGTAGGTTTTCATCTTTTTTTGAGCCATCAATTACTTCCAATAAATCTATAATTTCATTTTCGTGCTCAAATCTTTTATGATTTTGATTTGCATTATCTTTTGATATAGATTTCGGTTTAAACAAAGATGAGAATGCATAAGTAACACCATGTTTCTTTAATTCCTCCATTTTTTTTCTGGAAGATTCATTTGGATTAAAAGCAAAACGAATCATTTGAGGAAAACCATAATATGGATTGTCCCATTCCTTTATTTCGTCCTTATTAATATTTTCTTTATCCCACGCTTCTTGGTCGTTTGCAATATCAGAGAATTGATAAAAAGCAATAATATCATCATCTGTAAATTCACTACCCATCAAAATACGATAGGGTGTACCCGAAAGATGTATTCTAACGTCTGGCTTAAGTTCTTTTGTGTATTTTTCTGTAGATTTTTCAAGTATTTCTATTGAATCATCATTTTTCTTTTGTTCATTTTTTATTTGATTATCCTTTAAACCACTATCAAGCAAAACTTTCCCGTATTCACTAGCTCTAGCACCAAAATGAGTCTCATCAACAATAAGTAAATCAAAAGTGGTTTTAAACACTTCTTTATGTTTTTGTTTTACTTCTTCCCCTTGTAAATCTTGTAAAGTGAGAAAGAGTACGATTCTTTTTCCTTCTTTTACTTTTTTCTTAATTACTTTTTCATCTTGAAGTAATGTATTGCTATCTGCAAATTCATATTCTGAAAATCTAATATGGCTCTCCACTGTTCTTTTCCATTCTTCTTTAACATCAGCTTTTGCAGTTACAATTACAACAACTTTTGCTTTCATTTCCGTAGCACAACACATTGATGTAAATGATTTGCCAAAACGCATGACAGCATACATTAAAAGGTTTTTTCTGCCTTTTTTTAAAGCGATATTAAACTTATCAATTGTTTCTTGTTGATTTGGTCTGGGATTGTAGTTTTCTGTTCTTGCGTATGTGTGTGTTATAGGAATTCTACTTGCATCAAATTTGTAATACTGGTATTTATGATTATTTTTATCATGATTATTTTTGATATCCTTTATTGCATCTTTAATGTCTTTATTTGTTGCATTTTTGAAAAATTCATTCGAAAAATATGGAAGGTTCTTGATTGTTTTTTTATCTAATCTTTCTTTTTTGAGTTCATTTTCTAAAAAATAGTGAATGGCAAAATCCCTATAAAATGTTTCTTCATCAACCTTAGCTATTTCGGTAAATTGCTTTTCAAGATTAGGAAAGTATTTACGCCATTCATTTAATCTAGTTTCAATTGGACGATATGTATCTCCAACTTTAAGGTAATTTGGAACTGTCTCTGTGGAAAAAGCGTAAATATGAGGTTCAACACGACCTATTATTAAATTGTCAAGGACAGAAACATTGATATTATTTTGATTCACCATTTTAAGTTCTCTTTTTATTTAAGTAGATTTATATACTTTATTTCATCGTTTTTAACCCAGTCCATAATGATACAATAAATTCCATTGTGCTTTTTAATATTGTTTTTAATGCATCCTTCACAAGGGGTTTTAATTGTTTTTGTTTCTTCAAATAAAACTGGTATTTCTTGTATTATTTCAGAACAAGAATTTGGAACAACTCCTTTCAGTCCGTCCATTTGCCAAGCGTTCCATGATATAATATTAGCAATTTTCTTAATAGATGAAATCGTTGGTTCTTTATCAAACTTAAAAACATGATTCTCAATAAAAGTAAATAGCAATGCTTCTCTTGCCAGTAGCAAACTGTCACCATGCCATTCGTAGGCGTATATATTTTTAAAAGCCAGTTCTGTCGCTTCAAGCCAGTCTTCTATTGTTTCAACATTTTCATTGATAATACGCATTTTCCTATCAAGTAAACCAATTCTATTTTCAACTGGAATGAAAACACCTGTAGTTGTATCATAACGACTAGCTAAATATGGAGCTTCACCACATGTTATTTCAAGTCTTGTTTCCTTAATATAATCTTGCCAAGTTTTATCTTTTGGAAAAACAATTTTATCAGCTTTTGTCTGCCATATATTAGAGCCATTTGAATTTGTCATTTCAATATTAAATACATTTTCATATCCAAACCAAGCATTATCAATTAAATTGTTTTGTGCATTACAAATCCAAGATGGCGTAAAAACTTCAGCCATATCTCGAACCCTTGATTGTTGTATTAATTTATTTTTACTTGCTCGTGGCATTATAATTTCTCCATTTACACCAGTTATAAGATTCGGCAAGATTTGAGAATTGTAATCATAATCTTTTCCAAGATGTTTGTAATTATCAGTAGCCCAAATAATATTCTTTTTAGTAGTATGGTCTAATAGCAAAATTTCAAGAATATGAGGATATTTTTCTCTTACATCATTCTCCAATATATCGACTTCCCCTGACATGATATTGTATTCTGTATTTTGTTGATTATCAATAAACATAAATCATTTTTTGTTAAGTTACAAAGATATAGAGTTTGTTTCTATTCTTCTATTTTTATTAGGATTTCTTGTCAACGAGTTTTCAAGGGTGGTGGGTGGGCTTGGGTGCGTAGGCAAGAAAACAACTCTTTTGCAAGCTGAAGCATCGGCATGTGTGTCGGAGCTTGCAAATGTGTTGTTTTGTGTGTCGGCATTTTTCATTTTTCTTCTTTGTCTTTATGCAGCAAAAATTTCATTCTCAATGTGTCGTTGTCTTTTTTTTCGGCTTGCTTGTAACGGAACGGCACTAAGTGCCGTCGAAATTATTTTAATGCCTTGTGCATAATTTTGATGGCACTTAGTGCCGTGTTATATGGTGGTTTTGGTTAAACCAATATTTAAATTTCCACAAACCCTGACCAAAACCCCGGTTTTAAAATCAACCTTGAACCTTGTTGATTTTAAATGGGAAAATAATTTCATTTATGCTTCGGATATGTGAAGTTATTTTTCCATACCTGAGCTTGAAGCCTACAAATATAAATGTTTTTTAAAAAAGAAAAAAGCTATTGTTTTAAATATTTTTTTATCCGAACTTTGCCAAGTCGTTGAACGATGATAATCGTTTGAAAATGAAATTTTCACGATGTTCACATCCAACGACTTGAAGGGCGAAATCTTCAGCACTCTTTTTTTTAAAAAAACAGCCCGTAGAACTTCATCTTCAAGCTCGAAATCAACAAGGGACAACACCCTCTGATTTTTAAACTGGCATATAACTCGTTTATATACGCAACTTCTCTTGTTATGCGAATATCAATTGCGTATATATTAGCCTTACCAATTTTTGTGTGTGATTGATAATCAGCACGATGCAAATTGATTTGGTTTTCGAGTTGTTACGCATATACAAATTGTTAAAGAATACAAATATACAAACTAATTTTAAATATCCAACTTGTCTAATGGATTTTTAATTTGATCAAGTCCTTTGGTGGTTATGTGAGTATAAATCTCAGTTGTTTTGGAACTCTCATGCCCTAATAGACTTTGGATATAGCGTAAATCTGTTCCTACTTCTAATAAATGTGTGGCAAAACTATGTCGTAACGTGTGTACTGAAACTCGTTTCTTTATTCCAACTTGTTGAACTGCCTGTTTCAAAATCATTTGAATACTTCGTGCAGAATATTTTTCTCCTTTACTTCCCTCAAATAACCATACTTTTGGCTTATATTCAGCAAAATACTGTCGTAGAACATTTAGTGTTTTGGTACTCAACAAGGTATATCTATCTTTTTTGCCTTTGGCTTGTTCTATGCGGATTTGCATTCTTTGACTGTCAATATCTTTAATTTTTAAATTAATTAATTCACTTATTCGTAACCCACCTGAATAAATTGTCATCAAGATAGCCTTATGTTTTAAGTTTTTTACTGTTTTAAGAATTGCTTGAATTTCTTCCTCACTAAAGACTTCAGGTAATTGGGTCTCCTTGCGTGGTCGTTCTATTGTAAATGTTTGTGATGGCTTATTTAAAACACGTTCATAATAAAATTTTATTGCATTAATAGATTGATTATGATATGAATATGAAACTCTTCTTTCTATTGTCAAATATTGTAGAAACTGTGATATCATTTCTCCGTTGATGTCGTTTATTGGCATACCTTCAAAATAATTAATAAATTCCTCAAATAAATCCGAGTATGTATCAATCGTGTTTGTGCTATATCTTAACTCCAGTAATTTGTCAATATAATTTTGAGGGCATTTACGATAGTTTGTGATATCATATTTAGACTTTCGTGGTAATACTTTTGGTTTTTGTAATTCATGATATCGATAATCTAATTTAAATTCTGATGCCACAATTTGTAATTTATTCAAGAAAAGCTCTGAATATGGAACATTCCAACATCTCCTATCATTATCCCATCTACATAAAGGAATTTCTTTCAATTTGTTGCTTATAAGTTTGTTATATGCAAAATAAATCTGGAATATCCTATTTGATTTATTGATAACTAAAAAATCATTTTTTGAAAACGATGGTTTTCCAGTTATTTCTCTTTCTGTAGATTGCGTATTATCTGTGTGAGAGTTTAGTTGCAATACTCTCTTTCCGAAATAGTCTTTTATTAATTCTAAATTTTTACCATAATTAGGAATTACCCAACAGAATTGTGTTTTATTCCATCGAAAATATCTAAAAGAGCGAATAAATTGAATATCAATATCATTTTTAGGAAATTTAATATTAATGGATCGCTGGAATACATCTATAGTAACATTACCGTGTAATGTGTCGCCTTTCATATTTAAGTAGAGTTTAAATTTGTAAACAAAACATGCATTGCAAAGATATTCAAACAGGACAAAAAACCTCCGATAACTTTTAAATCACCAGAGGTTCTTAAAATATATTTAACTGATTACAGTTGCGGACCGGCTGGGATTAATGCTTTTGCATCGTCGTTGTCGCAGTATTGCTCGAAGTTTTTGAGGTACTTCGCTGCTAATGATTTTGCTTTTTCTTCCCAATCGCTCACGTTTGCATATGTGTTACGTGGATCCAAAATTTCTGTATCTACGTTGTTTAATGCTTTTGGTGCTGTAAGATTCAAAATTGGAACATGGAATGTTTCTGCATTCTCAATTGAACCATCGATAATGGCATCAATAATTGCACGTGTATTTTTCAAAGAAATACGTTTGCCCGTTCCATTCCAACCTGTGTTTACCAAGTAAACTTTTGCATTGTGCTCTTGTGCTTTACCAATCAATGTTTTTGCATACATAGTTGGGTGCAATGTCAAGAATGCTTCACCAAATGCAGGTGAGAATGATGGAACTGGTTCGGTGATACCACGCTCTGTTCCGGCTAACTTGGAAGTAAAGCCAGACAAGAAGTGATATTGTGCTTGTTTATCATCTAAAATTGAAACCGGAGGCAATACGCCAAATGCATCGGCAGATAAGTAAATTACTTTCTTAGCATGTCCTGCACGTGATGGAGAAACAATTTTGCTGATATGATAAATAGGATAAGAAACACGTGTATTTTCTGTTTTTGAAGCTGCTGCTGTATAATCAGGTGTACCGTCTTCTTTTACAGTTACGTTTTCTAAAAGGGCATCGCGACGGATAGCTCTCCAGATATCAGGTTCTTTATCTTTTTCAAGATCAATTACTTTTGCATAGCAACCACCTTCGTAGTTAAATACTCCATGATCGTCCCAACCGTGTTCGTCGTCACCAATTAAGTAACGTTTTGGATCGGCTGACAAAGTTGTTTTTCCTGTTCCTGAAAGTCCGAAGAAAACAGCAACATCACCGTCTACACCAACGTTAGCGGAGCAGTGCATAGAAGCAATACCGCGCAATGGTAAGTAGTAGTTCATCAATGCAAAAATACCTTTCTTCATTTCACCACCATACCAAGTACCACCAATAACCTGCATTCTGCGAGTTAAATCAAACAAAGTGAACACTTCTGAGTTCAAACCTTGCTCTTTCCATTGTGGATTGGTTGTTTTCGAACCATTCAAACATACGAAATCAGGTTCGCCATAGTTAGCTAATTCGTAGTGAGAAGGACGGATAAACATGTTGGTTACAAAGTGAGCCTGCCATGCAACTTCCATCACGAAACGTACTTTCATACGAGTATCTTCGTTGGTTCCACAGAATGTATCAACTACATAAATTGTTTTTGCAGTAGATAATTGTTTGGTAACTAAATCTTTACAATGATCAAAAACTTCAGGAGTAGTTGGTTTGTTAATATTGCCATCCCACCACATTGTGTCGCGAGTTGTATCATCCAAAACGATGAACTTGTCTTTAGGAGAACGACCGGTAAATTTACCTGTATCAACTGATACTGCGCCGGTAGTTGTTAATACTCCCTTTTCGAAACCTTCGTTTGCAGGGTCCATTTCAGCTTGAAAAAGCTCTTCGTAAGTAGGATTGTGCATTACATTAAAGTTGCCTGTAATCCCATACTTGCTTAAATCCAAATTTGCCATTAGCTAAATTAATTGAATAAAATTGTTTTATGTTGTTTATTAACTCTCAAAAATCATAGTGCTTTTTTTAGCGGTACAAAAGTACTATATTTTTTTCAGTCATGAAAACAATTAAAGAAAATTTTCTTTAATTAAGCTATAATAATTTTACAATGCTTTTTATTCATGTTTTAGATGCTCGAATCTCATGTATTTTCAATACTCAAATCTTTACTGCATTGTTAAAAAATCAACTATACTATCCTGCCGTCAAAGTTGCATTTACTAATTGAATTTACAATATTTATAAATCAGACAAATCAAATTTAGAATGAAAAAAATCTTACTTATTTTAACAGTTTTATTTTCAGGAGTATATTACTCTTATGCTCAACAATCCACTTCAGATACTGAATGCGAAGGTTTATTTGCCAAATTTTTCTTTAATGGCAACAATATGAGTGCAGAGGGACGTAACTATCAGCTTACAACTTCAAGCAGCACCTATCCGCTTACATATACAGAAGGGGTTGTAAATCAAGCTTTATTGGCTTCTCCTTATACAAAAAGATATGTTAACTTTTACAAATTAGTCGACTCTAAGATGGTCTCAATTATATTGCCTAAGGGTGATGAGCCTCGCTCTGTTACCTTATGGTACAAAAATTTAGATGAGGAAATTACCGCTAACTATGTCAATTTCTTCTCTTATGGGGATTCAAGTCCGAGAAAAACTTTTGGTGCTTATGCGAGTAAACATGGAAATATTTATTTTCAAGGTTATGGCAGTGGAAATGATTTTGCTACTGAAAGTAGTTACGACTTAAGCAATTGGTTACATTTAGCTTATACTTATGATGGTACTACCGCCAAAATCTATGTAAATGGGGTGGAATCTGCTTCTCGTGAGATTGAATTGGCCACAGGCTCAACAAATTACCTTTATTTTCTTGAGTCTAATGGTGCTTTCGATGATGTTCGTATATATAACAGAACACTTTCTGCTGATGAAGTTCAAGGGATATATGAGGAACCCGAAGTAGCTGACTTTTGTGCAAGTCCTCCAGGATTCGACTGCTCAAAATTACTTACTAAATTCTTCTTTAATCTTCATGCATTCAGTGAAGGAAACAACAATACATTCGCTCAATCTGTAAATCAAATAGAACCTATCTTATTCAATACCGGAGGGCGTGTTGGATATGCTATAACCGTTCACGAAGCATCTTTGCGCGAAGTTCATCTTAAACAAGAAGTGAATGGCGAAGTAGTTTCCGTAAATCTTCCAAGCGGATCAGAGGAAAGAACAGTCTCTTTATGGATAAAATATAATGGTGGAACTCCTGGCTCTGAGATAAAAATACTCCAGTATGGTTCGGAATCGATTTTAGGCAATTTCGGAATTTATTTTTCAAATCAAGTGAAGATATTTTTCCGTTCGGAAGCATCGGGTAGAACGCTTGAATCTCCAAACGCTTATAACTTAACAGAATGGACACACGTGGCTGTGGTTGTTACACCGAGTCAAACTGTCCAATTATTTATCAATGGAGTGGGAGTAAATACAGGTATCGTAACTTTAAATACCACTGCCTCAACTTCTTTCCAGTTTGGTGGATTTAGAGGATATATGGACGACCTTAGAGTGTATAAAAAAGCACTCACACCTGAAAATATTCAAGACTTATATGTCAATCCCGAAGTGGCTGGTTTCTGCGATCAAGAAACATCTGTCATACCGGTATTCAGCGATAAGGATGCTTACGTTTATCCCAATCCCGCTACCGACATCATCAATTTAAAGGGCATTGAAAATACTACAAAATATTCGATTGTCGATATTGCAGGAAGAGCTGTAATGAATGGAATAATTGATAATTCAAATGCTACCATAGATGTATCTCGTTTAATTAAAGGATATTATTTTGTGAGATTAGATAATCAGTCAACTTATAATTTTATTAAGCAATAAAAGGGCTGTCTAAGAATAGACTTTCTTAACTAAACCAAGAGGAGGTTGCTCATTGTAGTATACCTCCTTTTCTTTTAGAAATCATCTTGACTTTTAACTACGGCTGATTGGGATATCCCTCATAGCTCGCTATCCAACTGACTGCAACGTATGGGGAGTTCCCTCATAGCTCGCTATCCAACTTACTACAACGTATGGGGAGTTCCCTCAGTCGCTCCTTTGGCTTCGCCAAGTCGCTTTTTCGGGATGACACGCTCGCTTGCTAACAGTGTAAATCGGTCGTTCTGCATCGTAAAACACAACAGCCAAAACGCACGACCGGTGCGAAGCTTCCCGCACCGCCACTGCAAAAAGATGATGTTACAGAAACAATTCGAGTGGCGGTATACACCGCTCGCTAACGAGCGTGTCATCCCGATGGAGCGCAGCGACTGAGGGAACTCCCAATCAACCGCAGTGGTTTAGATAACGCGAAGTGAGGAACTCCCCATACGTTGCAGTCGGCTTATGTGAAAAGTCAAGATGACTTATTATATAAGTTGTCGACAAATTAGAGTTTTTTATCACAATATATCTGAGCAATCACAATAAATATTGTATTTTTGTGGTTTGTGTGTTAAAATGGCATGACCGAGCCTTGTAATACACAAAACTGCCATAATTAAAACATTAAGCAATCAATTTGTTATGAATATAAAAATAGTAAATCGTTCGAAACATGCTTTGCCTGAATATGCTACAGTACATTCTGCAGGCTTGGACTTACGTGCGAATATTGAAGAAAGAATTATCTTGAAACCTTTGGAAAGAAGGCTTGTGCCGACAGGCTTATATATCGAATTACCAATAGGTTATGAAGCTCAAATCAGACCTCGAAGCGGTTTGGCATTAAAAAAGGGTATTACTGTTCTTAATTCACCCGGCACTATTGATGCGGATTACAGGGGTGAAATATGCGTAATACTGATAAATCTTTCTTCAGAAGAATTTGTTATTGAAGATGGCGAACGAATTTGTCAGATGGTTATTGCTGCTCACGTCCAGGCTGAGCTTGTTGAAGTTGATGAATTAGGTGATACAAAAAGAGGTGCCGGAGGGTTTGGACATACAGGATTATGAGAAAAATCATTATATATCTGCTTTTACTTTTTACTGTTTCTTGTGGTACCACCAAAAAGGTATCAACCTTGAAAACTAATCTTCCCGTTTTGTCTGATGAAGCTAAACGTGATTTTAAGTTTAATTTGTATGAGGGTCTGAGGTTAAAAGAAGAAAGGCAATATAATGAGGCATACGAGCATTTCGTTAAATGTAATGAGATTGACAGTTTAGATGCCGGAATATTCTATGAAATAGCATTGACTCAACTTGCTCAGGGACTAAAAACTGAAGCTATTACAAACATGGAGCAGGCAGTTAAACTTGAACCCGACAATTGGTGGTTCAATACATATCTCATAAATTTATATGTACAGGAAAAGAAAATTGATGAGGCAACGGTTTTAGCGGAAAATCTTCTGAAAAAATATCCTGATAAAGAAAAATCATATCAGTTGTTAATTCCTCTGTATAAGCAAGCTAACAAAATTAATCAGACTATCGCTTTATACGATAAGTTGGAGCGTATCAGCGGTATAAATGAAAGAATAGTATTCGATAAAGTTTATTTATATCTGAGTGATAATAAACCTAAAAAAGCATTTCAGGAAATAGATAAGCTTATTGTGAAATATCCTCATAATTACAATTATAAGATATTAAAGGGTGATATTTTTTTAAATCAAAACAAGGCACAAGAAGCATTGGATGTTTTTCTGTCTATTCAAAAGGAGGATCCGCAGAATCCGTATGTTTTGATTTCATTATCAGATTACTATAAAACTATAAATGATAAAGATAAATCGCTTGAATACATAATTCTTGCTTTGCGTAATGAGCAATTGGATATGGAAATGAAGTTTGATATTCTGAAAGATCACATGAAGGATATCATACAAAATGATGGAAAGATTGAAGAAACCGAAGACCTGATTAAATTATTAGTTGAACAATATCCTCTTGAAGAAGAGGTTCATGGTTATTATGCTGCTTTTCTGCTGTTTATGAAAAGAGAGGATGAAGCGGTAAAAGCATATGAATCAATGTTGACAATTAATCCGAAAAATCCACAAACATGGATGGATTATCTGATGGTTTATTTTGCTGATAAAAACTATGAAGAAGCAATTAAAATAGCTGATAAAGCAATTGAAGCCTGCGAAGATAATCTTACTTTTTATTTTTATAAAGGTATAATGTATGATATGTCGAATGAATATCAGGAGGCAATTAACACATTTAACTTGGCAATAGAACTGTTTGAAGCTAATAATAAAACAGAATTACAAAGCACCATTTATGCTCAATTGGGTGATATTTATATGAAAACAGATGAAGATGAAAACGCTTTTAGAGCATATGAAAATGCAATTAATATAAATCCTAACAATATAATTGCGCTTAATAATTATGCTTATTATCTCTCTATCAAAAATATAGACCTTGATAAAGCTGAAAGGATGAGTGCTAAAACTATTGAAAAAGAGCCTCGTAACAGTACATATTTAGATACTTACGCTTGGATTTTTTATCAAAAAGGAAATTATTCTTTAGCAAAATTTTATATAGAAAGAGCGATAGATAATCTGAAACAGGAGGAAGGCTCAGGTGTTTTATATGAACATTATGGAGATATTCTGTGGATGTCGGGAAATAATGATCAGAAAGCTGTTGATTCTTGGCAAAAAGCGTATGATAGTGGTGTTCAAACTGAAGAGTTAAAAAATAAGATTGATAATAAAGGATGGCAGAGACAATGAGAAAACAATTACTTTTTTTTATTACAATATCGCTTTTGAGTGTGATTATCTTAACCGGTTGTAAATCCAAGCAAAAGATTACATCCACCATACTTCAATCTCCTACTGAAGTTATGGTTAGCAAAATATACGAAGCTGAGCCTAAATTTGAAAGTTTGGAATTCAAACGTATGTATATCTCTGTGAATTTGAACAATAAAGGACAATATAACAGTAATGCTTCTTGTAAAATAATCAAGGATTCTATCGTGTTTATTTCACTGCAACCTTTTTTTGGTGTAGAGATGTTTAACCTGAGAATAACTCCAAAACAACTAATTTTTGTAGATAAGATTAAAGCTGTATATTATCCTCTTGATTATTCTTTTATTAAAAAGGTTTATAATATAGATGTTACTTTCAATGATTTACAGGCTCTGTTCACTAATAGACTGTTTTCAGTAGGTGTTTATGATTCTAAAGAAAAGTCTTTAGTTAAATCTTTTGAAAAAGCAGGAGATAATAAGTTAACCACAAAAAATGAAATGCTGAATCAGTCCGTTTCTATAAATGATAATTTCAGAATTATTGATGTGTTGATCAGCTCTTTATCAAACAAAGAACATCTTAAGGTGAGTTATGAGAATTTCACAAGTCAGGATAATTTTAATTTTCCTTCAAATATAGACTTACAATTTAAGCATAGTAACGAATCTTTTAATTGTGGATTATCTATAAGTAAATTAACTGTTAATGAAACTCTTAGTATTCCTGCAATAAATTTAATGGTTTACAGGGAAGGTGATATTTTCACACTTTTAAAATAAAAACAAACGATGCGTAGACTTTCTATCATATTTTTTTCTTTAATATTTGTTACACTTTGTTCTGCACAATCTGTAAAAGAGCTTGAAGCGCAAAGGAAACAAGCACTGAAACAATTGGAAACTACCAATAAAGTGCTTGATGAAACAAAGAAAACTCAAAAGGCTTCTTTGAATAAGCTTACTGTTCTACGCAAAAATATTTCGCAACGTCAATCTGTTCTTAATACCATCAACAAGGAAATCAATGCTTTAGACAACGAAATGAATGCACTGAACAGAGAAAAACGAAGATTGGAGGCAACTTTAGAAGGTTACAAAGCTGATTATGCAAAAATGGTAAGAGAATCTTATGTGAATCGCAGTATTTACTCAAAGTTAATGTTTTTGTTGTCTGCCGAAACTTTCGATCAGTCTTTTCGCCGTTTGCGCTATCTTAAAGAATATGCTGATTACAGGAAAGATCAGATGCAAAAAATTGAAGATACACAAAAGGAAATTGCTAAAAAATCGGAGCAGTTAGACTTAAATAAGAAAGCAAAAGTTGAAGTCAAAAACGAAAAGAGTAGTGAGCAGAAAAAACTTCAAGATGATCAGAAAAAAGAAAATACTGTTTATAATGAGTTGAAGAAGAAAGAGCAATCACTTCAAAACGATTTAAAAAAGCAACAAAAAATTGCTAATGACCTTAATCGCAAGATTGAAACTTTAATTGCAGAAGAGATTAGAAAAGCTGAAGAAAAACGCAGGGCTGAGGAGTTAGCTAAGCAAGGGAAGAAACCTGATAGTAAAGATGCTCCAAAGGTGACTGAGGCAGATAACAAGGTGTATGCTATGACTAAAGAAGAAAAACTGATTTCAGGTAATTTTGCTGCAAATGCCGGCAGATTGCCTTGGCCTGTTGAAAAAGGTTTTATCAGCGGAAAATTTGGTGTTCAGCCCCACCCTACTTTAAAATACGTAACTACAAACAATAAGGGTATTTACATTCAAACTCCTGCCAAAACCAATGCTCGTGCAGTATTTGAGGGAATTGTAACTCAACGCTTTTCTGTACCCGGCAGTAATAATGGAGTGATAGTTCAGCATGGTCAATATCGTACTGTATATGCAAATCTTACGAATATTTATGTGCAAGTTGGTCAGAAGGTTAGCCCTAAACAAAATATCGGTCAGATTTATACCGACTCGGAAAGTGATAATAAAACTGAATTATTCTTTCAAATATGGGAAAATAGGACTATATTGAACCCGGAATCATGGATTTCAAAATAGATATTTCATAACTTTTATTATATCTGAAAATATGGATGAATTAATTGAGAAGCAACAGGTTGAATACAGCGATAGCAATATTATTACGCTGGAAGGGTTGGAGCACGTTCGTCGTCGACCGGGTATGTATATCGGGAAACTTGGCGATGGTTCTCATGCTGATGATGGTATTTATGTCTTGCTGAAAGAAGTTCTGGATAATTGCATTGATGAATTCAGGATGGGTGCGGGGAAACAAATTGATGTTACTGTAAACGACAAAAATGTCGAAGTAAGGGATTTTGGTCGTGGTATTCCTTTAGGAAAAATGATTGAAGCTGTATCTATTATGAATACAGGCGGAAAGTATGATTCTAAAGCTTTCAAAAAGTCAGTCGGACTTAATGGTGTAGGTACTAAAGCAGTAAATGCTCTTTCAAATAAATTTATAGTTCAAAGTTATAGAGAAGATCAAACTCGCCGTGCCGAATTTGCACAAGGTAAAATCGTTGATGATTCAGGAATAACGGAAGATCGTAAATCGGCAAAAGGTACATATGTGTATTTTGAGCCTGATGATAGTATGTTTGAGAAATATAAATATAACGAAGAGTTTATTGAGACAATGCTTCGTAATTATTCTTATCTCAACACCGGTTTGACAATTAAATTCAATGATAAAAAAATCAGTTCGAAGAATGGATTACTTGATTTGCTGAATGAGAATATCACATCTCCGGCTCTTTATCCTATTATTCATTTAAAGGGAGAAGACATAGAGATTGCTTTTACTCATACAGATCAGTATGGTGAGGAGTATTATTCCTTTGTCAACGGTCAGCATACCACACAGGGAGGTACGCATCAAAGTGCTTTCCGCGAAGCTGTAGCCCGCACCATTAAAGAGTATTACAACAAAAACATGGAGCTTACCGATATTCGTAACGGGATTGTTGCAGCAGTAGCTATCAGTGTCGAAGAACCGGTTTTCGAATCACAAACTAAAACCAAATTAGGTTCACGCGACATGGCTAAAGACGGTATTACTATCAATAAGCATATCTCTGATTTTCTAAAAAAAGAACTTGATAATTATCTTCATCGCAATAGTGAGACATCAAATATCATGTTGCAAAAGATACAAGATTCGGAAAAAGAAAGAAAAGCTATTGCCGGTGTTACGAAATTAGCACGTGAAAGAGCTAAAAAGGTAAATCTTCACAATAAAAAGCTCAGAGATTGTCGTGTTCATTATAATGACAGTAAAGGAAATGTAGATGATACCTGCATTTTTATCACTGAGGGAGATTCTGCAAGTGGCTCGATTACAAAAAGCAGGGATGTTAACACTCAGGCTGTGTTTAGCTTACGTGGTAAACCTCTTAACAGTTACGGTCTGACTAAGAAAATAGTATACGAAAACGAAGAGTTTAATCTTCTGCAAGCTGCATTGAATATAGAAGATGGCATTGATGGACTAAGGTACAACAAGGTTATAGTGGCAACTGATGCTGATGTCGATGGTATGCATATTCGACTATTGCTTATAACTTTCTTCCTTCAGTTTTTTCCTGATTTAATAAAGAAAGGTCATGTTTTTATACTTCAAACACCACTTTTCAGAGTAAGGAACAAGAAAGAAACCATATATTGCTATTCGGAAGAAGAACGGTTGGAAGCTATTAAGAAATTAGGTGCTAATCCGGAAATCACTCGTTTTAAAGGATTAGGTGAAATTTCGCCAGATGAGTTTAAGCATTTTATCGGTAAAGATATTCGTTTAGACCAAGTTAGCCTGAAAAAGGAAGATGCAGTGAGTGAATTATTATCCTTTTATATGGGTAAAAACACTTCGGAACGTCAGAATTTCATTATTGATAATCTTGTGGTAGAAGAAGATGTTGAATGACGAGTACTTTATGCGTCAGGCTCTTAACGAAGCAAAAAAGGCTTTCGACAGAGATGAGATTCCTGTTGGTACTGTTATAGTCTGCCAGGATAGAATTATTGCGCGCGGACATAATTTGACTGAAACATTAAACGATATTACAGCACATGCAGAAATGCAAGCCATAACTGCCGCAGCAGGCTTTCTTGGTGGTAAGTATTTGGTAAATTGTACGATTTACGTAACCTTAGAGCCGTGTGTAATGTGTGCAGGTGCTTTAGGCTGGTCGCAAATCGACAGAATTGTATATGGCGCATCTGATGAAAAAAGAGGATTTTTACGTTTTGCCCCTAACGCAATTCATCCAAAAACTGTAGTTACAGGCGGTATATTAGAAAATGAATGTTCATCGTTACTGAAAGAATTTTTTCAGAAAAAGAGATAAATTTTTATCATGTTAAATGTATATAAAGCTTCAGCAGGTTCGGGTAAGACATTTCGCCTTACTAAAGATTATATTCATTTACTTTTCAAATCTGAAAAGCCAAACAGTCACCGAAACATATTAGCAGTAACTTTTACCAACAAAGCTACTGAAGAGATGAAATCGCGTATAATCCATGAGCTTTTTCTATTGTCGACAGGTGCAGAATCGCCATATCGAGCTGACTTAATGAAAAGCGAAAGCATATCGGCTGAGGCTGTAAACAATAAGGCTAAACAAATCATCATTCAAATTCTGCATGATTATTCTTCTTTCTCAATCAATACAATCGACAGTTTTTTTCAAAGAGTTATACGTTCTTTTGCTCGCGATATAGGTATAAATGGTGGCTATAATCTTGAATTGGATATTGATACTATGCTTAATCAAGCAGTTGATAATATTTATGTAGATTTGTCAGAAGATGATAATAAACAACTATTGGAATGGCTTACGAATTTTTCCGAAGAACTAATTGCTGATGGAAAAAACTGGAATACGAGATATAACATATTAGAACTTGGATATGAGATATTTAAGGAAAGCTTCCAGCACAAAGCAACGGAGACTAATAAAAAGTTGCATGACAGGGAATTTCTGAATAAATATAAAAGGGATTTGTATGCTATTTCAAAGGATTTCATAAATAATGCACAGAAAATTTCAGAAGATGCCATAGCAATAATTAAAAGTAATGGGTTAGAATTCGAAGATTTTTCAGGTGGGAGCAGATCATCAATAAAGCAATTTGTAAAAGCTTTAAATGAAGATTTTAAAATCACAAACACTTTTAGAAACATGTCTGATGATGTGACAAAGTGTTATGCAGATAAATCTAATTCTCAAATTAAATCTGCCATAATCAATGCATATACAAATGGATTGCAGTCGAAAATGTTGGAGTTAATCGAGCATATCGATTCGAATATTTATAAATATAACACTGCTAAAATAATTCTAAGACATTTCAATACCTTAGGTATTTTATCCGATTTGGCAATGCAAATACAGAAGTTGACTGTAGGTCAGAATATCATGCTAATATCTGACTCTAATCTTCTGTTAAACAAAATTATAGATGGCAGTGATGCACCATTTATTTATGAGAAAACAGGTTTGATGATTGATCATTTTATGATTGATGAGTTTCAGGACACATCGGTTTTACAATGGGATAATTTCTTGCCGTTAATTAAAAACAGTTTATCATCAGGATATAATAATCTTGTGGTCGGCGATGTTAAACAAAGTATTTATCGTTGGCGCAATTCTGATTGGAAACTACTTGACAATCAGATTTACAATGATATAGAAAAGGATTATATTAGAGAAGAAAACTTAGATACCAATTGGAGGAGTGATAAAAACATCATAGATTTCAATAATAACTTCTTTAAAACATCATCAAACAAACTGCAAGAATTACTCAATCAGAAAATTGATGAAGTTGTGGAATCAATGCCTCAGTTAACTCAATTAAAAGAAAAAATTACACACGCTTATAAAGAAACAGAGCAGAAAGTTTCATCTAAGGCTAAAGAAGGAGCGGTTAAATTTCTATTTATAGATAAAGATGATTCTGAAGATAGTTGGAAAGAGAAAAGTTTAGAAATCCTACCTGGAATTTTAGAAGATTTTCAAGCACGCGGATATAAACCATGTGATATTGCAATTCTTGTAAACAAAAACGATGAAGCTCGTCAAGTTGTACAAAAAATACTGCAATACAAACAATCGTCTGATGCCAAGCCGGAATTTAGTTATGAGCTTATGGGCACAGAAGGTTTATTGGTTGAGTCAGCTTTGTCCGTTCAGTTCCTATTGGGGATTTTAAAACTCTTAATTGACCCGAAGGATGAGATACAAAGGATAATTGTAAATTATGAGTATGCTAAAAACGTACAAAAATTAGCAAATAATGATGCTTTGAAAGTTGCTGTTAACTGTAAATATGATGATCAAGTAATTTCAGCACTTTTTTCAAAAGAAACTAACGAACTTCTATTAAAATACAGGCAACTATCTTTGTTTGAGTTGATTGAAAAAATTATTGCTTTGTTCGGTTTAGTTGAATGGAACAATGAATCGGTTTATATTCAGGCTTTTCAGGATATAGTGTTCAAGTTCGTAAATAGCAAAACATCTGATATAAATTCGTTTCTACAGTGGTGGTCGAAAAACGGCACAAAAGCAACTATTTCTACACCTGAAAATGAAAAGGCTTTTAAAATAATGACTATTCACAAATCTAAAGGTTTGGAATTTAAGGCTGTAATCATTCCTTTTTGCGATTGGGAATTAAATAAAGGTAGAAAAATCATGTGGTGCGAGACTCAGGAAGCTCCTTTCAATCAGATGCCTTTAATGCCGGTGCAATTCACTTCTATACTTGGAGAATCATATTTTGCAGAAGATTATTACAATGAAATGATGCACTTATATATCGATAGTTTGAACCTTGCTTACGTAGCATTTACAAGACCTAAAAGTGAGCTTATCGGAATTAGTCCTCTACCAAAAACATCGAAAAAAGATGGAACGATTACAATTAATGATCTGTCGTCATTACTATATACATGTTTCAATGATTCACAAGAAAACATCTTTACTGATAATTTCAAATCTGAAGAAAATACATTTGAGTTAGGCAAACTCTCAGTGATATCACAAAAAAAATCGACAGAAAACCAATATACAGATAATAAAAATCATTATCCTATCTGTGATTTTGCAAATAGGCTAAAACTCAAACATAAGATTGGGTTATTCAATAGAGATGAGATAGATATAACAGAAACTCCTTTGGATTACGGTAATTTAATGCACGAAATATTTTGTCGCATTCAAAAGCCTATGGATCATCAGTCTATAATCCCTGACTTTATTTCGGAAGGAAGGGTTACGGAGGAAGAATCCTTTAAAATTTCAGATGATATTGATGCATTTTGGAAATTACCTAAAGTCTCTGAATGGTTTAGAGATGGGGTTGAAGTCCTGAACGAAACCACTATACTTACACCGGAAGGTCATCATTACAGACCTGACAGGATAATTTTAGATGGAAAAGAAGCAACGGTAATTGATTATAAATTTGGAGAGCAAAAACTTCAATCGCATAATAAACAAGTTCGAGATTACACTCTACTATTAAACTCAATGGGTTATGATACAAAGGCTTATCTGTGCTATGTTAAACTTCAGGAGATTATAGAAGTAACAACTTGACATGGTTAATCGCTATGCTTTGTAGTATTTTGATAACATAAAAAATAAACTAACAATATGTATAAACTAATTATTTTTGATTTAGACGGAACTTTATTAGACACTATAGAAGATTTGGCAAATGCCACCAATCATGCTTTAAAACAATTTAATTTCCCTACGCATGAAGTTGAAGCATATCGTTTTTTTGTGGGTAATGGCGTAAATAAACTTATTGAACGAGCTTTACCTGAAGCGCATAAAAATCCTGATGCTATTTCGATGGTAAAGCATGAATTTCTAAAATATTACTTTTTTCATTCAGAAGATTGCACAAAACCATATTCCGGAATTCCGGAGTTATTAGCAAAACTGCAATTAAATGGTTATAAATTAGGAGTTGCATCTAACAAAATGCACGATGCTACTTCAGAGTTAGTCAAACGTTTCTTTCCTGAAATTAACTTTGCACTTGTATTAGGTCAACGCGACGGAGTTCCTGTAAAACCATCTCCCGACATATTAAACGAAATTGTAACAACAGCCGGAGTTGAAAAGAGTGAAACCATCTTCGTAGGTGACACAGGAGTTGATGCAGCCACAGCTTTAAATGCAGATATTGAATTTATTGGTGTTTTATGGGGCTTCCGACCAAAAGCAGAATTAGAAGCCGCCGGAGGAAAGAATTTTGTGAACAAACCTGATGAGATATTTATGGCAGTAAAACAATAGTTAGCCAAAATCAATGTATACTATTTTGAATAGTTTAATTAAAAACCTATCTTTGTTGTCCATATGATATTTAGAAATATGACGATGTAATAATAATTTATTTTTATGCTAACTTCTTGATATCAATGAAACCACTTATTACTTTATTTCTTTTATTTAGCTCTTTTAGTTTGTTCTCTCAGGGATTGCAAATAAAGGGGAATGAAACTCTTATCGACGAACGTTCTTCATACAGGGTGTTTGATAAGGTATCCCCTAAATTTAAGCAATTTCTAAATATTGAGTTTGATATCATGCCAACAAAAATTAAATCAAGAGGCAATATCTTAAGAATAAAGAATAAAAACTCAAAAACTGTATTTTGTATTTCATATAATGGAGAAGGAAATTTTTCTGATTTTAACTTAAATATTGAAGGAAGAGAAATCTTGATTTCTCATAAACTTAATAAAAACATATTAAATGAAAATAAGTGGATAAAAGTAAAGTTGAATTTTGATTTTCACAACTCTTCTGTTAGTTTTCAGGTAGACACATTATATAACTCTTCTATAATTCAGGAAAAAGCAACAGACTGGATCCCAGATATGTATTTTGGGAAAAGCGACCATGTAATTGATATTCCTCAATTTAGAATTTCAAATTTGATTGTAAACGATAAAGAAAAACAATACTATTTTCCTTTAAATGAAAGCGAAGGTGAGAACGTTCATAATTCAAATAAGAAAACAATAGGATATGTATCTAATCCCGTCTGGCTTATAAACAACTCTTATTATTGGGATGAAGTATTTTCATGTTCTTCTGACAAAGTTGCCGGTGCAACATTTAACAACATTACCCATGAAGTTTATTATTTTAATGAAGACTCATTAATCATCTATAATACAAAAACTCTAAAAACATATAATCATAAATATTCTAATACTTGTCCTATTTCCATGCGATTAGGTACTAATTTCTTGGACTCTAAAAACAATCAGCTTTATGTTTATGAAGTTGCAGACCCTCCAATTGGGACTACAATGATGGCACGACTTGATTTGTTAACATACAGTTGGACAACTATAACAGATGAAGCTTTACCCATACAACTTCACCATCATTCAGGTTATTTCGATAACGAAATGAGGACATATACAATATTTGGTGGCTTTGGAAGAACATCATATTCGGATGCATTTTATTTGTATGACATTAATATCAACAGATGGAAAAAAATGGATTTGAAGGGAGATCACATCACACCGCGTTATTTTACTTCAATGGGTTTTAATAATAATGATGACAATCTTTACATTTTTGGAGGTATGGGCAACGAGGCTGGAGATCAAACAATAGGACGAATATATTATTATGAACTATACAAAAGCAACATAACTAATAAGACAATCAACAAGTTATGGTCTATTCCATGGAAAGGAGAAAATGTCGTACCGGCACGTAATCTAATATTCTTAAATGATAGTTGTTTTTATGTATTATGTTATCCTGAACATTTCTCAAATTCATTTTTAAAACTGTATAAATTTAAAATTTCTAATGGAGATTGTAAATTATATGGAGACTCTATTCCTGTGATATCAGAAAAAATTACCACTAATGTAAACCTGCATTACGATAATCAATCCTCACAGTTTGTTACATTAGTTCAAGAGTTTAAAAACAACGATATATCATCAACCCTAAAAATATTTACTTTAACATCTCCTCCTGTTAATTATTCTGCATTAACCATCTACAAAAACACTAAACGAGATAATTTTATACTAATAACATTAATCCTTGTCTTTTCATCTTTGATTTTACTCTTCATTATTTTACAGAAAAGGAAGATTAATCTTAAACAGAAAGTCTTAGGGGTTCTAAAAGATTTTAATTATTCTGACAAAGAAAAGTATACAAAAGTAAAACAACCTAATTCAATATTCTTGTTTGGTGATTTCTCTGTTATAGATAAGAACGGACGAGAAATTAATTACATGCTTAGTACGAAACTTAAACAAGCATTTTTTCTGATTATTTTTTATAGTCTGCAAGACAAAAGACTAAGTTCACAAGAACTAAGTAAGCATCTCTGGCCTAATAAATCATATGAAAAATCGAAGAACTCGCGAGGTGTAGTGCTAAATAATTTAAGAAAAATACTTGGAGAACTCGATGGTATAAATTTAATTTATGAAAACGGCAGCTACAAATTGGTATATTCAGACAATTGTTATTGTGACTATCTAAGATGTTTTACAATCACAGAAGGAAATCATCTAAAAGATATGCCGGAATTTGTTACCATTGTATCCAGAGGAAAATTTTTAAAAGAAGAAGATATTTCGTCATTTGATTCTGTAAAAGAGTACTTCGAAAACAGAATAGAATCAACTTCTTACTTTTATTTAGAAAAAGCTTATAATAGTGGAGACTTTGAAACCGTAATCGCCCTCTGTGATAGTATTTTCTTGTTTGATCCTTTAGATGAAAACGCATTAAACTACATGATAAAAGCGTTATTTAAGCTCAATCTTAAAGATGAAGCAAAACAACGCTATTATCTATTTGTAGTGGAATATAAAAAAATTATTGGTGAAGATTATTCGAAAAGTTTTGCAGATTTATCCAGATAAATATTTATCTCAATACCATCCGGATTATTATCGAACTTCAACAAAAGGGTTTTGCTAAACTTGTCCCACTGATATTCGAAATTTTCTGATCTACCTTCTGTTTTGTTTTCAACTTGACAGTACTTTGGCTCTCTTGGTAGTAGAATTCTCATTACGTTAGCTGTACCTTTAGGCGATTTTACAATCAATGAATACACCTTATTATCAAACTTCTCATCGCTCACTCTTGCACCGGTAGCCAAAACCTGTGGATATTTTTTGTTCTTTATCGTTCTTAAATTATATAACATCGATTGATTGCCCGGGTATATAACTTTCTTGTTTAACACAGGCAGTGTTGGGTCGAACAAGTCTATAAACAATCCATTTATCTCATAAGCATCATCATTTACACTTTCTTCCATTACCGAAATTAATTCATAGTTTCCACGTGATAAATGAAAATTATTCTTGAATTGTAATTTACCTGATTTTGTGTTATTTTCATATAGACCTTTAACAATATCAATAAATTCATTATCTCCATTATTTTTTAAAACATATTCTTTGGGGTCTTTACGAATAATATATAAAATCCCTTTACCAATCTTGTGTAAACCATCTGTTGGAGAAAGTCCTACTCCTAAAGTTTCAAACAAATGAGATGAGGCTGTCGGGTAATTCATGCCATCTTGATTCCACCATTCTCTAACTGTTTGAAAAGGGTCGTTATCTCTACCACTATAAACTATGATACCTCCATTTTGAACCCAAATTTTCAGATACTCATGAGCATCCTTTTCGAGAGGCTTCATATTCGAATAAGTCATCAATAGAATTTTTGTATTTTCTAATGTACCCGAATAAGAAAGATTTTCTATATGTGCAGTTTCGATAGGGACTCCTCTCTTTAAAAATGGCAATACTTGACCATAAAAATTTGATAATTGAGGATCATCATACCCTTCATGCACAGGAAAACGTTGAAACATTAACGAATTCGACACAAGGGCACTTATACCTGTAGAACCGCTCACTTTATTTGCAGATACAGGCATGTTATTCAGCGAGTTAATCATAACCTGCATTTGAGTAGCATAATCACGTGGTATTCGTGTCTTTTCATTACTGCCTGCTGATACACTATATAAACCTTCATATATTCTTTCAGGCCATGGCATTATTTCAAAGGAATTAATATCAGGATATAACAACTGAGCAGTAAAAGTTGCCTGATAATTCTTTCTATAATCTTCCCAGTCTTTTGCTCTGTCTTCGATTGGATCAGTAAGAAAAAACATTTTTCTACCGGTAGGAGCTGTCATAGATTGCATACTACCATACTCTAAAAATGCTGTTTCAAAAACTCGTTCCTTATATACTCCATCGAAATAATTAGGTTCTCTTGAGGTTCCTGTCCAAACCTGTGCAATATATCCATCTACTTCAGGTAATGATGCCAGACTTGCTTCCGGACTAACTATTTGCCATTGAGAATAGTTTATTAACGAATGAGTAGGTACATAACATTTTACATTTAATCCTTTAGTTTTGCCATATTCTTTTGCAAATTGAAAGACATTCTGTAATGCTTTTTTATACAATTCATATTTCAGCTTATTAGAAAGCCATGTGTTTTCAGGACTTTCATGTTGTGGTCTCCATGGAAAGCCATAATATAACTGCCACTCTTTTTTAAAGGCTTCACTATAACCGGCACGAGCCCAAAACTCAGGCTCTTCAAGAAATATCTCATCTATTCCTGCATCGATTACCCTTTTAATGTGCTTTTCTTTTAAATATTCAAGAAAGTTCTCTGAAGGTACAATATAAGGAACCAGTCGACCATGCCATATTGTATCTCCTTTTTGAGTTACTTGTCCTTCATCTAAATGCCATCTTCCATCCCATTTGCCGGTAAAATAATCTTGATATTCACCCCAAGCAATACCTGTCATAAAATGAGTTATATATCCTCTTTCGCGCCATGAATCTACTCTTTCTTCGAAAGGAATTCTTTTAGACCTATCGGAAGGATTACCTCCAACGCCGTAAATCATCACCGCATCGGCTCTATTATCAATGGTGCTTCTCCACTCACGAGAAGTTTGGAAAGTTGTTTTTATTTCATTGTTAACTTGTCCATTTGTTGTACAAGCAACGACAATAAGTAAGGAGTATAATAATACTGATTTCATTTGTTTGGTTATTAATTTAATCTAAAAATTTAAGGTTTAAAACTTTTTATTGCTTTAAACCTTAAATATGTTTTATTAATTTCTACGGTATAAACACCTCAAGAGGTTCACTATAATTCCATCGCCGAGTTCCGCTACCTTTTGGAGTATCATAATTAATCCTTGAAGCAGCTCTAATAAACACCTTACGACCTGATGGAATATTTCCATTTGACTGGATAGTGATAGTCTGACCTAAAGATGCATTAAATTGGGAACCGGAATATTCAATTTTATTCGACCAACGTTCGTCACGAGCACGATAACCAACACTTGACGAGTAACTTACAAACAACTGTATATCAGTAACATTTAAAAAACTATTACTATATCCCCCCATTGGTTCTATTTTACTCTTAAAATCGCTTTCCGACACAGCACGTGTAACCTTAACTTTAGCTGTTACTTTTCCATTACTTACGGTAGGTTGTCCGACCCACTGAATATTCAAAAATGGCTGAACCTCAAATCTGACCTGTGTTACACCTTTTATATCCATAACCTGTGTATCATCAGCTATTGGAACACCATTTTCATCTTCTCTGTATAAAGGAATAAATGGTCCGTCAATTCTGACATTATACTTACCCTCAAATAATTTTGTATTTTGGAAAGTACCGTCCGGTCGACAATAGAAATCGGGATTATGAGTAGCATTAGGACCCCAGCTCAATTCCGTAAGTCGCACTCTAATTCCTTCACTTCCCTGATCTGTTAACACAGGATTTCCCGTAACAACATCTACAACTTCACCTATGATTGTTTCATTTGGCGCATCATAATTATCAATTTCAAACAAACTGCAAGAATTCAATAAAAACAGTAAGCTTAAACATATATATAATACTTTATTTTTCATATGACATAACTTATTTAATAATTACAATATACTTATCTGTTTGGTTGCTGATCAATAAACGCACTTTTCGTAACTTCATTACCAGGTATACCAAAATAGTAATCAATAGGATTGAACTCAAATGTTTTTAAACTCACCCATTGAAATCGTGCATCAAAGAAATATTTTCCTGTTTGTGTTGATAAGAATGGATATAATCCACGGAAACGATAACGTGAGTTATTACTATACATGCTTTTATCTCTCTCCTCACCCCAAAAACCATCTCTTCCATCGTAATGCCATACTCTCCAACGCCTTAAGTCCCATTTTGTTTTATGTTCAAAAGCTAATTCTTTTCTCCTTTCTTTACGAATTATATTTCGTCCGTTATCATCAGAAGTAATATTTGATGCAAGTAGAGTTGCACCCGCCCTTTCTCTTATACTGTTGATATTATCAGTTGCAACTTGTAGAAGATCAGACCCATCAGGTGAAGGTTCACCAGCAAGCTTTAATTCAATCGCAGCTTCAGCAGCATTTAACAAAACTTCTGCATATCTCATTAAAATGAATGGTTGAGCAGATTTACCTTCTCCTGCCTCAAATGATGGATTAGAATTCAACCATTTACGTCCATAAAGACCGGTTAAATTTCCTTCACCGTTATCATAAAAAGGACCATTTGCACCGGCAGCCGTAATTAAGCTACCGTTGTAGCTAACAGATTCTTGACTATTTCCTTCTCTTGGACTTAAATATAGTGTTTTAGGCTGATTTTTATAGGAATTCAAATGCTGATATCTCGTTTCAGCAGAAGCATAAGAATAATCCGTATGTAAAGGTTGAATAGGAGAATTTCCGGTATATACTCCGGCTCTAATCTCGATAGTTTTACCTTTAAATTGATCATCCGGAAAGATCACATAAGCCCTTAATCTTGGTTCTGCATCTTTGTAAAAATCTAAAGGTGAATCATAAAGGAGATAAGTTCCTTCTGTATTGGAATTACCGGTTGTTACTTTTACAGTACCATCAGGATATCTATTAAAGCCTTCGAATAACTCTAAGAAATCTAAAGAAGGACATGTACCTGATGCTAAAGGTGCTTTAAAAATAAATGGTGCACTATAAGCATCATATCCATGAGTTATCGTTGGATATTCATACTCTCTAACATAGATATTCTCAGTACTTGTCAAATCATTAAACATATCAACCATATTTTGATATTGAGCTTCAGGATCATTTGCTGCCCATTTCTTCTTATACAAAGAATATCCTCCATTTAACATAATGTCTCTGGCTGCGGCATATGCTTCTTTAAAGTATTTTTTAGATGCATCTTCCCATTCATCTTCAGCAAAACCGATTATTCGTACACCGGTCTTTTGTCCAAATCCGGTTAACCTACCCGGCACTGTTTCGTTATATTTTGCAACACTACCTGCGTATAACATTGCTTGAGATTTGAATGCCAATGCAACATACTTATTTGAATATCCTTGTTTTGGACTTTGTGGCATTAACAAGGAAGCAGCTCTATCATAATCAGCTAAAATCTGATCCCATGTTTCTTTTTCTGTTGAACGTGGAACCTCAAGTTCATCCTTTTCTGCCGGATATTGAATTACTCGTGTCACTAATGGAATACCTCCAAAACGACGAGCCATTGCATAGAACACAGTTGCACGAACGTAATAAGCTTCACCTAAATAATGGTTATAAGTAATCTCAGGAAATGCATCTGAGTAATTTGGTAAAGTTTCTATCAAATAATTAGCATCTCGCAACAAAGTAAATGCTCTACCCCAGTATGGAGTTCTTTCACTTGTAAATGCTGTACATATACCATCTCTGTTTAAAGCCTCTCCGGTACCTTCAATACCTGTAGCACCAAGCCATGAATTAAATTCGATACCCCATTGCGGCATATATTTAAAATCTTCGAAAGGCATATAACTGTACATTCTCGCCAAATAAATTTCCATTCCTGATTCACTTGTCAAAAGATCTTCATCTGTTATTATATTTTTTGGTGGAATATCTAAATCCGTACAAGCATTAAACAAAATAATGCTCAATATGGATAATATAAATAGTTTTTTCATAAGAATCTTTTTTAAATTCGTATTTTTTTAGACAATCTATTAGAATGATAGCGACATGCCTACAGTAACTGTTTTGTTCAGTGGATACATCCTACCTAAATCATCGTCAGGATGTTCCGGGTCAACAAATTTTACTGCAGTAAGGGTTACCAAATTATAAGCATTCGCAAAAAAGCGTAGTTTAGCATCGGACATTGCTTTTATTTTGGGTACAGTATATCCAAGTTCGATACTTTTCAAACGTAAGTAAGCAGTATTAACTCTGTTAAAGTCAGAGTTTTGACGTGGATATATACCGGTATATCCATAATAGCCACTTACCCATTCAGTGTCAGGATCATATGGATCTGCCGTAGGGTCAGCCGGATGCCAGCGATCAAGATATTGAACTAATGTACCACCACCGTTACTACCCCAAATCGAGTATAAAGGCTCTCTATATTCCATTGAACCTAATGCAGAACCTTGCAATAAAATGCTTAAATCGAAATTCTTATATGATAAGTCAATGTTTGTACTGTAATTAAGCCATGGAGTTTGGTCAAATGCAAATGGATGTTCATCTTGTCCGTTTATTTCACCATCTCCATTCCAGTCGATATACTTATAAGACCCAGGTAAAATATCACGTTCTTTGTAAATATCATACGCCCAAATGTCTTCCCAATCTATATACCTGCCTGCACCTTCATATCCAAATTGAACACCTTGATATCGATTTGTCAAATTATCATTACGCCATCTATCGTAAGAATTTCCGTAAGGACCTTTCTCTGATGCTATTAAATATTTCTGGCGAGTTATCGAAGCTAAAGCTTTAATTTTATACGAGACATCACCAATTTTATTTCTATGAGTAATTTCCAAATCTATACCAAAATGGCGGTCACTATTAATGTTTTCACGTGGGGCAGTAGAACCTACTACTGTAGGCAAATCACCTGAACGACGTGCAAATCTTCCTGTACGTTGACGATCAAAATAATCAACCGAAAAGCCTAAAAGTCCATTCCACGCTTCAAAATCAACTCCAATATCAAAAGTATTTGCCTTGAACCATGTAATATTTTTATTCGGTAAAGCCAGAGTTGATACGCCATAAACGAAGTTATTACCTAATATATATCCCGGAGCATATTGGTTATAATAGCCCTTTTCAGCATTACCACTTGTAGCAGGATAGGTATATCCCATCGCCCAATCATATTGAAGTTCACCGTCATCTCCAAGTACACCATAACTCGCACGAAGTTTCATTTGATTGACGAAAGACAAAAATGATATTGATTTAAAGAACTCTTCCTCTGAAATTCTCCATCCGGCAGAAGCAGATGGGAAGAAGCCCCATTGATGACCTTTAGCAAATTTAGATGAACCATCGTATCTGAATTGTAATTCACCGATATATTTATCCGCATATGAGTAATTCAATCTACCTATCATTGCTGAATTTGCCAATTCATAAATATCGTTTGAACCGCTCTGCATACCTCCTAATTGATTTTCATCAACACCCGCAAAAAGATATTCCATTGCAAAAGCTAAATCTCTTTTAGCATAGAAATTATCTCCAACTCTTTTTTGAGTTTCCCAACCTAACAGTCCGTTCACCTTATGTAATGCAAACTTTCTATCGTAATTTAAAATAAATTGTCCTAGAGTTTGCTGTTTACTATATACCTCACGTCTTAATTGACTTGGTGAACTATTATTATAGAGTTTTTGAGTATATGATTGAGTAAGCTCATTATAAGCATATTGATAATATTCTTTCCGGAATATTGTATTATTATCCATTCTATAATCGTAACTGAAAAGAGCTTTAGCATTTAAACCTTTAAGAATTGGTGAAATAGTACCAAAATCATAATTTAATGATGCTGATGACTGAAAATACTTTTGTTCGTATCTTCTATATCCAGATACGTCAGATGTCATTTTTGCAACAGTATTCTCTTCCAAATCCAGTCCATCATAATTTAGCATAGTATTTTCCGGATCAGCATATGCAGGGAAAAGTACTCCTTGTCTCCAATAGTTTCTGATAATATCTACTGAACTTGAATACGGGTTATTTCTTTCGTCAGCAATTCCACTCAAATTTAGTTCGAAAGTTAAACCATCAGTAATTTGTGTATTAATATTTGAACGCAAATTAAACTTGCTATAGTTTAAATCTCCCGATTTAAAGAACCCCTCTTGAAAAAAATAACCAAGCCCTACATAGTATTGTGTTTTATTATTTCCTCCTGTCAAACTAACATCATGTTGTGTTTGAGGAGAAAATTCAGAAAATAACAGAGAAGTCCAATCAGTTGTACGTCTTGTTCCATTTCTATAAGCCTCGAAATCTGTATCATTATATATAAGATTGCCTCCATTAATATTATTCATGGATCTTTCATTATACAATGTCATTGTTTGGAATGCATCAGCAAGGACAGGCATACCTGAAGGTTTTTGGAAAGTAAAAGATCCGTTATATGACACTTTACTTTTCTCTTCTTGTGTTCCTTTTTTGGTTGTTACCAACACAACACCATTAGCTGCACGAACTCCATAAATTGCTGCAGATGCATCTTTAAGAACAGATATATCATCTATATCATTGGGATTTAATCTCTGAAATTCTGCTGTAGAACGAGGTATTCCATCAATAACAACCAATGGAGAACCCAGTCCTCGAATATCAAAATTATTGTTGAAAGTTCCTGGTTCTGCACTTTTCTGCCACACACGCACTCCGGATATTCTTCCTGTAAGCATATTCTGTGGATTCTCATTCTTCGTCTGAATCATTTCTGAACCTTTAATACCTGCTACAGCTCCCGTAAGTGTAACCTTTCTTTGAGTAGCATATCCTACAACCACAATATTATCCAATTCTATTTCCTGTACCTGCATCACAACATTTATCAACCTACGTCCTCCAATTTTCTCTTCAACAGTCTTAAGACCTAAGAAGCGAAATTCGAGTGTTGCATCTGTTGGTGCACTGATTGAATACTCACCACTTATACTGGAGATAGTACCTTGATTTGTGTTTTTCACTATAACGTTTACTCCCGGTAGGGGTTCGTTATTTACATCTGTTATTTTTCCTGAGATATTAATGTACTGCGCATTTAAGCTAGCTGATATTAATATCATCAGACTCATAAATAAAATGCTAAATTTTGTACATTTTGAATACCATGACTTTATCATAACAATTTATAATTAAGTTAATTTATTTTTCCAATTCAAAACGAGATAAAACGGCGTATTCAGCAGCGAATGCAAAAGTAAACATGCCTTCAACTCTGTTTTTACTATTATCATAACTCCAGCCAACTAATAAGTTAGTAGGAAGCATATTTTCATATAAAAAGTTGTCAAAAGCATAATCCAAATTCATTTGGAAGCTATTTAAATACTTGTCAACATTTTTATAATAAGGATAAAAATCCATATAGCCTCTCATTAAAACTCCATTGAACCAGTTTCTGAAACCACTAATATTGTATGTATAATATCCGTCTTTCGTTTCACCTAATTTTGCAAAATATTTAAAACTTGCATCTGCAAGATTCTTAGCATCAGTAAAGTATGTGCTTTTTCCTGTAGCACGATACAAGTCAGAAGCACCTGACAGCATAGTGCCGCTATTGTAAGTAATAGCAGGACCCACGCGATCTCTACATGTTCCACCCTTACGATATGTTACACCATAAACAGTTTCAGTTTCCGGCTTGCTCGGAGAACATCCTCCCATCATGTCGTCGTAAACTCCATCAGAACGTAATAAATATTTCTTTTGAAATTGATATACTTTTTCTGCAAATTCTAAATAATATTCACTTTTTTTCTTTTGTACTGTTTTACGTGTTAATTTATTGGCAGGATCTATATAACGATGTGTGATATCATCATCTTTATCTTTATATATTTCGTGAAGCCATACTAAAGGGCTAATCATAGGACCATTACTACATGAATGTTTTGTAACGTAACCCGGTCCCCAAGGTATTCCTCCTCTTTCCTGTCCGTATACATCAAATGTACAATCCCAACCATCAAGCACATATTCAGTTAGATATTCAGCTTTACTTAAATATTCTGCATTGTTGGTTAATTTATATGACTCAAGTAATTCGCGAATCAACCACATTTGGTCATCATACACATTTTCAATACCTTCAACTTTTGCCGTACCTTTTGCCGCACCACGATTTACACCATATACTGTCCAGGTTTTTGTTTGTGTATAAGATATTAACTCATATGTTCCTGCATAATAATCCGCATTATCATATAATTTTTCCAGCAGATCTTTATAACGATTAAAATTTTCGTCATACACATCAGTGTTTCCATTTTCCTTCTGTGCTACCAAACCATGCAATATCGCATTTACAGCTTCTATTGATGCAGTATACATCCAAACACTGCCTTTTTCATCAGAACGTATTTTTGTATACGGATTATAGTAGCGAGACATGGACATGCCACTTCCTGTAAAATAACAGGAAATAGCATTATCCACGATTTGCATAGCATTTTGAAGATTTTTATCAGAAACACTTGAATTTGGCTTTTCATTATTATCCGGTCCTTGATTTTCACTGCATGCAGCAAAAGTTACCAGTAAAAAATTAAAAGCTATGATAAAAAATACTCTCACTATTTATATTTATTTTAGTTCAATATTATATAATACAAGTTTATTTTCACCTGTGCTTGCTGCGCCATTAAATACTCCAAGAGCTAATGTTACATCCTTACCATTAAATCCGGAGAGATCATATACAAATGAAGCATAAGCATCCGGGTCGCCTGCGCCACCTGCGCCATGTTTAAATTTCCATGTACCATTTTCAGCAGCAGAGGCTTCTTCTGCTGTGTTGGAAGAAGGTGCTATATGAGTTACAGTTCCATTATTTTCAATAGCAGTTAATTTAAAATACGTATAATTACTTCCGAAGTTACGAGTTTTTAAAACCAATTCATTATTTCCTGCTGCTATAGCAAATTTTGCATAGAAGAACGATTCCGGAACTTCGGTATCAACATCAGCAGTATTTCTTGTTTTGATTAAATAACCTTCAGATGGGAATACTTCAGGATCTTTACGAACCGGAACAAACGACCACTCAGCAGCAATATGATTTTGTCCAATCCAAGAACGATAAGCATCAATATAATTATCACGATTACCGCTTATCGGACTTATACCTGTAAAGACTTTCTTTGTATTAACCATAGTAGAGCGAACGGTTTCTTGAGTTAACTTCCATCCATTTATAACTTCTGTACCCGGAAGCCAGCCCCAACCTTCAACTTTTCTATCTGCAAATCGAATGGCACGCAAAACTAATTGCTTCCAGTAGTCACCTGTTTCTTTACGATAGATTCCTATGGCGATTATTACTTCTTTACCAACATAACTACTTAAATCAAACTCGAAATCGGTATAATCTCCAGATCCATAAGTTTTGTTCTCTCCTATTTTTTCAGCAGTTTTTTCTGCTGTCGACAAATCAATAACTTGAACACCGAAATAAGCAGGATTATTTGCATCTGCATTATGAGTTCTTAATCTTACTGACATGATTTTATTATCATTAGTAATTTTCTTACTTCCATAAACATAAGAGTCGAATACTTCTAAGTCAGCCGGATTATTACGGAACTCTTCGTTATTACGAATCTGAAGAGTAGTTCCTTCATTTTGTTCCTGCCATGCTCCCCAGAAAGTAAGAGTACTCATATAGTTACAAGCCCAATCCCAATGAGGATAATCGTCAGCATTACGTCCACCTCTAAATTCATTATAATACCATTTATCCGCATTAACCAGATCGTCAATTGTCAAACCACGAAGTAACTCAACATTTCCCATTTCAACATTTACAGTAGCTTCTCCATCTATAAAATCTGCTACAGTAATATTTCTTGTTATTGTTGTGTAGTTTTCTTTTGAGAAAGTTACAGTGTAATCTTCAATAGTTAAATTATTAATTGAATAGCTACCATCAGCACCTGTTGTTGCAGTTTGATTTTCGCTTACCTGTACTAAAACTCCTTCTAAAGGAGCATTGTCGTTTTTTGCATCCGTAACGACACCAATAATTTTTGCAGAAGCATTAATCATTATAACTTCCAATGTTGCAACTTTATCAGATTTAAACTGATTAGCAGAAACTGTTACTGTTACTGTCTGATAACCATCTTTTTCAAAGGTTACAGACTGAGATTTAATTTCTACATTCTTAATAGAAAACTCACCCTTTTCATTTGTAGTTGAAGTTCCCTCAAGTCCTTTTACCGAAATTGTCACATCTTTAATCGGATTTTCAAAATCATCGGTAACTATACCGCTAATTGTACCAAAATTGTCAGTCAACTCTTCCTTACAAGATGTTGTGATAGATAACATCGAAAAAACAAAGAAGGTGAAAGCAACCAATTTAAAAATTTTACCTTTTTTCATTTTGCTTAAAATTAGAATTTTGTGATTAATAATTTTTAATTACAAAGTAAGGGGTCATAGGTTAAGTTTAAGGTTATTTATGAGTTATTTTAGGGTTATTTTGACAACTTTTTTTTTAATCGTATACATTATTGGTACTAATTTTTGGTGATATCCTAAAAATAAAAAAGCCGTAATTACATTTGTAATTACAGCTTAATCTTGATTATTAATTTATTTTATCTCAATCCAACTCCGATCTTGATGCAATTGCTATCCTGTTCCAGCTATTAATGGTTACGGTAGCCATTACGACAGCAATTAATTCTTTCTCAGAAAGATGTTCCGCAGCTTCTTGATAAACCTCATCAGGTACATGCCCGACAGAAACTAATGTAACTGCTTCGGATAAAGCCAACGCTGCTCTCTCTTTAGGCGTAAAAAGTTCTGTTTCGCGCCAAGCATCAAGCAGAAATAGCCTTTGTGCCGATTCGCCAATCTTCATTGCGTCACGTGTATGCATGTTCAAACAATATGCACAGCCGTTGATTTGCGATGCTCTGGTTTTTATCAATTCATACAGTTTATGATCAAGTCCGCTATTAGAAGCGTACTTTTCTAAGCCCAACATAGCTTCAAGAGCTTTTGGGTCTGCCTGCAAAATATTAATTCGTTTCATAATGTTATTTATATATTCTTCTTTAAAACAAACCAACATTATAAAAGGTTGAATAAATAACATAAATTAGCAATGTTAAAGTGTTGATTTGCTTTCCTTTTCATTGTGAATCCACATTCATTAGACTATTAGTCGTCAAATTTGGTTACAAAAAAATCATATTTATTGTTCTCTATTGTGTAGGTTATTTTTATTATGCATGGTTTGCATTAGATTAATTCTTTTAAAGATGCGTACCTTTCAACATTATAATTTCCTTTGCTGTCAAAGGCTGTTTTATTATATATCCTTGTTAGGGCTCTGTCATTAGCAATTTTCTGAATTATAGTATTATTGTTGTCGATTAGTTCTGTTTCAGAAACTAAATTCCATTCGTATAATTGTGTTCTATACTCTGATACTAATCTTTTAGTATTGTCACATAATAATTGAAATTTGTTTAAGAATGCAGTAGTAGAAATTGTATTTATTATAGCTAAAATTTCTTCCATTGTATTTTGTTGATCAGAAATTAAATCCCAGAGTTCATTTGCGACAAGGGATTCATTTGTAGCAAAATATTTATTCATATTGATAATTGACCCAAGAAACCGTGGTTTGTCATAACTTGTAACTGCTTCATTTGTGGGATTTACCGTTGGGTCAAAAGGAAAACCAATATAAAAATGAATTTGCTTGCCAGGAAAATGATTATGTAATGCGGCTTTTCCCTCAAGTATTTTCTGTTTCTCACCTTTCATTTCTCCAGAATTAGGTTTAACGGACTTCAGCTCGATTGCAATAACCCTTGTAGCATCTTCAATAAACACATCTGCTGAAAAGTCCATTGCATTTATATCAGCATCGTTGTATTGTGCAAATAATAAAGTATTTTCACTATTAAGATTTGGAGTTGATGTAGCATTACTTAAATCTGCTATTATTTGAGCAATATGATTTCTCTGACTTTGCTTTATAGGCAAATTGCCAAGTCGTTTTGAAGTATATTCTCTTTTTTCACCATTGCTCAAATGATGAGCAACATTTTCAAAAAAAGTTTGTCCCAATGTTGTGTTCAAACCTTGAAGCCAACTACTCAAACTAATGAAAAAAGGAGTGTCAGAAACTTTTCCATTTAGTTTATCTGAAAATGCCCTTAAAAAGGATTCGTGAAATGGTGCATTTCTATTGTTTGAAGCATCTTCCGGAAAACTTTCAAATCTCGTAACTAAGGTTTTGATTACCTCAATAGATATTTTTTCTTTTTGTTTAGATGTTAGTGCCATAAATTTATTCTTTTATCACCTCCTTGATTTATTTTTATCACTTACTTTTTAAATGAAAAATTATCTCCGAATATGCACCTTTATCCTTCTCTGTCCGGTTTAATACAGGTCGCTTATATTGATTGACAATTTTCATCCCTGCATTTTCTGCAATAGTTGGATACATATTGTACTTATCATTTGCGACAAGAAAAACATCATAATCATCAACTAAAAATCTTTTAGCATTAATCAATACAGCACTTATCCCTTCAATGTAACTTTGCTTTGCTTCCCTACCTTGCCCTTTGTAAAGCGGTCCAATTTCTAATTCATCTTTTCTCTCAAAACCAAATAAATCATAAGCATAAGCATGTTGTTCGTGATAGTCTATTAAGCCAACATAAGGAGGAGAGGAGAAAATACCTTTGATTTTTTGTTTTGAAATTAATTCAGCAAATTTAGGGTTTTTCTTCTTCAATTCACCAACAATATCTATTGTCCTACTGTCTCCGGTTAAACACGAATGATAAGTAGGTTTTCTTAACCGATCATATTCAACTAATCGTTTAATTGTGTCTCTAGAATAACTTTCCCACCATTTTAGAATAGAAAACAGTGGCTTACATATTTTCCCATGTTTTCCACAGTAATATGTTGTAGTTACAGGTTCTAAAAGTGTAGCTAAATCTGCGTGAGTTGTTGCCCTACAGCTTCTGATTGTACGACTTAAAATTACACTCACAATCCTTTTGGTATATTCGTTTTGTATCTTTTTAATTTCATCAAAGACAAATTGAATTTCTTCTCTGACATGATTGGAGTACCATTTATCAAGGAAAGTATCCTCTTTTTCCTGCCGTAATTTAATGTTGTATTCTTCAACTAAGTTATTGAAAACCGGTAAGAATTCCAATTCTTTTTCTTTACCGTATTCCTTCTCGTTAATCTCTTTTCTGTGAACCTTGTACTTATAATCAGGGACAGGAAAATGTTTATTATTAAATACGTTTAGTGCTTGTAAAAGTTTAACTTCAAATTCAACTGTATGTGAGTTTTCTAAAAATAATTTTAGAGACTTAGTGATTCTATTTATTTCAGTTTGAACATCATTTATGTCATAATGAATAACCTTACAATTACCAATTAAAGAATTAAAAGCAGAAATATCTACACCAACTGCATGTATTCCTAACTCACAGGCTTGAACCATAGTAGTTCCACTTCCAGAAAATGGGTCAAGTACAATATCACCTTTTTCGAAATAAACTTCTTTTTTAAACTTGTCTGTGTGTGTATCGAGGAAATATTCAACTAATTGTGGAATAAATTTCCCTTTATATGGGTGAAGCCTATGTACGTGTTTTGTTGTTTCTGATTCTTTATATTGGTCAAAAGATAAAGTCCAATTAAGGTCTTCTCCTAATTCGTCTTTCCATGATGCTTGCTTAGTTTTCTTTTGACCTTTATAATAATTTATTAATTCTTCTTTGGCAATTAACGTGGAGCCATTTTTTCCGATTTTGGAAATTCTACCATACTGAATAAGATAAGAAATGTTAGAGGTTGTGACATTCTTCTCTAAATACTCTGATGCCCATAAACTTGCTTCACTTATTGATATATATTCAGACATGTTATTTATTGTTTATTTTACCGTATTGAGTTGTATGTTCTTCGACCTTTAATGTTTCAAATACTTCGAACTGTCCTCCAATTGTTTTTAAATGCCTATTCTTTAGGCTCTGTACAAAAAATATTGATGTAAAGTTAATAAAGTTTCTTTACTCAACAATACTATCTAATCAGTTGCCCAAATATTCTATCAGATTAAAAAAGTTATTATAGCCAATGCCTAAATCAAATCTTCCATTATTGATTGAAACAGGTTCATTGTTAATAAAGGTCTTGATTTGAATTTTACCGGATAAATTAGTTCTTACTAACTCTTTGTCAACATATAATTTCTGAACTTTTTTGAATAAAATATCACCTTGTATGATGTCTAACTTCATTTTTATACCGTTGTAGTCTAAAGTAACTACGCAATTATTACTTTTTAAATTGATTAAAGAATCATTCAACACCACTAAATCGGGATAATCATTTGGTGTGAATCCTTTTAAAGATATACGCATAACTGCTGAATATGTTCCGTATTTACCTTTTAAGTCAATGTTAAAAGTATCAGGTCGTATATAAATTTTAGATGGCTGAAATTCGTTTGTGGATACAAAAGGCGTTTTATCTATGTACATTCCAAAAGTATTATAACCCCATTCCGAATAAATCGGTAATCCCGGAGCATCATAATCTTCTATATAAACAGATTGAGATAGCTCAACATCTTCACTGCTACAAGAGCTTACTGTAAAGGTCACTATAACCAAAAGTGACACAATTGTTGTTTTGAATATATTGTTCATAATAATATCTATTTTGTGTTACTTATTTAAAGGAAAAACCAATGAGAATTGAGTCCCTGAAATATTTGAAATATCTAATAAACTCGAATTATTTTCTGTCATGTAGAAAGCAGGAGTGAATAAATCTAATGAAGCATAAATTGATTTACTCAATTTGAATTTTGCACCGAATGTGATGTAAATAGAAGAGTAGAATGGATTAGATTTAATATTCAAATCATTTAAAACAGATTTCTCATATGCCTCCATTTCAGTCAGTTTGAATTCTATATCTGTTAAATGTGAAACACGATAAGCGAATTCTGTGGATAATTTGGTGTAAAGAGACACAAACCCCAAATTAAACGGAGTATATTTAAGCTCAATCGGTATACCTATAAAGCCTGATTCTTCTCTAATTTTTCTAATTCGTGTATACTCGACCTGTGAACCTAAACTGTTCAACCGTAGAAAAAAGCTACCACCTCTATCATAATCATTCTTAATTGCATCACTTTCCAGCGTGATAAATCTTAATCCTGAGATTAGAGAAAATCTATTATCTAAAGCATATTCTGCCGATAATCCAAGAAAATTCATCTCTGCATTGATGTTTACATTTCGGTTGGTGTAACTGCTAACTGACCCAACGTCTTGTCTGACAGGCCATGCGTCATTTAGTTCAGCCGTTAAACCTTTATAACCAAAATCAACAGATAAAGATAGTTTTTGTGGTAGTACTGCATGTGCTTGTAATAAGCTTCCAAAAAGGAGAATAAACAAAATTTTAATAATTTTCCTCATAAATATTTAAATTTTAAATTTAATTACAGATGCGTTAAGATTAGGTTTAGTTGCAAGAGAAATATCAAATTTTAGAAACTTTTGAATCCGATGATTTCTCTTACTTCTTTTACTGTTTTTGCTGCACTTGCCTGAGCCTTTTCTTTACCAAGTCGTGCAACTTTGGATATATATGCTTCATCCTTCAACATTTCGTTAATTTTTTCACGAAATGGAGCTGTGAAGTTTATCATGTCTTCGGCTAACTGTTTCTTCATGTCGCCGTATCTTATCTGACATGAATTGTATTTCTCGTTGAAATAATCATAAGTGTCTTTAGTCGACACAACACTCATCAACTGAAATATATTCTGAATTACTTCCGGTTTTTCCTGATTGGGAATAGTTGGTCCGCTATCAGTTACTGCTTTCATAACCTTTTTTCTGATAGCTTCGGGAGTATCTGCTAAGAAAATTGCATTACCCTCTCCTTCCGACTTACCCATTTTACCTGAGCCATTAAGTCCGGGAATTTTAACAAGATTTTGTCCGAAATTAAAAGCTTGCGGCTCAGGGAAATACTCAACGTTATACATGCGATTAAAGCGGTTGGAAAACTGACGTGTCATCTCTAAATGTTGCTCTTGGTCTTTACCTACCGGCACTTTTGTAGCTTTATGAATAATAATATCCGCAGCCATAAGTGTAGGGTAAGTAAGTAAGCCTGCATTTACATTTTGTGGTTGTTGACGAATTTTATCTTTAAACGATGTACATCTCTCCAATTCTCCGATATATGCATTCATATTGAGAAACAAATATAATTCAGCGGTTTCAGGCACATCACTTTGAATATACAAAGTTGCTTTTTCGGGGTCTAATCCGGCAGCAAGATACTCTACAAGCACCTGTTTCACATTCCCATGCAAATCCATAGGAGTTGGGTGTGTGGTTAAAGAATGATAATCTGCAATAAAGAAATAACAATCATGCTCATTTTGCATGTCAATAAAATTCTTTAGTGCACCAAAATAATTACCAAGATGCAGATTACCTGTCGGTCTGATACCGCTAACAACTGTTTCCATTTTTATGAAATTAACATCAGAGATAGTCTCAATAGTCTTTTAATTTTTATTCTATTGGAATTGTTCTTCTTATATGTTGATCTAATGATGTAAGAGTTTCTGTTGAAACAACTCCCGGAATTTCTTGAATTTTACCGTTTAGCAACTCCATTAAATGTGCGTCGTTTTTAGCAAATAATTTAATGAGAACTGTATACGGTCCGAGCGTATATTGAGATTCCACAATTTCAGGAATTTTATCCAATTCCTTCACAACCTCTTTATACATAGATCCTCGTTCTAGAGTAATTCCCACATATACACTGATTTGATAACCAAGCATTTTAGGATTCACTATATACCCTGATCCAATGATTACGTTCATATCTATCAATCGCTGTACACGCTGATGTATTGCAGCACGCGACACACCACACTCTTCTGCAACATCCTTAAACGGCATACGTGCATTCTGACTTATAATACGTAGTATTTTTCGGTCTAATTGATCTATCTTCTCCATAACATAGAATTAAGCTTAAAACATTCTTAAAGATCAATAATAAGTTTATATTCCAAAATATGTAATATTTATTTTACAACTGCAAGCAATTCAACTTCGAACACTAAAGTCGAAAATGGTTTAATTGTTCCATGATCTTGCGAGCCATATGCTAATTCTTGTGGAATGTAAAATTTGAATTTTGATCCGACAGGCATCAACTGTAGTCCTTCAGTCCAACCTTTAATAACTTGATTAACACCAAATTCCGTAGGCTGACCTCTATCTATAGAACTATCAAACACAGTTCCATCAATCAAAGTACCATGATAATGAACCTTAACTTTATCAGTAGAGGTTGGAGTCGCTCCCTTACCAAGTTTAATAACTTCATATTGCAAGCCTGAAGCTGTTGTTATTACACCTTCTTTTTGAGCGTTTTCTTCCAAGAATTTTATTCCGGACTCTTTATTATCCTTATATTTTGCTTCTAAATTTTGAGCTTGGACTTTCTCCATTGTTGTATTGAAATAATCACGAGCATCATCATTTTCCAACACAAGAGCTTTACCTGAAATTCCATTAATCAAACCTTGTCTGAGAAATTTATAATCCATTTTAAGAGTAGAATCATTATAAAAATCAGGATTAGATTTTAACTGATTACCAATCATTGCTCCCATTTCAGTTACATTTCTCAAATCTTCAGAAACTTCTTTTTCTTTTAATCCGGCTTTTATACCTTTCATTAATGACTTAACACCTTTACCTGTACTATCATTCTGAAGATGATATTGTTTAAGGATTTTACCATTTACATATCCGAATGAATAGTTTAAGCTATCCAACTCAGATTTTAATGTTACAGATTTTGCTTTATAATCAGAGCAAGACGTTGAAACAATTGCTACAAGAGCAATAATTGTCCATATAATATTTATTTTTCTCATATTATTCTTTTTTATTTGAAGATAAACTATTTGATATTAATTAATTTTGATTACCATATCTTTGAGACTGAACCTTTTGCTGTATTGCCTGTACAATAGAATCTGCCTCTTCTGAAGTAATTACTTCTTGATAGTCATTCAAAGCATTCACCAATCCTGTCATAATTTTATCCACATTTCCTATTAATGTAGAATCTCCAAAATAACCATTTTTAATTTGATCATTGAAATATTTACCTACCTGAATACCCAAGTCATACATTTCGTCTGCATCTTTTGTGTTGTAAGCCTTATCAAGCGCTTCAACAAATGCAGTCAATTGCTGACCGGTAGAATCTGTTGCAAAATATTGTTGTTTAAACATATCACCTTGCCATTGACCTAAAGTGTAATTAATACTATCATTCATTGTTTTCAATGCAACTTCTTTTGGTTTAATATCGTTACATGAACTAAATGAAAACACTGCAATTACAGCAGTTAATAACATAAAATTAATTGTCTTTCTCATATTTGTTATTTTATTTAATTTCTAATTCTTTAATTTGTTCCTGTATTGAAGGAGGGTTAATATCAAGTAATTCTACTGTAAATATTAATGTTGCATAAGGAGGAATAACTCCGCCTGCGCCGCGTTCTCCATAACCTAATTCGTAAGGCACAAAGAATTTATACTTTGAACCTACTGACATTAGTTGTACACCTTCTGTCCATCCGAGTATTACCTGATTAAGCACAAAATCTATCGGTTCTCCCCTATCATATGAACTATCGAATTTTGTTCCGTCTATTAGAGTTCCTTCGTAATGTACCTTAACTTTATCGGTTGCTGAAGGTTTCGGACCGTCTGATTCTTTTATTATTAAATATTGAAGTCCACTTGCAGTTGTCTGAATTGCAGGATTTTTTGCATTCTCAGTTAAAAACTTTTCACCTTCTGAACGTTTTTCTTTTTCAATTTTTTCTTGTGCCAAGGTGAAATAATTTTGTAAAATCTCCTGCGATAATTCTGAAGTAAATTTTACTGAATCTCCCTTCATTACTGAATTGAAAGCAGTCAAAAACAAATCTAAATTATATGCTTCATTAGGCAAAGTCTTCAAGTTTTTCGAAAGATCTGTTGCTATGTTTATTGCTAATGCATAACTCATCGAGTCAATATCATTTTTAAATATGTCTTCTTGAACAACTTCAACTTTAGATTTCGATTTCTTCTCTTTTTTGGGTTTAGCTTCCTTCGCCTCGACTGAAAACACTATTGCTAATGCAGTTATTAAAACTAATAGTTTATTCATTTATTTTAATTTTACAGATTATCTATAATTTCGTTTATACGATGTCTAACAATTCAACTTCGAATATTAATGTTGTATGTGGTCCAATCATCTGACCTGCTCCATGTGCTCCGTAAGCCAATTCCGATGGGATAAATAATTTCCATTTAGAACCTACCGACATCAACTGAAGAGCTTCAACCCATCCTTGTATAACTTGTGTTACTCCGAAAGTTGCCGGTTCACCTCTATTTACAGAGCTATCAAACACATCACCATTAATTAACGTACCATGATAATGAACTTTCACACGATCTTTCGCAACGGGTGTTTTACCATTACCTTGTTTGATAACTTCATATTGAAGACCACTTTTGGTTGTACTGACTTCCTTTCTTTTTGCATTTTCTGTTAGAAACTCTTTTCCTTCATGAATATTTTGCTCAAAAGCCTTCTCTTGAAGCTTTTGGAAATAATCATTTATCAAGTTTTGCGCTTCCTGCAAACTCATTTCTAACTTGTTTCCTTGAATTACATCTTTGATTCCATCTGATAATTTTTGATAATCTAATCCTTCAAAACCACTATTTTTTAGGTTGTTACCCAAACTTAATCCAAGGGCATAACTAATTTTATCCATTCGTAAGTATTTTTTTATAAAACGTCTGCAAAGATAGCTGATTTATCGGATATTAGGTGTTAATTTATACAAAATTATCGAGAAGAAAGAACAACTGGAAGTTTCATATTTTTTCTTACACCTTTTTCAGGATGAAATACTTCTATATAAATCACATAAATCCCAACATTTGCTATCTGCCCTTGTGTGTCTGCACCATCCCATATAAAAGTGCCGGTTTGATTACATAAATGTTGATTTGCAATTGAAACAAGTTTTTCTCCAATAGGTGTAAATACGTCAATATTAGCAATATAACCCAACTCAGGCAAGTTGTAATTAATTATACAAATATCATTTAATCCATCATTATCAGGTGAAAAATGTTTTGATTCCAGACTAAAAATTACATTCTTTAAATTATCATTCAAATCTTTATGCTGAGAATTTTGAAATCCGGGAGTACCATAATTATGTGTAGTGGCTGCTGAATGCCAGTTTTTTATATCCTGAGTTGGAAGATCTGAATATATACGCTCTAATGCTACTCCTTTCGAATTTTTTATTAAAGCGTGATGAAAGGATTCATGATAAGTGAATTCATCATATATTATATCTTTTTTGGAGTTTGTAAGCACTAAAGTTGCCGTTTCATTATTTAACGTACTCCATTTTGTTTGAATAATATTTGCACTATCCGGACAATCATGATAAGTCTTGACAGCTTCTTTTTGACTCGTAACAGCTAAATAATCACATGGTTTCATAATAGTTGTATAAGGAATTTCCACTCCTGTGTTTAATGAACCATCGGTTTTACGAGTTGTAAAAATCAGTCCTGAAACATCAATAATTTTGTTAGATCTGTTATAAAATTCTATATATTCGGCTGAAGTTTCGGGATTATTAAACATAACTTCATTAAAAATTATATCTCCTTGACTTATTGTATCTAATTCTAATAAATCCGAATAAATTTCACCTGTAACTCTTATATCATCAAAAAAGAAAAATTTACCTGTTGTATTAGTATGGGTAAAAGAAAGTCCGAAATATTCAGATTTTCTCATTTTGAAATGTTCAGATTCTCCTTCCAAATAAAACTCATCTTCTTCGGGTAATTTGGAATAAAGTCTGAAAGCCGCACTATCTCTTGTAACTTTAACAATAACATCAACGGTTTTGCTGTCAATTCTCTTATCCAAACCATCGATAATTTTTTCCTTTTTAAGTTCATTCTGATAAAACAATGACACTTCATCATTTGTACCGCCAACCTGAACAAAATACCCATTAAATCCGTTTTCTAATGTGCATGAATCCGAGATGATATACATACAGGCATAATTTGAAGCCGAAGTAGGATAATCGATTTTAAATTTGCACTCCCATTCAGCATTGATAATTATCTGAGCAGGTGTAAAAAGATATGAAGTAGATGCTGTTGTTGCATTTGATTGTAACTGAAGTGCATCATTGATTTTAAAGTTTGAAATAGTCCCTTTCCACTCCGGATTATGAGTAAAATCTCCATCGGAAAAAGATTCAAAAATCTGTGAATGGCAAAAAAATATGTTTAAAAACAGAAAAATAATAAGATAGCTTTTCATAAGGTTGTCAATTTTAGTAAAATAAACTATTTTTGCAGTCGCAAATAATAACTTAACTTGTTATATGATTAAGTTTCGTAAACGCTGGCAAAATTAGGTATTAGTATTAAGATATAAAACAGAAATCACCATAAAATAATTTAAAAAAAATGAAAGTAGCAATTGTTGGCGCAAGCGGCGCCGTTGGACAGGAATTTTTACGTGTACTTGCAGAACGTAATTTTCCTATGACAGAATTAGTATTATTCGGTTCTTCACGCAGTGCAGGTAAGGTGTACGATTATAAAGGTCAGAAATTGACAGTGAAAGAATTGAAACATGGGGATGATTTCAAGGATTTTAAAATTGTTTTCGCATCAGCAGGAGCGAGCATTTCTAAAGAATTTGCTGAAGATATAACAAAATTCGGAGCTGTAATGATAGATAATTCAAGTGCTTTCCGCATGGATAATGATATTCCTTTGGTTGTACCTGAAGTGAATGCTGCGGATGCAAAAGATCGTCCACGTGGAATTATTGCAAATCCAAACTGTACGACCACACAAATGGTTGTTGCATTGAAAGCTATAGAGAACTTATCTCATATCAAACGAGTTCATGTTTCAACATATCAAGCTGCATCAGGTGCAGGTGCTGCCGCAATGGATGAATTAGAAGTGCAGTATCGTCAGGTTTTAGCAGGCGAAGAAGTAACTGTAAACAAATTCGCATATCAGTTGGCATATAACTTAATTCCTCAGATTGACGTATTTACAGATAACGGATACACAAAAGAAGAAATGAAAATGTATCACGAAACACGTAAGATTATGCATTCGGATGTGGAAGTCAGTGCAATGTGCGTCAGAGTACCTTCATTACGTGCTCACTCTGAAAGTGTGTGGGTAGAAACTGAAAGACCGGTTTCTGTTGAAGAGGCTCGTGAAGCATTTTTAAATGCACCCGGCGTTGAGGTAATCGACAATCCGGCAGAGAAAAAATATCCTATGCCTCTTTTCCTTTCAGGGAAAGATCCTGTTTATGTGGGACGTATCCGTAAAGATTTAGCTAATCCTAACGGGTTAACTTTCTGGTGTGTTAGCGATCAGATTAAGAAGGGAGCTGCATTGAATGCTGTTCAAATTGCAGAATATTTACTTGCAGAAGGGGATATAAAATAAGATAGAAATCACCAATGCGCGTTGTTATACAGAGAGTTAAAGAAGCTTCTGTTGCTATAAACAACAAGATAAAATCTTCAATCGGCATAGGCTTAATGGTTTTACTCGGAATAGAGACTGATGACCAAACAGCTGATGCCGATTGGCTTATTGCTAAAATTGTAAATTTACGTATCTTTGATGACGAAAAAGGTGTGATGAACTTATCTATAAAAGATGTAAATGGGGAGATACTCATAATCAGTCAATTTACTCTACATGCATCTACGAGGAAAGGTAACAGACCATCTTATATAAAGGCAGCTCGACCTGAAACAGCAATTCCACTTTATGAATATTTTTGCAAAAAGCTTGAAGAACAGACAAATACAAACGTTAAAACAGGAGAATTCGGTGCTGACATGCAAGTTTCTTTAATAAATGACGGTCCGGTTACAATTATTATCGACAGTAAAACTAAAGAATAAATGAACATTAGAAAACACATTCCGAACACAATCACAATGCTAAACCTGTTCACAGGAAGTATAGGTGTGTATTTCGCATTTAACCACAATTATTCTGTTGCATTTTTTGCCGTTTTATTAGCAGGATTATTCGATTTTTTAGATGGGCTGTCGGCTCGTGTTTTAAAAGCTTATTCTCCGATGGGTAAAGAATTAGATTCTTTGGCAGATGTTATCAGTTTTGGTCTTCTTCCCGGAGTTATAGCTTTTTCATTTTTGGAGCAAGGCTCTTATCCTGAATGGGTTAAATATGCCGGATTTATTATTACCGTGTTTTCAGCATTACGTTTAGCTAAATTCAATATTGATGAAAATCAGAGTACTTCCTTTATTGGTTTACCTACTCCACCTAATGCAATTTTATGGGTAGGTTTAGGATTTTCATTTTCTGAATATCTTATTGAAAAACCTTGGTTGATTATGATATTTATAGTTATTTTTAGTGGCTTGTTAGTATCAAAACTACCTATGTTTGCATTGAAATTTAAAAGCTTAAAATGGTCTGAAAACAAAATGCAATACATCTTTTTAATCGGATGCATTGCATTAATCATACTTTTTGGTTGGGGAGCATTCGCACCTATAATTATTTGGTATATAATCAGTTCAGCGACTTTATATCCATTCTTGAAATAGTTATTTCAAAGAATTCCAACCTTGTGCCTGTATTTGTATTTCTTCACCTTCACGACCAACAAGATGTAATCCAAGTTCAGGTTTGGTCATATGTCCTATGATTCCTACGCCCTCCATAGTAATAATTTTGTCATAATCTTCAAGTGAAGCCGTAAACAGCAATTCATAATCTTCACCACCATTTAAAGCAGCTGTAACTATGCTCATATTCAACTCTTCAGCCATCACTGCCGCTTGATAGTTGATTGGTATCTTATCTTCATAAATACGACAACCCGTATTACTTTGAGAGCAAATATGCATCAATTCAGACGACAGACCATCAGAAACATCCATCATAGCAGTTGGCACTACTCCCTTTTCAGCAAGCAATTTAACAATATCCTTTCTTGCTTCCGGTTTTAGTTGACGTTGAAGAATGTAATCTTTACCTTCAAAATCAGGTTGTGTTTCCGAATTAGCCGAAAATACAATTTTTTCACGTTCAAGAAGTTGTAATCCCATATACGCCGAACCTAAATCGCCACTTACACATATAAGATCGTTATTCTTCGCTCCATTACGATATACGATCTTATCCTTTTCCCCTTCTCCTATGCAAGTAATACTAATAGCAAGTCCGGTTAAAGAAGCTGAAGTATCGCCGCCTACCAGATCCACTCCATAATGTTCGCAGGCTAATTTTATACCGTCATAAATTACAGTAAGATCTTCTACAGAAAATCTTTTAGAAACGCCTATCGAAACAGTTATCTGCTTAGGCTGTCCATTCATTGCATAAATATCCGAGAAATTTACTACCGCAGCCTTATATCCAAGATGTTTAAGTGGAGTATAAACTAAATCAAAATGAATACCTTCAAGCAGTAAATCGGTTGTAACAAGCACCTGTTTATCTTTATAATCAAGCACGGCAGCATCATCGCCAACACCTTTTATTGTCGATGTGTTTATTATCTTAAACTTATCAGTCAGGTGCTTAATTAATCCAAATTCACCTAAAGTTGAAATTTCAGTTCGTTCCATCAGCATAATATTTTATCAATTCTTCTTTGATGTCTTCCTCCCTCAAAATCGGTAGAGAAAAACATATCTATCATCTCAAAAGCTTCCTTCTCAGAGATAAAACGAGCAGGCAAAGAAAGTACATTTGCATTGTTGTGAAGTCGTGCAAGTCGTGCTATTTCAACAGTCCAGCACAATGCAGCTCTTATTCCCGCATGCTTATTTACGGTCATACTGATTCCATTTCCGCTACCACAAATTGATATGCCGAAGTCGAATTTATTATTTTCAACAGCAAAAGCCATAGGATGAGCAAAATCCGGATAGTCTGAACTCTCAGCTGAATAAGCTCCAAAATCCTTCAGTTCTACAGGATTTTTAGCCCTCAGATAATCTATGACCTCTTGTTTTAGTTCATAACCTGCATGATCGCTACAAATTGCAATTTTTAATTTATTGAGTGGTATCATTTAATATTTAATTTATATGGTCATAAAAAAGTTAAATTATGCTTGTTGAAACATAGACCTTTTCAAGCAAACAACTCAACATCTTCAGCTTTAATGGGATTACCTCCTAAGATAATTAGTCTTTCTACAACATTTCTTAATTCGCGGATGTTTCCATTCCATGTTTTTTGTTGTAGCTTAACAATTGCAGAATTATCAATCTTCTTTAGTTGTATTCCCTGTTCAGAACATATGATATCAAGAAAATGTTCGACAAGCAAAGGAATATCATCTTTTCTTTCATCCAGATCAGGTACATGAATTGGTATCACATTTAATCGATGATAAAGATCTTCTCTGAAATTACCCTTTTCAATTTCAAGTTTTAAGTTCTTGTTGGTAGCAGCAAACACTCTGACATTCACCTTTACACTCTTATCACTACCTACTCTTGTGAGTTCATTCTCTTGCAACACACGTAGTACTTTTGTTTGAGCCGACAGACTCATATCTCCAATTTCATCCAAAAATATTGTTCCTCCATCAGCTTGTTCAAACTTACCAATACGTTGTTTAATTGCAGAGGTAAACGAACCCTTTTCATGACCAAACAGCTCACTTTCAATTAATTCTGAAGGTATTGCTGCACAATTGACTTCTACAAAAGGGGCATTAGAGCGATTACTGTTTTCGAAAAGCAATCTTGCCACAACTTCTTTTCCTGTTCCATTAGAGCCTGTAATCAAGACTCTGGCTTCGGTTGGGGCAACTTTTTCAATCATTTCTCTAACCTTTTGAATAGCTGCTGATTGTCCAATCATCTGATGACGCTTTTCGACCTTCTTTTTAAGTGTCTTGGTTTCAGCAACTAAATAACCTTTATCTAAAGCATTCTTGACCGTTATAAGTAATCTGTTTAAATCAATAGGCTTCTCAATAAAATCAAAAGCTCCTTTTTTGATACATTCAACGGCAGTTTCGATATTACCATGACCGGAAATCATGACAACAGGTGCTTCAATTTCTTTTTCCTTTAAAGTATTAAGTAACTCTATACCATCCATTTCAGGCATTTTAATATCAGAAAATATTATGTCGAATAAGCTATTAGAAGCTATATCCAAACCAACTTTGCCATTTTCAGCCAATATAACCTGATGCTTTTCAAACTCAAGAATATCTTTTAAAGTATTGCGAATACTCCGCTCGTCATCAATAATTAGTATCTTCGCCATTATTATTTTTGCTTTGGAAAATTACAAATCAAACCCAATATCTGATCTGAAATATCTTTTATCGAATTCTATTAAACTTGCATTTTTAAAAGAAACTGAAAGTGCTTCCGCTTTCGTTTTTCCATAAGAACTTATAGCCATAACCCTACCACCTGAGGTTACAATTTGACCATCTTTCATTGCTGTACCTGCATGAAAAACTATACTGTCCTTAATCTTATCCAAACCTTTTATCACTTTACCCTTTTCAAAATCTTCAGGATAACCTCCTGAAACAAGCATGACGGTAACCGCAAATCTGTCGTCAAACTCAACAACCTTCTCGTTTAGATTTCCTTGTGCAACACCTTCGAACAAATCTACCAAATCACTTTTTAGCCTAAGCATTACGACTTCAGTTTCAGGATCACCCATACGAGCGTTATACTCAATGACATATGGTTCATTTCCAACTTTTATCAACCCGAAAAATATAAATCCTTTATAAATAATGCCTTCACTATACAATCCTGAAACAGTGGGTTTAATAATACGTTCCTCTACTTTTTTCATAAACACCTCATCGGCAAAAGACACAGGAGAAACAGCACCCATACCACCTGTATTTAATCCGGTATCGCCTTCACCAATACGCTTGTAATCCTTTGCTTCAGGAAGTATTTGATAGTTTTTACCATCAGTAATAACAAATACGGAACATTCAATTCCTGATAAAAATTCTTCTATTACAACAGTACTGCTGGCTGAACCGAATTTCCCTTCCAACATACTTTTCAGCTCTGATATGGTTTTCTCTAAATCATTAAGTATCAAAACTCCCTTACCGGCAGCTAAACCATCCGCTTTAAGTACATAAGGTGCATTTAGAGTTTTCAGGAAATTGATGCCTTCGGTAATGTTTTCAGAATTAACGCTTAAATATCTTGCTGTAGGAATATTATGTCTAAACATAAACTGCTTAGAAAAATTCTTACTTCCTTCAAGTTGTGCACCTATCTTATCCGGACCGATAATTGGAATTGTTTTTAATTCAATGTCAGAAGTAAAGAAATCAACTATACCATTAACAAGCGGGTCTTCCGGTCCTACAATTACTAAATCAATACGATTCTCAATAGCAGCATTTTTAATACCTCCAAAGTCATTAACTGCAACCGGAATATTTACACCAAACTTTGCTGTACCCGGATTCCCAGGAGCAATAAATAGCTGTTTTGTTTTTTTACTTTGAGCAATTTTCCAAGCAAGAGCGTTTTCACGTCCACCGGAACCAATAAGAAGGATGTTCATGTTATTTTCTGAAATTTTCAACAAAAGTAATATTTTTATTTGGAGTATTCATAATTATCAGGGTTTTGACCGCCTTTGAAACAGGCAAAACAAATCAATGTCAATTTTCATTTGCCAATTTTTCATCATGTAACGTGGTTTTTAACCCTTTAAGTGTTAATCCTGTTTCCAACTTCAAAGCTCTCTTCATTGTATCTATAGAGCCGAAACCACTCCTATAAGCTAATTCCTGATTTGAAATTGAATCATCCTTTACAATATAGTTTTTTAACTCATCCAATCTAAATCTGTTGATATAGGAACAAAAATTTTGATTATAAAATGTGTTGATGGTAGACGAAATATAAGTCCTGTTTGTTCCAATTAAATTTGCAACATCATTAATAGTCAAATTTGGATTTGTATGAATTTTATTTCTTGATAGTTCATAATTCAATTTATTTAAAATATACTTCTGTAAGTCTTCTTTTTCTTCGAATAAATGAGGGCAAATCTGCTTTTTTAGACCAAAACCTCTTGATTTTCTTTTCTTTCTAAGCATATGTAAACTAATAACTAAGGTAGATAATGGTATAGCAGTAACTATACCTGTAATAATACTGTTAAACATAACGAAAAATTTAGATAGTAATTCATTAAGATTATTTTAAATAAACATAGGTATCAATAAAAATTTCAGCGCAAAAATAATATAATTGTTTTAGTAAAAAATCATAAATGTCTCATTTGCAAAAAGTTTTTACCTTTTACGTGCTTTTTTACGAATTACGCTTTAGAAGTGAATAAACTTACATGAAATATACTATAATTTCATGCAATTTTATATTGTAAGTTCAAACAGAATACGGAGTGTATAGTAATAATTTTGTAGGGAGGTAGTTTTAAGGTATATATAATAATACATAAGGCATATAAAACTGTTTTATTTATATGCTTTATGTATTTAATTTATTGGCAAATCATACATCCTTCACATTTTGACAACTCGCCTCTCAATCTTTTTTCCACTAAGATTCTCATTCGCTCGGCAAGTAATGGTATGCGTATATGATCAATAACATCTGAAGTAAAAGCCGACATAAGAAGAAGTCTGGCTTCTTTGAAAGGAATTCCACGTGTACACATATAGAATAGAGCTTTCTCATCGAGCTGACCAACAGTTGCCCCATGCGAACATTTAACATCATCAGCATAGATTTCAAGCTGTGGCTTCGTACGCATTTTAGCGCCTTTAGTAAGTAATAAATTCTTATTTGTTTGATATGCCTGAGTCTTTTGTGCATCTTTTGCCACATACAATCTACCTGTGAACGCTCCTACCGACATATCATCCAACACGTATTTAAACAATTCCGTTGAATGACAATTCGGCTTATTATGATAAATATTGGTAAAATTATCTACATGCTGTTTCTTATCTCCGATTACCATGCCACAAAGTTCGGTTTCGCAATGTTCTCCATTTAATGCAATTTCGATATTGCTGCGAGTAATTCCATTGTGTAATGTAATATTGTTTATCAATGCCACTGATGACTCTTGCTGGTCAACAAGTAATGTATTGAGATTTGTAGTCCGGATATGTGTGTTCTCAAGTTTATATTGTTCATACATAGCATTCTTACCAACAAATACCTCTGTCAGACGATTTGAAATAAACTGTACGCTGTCGTATGTATGATCGCAAACTAACAATTGTGCTTTTGCACCCTCTTCGATAATTATTAAGTTGTGTGCATTTGCCATATAATCAACATCAGAACTCATAATATTGACTAATTGCACAGGCCTATCAAGTTGAACACCTTTAGGCACATACATAAAGAAACCATCTTGAGCAAACACTCCATTAAAAGCAATTATTCCATCTTTTTGTTTCGAAGCTAATTTTCCGTAATGCTTTTCAACTAATTCCGGATATTTTTCTGATGCTTCCTTAAGTCCGCAAATGATAACTTCTTTAGGTAAATCACCATTTATTGAGTTTGTTTTTGAATAAAAGCTCTCGTTTACAACAAAATACAGGAACGAACGAATTTCCGGAACATCACATTGAAAAGTCTTGTACGGATCCATATAGTTATATGTTCGTTTGAAATCTAATACATATTTCAGTGACAATACATTTTTGAGATCAGTATATTTATAATGTTCCTGCTTAGTTGTAGGAAAACCTATTTCTTCGAATAAATCAAAAGCTTCATCCCTCGATTTGTTGATTACCGGAGCTGAAAATTGATTTATCAAAGATTTATTTTCCTTATATAATTCTATATATTGTTTTTCCATTTAAACAAAATTTCTTTATAGAGTAACTTCCTGTTTGATCCAATCATACCCTTTTTCTTCAAGTTCTAAAGCCAAATCTTTCGAACCTGTCTTAACTATCTCTCCATCGTATAACACATGTACAAAATCGGGAATTATATAGTCGAGTAAGCGTTGATAGTGAGTTATAAGAATAGTTGCATTTTGTGGAGTTTTAAGTTTATTAACTCCTTGAGCTACAATACGCAAGGCATCTATATCCAATCCCGAATCTGTCTCATCAAGAATTGCTAATTTAGGCTCCAACATTGCCATCTGATAAATCTCATTCTTCTTTTTCTCTCCTCCTGAAAACCCTTCATTTACTGACCGATTGGAAAGTTTATTATCCATTTCAACCAATGCTTTCTTTTCTCTCATCAATCTTAAAAAATCTGATGCTGCCAAAGGTGGTAGGTTTTTGTATTTTCGCTGCTCGTTGATTGCAGTTCTCATAAAATTAACCATACTCACACCCGGAATTTCAACAGGATACTGAAAGCTTAAAAACACACCTGCATTTGCTCTTTCTTCCGGAGCCATTTCAAGTAAATCTTTGCCTTCAAATGTTATCGTTCCATGTGTTACTTCCACAGCAGGATTTCCTGTAATTACTGATGAAAGTGTGGATTTTCCGGAACCGTTTGGTCCCATTATAGCATGAATTTCTCCAGGTTTCACCGTCATGCTTAATCCCTTTATTATTTCTCTGCCATTTATACTGGCATGGAGGTCTTTAATTTCTAACATTATTATTGTAATTAAAAAAGTCTATCGTTTTTTTATCATTTTATCCTACCGAACCTTCTAATGTTATCTGTAATAATTTCTGAGCTTCAACCGCAAATTCCATAGGTAGTTTGTCGACAACCTCTTTTGCGTAGCCATTAACTATCAATCCTACTGCATCTTCTGTTGAAATACCTCTTTGATTGCAGTAAAATATCTGGTCTTCAGAAATTTTTGATGTAGTTGCTTCGTGTTCAACTACTGCTGATTCATTATTAACTTCAATATATGGGAATGTGTGAGCACCGCATTTGTCACCCAGCAATAAGCTATCGCATTGAGAGAAATTTCTTGCGTTTTCTGCATTATTTCCAACTCTGACTAATCCTCTGTAGCTATTCTGACTAAATCCTGCAGAAATACCTTTTGAAAGGATATGCGAACTGGTATTTTTTCCAAGATGTATCATCTTCGTACCTGTATCTGCTTGTTGAAAATGGTTCGTTACCGCAACAGAATAGAACTCCGCTGATGAATTATCTCCCTGTAAAATACATGATGGGTATTTCCATGTGATTGCCGAACCTGTTTCTACTTGTGTCCATGAAATATGCGAACCTTCTCCTTTACAGATACCTCTTTTCGTTACAAGATTGTAAACACCGCCTTTTCCATCTTTATCGCCTGGATACCAATTCTGTACAGTAGCATATTTTACGTCTGCATTTTTCATTGCAACTATTTCAACAATTGCTGCATGCAACTGATTTTCATCTCTTTGTGGAGCAGTACAACCTTCGAGATATGACACATAGCTATCGTCGTCGGCAACAATCAATGTGCGCTCAAACTGACCGGTATTTGCTGCATTTATTCTGAAATAAGTTGATAATTCCATCGGGCATCTAACTCCTTTCGGAATATATGCAAAAGATCCATCGCTGAAAACTGCACTATTTAGAGCTGCAAAAAAATTATCTGTGTATGGTACAACCGAACCCATATATTTTTTCACCAAATCAGGATGTTTTTGTACAGCCTCACTGAATGAACAAAAAATAATTCCTATTTCAGCTAAAGTTTCCTGAAAAGTTGTTTTTACTGATATCGAGTCCATTACCGCATCAACAGCAATACCCGATAATGCTTTTTGTTCTTCTATCGGAATACCTAACTTATCGTATGTTTTAAGTAATTCAGGATCGACCTCATCTAAACTTTTAGGAGCATTCTTTCGTGGTGCAGCATAATACGAAACAGCCTGATAATCAATTTCAGGTATATTCAAATGTGCCCACTTAGGCATCTCCATTGTAGTCCAATGACGATATGCTTTTAGTCGAAACTCCAACATCCACTCAGGTTCATTTTTCTTTTCTGAAATTAATCTTATGACATCTTCATTAAGACCCGGTGGGATGATTTCTGTTTCAATTTCGGTAGTAAATCCGTATTTATAATCGCTTTGCGTTACTTCGTGTATAATTGCATCTGACATAATCGTAATAAAATGACTGCAAATTTAATAATTTTAATGCATTTACGGAAATAACACTTGCTAAATAGGTTTTGTTTAAATATTTATTATGTGTTATGCTAATTTGACCTTTTTTCTTGAATTTCTTCTTGAAATTGTATTATGAGTATCAAACATATAAATATAAAGATAATCACAAGTTAGAAGCAAGCCATTTCCTCAGTACTTCCGGAGATTTATTTCGCCTTTTGGCATAATCAAGAAATTGCTCTTCGTCTATTTTTCCCACCATGAAATACCTCGATTGAGGATGAGCGAAATACATTCCACATACAGAGGCATTAGGATCCATAGCCCCGCTTTCTGTAAGTTTAATACCGATATTGTTAAATTTAATGAGAGGGTCGAGTTCGAAAATTACTGATTGATCGGGAAGTGATGGGTAGCCCACAGCAGGTCGTATACCTCTATATTGTTCTTTTAGCATCCCTACATGATCTTCTTTTTCAGTTGGTGAATAGCCCCAATATTTAGTGCGCACATGATAATGCATCCATTCCGCAGTACCTTCAGCAATTCTTTCAGCAAGTATTTTTATGATAAATGCAGTATATATATCATCTTTTTTTTCGTAAGTTTCAGCAAAAGCTTCAGCACCTAATACTGTATTTGCAAAGACTCCTACATAATCGCCGGCAGGATTAATAAAATCGGCTAAAGAATAACAAAATCCATCGTGAGCAGGCTTTTGTTGACGAAGAGTAGGAATAACATAATCTTTACCATCATTTTGAATTATTATATCATCTCCATCGGAATAAGCAGGATAAATGCCAAGAGAAGCATTGATAGTCAGCACATTCTTATCACGAAACTCCCTAAGGATTTCTTGAGCATCTTTATATAATTTCAAAGCCTCTTCCGCTCTTTCTCTATCTTCAGGCAAAAAGGTGTTAAGCCACGATGCTTTACATGACTCACAATCAGTTGCAGTTTCAATTCCTTCGTATTTACCCGTCATTCGCCACGCCATAAAAAAGAACGACCAATGAATAAAAGGCACTATATCACTTAAAGGAATATTTTTGAATTCAAGTAAACCAATATTATTAGGAGTTTCTGTCATAATCATTATTAATTTTAGGGAAAATGGTATTAAGCCATCAGCACTAAACTTAGTGCCATTACTGCCATACCACTAATAAGTCCGTATATTGCAACGTGATGCTCACCATATTCTTCAGCAGTTGGTAAAAGCTCATCTAAGGAAATATAAACCATAATACCGGCAACTCCTGCGAACACAAAACCAAATACTGAGTCGGTAAAGAACCACTTCAAAAAGAAATAACCGATTATAGCACCAATTGGTTCAGCAAGGCCTGATAAAAAAGATAGAACGAATGCTTTTTTCCTGCTCTTTGTTGCATAATAAACCGGCACTGACACTGCTAATCCTTCAGGGATATTATGTATTGCAATAGCTACTGCTATACTGATACCAAGAGTTGGAGTGTGCAAACCTGCCATAAAAGTAGCAAGTCCCTCAGGAAAATTGTGAATACCTATGGCTAAAGCTGAAAACAGCCCCATTCGCATAAGTTTATTTTTATCATGCTTTTTAGGAGTATCGTAATTTCTTGTTTTATTAATCTCATGCGGATTTTCAACATCCGGAATAAGTTTATCGATTATTGCTATTATTGCAATTCCTGAAAAAAAGGCAATTACGGTGTACCAATACCCCATAGTATTACCATATTCTTCAGAAAGAGAAAATCTTGCTTTCGCAAATATTTCAACGAGCGACACATAAATCATCACACCGGCAGAAAATCCTAAAGAAGCAGCTAAAAACTTTGGATTGAATTTTTTATGCAGTAGTCCGATTATACTCCCGATACCGGTTGCGAGTCCGGCGAAAAGAGTTAGACTAAATGCAAAGATAAGATTGGATGATTCCATATATTATTTTTATTTTTTAAAACACAAAGGTAAAATAAAATGTTTTATGTAAAAACAAAAAAATCAAGAGACCGTATAATAAGTCTCTTGATAATTATTTTTGTTATTTATATGTAAGCTAAATCTATTATAAACTTTCTCCAAAATCTTCTTTAAACTTAGCAACTAATTTCTGAGGCCAGTCACTAACAGGCTCAAGTTTACCCATAAAGAAACGTAACACCGGTGGTTCATAATTGAATTTCAGTCCGCCGATTAAACTGCGGTTTTCGTATAACCATGTTAATCTGTCTTCCACGTATTTTATTTGCGAAAGAGTAAATACACGGCGAGGTACAGCCAAACGCAATAATTCCATATCAGCATAAGTTTCATTTCCATACTCATCTCTTTGATTGGAAACAGAGCCACGTTCCATTCCTCTGACACCTGAAATCAGGAATAAAGCAGCAGCTAATGACCCTGCAGGATATTGAGTTTGAGGAATATGTGCACAAATCTGCATTGCATCGAGGTGAACACCTAAAACTCCCGCCGGACGAATAACCGGAATGCCTTTTTTATGTAATTCTTCAACCAAATACTTAATAAAAGAAGGACTTTGGCAGATAACAGACTCATCCAGAGTTTCATACAAACCAACTGCCATAGCTTCTATCTCGCGAATAGACATACCTCCATAAGTTAAGAAACCTTCGTATAAAGGTACCAAAGCTTCAAGCTCTTTAAAGATTTCCATGCTATCAGTGCAAATACCACCACCACGTGAAGAACTTAATTTTCTTGCCGAGAAATAACATAAATCGGCTAAGCCGGTCATAGTATGAATGATAGTTTTAATATCAGCTTCCTTAAATTCATCTTCGCGTTGTTTGATTAAAAGTGCATTTTCACCAATTAAACTACAGTCGAGCACCAAACGAATTCCGTATTTATTACCAACTTCTCGTACATCACGCAGGTTTTGTATAGAAAAAGGCTGACCACCAATTAAATTTGTTGATGCTTCCATACGGATGAAAGGAATATTTTTCGCACCTTTCTGTATGATAACTTCTTCGAGCTTTTCAATATTCATATTTCCTTTGAAAGGATGATCTGAATTTACAACATATGCTTCATCATAAAGTAGCTCTACAATCTGACCGCCTTTGTCTGTTATATGTGCCATAGCAGTTGTAAAATGGTAGTTCATAGGAACTAAACTGCCTTTTTTCACATAAGCAATAGAGATGATGTTTTCCGCTGCACGACCTTGGTGAACCGGCAATAAATGTTTCTTACCCACCACTTCGGTAACAGCTTCCTGTAAACGAATAAAACTTTGCGAACCTGCATAAGCATCATCAGCTTGCATCATAGCAGCCAATTGATTATCGCTCATAGCATTTGTTCCGGAATCAGTCAGCATGTCTAAAAACACATCTTTCGTATTCAGTTGGAAAGTATTGAAACCACCTTCATATAATGCTTCCAAACGCCTTTCGATAGGTACTAAATGAAGTTTTTGCACAATGCGTGCCTTGTGTAACTCAAGTGGCAGACTTTCACCACTGTAGAATTTAATTTCTTGCATATTTGTAATGTAAAATATTATTGATAAAAAATGAATTTCCGGTATTGAAAAGAGCTTATCGTTTAATTTTCAATTTGTTTAGCGTGCAAAGATAGAATATTTTTTAATTTTTTGTGATGTCAATTAAAAAATCTTCGATTTTACTTAAAGTTTGCCAGGAATTACCCTTAGAATTGTTAATAATTATTGAAAATACCCATTCTCGCCTATCATCTATTATATATCCTGCATATGATTTTACTCTACTGATTGTACCACTTTTCGCATAAACCTTTCCTTCAAGAGATGTTTTTTTCAGGAAGCCTGCAACGGTACCATTTTTCCCTGCAACAGGGAAGCTGTTAAAAAATACATTTTTATACTTGCTCGTATGATACATGTAAATCAGCACCTCTGATAAAAACGCGGCTGAAACAGCATTTGCCGGACTCAAACCTGAACCGTCAACCTGATAAAGTTGATTAACATCCAAACCTTTTGCTTTCCAAAAATTCGCAATAATATCTGCAGAGCGTTTATTTGTTGCTACTCTATCACGACTTAAACTAATCGACTTAAATAACTGCTCGGCATAAAAATTATTACTTTTCACATTTATCTCTTTGATAATTTCACTTAAAGGAACCGAATAGTGGGTATATAATGTAGTTCTGGTTGGCATACCTGCAGGAAAGCTAAACTCAACAGAAGACAAGACCGAAGGAGGAAATGATATTTCAATTTTCTGTTCATTTAACATGCTTTGAAAGTTTTGGGCTAAGGTCAGTCCGGGGTCAGGTAATTCTGCCATTACTAAGAAATCCGGCTTATTAGCAGGAATCTCGCCTCTAACTGATCTGGTAAGACTTCTTGAAGAACCATAAAAATATGCACTATCAAAAGTTATTCGACTGCTAAGCAAGTTATTATCAATAACCAAACCCTCAACCACAGGTTCGGTTTTAATTATTTCAGGCTTTGTGCCGGCAGCTCCCGATTTAAATGTTACACGCAAAGTATTGTCTAAATATGCTATTCCATAAATGCCCGGAGCATAATAATTACCAATATCATCCCAAGTCCATTTTGGATTTGCACCTTCATTATCAAAGCGACTTTCATCAGCAATTATTCTTCCGTTTATCTTTTTAATTCCTGCCGATTTTATTGCAGACACCCATTTATTTAAGAAATGTCTGTCGCCCAACTTTGACGAACCTAATGTTGGATCGCCACTCCCTACTATATATAAATTTCCATTCAGTACCCCGTTAGAGTCAATCTTTCCATCATGAGACAATACCGTTTCATACCGGAAATCAGGACCAAAAATTTCTAAGGCTGTAGCTGTAGTAACAACTTTTAAAGTAGATGCCGGAACTGTGAGGTTATTAGCCCTATACGCAGCTATTTCGTTACCTGTCTTTAAGTCTTTAACTAAAATACTGATATTTGCATTTTGCAGTAATGATTGTTGCGTGAACTTATCGACAGTTGTTTGGGAAAAAATATTAGCTGATAAAATAAAGGAAGTTAAAATAGTGAAATATGTTAATCTCATATATGTGCTGGAATACTTTAAAAAATTACTTATACATTTTAAGTCTTTTTCTTATAAAATTATAAGTCATAGGCAAAACTTCACAAAGTTAGCTGATTAGAGAACATGATACAAATTTATTTTTACATTTTATCTAAATATTTTATATGTAATTAATCGGTTAAGTATTTTTAGGTTCCATCGAGTGAGCATAGTGGGACATACTATTTTAATAGAATTCGGTGAAAGGAACAACCTTGATAGTGATTTCATTTTTCATATCTGTCACTTTATTAATAGCACGTTTGGCAGCCAGTTTACATAACTAATGATACCAAACGTGCATTGTTGTTGATTAACACGTTTACTTCTTCAACTCAAAAATACTATCTGTCAAGAGGGTGTTTTTTGACATTTTTGATAATAGTGAATCTGTGATATTTAATGAAATCTTCAAGTCAGCTTTACTAAGACCTCCAAAAATATTTCCATTTTCAGCTAAAGTTGTTTCATCTATAAACTCTTTGTACAGTCCATCTTCACTTCTCTTTAGCGACACAGAGGTTGAATCCAATTTATTATATATTATAAACTCAAGAGGTCCAGGACTCGGATTACCAAAGCTTATTGATTTAAATGACATAACACGATTATGTATTGTATTTGGTGTTATTTCGATAATAGTATCAATTGTAAGTCTATTTGGATCTACACAAAAAAACACTGAAATAGTTTTTGAAGAAGAATTGTTCACTTCGACATCAACATTTACGTCCCATTGAGGATCACAAGCTGTAAAAAGCAAAATTGCTAACATTGACCATATAAAAATTAGTTTTTTCATAATTAGTATGTTTTATTATAGTATTTATTAACTATCACATTGATATTAGTCACTTTTACGGCATCAAAAGAATAAATATTTGTAAGCAAAGATTTATACTCGGCAAGAGTTTTTACAGTTAAACATTTTTCCATGTTAGTCAAACTGCATCCTTTTATAAACAATTCATTAAACATATCTTGATAATCATAAGGAAAGCTACTTTCATAAGAGCTGTTTGGCGTATAATTTAAATAATTTCTTGCCATCTGCCAACCTCTATAATAAGCCCACCCTTCACAAAGAGCCACTTGTTGCCAGTTTGTATCCCCTTTTGCTCCGTAAGGATGTCCGCTTGCCACACTATGTCCAACTTCTGTTCCAATCATCTGACTCCAAAAGTCAGATGCTGTCCAATAACCCTTTTCACTAATGACTCGTTGTAAATTTGAAGAATGAGATAATTCGTGCCAGATCGTTGAATAATATTCATTAAGAGAGCTTTTTCGAGAATATCCATAATTTTGATATTCTTCAATATTTCCTGCAGATAATAAAATATCTGGCAAAGAATTTAAAAATGCAATATATACAACGGTTGCAGGTGCAGTAGATCCACCAGTAATAAAAGTTGATGTGAAAAATCCGGCAAGAACCGAAGTTGTAAACGTATTTGTATGATTCTGAAATAGTGGAGCACTGCTGGATCCTGATAAATTTACACGCAAAGCAACCTGTAAATGTGATGGTGGACGTGTAAGCCCCTCTTTGTCGCAAATAGTCATATATTCGTAAAAAGCATTGTTCGTAATACAAGCATCCCACGCATCACTGGTTACATCAATTGTGGCATTATACACGTCTTTGCTTTGTTCACCTAAACAATGTTTCTGTACCCAAAGACAGGAACCCCACAACCATACACGGTCTAAGTCCCAACTGTTTTGCTGATTTTTTGTTCGACCCGAAAAATAAATGGTATGTATCGGATCCAATAAATACGACTCGCTAGCTTGGTAATACCCATTTTCATCTGTATATGTATGTCCCCAGTAAAACCATGTCAGAAAATGCATTTTCACTCCTTTAAGAGGTACGTCTATGGCTGTTGAAGATGATGTTACAACTCCATTCTCGTTCATTGTGTGATAGCCTTTTACTTTCAAGGTTCCACTTGGAAAGTAAAAGGTAGCTAATGTGATGGTTTTTCCAAATACCTTGACTGTAATATAGCTTCTAGCTTTCTGCATACCCGACGTATTATTTGTATAGGTGTCTTTATCATTGATGTCTTGTTCCATATTTCCTGTTAAGTACAAAGAAACTGTTTGTAAAACCCGTAATGCTTCATTGTTGTTTTGTCCTGCAACACTTTTTGCTTTTTGCATTCCATCTTCACCTGTTTCAGTCTATATAGAATAATATGGACTATGTTCAAGTATAAACAGTTCTTCCAACACTTCGTACTCAATGCCTGAATGTGGTGCGTATACAACTGGCACACGAGTATAAAGCCATGTGTACTCTCCGGTTACTGTTGGATCTTTATAGTACTCGCCAATTTGTTTCCACTCATAATCCAACGGAAAGTCAAACAGAGTCAAAGTGCTGTCATTCATTAATGTGCGATATTCTGTACTGTCCTTTGGCAGGTATCTGATATATAAATCAGTCGCTGTTATCTCAAATTCATCAAGGGCACTCGGTGCTCGCATGCTTCCGTTAAGTGATTCTTTGTTTGCTAAAAGTGAATCCAAAGCAATTTGCATATTTTCAACGCTGAATGGATTGTTGAGTTGTTTTAAAGTTCTCATTGCATCAGGGTAAGATAATTTTTTAAGTTATTACCAACCATTAAGGTTGTATTTAGATTTAAGTTTGTCTTTGTAAAACAAACTTCAAGTTTCATTGATTACAAGGTTATATTGTAATCCAAACAAATTTATCATTTTCAATAAATACGTTTTATGGTTTTTCGTATTCACGTATTCTGTCCGCTACTATTGTTCACGTACAAAACAAATTTAAGTTCTTCTAATTTGTATTCATGTTGATTGTTTATTTTTTATATATTCACAAGTTTTAATCTGGCAAAAGAGTAGCTTACACCAACAATATCTGATTAAGATACAGTAATGCTACCTTCTTTTTTATTAAAACTTTAAAATTCGTGGCAAAAGTAAATTAAAAAACAATTGAGGGGTACGTAAAAGGTAAAAACTTTTAAAATATTTACCTTTTACGTGATTTTTGTCATGAAATGTCTCATATAGAACCTATTAATAAAATACATAAGTAAGGGATTGTTTAGTATAATGGGCAACCTCGACACTAAAAAAGCCGTCCGAATTATCTCGAACAGCTTTTTTTATCCTAATCTGTATCTCAACAGGTTTATTCCGATTTCTTTTCTTCTCTCGGTGGACGTGGTAATAAAGCTTTACGTGAAAGTTTAAATTTACCGGTCTTGGCATCTATATCTAATAATTTCACTTCGACAATATCATTTTCTTTAATTCCTGAAGTTTCCATTGTTTCAATACGTTTCCAATCGATTTCTGAAATATGCAACAAACCTTCCTTACCGGGCAAGAATTCTACAAAGCAACCATATGGCATAATTGACTTCACTTTTGCTTCATATACTTCACCGACTTCAGGTACAGCAATTATTCCTTTGATCCTTGCAACTGCGGCATCAATAGCTGCTTTATTATTTGCAGCAATTTCCACTCGTCCCTGATCTCCAATTTCTTCAATTGAAATAACAGCACCTGTTTCAGCTTGCATAGCTTGGATAATTTTTCCACCGGGTCCTATGATAGCTCCAATCATTTCTTTCGGAACAAAAACCACTACGATTCGTGGTGCATGCGGTTTCAAATCTTCACGGGGTTCAGAAATTGTTTTCATCATCTCACCAAGTATATGCATGCGTCCTTCTCTTGCCTGAGTAAGTGCTTTTTCAAGAATTTCAAAAGACAAACCATCGACTTTAATATCCATTTGTGTTGCAGTGATACCGTCTTTTGTTCCCGTTACTTTGAAGTCCATATCACCTAAATGGTCTTCATCTCCTAAAATATCAGATAGAACAGCAAAGTTTTTACCTTTATTTTCTGAAATTAATCCCATTGCAATACCTGACACAGGCTTTTTAATAGTAACCCCTGCATCCATAAGTGCTAATGTACCTGCACAAACCGTTGCCATCGACGAAGAACCGTTTGACTCTAATATGTCAGATACCACTCTTATCACATACGGATAATTTTCAGGTATCATAGGTTTTATAGCGCGAAATGCTAAATTCCCATGACCAACTTCGCGACGACCGACTCCTCTTGAAGGGCGAGCTTCACCAGTTGAAAATGGAGGAAAGTTATAATGCAATAAGAATCGCTCTTTACCTTGATTTAATGCTTCGTCAACAATTTTTTCATCTTGTTTTGTACCTAAGGTTACTGTTGTCAACGATTGAGTTTCACCTCTTGTAAACACAGCAGAACCGTGTGGTCCGGGTAGATAATCAATTTCCGACCAGATTGGACGAATCTCTGTAGTTTTACGACCATCGAGACGTTTGCCTTCATCTAAGATTGAACGGCGCATTGCTTCTTTCTCAACAGCATGATAATACTTGTCTATTAATGGCTTTTTAGCTTCTGCAACTTCTTCTTCCAATGTCGCAACATATTCAGCTTTTACAGCTTCGAAGTTGTCTACACGTGAGTGTTTGTCGGTATTACATGCAGTTGCTAATGCATAAACCTTATCATATGTTTTTGCCCAAATATCTTTTTTCAGATCTTCATCATTTTCTTCATGACAATATTCACGTTTTTGAGTTTTGCCAACCGCTTCCATTAACTCCAATTGAGCTTGGCAATGTACTTTAATTGCTTCGTGAGCTATTCTCATGGCATTCAGTAAATCATCTTCACTTACTTCTTTCATCTCACCTTCAACCATCATAATATTATCAAGAGTTGCCGCTACAATAATATCCATATCAGCGGATTCAAGCTGATTAAAAGTTGGATTTAAAACAAACTCACCATTTATTCTTGCAACTCTAACTTCAGAAATCGGTCCGTTAAATGGTATATCAGAAACTGCTAATGCTGCTGAAGCTGCTAACCCTGCTAATGCATCGGGCATATCTTCACCATCGGCAGAAAACAATGTTACATTCACAAAAGTTTCGGCATGAAAATCATCAGGGAATAGCGGACGTAATGCTCTATCAACTAAGCGAGATACTAAAATCTCATAATCAGATGCACGTCCTTCACGACGAAGGAATCCTCCCGGAAAGCGTCCGAAAGCTGAAAATTTCTCTTTATAATCAACTGAAAGCGGCATAAAATCAGTTCCTGGAACTGCATCTTTTGCTGCACATACTGTTGCCAATAACATGGTGTTACCCATGCGTACCATTACCGCTCCATCAGCTTGTTTGGCTAATTTTCCGGTCTCAATGGTAATTTCTCTTCCATCGCCCAATGCAATGGTCTTTGTAACTACATTCATAAAAATTACAATTTATTAATTTTAAACTATTTATATCGGGCGCAAAGATACAACAATGTATCGAGTAATTTTCATACGTTTAAATTTTATTATCTTTTAGTTGTCGTATGGAACTCTCGATGAAATAATTTAATCAATTATTTCGCACATGCGAATGATTAAATTATTTCATGTTCGTTTCATAATTAAATAAAAATGTGTAAGTTTGAAAGTTTTAAATATAAGGAATAACTTAATTATTGACAACGATAGTTTTTTAATCTATATTTATAATATCTATACCAACATTGAATTAATCGTTTTGTTTTATATATTATAAAGTGTTTATTTTGCATTCAAATTAAATATTTCTATTAACTAACTATTAATCGTAAAACATTATGGAATCAAATGAAAATTATGTGATGCCTCGCATCGGTGAAAAAGCACCATCTTTTAAAGCTGTTACAACTCAGGGTGATATTAACTATCCTGCTGATTATGAAGGTAAATGGTCGATATTATTCAGCCATCCTGCCGATTTTACTCCGGTATGTACTTCTGAATTTATGACTTTTGCTTCAATGGACAAGGAATTTCAAGCATTAAACTGCCAATTGGTTGGTCTGTCTGTTGATGGATTATACAGTCATATTGCATGGTTGCGTACTATCAAGGAGAAAATCGAGTACAAGGGAATGAAGAACGTTGAGGTTAATTTCCCTCTTATTGAGGATATTACTATGGAAGTAGCAAAAAAATACGGTATGATTCAACCCGGCGAAAGTAATACAAAAGCTGTGCGCGCTGTGTTCTTTGTTGATCCGAAAGGAATTATCCGTACAATAATTTATTATCCTCTTTCTTTAGGTAGAAACTTCGACGAACTGAAACGTGTATTAATTGGTTTACAGACTGCTGATAACTTCAGTGTAGCATTACCTGCAGACTGGCGTCCCGGCGACGATGTTATTGTACCGACTGCAGGATCTTGCGGTGTTGCTAAAGAACGTATGGATGGAAAAGCAGAAGGTGTTACTTGTTATGACTGGTTCTTCTGTACTAAAAAATTAGATAAAGATACAGTAGAGGCTGCTTTAGGCAAATAATTTAAGATTATTGTAATTTATTTTTAGATTAAATCAAAAGGGAGATAGGAAACTGTCTCTCTTTTTTTATGTTAAATATTGTTTATACTGAACATATGTTCATTGTTAATTGTAGTTTTGCACTGTTAAACAATTATAAATTTTATATAGTTATGCCTAAATGTAATGGAAAAGGTCCGAATGGAAACGGACCAATGACCGGTCGCCAGATGGGGCGATGTACAAATTTTGGTGAAAAACTAAATAATAGAATGAACAATGAAGTTATTGATGACTCTACAAATGGAGTCAGACAGGGATTGGGTCAAGGACGAAGAAGAAATTTTAAAGGTTTTGGAAGAAATTTCGGATCCGATGAAGTTAGAGGAGGCTTCGGTAATAGAAGCAGTAATAGATTCGGATGCGGTTGTCGCCATGGTCAATTGTAAAAGTATAATTGAATATTCTCCTGATTCCGAAGTGTCAAAAATTATAATTTCTGCATATAACTCAATTTTTTCTTCTAATTAATAAATTTCAAAAAAATTATTATTAAATTTGACGTAATTTTTTATTATGAACATTTGTTTGAAAATTATCAAATTCAAATACACTTTACACATTAACTTTTAAATTATTACGTTATGAGCAATAAAAAAATTGTAGTTATTGGTGGCTCGGCTGCCGGACCTAAAGCTGCTTCGAAAGCACGGCGATTAGACGAAAATGCGGAAATAACAATTATTCAGAAATCTGCCGATTTATCAATGGCTTCGTGTGGGTATCCTTATTATGTAGGCGGGTTTTTTAATGACAGAAATCAATTGTTGTGCTCTCCGGCAGGGGTAGTTCGTGATTCGAAATTTTTCTGGAATGCAAAAAAAATTCACACTTTAGTTAGCACTGAGGTTACAAACATCAACAGAAAAAAGAAAGAAGTCGAATATGTAAATCTTGTTTCTGGTGAAAAGGGTGTTGCTGCTTATGACAAATTGGTCATTGCTACCGGTGCTTCTCCAAGAAAACCGCCTATCCCCGGATTAGAACTAAAAGGTATTACAACACTGCAATCTATGCATGATGCCGATTTTCTTAGAAAAGTTAGAGATGAAGGCAAAATAAAGAAGGCAGTCGTCATAGGCGGTGGACTTATTGGTATTGAAACTTGTGAAGCATTACATTTAGCGGGTATTGAAATCACAATTGTTGAATTACTTCCGCAATTACTGACCTTTCTCGACAAACAAATGGCTAAATTAGTTGAAAAATATATCCAAAGTAAAGCTAATGTCATAGTAAAAAATGGAGTTACTGAATTTTTGGGAGAAAACGGTGAATTAAAAGCAGTACGTTTGGAAGATGGAACAGAGATACCTTGTGAATTAGCCGTTATTGCAATAGGAGTAAGTCCTAATTCGCAATTAGCCAGAACTTGTGGCTTAGAAACAGGAGTTACAGGCGGAATAGTTGTAGATAAATATATGCAAACTTCCGATGCTGACATCTATGCTGTAGGCGATTGTGTCGAAATTCCGAATTTAGTAACAGGCTTACCTTCTCATGCACCATTTGGTGATTTGGCAAACTTACAGGGCAGGGTCGTAGGTGAGAATTTAATCGCAGGCAATGTTGCAACTTTCCCAGGCACAATACAAACTGGAATATGTAAAGTTTTTGATTATGGAGTCGGTGCTACAGGCATATGTGAAAAAAATGCTATAAAACAGGGCTTTACAAATATCGAAACAGTTGTAAATGCAAGTTTAGATAAACCCGGATTTATGCAGGGTAAGTTATTAGTTACAAAACTTGTGGTAGACAAAGATTCTCAGCGCATTATTGGTGCACAGGTATTAGGCCCCGGCGAAGTCAGCAAACAAATTGCAATATGGGCAATGGCAATCAAAGGTGAAATGACTATAGAAGATATGGTCAACACAGATTTACCTTATGCACCGCCATTTTCTTTGGCTATCGATCATTCTATCGCAACAGCTCATATAATGCAGAATAAACTTAAAGGTTTCTTCAAAGGTATTTCAGCCGAAGAATTACATGCTAAATTACTGGCACACGAACCAATGCATTTAATAGATACGAGAAATCCTGATGAATTTGAACAAATGCGACTTGGAATCGGTGAAAAATTAATTCCATTAGGGCAAATGAGAAAACGTTTAGAAGAATTGCCCGAAGATAAGAACAGCGAAATTATCCTTTGGTGCAAAATATCATTAAGAGGATACGAAGCTGCTTTAATCTTACAGGCAAATGGATATACAAATGTAAAAGTATTGGAAGGCGGTATCATGGCTTGGCCATACAAAAGAGAACTCTAAAAAATCATTTTAAAATTCTTAATCATAATTTATTTAAATGCCTCGTCCCAAACAACATAGAAGAGTGAATTCTCCTCCTTTAATGAAAGGTTATAAACCTTTTGGTATTCCAAGAAGCGAATTGGAAACAATCATATTGCATTACGACGAATATGAAGCAATTCGCTTATTGGATTACGAAGGCTTATTCCAAGAACAGGCGGCTGAAAAAATGAACATATCACGTCCAACTCTTACAAGAATTTATGAAAATGCCAGAAAGTCTGTAGCTAAAGCCTTTGTTGAAGGAAAAATGATTGTAATAGAGGGAGGAAATGTTGAGTTCGATCGTGAGTGGTTTCGCTGTAGACATTGCCATAAATTGGTAGATGAAGACTTAAATAGACCACATTGTAGAGGTAAGGACAATCACGAAGACAATGATTTAATTCCAATAAAAGGTAATCAAAAATGAAATTTGTAGTACTATCCGACAATAATGTATCTGATGATAATTTAGGTTCAGAGCATGGATTATCTATCTATCTTGAACACAAAGGCTTTACATACCTGTTTGACACAGGTGCATCCGACTTGTTTATCAAAAATGCAAAGACTTTAAATATTAATCTTTCTAATGTTGATTTTGTGTTTATATCCCATGCTCATAGTGATCATATTGGCGGACTCAAATCATTTTTGAAAATAAACAAGAAAGCAAAAGTTGTTTTATCAAAATATGCACTCAACAGACAACTGTATTCTAAACGCAATGGATTAAGAGAAATAGGAAATAGTATTGATTATCAGTCTTATAAAGAAAGAATGTTGCTTGTAGAAGATAAACCTTTAATAGGCGAAAGTTTTATTGCTTCACATATTGAGTGTGATGAATATCCAAAGCCGAAAGGTAACTCTAATCTTTTCCAAAACTCTTACAACGAATTGAAACCTGATAATTTTAATCATGAAATTGTGGTCTCAGTCGGAGAAGATAAACAAATCGTATATACCGGATGTGCGCATCATGGTTTGTTAAACATGCTCGAAACTGCTCGAAAACATACTTCTGAAAAAATCAGTCTTGTTATAGGTGGCTTTCATTTAATTGATGGTGAAGATTATGAAACTCACGATGATATAAAAATTATTGCTGAATTTCTACAACATAACTATTCAAATATCAATATCTTTTCAGGTCATTGTACAGGGAAAAATGCAAAAGAAATCTTTGAAAATAAACTAAAATCATGGTTTAAGAGTTTTTATGTCGGATTTAAATTTACAAATGATTTGTAGTTCGTAAAATTTTTAATTTTTTTCACAAAATATTTGTTACCTCTTGTTTCTTTGATTAACTTTGAACCCTAAAATTGAAATAGAGTAAATAAAATATGACACCAAATCAGAACGAACCTCTTGAAGCATTTCCATACACCCCACCAACCGAAGAGATAAAAGAAAAATATAAAGAGATTTTCGAATTAAAAGAGCCTATTAAAATATCATTTCTAAAACTTATTTTAGATAAGATAGCTGCTTTCTTATTTTTAGTTATCACTTCACCTGTACTTTTACTGCTATTAATCTTTAATTGGATTGAAGGCATAGTTATCCCTGAGAATAAAGGACCTCTTTTCTTTTATTATAATGCTGTCAGTCAAGGTAAAATAATTAAGAAGTGGAAAATAAGACTTATAAAAACTTCTTTCATAGATAAAGAATTACAAGCTAAGGGCGATTGGCATGCCTATCAAAACGAATGGAAACCGGAAGCCAGAACTCATTTAGGCGAATTTGTGAAAAAATATTACCTTGACGAAATTCCTCAGTTTTATATGATTTTGAGAGGCGATATGTCGATTGTTGGTCCGCGACCTTTAGCTGTCCATCATTACGAAAGAGACTTGGCACAAGGTAATGTAACAAGAAAGCTTTTAAGAGGCGGATTACTTGGCTATGGACATGTAAGAAAGGGCACTCCTGAGTTTGGTAAACCTATATATGAATATGAATATGCACATCGCTGTCTGACATATTCTCCATGGAAATTACTACTGACAGATTTATATGTAGTTTGGAGAGGAGCTGTAGTAATCAGCAAAGGTGGTGGGCATTAATACTCTTTTCTTCAAAAACTAACTTTGCTCTACAGCTTGTTTTGCCATTGTGAAAAATTTCAAACTGGTAGGTATTGTCAACTCCATTTAAGAAATGGATTGTAACTTCATCACCAAACAATATTTCGCTCATAAAATTAAAATCGGCACGCTTAATTTTCTTAGTTTCATAATGCTCTAAAGAAAAACAGTTGCTAACCCACTCAATATATCTCATCGTGTTTACGTGTCGGTTAATATCGATATGGCTATATTTTGTTTTAAATTGATCTATCTGTTCCCCATTGCAACTATCCAACTTTTTCGGTTTTTCAATTGGTACGGTTTGTTGTGATTCAAATGCACGAATATTATCCAATGTGAACAAATCCTGGGCTCTTCGCGACACATTATCGATCATAGCCCAGTTAGATGTTGCATATCCTATAACTCTTCCCTCATTATTTCTTATACAAAAATTTCGACTGGTACTAACTCTATTCACTGATTCTATCCAAGTTTCAATTTCTATAGTTTCATATTGAAATGGTCGCTTTTCGATTTCAATTGCTAATCTCAATAGTACCCACGACAGTCCCTTTTCATTTAACTTTCGCATTCCGAAACCATTTTCCTCTGCATTATAGCCGGCAGTGGTAAGGAGCAAATCTGTTAGAGATGCTAATGTAATCTGATAATTGAAATCGACTGTTTGAGGCGAAATTTCAAATTTATATTTTTTTCTGAGAGAATTCATTTTTTACTGAATATAAAAACAATTGATTTATATAGCTGAAAACTTATAAATACAAACTTCTTGATATTTTTCTCCCGGTCTCAATACTGAACTTGGGAAATGAGCAATATTTGGCGAATTAGGAAAATTTTGTGTCTCTAAACAAATAGAATCTTGTTCGGCGAAAGTCTTACCATACTTTCCGGTTTGTTTATCTACCCAGTTAGCCGTATATATCTGAACACCAGGTTGAGTTGTTAAGACTTCCATTTTACGTCCACTTACAGGTTCATATAAAGTAGCTGCCAATGCAAGTTCTTTAGGTTGATTTTTTCTAATAGTCCAATTATTATCAATCCCTCTTCCTGCAACATATTCAGGTGCATCTATTACATTTCCAATAACTACAGGTTTACGAAAATCAAATGGAGAGTTATCAACAGGACGAATCTCTCCTGTAGGAGATGCTGTTTCATCTAAAACTGTGTGAAAATCAGCATTTATCTGTAGAATATGATCACGTACCGTTCCATTACCACAACCTTTTAAATTAAAATATGAGTGATTAGTCAGACCAATAACCGTAGCTTTATCTGTAGACGCATCATATTCAATCTTCAACTCATTATCTTCAGTTATGCTATATGTAACATAACAATCTAATGTTCCGGGATAGCCTTCTTCACCATCTTTCGATTGATAATACATTTTTATACTATTATCGGAAATCTGAACGACATCCCAAACTTTAGAATTAAAGCCTTCTATACCACCGTGCAGCGCATTACCTCCATTGTTTTGAGCAAGTGAATATTCTACACCATCCAATGAAAATTTTCCATCCTTTATTCTATTTGCAAATCTGCCGCAAGTAGTACCGAAATACGGTTCTTTGTCGATATTTTCCTGTAAAGTGTCAAAGCCCAATACAACATCATCAAACTTATTATTTTTATCAGCAACCATTAATTTAATGATTTTAGTACCATAATTGATAACTTCAGCCGACATTCCTTTACTATTCTTAATTGTGTAAAGCTTAACTTCTTTGTTGTTTATTATTATTTTTTCCATGTCTTTATTTTTTATAGAACCACAAAAGGCACAAGAAAATACTACTCCACCAAAGTATTTGTTAGAAACAAAATCTTTGTGTATTCTTTTGTGCCTTTTGCAGTTTAAAAGTTATTATTCGATTCTTGTGGCGCCATTACCAATTTCTGCAATATAGAAATCAGGTTTAATACCAATACGTTTTTCGTAATTCTCGCCTACTTGTTTAATGAATGTATCGATAGCTTCATCTTTAACTAATGACACAGTGCAGCCGCCAAAACCACCGCCTGTCATTCTCGAACCAATAACGCCATCAATTTTCCAAGCTTCCTCTGCCATACAGTCGAGTTCCGGACCGGTTACTTCATAATCATCACGTAATGAAACATGAGAAGCATTCATCAATTTACCAAACTTAGTAATATCACCTGCTTTCAATGCTTTTACTGCGTCTGAAGTACGTTGAACTTCACCCACAACGTGACGTGCTCTTTTATGAGCTACCGGATCTGTGATTGCAGATTCAACTTCTTTAAAATCTGCTTCTGTCAATTCGGCTAAAAATTTTATCGGACGTACTGTATTCAACTGTTCAACAGCTTTTTTACATTCTGCTACACGTTGGTTATAAGCACCTGAGTCTAATTTATGTGGTGAATGAGTGTTTGAAATTACAATCTTAACTCCCTCCAATTTCACAGGAACAAGTTCAAATTCAAGAGTATCGCAATTCAGGTGCACTGCATTATCTTTCGCACCATTAGCTGACACAAACTGGTCCATGATACCACAATTCACCAAAGCAAATTCATGCTCAGCCTTTTGTCCGATTAAAGCAATATCTGTACGGTTAAACCCTGCATTTAACTGGTCGTTAAGAGCAAATGCCGTTACAACCTCTAAAGCTGCCGAAGAAGAAAGTCCCGCTCCATTAGGAACATTACCCCAGATAAGAATATCATATCCATCTGTAAACTTCACGCCTCTCTTAATAAACTGAGCCATAACCCCAAGCGGATAATTTACCCATGAATTTTCGAGACGAGTTGTTAATTGATCTAAGTTTAAAGTAACAATTTCAGGTTGATTTAATGATTTGAAATTCATTACCTTTTTATCGTTTTTAGCAATAACCAAGTTAGTACCAAAACTTAGTGCACATGGAAATACCGCACCGCCGTTATAGTCTGTATGTTCACCAATAAGGTTTACACGTCCGGGTGCAAAATACACTGCATCAGCCAGTTTACCATAAGTTTCTTGAAAAGCTTTTTTTAATTCTTGTGTTGTCATATTTTTTATTTAATTAGAAGTTGCAAAAGGAGGCGCAAAATAACAAAAAAAAACATGAAATCTGTAATTTAAAACAATGTTATAAAGCAGTTAAATATATTTTAATAGAATTTTAGAGATGAATTGAATTATTTCAGCATTATTATGCAATTGCAAGGGTAAAAACGCTAATAGTTATATAATCAGTTTCCATCAAAGCTATCATGCAAGCTTCCAAAGTTGAGCCGGTTGTTAATACGTCATCTACCAATAAAATATGTTTATGTTTAAATAATGAAGTATCTCTCTGAGCAAAAATGCCTGTTGTATTTTCATATCTTTCAAATATTGATTTTTTGGTCTGTGTTGTATTCTTTTTAACTCTGATGAGATTGTTGGCATCTATAGGCTTTTCTAATACTTCCGACAAACCTTTTGCTATCCATTCACTTTGATTGTAACCTCTTTTTGCATATTTCTTTGGATGTAGAGGAACAGGAACAATTAAATCAATCGAACTAAAGTTGGGCGATTGTTGTAAATCGATGGCAGCAAACCTTCCGATTATTCTTCCAACTGCTTTATTTCCTTTATATTTTAGTTCATGTAATAATTTCTGAAAAGGAGAACCTTTATAAAAGTGAAAATATGATGTACCATATTGTACGGGAACTCTTCCCCAAAAACGTTTTTCGACAGTATTGTCGATTTGGAGATGATAATTAGTCTTAGGCATTTCATGTAAACATTTCATACAAATAATTTCTTCGCCTCGCAATAGACTTTCGTTGCAAATAAGACACAAATTGGGATAAATAAGATTTAATAAGTGTGTAAACAAAGATTTCATAAATAGGGGGTTTTTTATATTTCTACATCAACCATTAAATAAATTTGAAATGTAGACCCATATTTTGGGAATAAAGATTATTAATCCTATGATTGCCGACACAATTGCAGTAATCAAAACAGCACCGGCAGCAATATCCTTAGCTTTCCCTGCAAGTTTATGTTTCTGGGGCGAAACTAAGTCTACTATATTTTCTAAGGTAGTATTAACCATTTCCGCACCCATTACTAATCCGAAACAGAGCAAACACAAGCACCACTCTATCAGATTAATATTTAACAAACTACCGGCAATGACTACTAAAAAAGCAACAATCAGGTGAATCTGCATGTTTCTTTCTGATTTAAAAACCATGCGAATTCCCCTGATTGCATTTCTAAAGCTGTCAATTCGACTTTTCATTTATGCTTTTACTCTATTGAGATACGAACCATCGCGCGTGTCAATTTCTATCATTTCACCTTCATCTATAAACAAAGGTACACGAACTGTTGCGCCCGACTCTACTGTTGCAGGCTTCAAAGCATTAGTTGCAGTATCTCCTTTCAAACCCGGTTCAGTATAAGTAATTTGCATCTGAACTTTCACAGGCATATCAGCATATAAGACAGTATCAGTACTTGCATCCGACACCACTTCCAATATCATTCCTTCCAACATAAAATCAACACCATTAATCAAATCGTGTGCAATTGGAATTTGTTCAAAAGATTCTTGATTCATGAAGATATAATCATCACCTTCTTTATAAAGAAATTGATGAGGGCGGCGTTCAACACGCACATCTTCTAATTTTTCACCGATATTAAAGCGGCGTTCAAGTACGTAACCATTAACTACATCCTTTAATTTGGTTCGCATAAATGTGTTTCCTTTACCTGGCTTTACATGAAGAAAGTCTATTACAAAGTATAACTTCCCATCCATACGGATACAAGTTCCGTTTTTAACGTCTTGAGCATTAATCATATTGTCTGTTTTAATAATTTTTCAACCTATTGATTTTCAATTGGATTGCAAAAATAGTAATTTTTTTTGAAATTAAAAAGAATACGCCATAAGCTTAATTTTTACAACGGCATTTATGTGTTTTGTTAGTTCTATGCAAATATTTTACTATATTTGCACCCATTAATGACCATTATCTACTATTACATAATAATATTTTCATGAAACAACTCTTCAAATTTCTATCATTTTTCGTATTAATAAATCTCATGTCAACCCTTCAAACAAAGGTTTTTTCCAACACTGAATTAGATTTTCCATTTCAAGATTTAATTCAATATCCTGATGGATCAATCAGTGAAATATATAATGCAGGACCAGGTTTGGCTTTAGATGACAAATCAACCACATCCGAAGATTCAAAAATGGTTGTTATCAGTTCTACAAATTCTACGAGTTTTAATTCCTTTATAGAGGAATTATTAAATAACGGATTTACTAATATATCAGATAATAAGATTGGAAGTATCACAGGATATTTATTAAAAAAAGACAATCAAACTTATTACATTTATTTTAATAGTAATAAAAACGAAGCACGTATTATTCAAGAAAATTCAAGTCGTAGCCTTTTATCTGAAATAGATACAGAATTACAAGGCGATGGTTCATCTGAGTTTTATCTATATAGTTTAGATTATACTCATGGAGAAGGTCAGACTTCTAAGTTGGATTATTGGAGAATCGATTGTGGTGCTTTGTTAGTTGTTAAACTGAAAGATAACAGTTTGTTTGTAATAGATGCCGGTCACCAACGTCAGTCAAGTAATGCTGCTTTAGAGGGTTTATTAGATTTTATGTATAAAATAACCGGACAGGAAGTCGGAAGTCAAATTAATATACGTTCTTGGTTTTTCTCTCATGCTCATGGCGACCATGTTTATGGTGTATATCCATTTATTACAAAGTATAATGAATTTATTAATGTAGAAAGTGTGATGTTTAATTTTCCGTCTTATCAAGTTATGAAATCCGGATATGATACGGGAACTTTTTTAATGAAGCAAACTTTCAACACTTATTATCCTAATTGTAAATTTGTTAAACTTCATACCGGACAAAGTTTCACTTTACAAGGGATTAAATTTGATGTGCTATTTACTCATGAAGATGCTGTTGACACTACCGGGAAAAATGTAATTACAGATTTTAACGACACCTCAACTATTCTTAAAATGTTAATGGATGGAAAGTCGTTTATGTTACTCGGTGATGGCGGTTCGAGAATGCAAAGCAACATGACAGGTTTTTACTCCAGAGCTATTTTGAAAAGCGATTGCGTACAGACTGCGCATCACGGATATAATGACCTTGCATCATTGTATAGTTTTATTCAAGCTCCTGTTGCGCTATACTGTAATTCTTATACTAATGCTGTTATAAACAATCTTAAAAAGTATCAGGGTGTAATAAATGCAACTCGCAATGTTAAAACCTTTTATGCTGATCCTAATACAATTAAGATTACAGTTGAAAACAATGAATTTGTCATTGATAGTGTACCGGGATACCGTTCTCTATTTAAAATAGTTGAAGTTCCAAAATTAGATGTTGTAAACGTTTCAAGAAAAGGTAATTCAGTTCCATTACAAACTGTTCTAAATCAGAATTCTCTTAATAAGTTTATTATAGATAAATCCGCAGTTGGCACACCCGGAAAAAATTCTTCAGAAACATGCGCAATGGCATTAGATGGAAAAACAGAGACTAAATTCTGTACAGATTCAATTCCTGCCACCATTGCGTGGACAATGAAAAAGCCTGTCATCCTTAAATGGTATGCACTTTATACTGCTAATGATAATGAAAAGAACCCTGGTCGTAACCCGCAACAATGGATATTATTTGGCTCCAATAATGGTGTTGATTGGGAAGGAATAGACTCTGTTTCAAATGCAAATATTCCAAACACTAACTTTACAGGTGTTGCTTATGCTGTCACAAATCAACGCGCTTATCAATATTACGCTATAAAGTTTCAAACAACTAATGGTGCTGCCATTATGCAGATTTCCGAAATTAGATTATATGGCGAAGAAGGAGAAAGTACAAACAGCGTTAATAATGTGGAAGAACAAAATTCCCCTCATGTTTTCTCGTATCAAAACAATATTGTTATAAACTATCCACATTTTGAAGGACATAATGCTTACATATCTATTTTTGATTTAATGGGTCGCGAAGTAATCAACCATAAAATTAATAGGGCTGTAACAGACATTCAAATGTCACCGGGTTTGTATTTAGTTAATATAAAAAACAATCTTAGCAACTATACTTATAAAATCTTTCATAGTTAATATTTTTGTTTTTACTTATATCTCATTTCAGCATATTATTTATTTGTCTCGACCATTTCTCGGCAAATTGCAATTCATCACCTAATTGGATATTAATAGACTCATTGAATAATTCAAATCTTGTTTCGCCTGTACTTTTGTTTGTAGGAATAAAACATAAATCTATCTGTTCTATAACACTGACACTTTCATCGCCATTACCCACTATTCTGGCTTTTTTATCAACTTTACATGTCCTTATATTCGACAAATCTACAAACTGATTTGAAAACTCTTCTTTATGCCGCCTGTGATATAGAGCTATGTCTTTTGTTTTATCAATCCCTATTACAAAATCACCACAAAATTCGTGTTGATCTATCTGAAAACCATGTTGTTTAGCAAATTCTTTTAAACTATTTAATTTTTTGTTTTGCTTTTTTACTCTAAAGTAATTCATGATAATTATTGGAGATATACAAATTACTGTAATTACTACTCCTATGATAATACTTCCTGTATCCATTTTTTTAATGTTTTAATTTATATTACAAAAGTTGACTTATAAAAGCCTATTGTTAATTGAGATTCGCCCCACATTGCATTTTGCCTGCATGAGGTTATGAATATTTTGCCCCTTGCGAAGCAGTGAAAAATATATATAGAAAGGGAAGTATTACCAGAAATAATTAAACGGAAAGATTAAATCTGTCTTCTTGTAGTTAATAAGAATATTCTGTGAAAAAGTGAGATTTTGAGTAATCTCAATATTAAATATCTGTTTAGTAGTCTTTATTATTGCCCAAAAACCTGTTATAGAGTTTTTTATCTTGACAGGAGTGAAATTATTAGTATTGATTAAAGATGTTTCTGACTGGATATTGTGAGAGAAAAGTTTGGACGAAAAATCAGAAATGATAGTTTCTTGCACCGAAACCGGATAATCTTGAAAATCTGACTTGGTAAATGACTTGGTGAAAACACATGATGTGTAACAATATAATACTGTTAGTAACACTGTACATATAATTCTCACACTTGATTTCATTTTGCAAAGATATACAATTTTATTCCTTATTTGTAATCAAACCATCTTTCATCTCAATAATGCGGTCGGATAATGCTGCTAATTCTTTGTCATGAGTCACTATGACTATCGTTAATCCAAATTCATCCCGCAATTCAAACAGCAACTTATGCAATTCTTCTTTATTTTTTGTATCCAAACTACCCGAAGGTTCATCAGCTAATATAATTTTTGGATTATTGATTAGAGCTCTTGCAACTGCAACCCTTTGTTTCTCACCGCCCGATAGTTCAGAAGGCTTATGTTCCAATCTATCGCTTAAACCTAAATAATTCAGCAGCTCCTCTGCCCTGTCTTTCGCCTTTTTAAAATCATTATTTGCAATCAATGCAGGTATCATTACATTTTCAAGTGCAGTAAACTCAGGCAACAACTGATGAAATTGAAATATAAAACCTATTTGTCTGTTTCTAAATGACGCCTGCTGCTTTTCATTCATACTTTCCAGACTAATGCCATCAACAATAATTTCACCTGAATTCGGACGATCTAATGTGCCTAATATCTGCAATAATGTAGTCTTGCCGGCTCCACTCGGACCAACTATAGAAACAATTTCACCTTTTTGTATCTCCAGATTTATTCCTTTTAAAACTTCAAGGTCGTCAAATCTTTTACGTATGTTATGCGTTTGTATCATATTTTCAAAAATTGAAAGCAAATTTACTTGTTTTTTTCTTAATAGAATAATCTTCTTGAATACTATCACATTTAAATTAATAAACTACTTTTGTGCTAAATTATTTTTATATGTCTGATTTAAATATTTTCGGTAAAATAGATTTCGTTCGAAATAATAGAATTAGCCGCATTACTATTAAAATTAAACCATATGGATTAATTGTAAATTTACCTTCTAAGAACACTGAGACTGAGGCTAAAAAGTTTATCTTAAACAATCAGAAAAAAATTTTAGCTCGTCAGGAACGACTGAAGGCAAAAAGGAATAATACTCTTATCAATATTGATAATGATTTCAAAACCCTTACTTTCACAGTAAAAAGTAAATATTCCGATAGAAATGATGTGTTTTTTAATCTTAATAATGGAGTTCTGAATATTGAAATACCTAATAATGCAGATATATTATCAGACAAAACTCAGGAAGTATGTTGGAAAGGTATCAATTATTTTTTAAAGAAGGAGGCTAAAAGAGTTTTACCTGAACGAGTTACAACTTTAGCACAGCAATTTGGATTTAAAATAAGTGATATCAAAATTCAATCGAGTAAAAGTCGCTGGGGAAGCTGTTCAAACAAGCAAAACATAAATTTGTCGTTTTACCTTATGCTTTTACCTCAACATTTAGTCGATTATGTTATTCTGCACGAGCTATGCCATACCGTAGAAATGAATCATGGAGAAAAATTTTGGAATCTGATGGATAAGGTAACCGAAGGAAAAACTAAAAAGTTTAGAGCTGAAATAAAGAAATATTCAATACCGTAAAAATAATACCTAACATTTAAAAAGCAAGAAGGGCTGTCATCACGACAACCCAATCTTTTTTTGTTAACCTTAAATCTAATACTATGAAAAAATCACGATACAAATATAATGTCTTTGTGCTGTTTGAGCAAATGAATATTGATAAAAGCAACCAATTATAACATCTTTTAAATATTTCATCTGATAATTTCAATATTAGAAATACATTTAAATCCTGTTTTTATGAATATTTAGTTTTGAAAACAAGCAACTATCCTCGTATTTTTTTGTATTTTTGCGAACTATTTGAAGTTTTTATGAAGAAATTTAAACGTACTACTGTAACAACCGCACTGCCATATGCAAATGGACCTGTGCATGTAGGGCATTTAGCCGGTGTATATGTGCCTGCTGATATTTATGTTCGTTATCTACGACTTAAAGGTGAAGATGTTTTATTTATCGGCGGGTCTGATGAACATGGTGTGCCTATTACAATTAAAGCTCGACAGGAGGGTGTTACACCACAGGACATTGTCGATCGCTATCATACAATAATTAAAAAATCTTTTGAGGATTTTGGAATTTCTTTCGATATATATTCTCGTACAACTTCTAAAACTCATAAAGAATTAGCTTCTGACATTTTCAAAACTATTTATGATAAAGGTGGCTTTATTGAACAAAGTTCAGAGCAGTACTATGATGAAAAGGCTCGACAATTCCTTGCCGATAGATATATAACAGGAAAATGTCCGCATTGTGGTAACGAACATGCTTATGGCGATCAATGTGAGTCGTGCGGAACTTCACTTAGCCCGAATGACTTAATTAATCCTAAGTCTACAATCAGTGGCAGTATACCCGTTATGCGTGAAACAAAACACTGGTATCTACCTCTTAATCAACATGAAAACTGGTTGCGCCAATGGATTCTTGAAGAGCATAAAGAATGGAAACCAAATGTATACGGACAATGTAAAAGTTGGTTAGATATGGGCTTGCAACCTCGTGCCGTTAGTCGCGATCTCGACTGGGGGATACCTGTTCCTGTTGAAGGTGCTGAGGGCAAAGTGCTGTACGTATGGTTTGATGCACCTATCGGATATATATCGAATACTAAAGAGTTGCTACCTGATAGTTGGGAAAAATGGTGGAAAGATGATGAAACACGACTTATACATTTTATAGGAAAAGATAATATTGTGTTTCATTGTATTGTATTTCCGGCTATGCTGAAAGCTGAAGGAAGTTATATCTTACCTGATAACGTGCCTGCTAATGAGTTCCTTAATCTTGAAGGTGATAAGATATCTACTTCTCGCAATTGGGCAGTATGGCTGCATGAATATCTTGAAAAATTTCCTCAAAAACAAGATGTTTTGCGTTACGTGTTAACGGCTAATGCTCCGGAAACAAAGGATAATGATTTTACATGGCGTGATTTTCAAGCAAGAAACAATAATGAATTAGTAGCTATTTATGGTAATTTCATCAATAGGGCACTTGTGTTGACCCATAAATATTTTGAAGGAAAAGTGCCTGATTCCGGTGAACTTAACGACTACGATAAACAAACCCTGAGCGAGTTTGTAAATGTTAAGGCTGAACTGGAAAAGCTTCTCGATAATTTCCGTTTTCGTGATGCTCTCAAAGAAGCAATGAACCTTGCAAGAATAGGTAATAAATATCTTGCTGATACTGAGCCTTGGAAAGTAGCCAAGACCGATATGGAGCGTGTTGCTACTATTATGCATCTTAGTCTACAAATAGCAGCTAATCTTGCTGTAGCATTTGAACCTTTCCTCCCATTTTCTTCTGAAAAGTTAAGAAAAATGCTTAATTTGAAGACGTTTGATTGGAAAGATTTAGGTCGTACTGATTTGCTAAAAGCCGGTGACTTACTTGGTGATGCAGAGTTACTTTTCGACAAAATAGAGGATACAACTATCAATGAGCAAGTGCAAAAACTTCTTGATACAAAGAAAAACAACGAAGTTGCTGCATGGAAAGCTAATGAAGTAAAAGAAATTGTAAGTTTCGATGATTTTCAGAAAGTAGATATACGTGTCGGTACTGTCCTCGATTGCCAGAAAGTTCCTAAAGCTGATAAATTGTTGCAATTTCGTATTGCCGATGGTCTTGAAGAAAGAACTATCTTATCCGGTATAGCCGCATATTATCCTAATCCTCAAGAATTAATCGGAACCCAAGTGTGCTTTATTGCCAATTTCGAACCACGAAAATTGAGAGGGATTTTAAGTGAAGGTATGATTTTATCTGCCGAAGATGCTGATGGGAAATTAGTATTAATCCAACCACAAACTAAAGTTTCAAACGGAATAGAAGTCAAGTAAAGAGGAACTCAATTTAGAATATGGGCAACTAAAATTCTGAAGGATTATATATTAAAAGGCTATGCTCTAAATCAGCGTATGAATCGGATTGAAAATACAGTTGATTATGTTAGGTTTTTGATTTTTGTTTATGTATATTTGCAGAAATCAAAAAATCAATCATATGAATTTATTACAACAACTTAAGACCTACACAAAGGTTGTGGCTGATACCGGCGATTTTGAATCTATGATTGTCTATCAGCCTATTGATGCAACTACAAATCCTTCTTTGATTTATGCAGCTTCAAAAAATCCAAAATATCAGGTTCTTATTGATGATGCTATTAAGTATGCTAAAAGTATTTCCGGCGATAAATCAATTCAACTGACTAAAGCTTTAGACAAATTAGCTGTAAACTTTGGTCTGAAAATTCTTGATATAGTTCCGGGAAGAGTTTCAACGGAAGTTGATGCACGACTATCTTTTGACACGGAAGCAACTGTCGATAAGGCTCGTGAATTAATTGCTCTTTACGAAAATAGTGGTATTTCCCGTAAACGGATCTTAATCAAAATAGCTTCTACATGGGAAGGTATTCAAGCTGCTGAAATTCTTGAGAAAGAAGGCATTCAATGTAATCTTACTTTGCTGTTTTCCAAGGCACAAGCAGTTCAATGCGCACTCTCGAATGTTACTCTGATTTCGCCTTTTGTGGGTCGTATACTCGATTGGTATAAAAAAGATAGAGGCGTTTCTGATATTCCTGCACAAGACGATCCCGGAGTATTATCTGTAACCGAAATTTACAATTATTATAAGAAATTTGGCTATCAAACAATAGTCATGGGTGCAAGTTTCCGTAATATTGGTGAGATAATCGAACTTGCAGGTTGTGATGCTCTTACAATATCTCCTGCTTTATTAAAAGAATTAGAATCAACTGAAGGAGTTTTGGTTAAAAAGCTTGATGCTGACTCTTCAAAAGCTATGGATTTAAAACCGATTCAAATGAATGAAAAGATATTCAGATGGATGTTAAATGAAGATGCTATGGCTACCGAGAAACTTGCTGAAGGTATTCGAAAATTCACAGAAGACATTATAAAACTCGAGAATCTTATTAAAACATTTCTTTAGATTTTTATTTGGAACGCTGATAAAACGGATGCAAGCAACGCTGATCTACACGCGAATCTTAAGAATCAGCGTTTGAAAATCAGCGTTATCCGCGTGCCAAAGGGAAGCATCCATACAACATGAAGAAAATCGCAAAAAAAATAAAGCATCGCAAAGAGAAAAACTCAAATTGCGATGCTCTGTCTTAATATATGCCTGTGTCAAAAAATCACACTTTACAGCATTTTGAAATCTGACCGTCAACTGAGAATTTTCCGGCACCACCTATCATACCAACTATAGCCAAGCCTAATACAAGTATAAAGTATTCTATTCCTTCTCCTGCCTGACCGCCCATCCAATTCATGAAAAATCCATTAGCAGTATGACCACCAAGTATCATAGCACCGCCCAATGTAATAAAGATAGAAAATGCCATAAAACGTGTTCCTGCGCCTAAGATCATTCCTATCGAACCAACAAATTCCGCTAATATTACCAAAACTACTAGTAATAATGGCATGCCCATACTTTGAAATGCATCTAAAGTAGCTGAAAAACCATATCCTCCGAATAATCCTAATGCTTTCTGTGCGCCATGAGGAAATATCACTATTCCTAAAGATAATCGAGCAACTAATAAAGCCCATGAATTTGTGTCGGTGGAGAAAAACTTTTTAATTAATGTGTTCATAATTTTCTGTTTGTTTTGTTTTAATTTTGATTATTTATTTTTACCATTGCATTGGCACTTCCATCAAAAGTGTTTTTGCATTAGTAATAGCTTTAATTTCGATTGAACTAATATCAGAAATGGCTATTGCATCTCGTCTTGACAATTGATTGTCAACGACTTCAATGTCCCCTTCAATTACCTGAATAAAAACTCCTGATGTGGATTTATTTAATTTATATTCCACTTCCTTTCCTTGAGATAAATCACCCATATTAAACCATGCCTCCTGATGAATCCACAATCCTTGTTCTTCAGGATTTGGTGAAATTATTTGGTATAGTTCATCTTTCTTGGCATAGTCACTAATGGTAACTTGTCCATATCTTGGGTTTACATTTTTCTTATTTGGGAATATCCAGATTTGAAATAAAGATAGCGGTTCTACCTGACTATTATTAAATTCACTATGAAAAACGCCCGTTCCTGCACTCATTACTTGGATTTCACCAGGCTTAATTACACCTTTATTTCCCATGCTATCTTGGTGTAAAACCTCGCCACTAAAAGGAATTGTAATTATCTCCATATTATCGTGCGGATGTCTGCCAAAGCCTTTTCCAGGCTCTATCCAATCATCATTCAAGACTCTTAATGCCCCAAAATGTATTTTTTCAGGATTATAGTAGTCTGCAAAACTAAATGTATGATTTGTTTTTAACCATCCATGGTCGATGTGTCCTCGCGTTTCTGCTCTTATAATATTGACTTTCATTTCTGCTATTTTTAGTAAATTTCGTATATGCATTATTTCACAATGCAAAGATACTGTCACTTTCAAGTACAGAAATTAAAGAAATCGGGATTAGAATTGCAAAAATCAGGTTAAAACAGCCGAAGATTTAAATTCAAAAGGTGTTAGACCTGTTTGTTTCTTAAAGAAATTGTTAAAATGTGCAGATTCATCAAAGCCAAGAGAATAGGAAAGCTCTTTTACCGAAGGCTTCGACATAAAGAGTAATGCTCTTTTAGCTTCAAGAATTAATTTGGCTTGTATATGTTCTTTGGCTGTCTTACCTGTAATCGATTTAATTGTTTTATTCAAATAATCAGAAGTTACAGCTAATTTGGAAGCATAATCACCAACTTTATGATTTTCTGTAAAATGTAAATTCAATAATCGTTTAAATTCTCTAAGAAGATGGTTTGTGGTTTCAAAATACTGAGGATTATCAGATTTAAACATAGAACAATGATTGTTACATTGAATTAAAAGCAATTTGACTAATGCACCAACTGCATCTGAGGTATATCGTGCGGACAAGTCGAGATAAGACTCCATCTGATGAAAAATATTATGATATGTCGGTAGTGCATCATTATGAATACTCAATGGTGGTGACTCTCCATAATCATCAAACAAATATATATCGTTAATTAAATATTCCGGAATCGAATTAGCTATTATAAAATCATCAGTAAACGAAACTATAAATCCTTTTGGTTCAGAGTCAAAAAATAATTGATGAATCTGACCCGGTAAAATGAAATATAACTGTAAATCTGAAATATCGTATTTGTTATAATCAACAACATGCGACCCTATACCTTTTTCAATAAAATAAATATTATAGTAATCATGACGATGAAGCACAGGCTTTTCTCCTGAACTTAATGAATATAAATTCTCCATTCTTTGAATAGAAAAATGCGGAGAAAAGTTTGACCTTTCTGTCAACGTATATGTCCTTATTTCTTTATGAAGCATTTGTTTATATCCTTTAAAAAGTTATTTATTACTATATTTTATATTGTCTTTTTAATTATCCAAATCTAATAATTCGCTCATCAACATTGCTGTTGCTCCCCATATTACCACACCGTCAACATCAAAATATGGTGCTTTTGTAAGTTCTGTTCGATTATGTATCTTAAATTCTTTTTCTTTTACAACATCCTGACGTTTAAACTGTTCATAATCCACAACCAATATTTCCTGCACCTCTCTTTTATCAATAATAAATTCAGGTCTCTTATCAGTATATGCTAAATATGCTCTTACAAGAAAATTGCTTGGCGGCACATAAAGATCCGTAAGATGTCCCAGCAATTCATAGGTTTCGGATTTTACACCTATTTCTTCTTCCGCCTCTCGAATTGCGGTTGCTCTTAAATCAGCATCAAAATCTTCATATCTACCTCCCGGGAAAGCTATTTGCCCCGAATGCATCCCTACATATTCACTGCGTCTGATAAATACTATCTTTAATTTTTCATTTTCATGGAAAAGTAAAACTAAAACAGCACTTAAACGAGGATTATAATCATTGGTATGAACTTCAGAAAATTCTTTTACTCTATGTGCAGGTGCCATTTTTAGTTGAGACTTAATTCCCGGTAATGGCTCTGTTAGTTGCATTCGTAATTTTTCTAAATCCATCTATTATCATATTTTTGATTATCGCAAATTTATGAAATTTTCAAGAATTAATCTATCTAAAAATATTTTTAATGCATCATTACTATACATATTAAAATGATTTAACACTGGAAATCTAATATTATAAGTGCATTTCTGATTAGGAGTATTACTGATTATATCTATTTCTGAGCAAAATCCATCATTGTCCGTAATAAATGGAAAATATGACAAATACCGTTTATACTGTAACTTAGCAGACCAACAAGATATATTTAACTCCATAATTTTATATTCAATCGCTCCAATGCTGGTTGCAATATCAACATCAATTCCGGCTTCTAAATACTGATAAATTTTATCCCATTCTTTCAATGAATTATAAGATTTTTCACGATTAAAACACCATTCTTGATAATCAATATCTGAAAAATTAATCGAATTGAATATAAACTGATGTGCTACTTGGATTTGATTAATTAAAGCAAGTGAATGTATAAGTTTTGATGAATGAATATTGTCTTTGACACCATAAATATTATAGTGAAACACAGAGTCAATTCTATTATTTAGTTTATTCAAAAAATTGCTTCCTTTTAAAATATTATGTACACATAAATTATTTCTAAGGTATTTATATATCTCTGATTGGATTAATGAAGAATTAGATTTTAGATAGTCATTAATGGATATTTTTCTAAATTTGTTTGCAGAAACCTCTATTAGATTAAACAAATTGTTTGTTGATTCATAATTTTGTTGATGAGATAAAATTGCTTGTTCAATTGCTTTTAAACACATTCCGGATGCATAAGAGAAAAAATCATAAGTCTTTCCGGCATATACATTATGAAGCAATGTTGAACCAGCATTTGGAGAGGAGATTGTAATGATTGCCTCAATATTTTTCGAATAAGTCGAAAGATTACGTGCTATAATTCCTCCCACGCCAAAACCAATTATTACAAAAGTATTATCTTTTTCCAAACACTTCAATTTATCCTTGTATAGCTCGGAAGATATGTTATCAATTGTTTTATTTGAAGAGTAATTTAAAACTATTCCATCATATTTAGTTATAATTTTATTATACTCGGCAATAAGGCTATATGCCTGTTCATCGTTCAAATCAGGTAGCCAGACAAATACTCTTTTTGCATATATATTGCAAAAAAGAACACAAAACATCAAGATAAATAGTTTTCGCATTTTAAGACATTAGTTTATCAGCAAATTTATTCCACTTTAGAAAAATATAGTATTTGATTTTGAAAAAATATTTCTTTAGAATAATGGATTTTTAGCTTATTTTTTCTATCTATTATTAGGGTATATGTATCGATTGATTCGGGATTTTCTGAAAGAAAACTATCATTATATAGATTAAACATTAATTTATTTTCTGTATAATTATAAAGTCTTTTTTGGATTAAGTTCTTCCCAATAAAAGTTTCGTATTTTAGAACTTTATCCATTTCCTGATTAAATTCTGCCCTTTGCTTTAACACCCCTTTTACACCTATACTCTTTAATCTCTCATAATCAACATTATCTGAGCATGTTATCTGATTTATTTTTTCAACTGATGTAATACGTGTAATAATTTCACACTTGCTATCATCCACACTTTTATTACATATACTATCTTTTGCAGTAATATGTTTCTCTAAAACAACACGCATAGTGTCAATGTGTTTTTTCATATTTATTTCCGGATAAATTTCATTTATTAATTGAATACCTGATGAATTATAAGCGTATATTCGTCCATTTTTACATATAATTTTCGCTATTCTTGATTCTTCCGGGTGTATTTGTTTATTATAATATGAAAACGAATTATCTAAGGAGGACGTTAAAAACTCTGTGGTTGATTCATATGTTCCATCATCAAATATCCTTATGTTATTTTTTATCTCTTTGCTAACAGGCAATTCATCATATGAATAGATGGTATCAATCTGATTGGAAGTAAAACCATATAATTTTCGCTTCAATTGCTCATCTTTGTTGATTATATTAATAATATCAGAAGATAGAAACTCATCATGTATACCTTTTTGCAGGAAATCAACAATATTCATAGTTTTAACATGTAACTTCATTTCAATAGCGGGTTTGACATTGTCTTCATTAACATCTAAGTTATATTCATTTTTACATGAGAGTAAGAGTAAACACGATAGAAGTATAAAATATAAGTTTTGCATTATAAAAAGTTTAGGTTAAAATAAGCAACAACAAACCCGAGATATCGATGCAAAATTAATGTTTAAGATAATGCAAAAGGTAAAATAATAGAGAATAGAGAAACTTTTTACCTTTTACATATATTTTTACGTTTTAAGCAGGTATACAGGTTTTATAAATACTACCAGGTATGCTTTTAACCAATCCTTTAAATTCCATTTCAAGAAGTATTGAGGTAATTTTACTATAAGAATTTTCGGATAAGATAGCTAATTCATTTACGTGAATTCCTTCTGGAGTCTGTCTTAGTAAAGAATAAATTTTAAGCTCTTCATCCGAGAGTTCTGTAAATAATTCAGCTTGCACATGCTGATTATCCTTAGAGGTTTTATCCCAACTCATAAGTTTAATAAAATCATCCGGCGATTCAATAAGTGTAGCTCTATGAGTTTTTATAAGTGAATTACAGCCTTTCGACCACACATCATTTATTCTACCTGGAAATGCAAAAACATCTCTATTATAATCATTTGCAAGTTCAGCAGTAATTAAAGCACCTCCTTTTTGTGCTGATTCGACTACTATTATTGCATCAGACAATCCGGCTATAATCCTATTTCTTTGAACAAAATTCTGTCGGTCGGGATTAGTTTTACTCAGATATTCTGTAACCAAACCGCCTTTTTCTAACATTCGAGCAGCAGTATTTCTATGAGCTGAAGGATAAATCATATCCAATCCATGTGCTATAACACCTATTGTTGGAATATTGTAATCCAAAGCATTTCTGTGGGCACAAATATCAATACCATAAGCCAAACCACTCACAATTACCACATTAGGAATTGATGCAAGTGAAATGGCAATATTCTTACATATTTCCTTTCCGTAATCTGTAGCATTCCTTGTACCTACCACACCAATAAATCGAGCTTCGTTTAAAGGGACTTTATTTTTAGTAAATAAAACTAATGGGGCATCAGGACATTCTTTTAATCTGAATGGGTAAGTTTTATCTGCGTAATACAAACATTGAATATCATTCTTGATAATAAATTCAATTTCATTTTCAGCCCTTTGAAGTGCACTTTTGTGGTTTACAATTTCTTTTGCCAACACCTCGCCAACACCGGGTATCCGCATAAGGTTTTTTTGTTTTTCCTTAAATACAGCTTCTTCATTACCGAGATAAGCAATTAAATTTTTAGCAATATTGTTACCAATACCATTTATCAGCGTAATGCCAATTCTAAATTTTAACAAGTCGTAATTCATAAACAAACAATTAAAATATATCTTAAGTCTTTATAAAAATTTTCTTATACATAAAAAATAATCCCCACCCAATTAAGATCCCGATTGTGTTACTTAACCAATCATAGACATCTCCATATCTACCAACTAAAGGAGTAGATTGAATTAACTCGGTGATAGCAGCTAAAAAAAGTGGAAACACAAGAGCAACAATAATAAGCTGAAGTTGTTTGTTTCTTTTGTCTTGTGTTTTATAGTTTTCAAACAATGCAATTATAGTTAAAGTCAAATACATCAATAGGTGTACAATCTTATCCGCATTAGGTACAACGGGTAATTCTTCTATTGCTGGAAATTTAGCAAAAGATAGAACTAATATTATTATGGTTGTGATTATTGTTTTAAAATAATTGATAATAAACTTCATATTTAAATAATGTGCTAATATGTCAATGTGCTAATGTTTATTAAAAATAAGCTGCAAAGATAAAACTAATATCTGAAACTACTACCTCCTAAAAATTCTCTTAATAGTGATGTCGGTGGAATTTCACTATCAAGTATAGGCACAAAGAAATTCAAAAACTTTAATAATCTATGCGTTTCTGTGTATTCATCGCAATACTTTGGCACTTCTGCCAGAATTGGTTCAGCATGTTTTTTTAACACTGCCAATTCAAAAATCAACGCTGAATTAAACATTACATCTGCGTCTTCCTGATATGGGAATATCCACTTTTCTTCTCCCCTCCTTACGCTGGGCCAACGTGCAATAGTATCTCTTGCAGAATAATTTCTATACCTGTGATCTCGGATAATCCTTCTTAACAAACGTGTATCTGTGGTTGGTACCCAATTGTGATTGTCAATAGAAATAGTTGTTAATGCCGACACATATATCTTAAAGATTTTTTCTTTAGGTATTTCGGTAAGTAATTCCGGATTCAACGCATGAATTCCTTCAAGTATAATTACTGTATCGTGTTGAAGTCTGATTTTTTCACCTTTAAACATCCTCGTTCCATTTTCAAAATTATAAAATGGCAATTCCACCTCTTCCCCATTAAGCAACTGCTTCATCTGTTTATTGAAAAAGGGTAAATCAAGAGCATGTAAAGTTTCAAAGTCATAATCTCCACTCTCATCTTTAGGCGTATTAACTCTATCCACAAAATAATTGTCCATAGATATGATTACAGGTTTTAATCCATTAACCATCAATTGTACTGACAAACGTTTACTAAGTGTAGTTTTACCCGATGAAGACGGTCCTGAAATCAACACTAACTTAACATTTTGCCTTTGATCTATCATATCGGCAATATATGCAACTTTTTTTTCATGGAGAGCTTCTGATATTTTAATCAAATCAAACGATTGTTTATTTTTACATGCAATATTAAATTCTCCGATAGTATTCAAATTCATTAATTTGTTCCAACTCACAAATTCATTGAAAATCTCATATAGTTTGGGCATCACTTCAAAATTTTCAAGTCGTACCGGGTCTTCTCTGCTCGGTATTCTTAATAAAAAACCATCATAATAAGGCAATAAATCAAAAATATTTAATTTATCAGTAGAAGGTAGAAGAACACCGTTATAATAATCGATGTAATCGTTTAAACGAAAAAATCTCATGTAAGGAACATTAATAGTCTCAAAGAGAAATAAGTCTTCATGTTTATTATTTTGTTGAGCAAATAGCTTTTTAACTTCTTTGACTTGCTTTTCTTCAGCTATAATTTTATCACCTCGCAGGATACATTTTTTCATTTCAGATTTAATATTTTCTATATCTTCAGCACTTAAAGGTTTATCAAGATAATCTATCCTGCAATAATAACCCTTGGAGATGGAATGTAGAATCCTCAGAACTGCATCCGGATAAAGTTGTTTTACTGCATACGAAAGCACCAAACATAGAGTTCGCACATAAACACGCATACCTGAAGCTATGCTTGCATCTATAAACTCAATATCTTTCGGCTTGTAAACTAAAAAATTAAGATCTTCAACCTTATAGTTAACTCTTGCAGCAACGACATCATATTTGAGTTTTATGTTTAAATATTCATAAATCTCTATTAAAGACGTGCCTATTGGAAAATCATGATATTTCTTTGTGTTTTTACAATAGATTGTAACTTGCTTACTCATAGGATTATAATTTATTCTTTATTCATATTGGAACTGTAAATATAAAAGGCTTATTCAATTTTAACCGTAAAAATAGAAATTTATATTGAATTATATTTGGGATTTTAGTTATTTAAACTAATTTTGCGAAGCATTTATTCTTACGTAGTAATAATTCTGTTTGTTATTTGTAGTTTAATTAAATAAACATAAATATAATTTTCACACTTCATGAATTACTCCTTTTATGATTTTATGATGCTTATCGGCTCATTAGGTCTATTCTTGTTTGGAATGAAAACTATGAGCGAAGGACTTCAAAAAGCTGCCGGAAATAAGCTTCGTTCGATTTTGGCAACTATGACAAAAAATAGATTTGCCGGTGTTCTTACAGGTGTATTTATCACTGCATTAATTCAGTCTTCTTCGGCTACAACTGTTATGGCTGTTAGTTTTGTAAATGCGGGTTTAATTAATCTTGTGCAATCCATAACTGTAATTATGGGTGCCAATATCGGTACTACTATAACCGCATGGATTATATCTTTATTTGGATTCCAGTTTAGTATCGCATCCATTGCTATTCCTTTAATAGCAGTTGCCACTCCATTAATATTTTCAACAAAAAGCAAACATAAATCTATAGGTGAGTTTATTATAGGTTTTGCATTTCTGTTTATGGGATTGGAGTTACTTAAAAACTCTGTACCCGATTTGCAAAATAACCCCGGAATGTTGGAATTCCTTACAAAATATACGCAGTCGGGATACATATCTGTTATAATTTTTTTAATTGTAGGAACAATTTTAACAATAATTGTACAGTCGTCCAGTGCAACAATGGCTATTACCCTTGTAATGGTTGCAAAAGGATGGATTTCATACGACCTTGGTGCAGCTATGGTTTTAGGAGAAAATATTGGTACTACAATTACCGCTAATATTGCAGCAATACCGGCAAATGTTTCAGCCAAACGAGCTGCATTATCTCATACATTTTTCAATATTACAGGAGTTATCTGGATGATGTTTCTATTTTACCCATTCTTAAATATGGTAACTTGGGTAGCTGAATTTGTCGGTTTAGGAAATCCTCTCGCTTTTTCTCAAGAATTAGCTACAAATCCACATGCATCTGCGATTTTAGTAAGCGACGGCAGTAGTCTGACCGGCAACGAAGCGATCTATCATAGCAAGCTGCTTCAGCTTCAGGCATCTGCATCATATGGTCTATCTCTATTTCACTCAATTTTTAATATAATCAACACCTTTGTGATGATATGGTTTGCTAAAGCACTTGCCAAATTAGTTTCTTTCATTATTAAGAAAAAAGCTACTGATGAGGAATTTCAATTACGATTTATCACTACCGGCTTACTTTCAACTTCTGAGCTGTCGTTAATGCAAGCATGGAACGAAATGAAATTATATGGCAAGAGAACACAAAAAATGTTTGGTATTGTTAGAAATTTCTATCTTGAGCAAAATGAAAATGATGCTGTAAAACTTTTCACTAAAATTCAAAAATACGAAAGTATTAGCGATAGAATGGAAGTTGAAATAGCCAAGTATCTCACAAAAGTATCTGATGGAAGATTAAGTGAAGAGAGTAAACGTCAAATTCAGAAAATGCTACGTGTAGTATCTGAAATAGAAAGTGTTAGTGATGGATGTTATAATATTGGTCGCACTATTGTACGGAAAAATGAGGCTAAAATAGTACACATCAAAGAAATGGAAGATCATATCCAATTGATGATGAACTTAGTGGAAAATGCAATTACACTGATGATTGAGGCTTTGGAAGATGATTATGTGGATGACACTGAATTAAATAAATCTGTTAATATAGAGAATGAGATTAATAATTTGAGAAATCAGTTGAAGAATCAGAATATTATGGACATTAATGATAAAAAATATGAGTATCAGATTAGCGTATCATATATAGACATAATTACAGAATGTGAAAAGATTGGAGATTATGTCATTAATGTTATGGAAGCTCTTAATCAAACAATAAACAATAAACAATAACATAAATAGTAATAAACAGTGTGTGAGATTAAAATATACTTACACAAATAAAATATTAGCAAATGAACTTATTTGATGTATATCCTTTGTTCGATATAGAAATAGAAAAAGGGATAGGTTGTAGAACTTATGACAAAAATGGTGTAGAATATCTTGATTTATATGGTGGACATGCTGTTATTTCAGTTGGTCACTCACACCCTTATTTTACACAGAAACTGACACAACAATTAGAAAAATTAATTTTCTACTCAAATTCTGTAATTAATAAACTTCAGGAGGAATTAGCCGATAAACTCGGTAAATTATCCGGATACGAAGATTATTCTTTATTTCTAATAAATTCCGGTGCCGAAGCTAATGAAAATGCTCTGAAACTTGCTTCATTTCATAATGGAAGAAAAAAAGTTATTGCATTTGAAAAGAGTTTTCATGGGAGAACATCTGCTGCAGTAAAAGTAACAGACAATCCTAAGATAATTGCACCTATCAACGAAGATCTTGAAGTTGAGTTTTTTCAACTGAACGATATCGATGGGATAAGAAAATCTTTAGAAAAAGGAGATGTTTGTGCCGTTATTATCGAAGGAATTCAGGGAGTAGGTGGAATTAGAACACCTGAAAATAAGTTTCTTCAAGAATTAAGTGCAGCTTGTAAATCTACAAATACAGTTCTTATATTAGATGAAATTCAATCGGGGTATGGACGAAGTGGAAAATTCTTTGCTCATCAGTATGCTGATATTCGTCCTGATTTAATTACATTAGCTAAAGGGATGGGGAATGGATATCCAATTGGAGGAGTCATGATAAGCCCTGCTTTTAAACCACTTCACGGTATGCTCGGTACTACGTTTGGTGGCAATCACCTTGCATGTGTAGCCGGTATTGCTGTGTTAGATATTATTAAAACTGAAAATTTAATTCAAAACGCTAAGAAAGTTGGTGATTTTCTAATTGATGAACTTAAGCACTTGCCTCAAATCAAAGAAGTACGTGGAGCAGGTTTAATGATAGGTCTTGAGTTCCATGAACCTATACAAGAGATAAGAAAACGTTTACTATTCGAACAGAAAGTATTTACAGGAGCAGGTGGTACTCATACAATACGACTTCTACCACCTCTTTGTCTGACAATGGATGATGCAAAACTCTTTATTGAAAGATTAAAATTAGTTCTTTAACATATAAGAGCAAACATCATTTATACATTCTGATATTGGGATGAACTTATAATTCAATGTGTCAATTACCTTCCGAGAGGAGTAATAAGATCTGTTTGTGGCCGAAGCTGCAAATTTTCTATCAAGAATAGGGCTGAATCTGAATATTTTACCGACTATTTCTGCAAAAAAGCCAACAACCCATAACCGTTTCTTTCCCATATTGATTAATGGTGGCTTTTTATTAAAACCTTTCGACATCATGCTTAATATATCTTTATTTGAGTTATTTTCACTCACTAAAATATATCTCTCGGCAGAGATTTTGCTTTCCATAAGCTTAACCATAATTCTGACAACATCTCTCACGTCTACATAACCCGATCCGCCTAATGTATAGAATAACATCCCTTTACGCACCTGATCAAAAAGAAGCGAACTGCCTGATTTTGTTCCGGAAACTCCCAAAATGACACCGGGATTAACCATCACAGCATTCAGTCCTTTTTCTTTAATTGCTTCCCACACAGCCTGTTCAGCATTATATTTACTCAATGCATAATCAGATTGATGTCCTTTTGTCTGCCATGCACTTTCTTCAGTTATAATTGTACCGTCGTTATCAGTAAAACCACAAGCTGCAATAGAACTGACAAAACATAATTTTTCTATTTTATTTTCAAGGGATACATCAATTATATTATTAGTGCCAGATACATTAGTGTCCATCAAATTGTTATCTGAACCACCGCTTAGAGATACAACAGCAGCACAATGATAAATTTTAGTCACCCCTTTTGCAGCTTTCCTTAACGAATCAATATCAGTAATATCAGCATATCTCCATTCTATCCTTTCTAAAAACTTATCCGGTGAATCCGTATAAAATTTAAAAATCGTCTTCAAAGGTGATAGCTTACTTGTTTCCCGTCTAATCGCAATAATCTCGTCATTTTCTTGAAGAAGATGCCATAACAAGTGACCTCCGACTAATCCTGTAGCTCCTGTAACTAATATCATAAATTATAAAATTTTTCAAAAATACAGAAAGAAAATGTACTTTTGTATGTTTTTAATCATTATTATAAATTCCACATGGAGAATATATGTGTGTATTGTGCATCAAGTTCACAAGTTAAATCAGTTTATTTTGACGCAGCAGAGAAATTAGGTAAAATCATCGCTAATAATAATTTAAGACTGCTCTATGGTGGTGGTCATAGAGGGTTGATGGGTAAAATTGCAGATACGGTTTTATCTGAAGGAGGTAAAGTAACAGGAATTATTCCCGGCTTTATGTGTGAAGTTGAATGGAATCATAACGGCTTAACTGAGTTGATATTAGTTGAGAGCATGCATGAAAGAAAAGACAAACTTGCAAAAATGGCAGATGCAGTCGTTGCACTACCTGGAGGTTGCGGTACGATGGAAGAATTATTAGAAGTTATAACATGGAAAAGATTAGGAATATTCACCAAACCCATTGTTATATGTAATATTGATGGATATTTTGACCCACTAATAGAAATGCTTAATCGTTCGGTTAATGAAAATTTTATGGGAGAGCAACATAGAAATATGTGGGTAGTTGTAGACAGTCCGGAACTCGTTTTAAACGCTATAAAAACATCGATTCCATGGAGTAAAAATGCTAAGGATTTTGCTGCTTTATAAAAAATATGCCTGAAATAATTCAAGATTCAATTATATCTCTTGTCGATTCAATTGCAATAAATCAGACAGAATTGATTAAACCTGATATTAGGTTTGAAGGAGAATTGCTTCAATTGTTACCACATCAAAACAATTGGATTTCCATTGTTATTCTCACCCTTTTTATAATATTTATTATTTCGTTTGTTCGTTCACATAATTGGATAATTGACTTTGCTAAAAACTTTTTAAGATTTAAAGCCCAGAAAAGCACTCTGATAAAAAAGACCATAGAAGCCCAACAATCACAATTATTAATGATTGTTTTTGCAACCTGTAGTTTAAGTTTATTCGTATATCTTTTACTTTATGAAGATTCAGGATTAAATTTATCTACATATCTAATCTTAATTTCAGCAAATTTTGTTTTTCTATTTGTAAAATTTTTAGTCTCAAAATTAGTTGCATTTACATTTATATCTAAAGATGAGTTTAATATGACTCTTGATCAGTATCTAAATATCATATTTATTTTCAGCCTTCTTATTTATCCAATTATTATATTAAAAGCATATTTTCAAGTCTGGAACAACCCTATTCCTTTAGATATATTTGCTTTCGTTTTAATAATTTTAGTTCTTTTATTTATTACAATTCATTTTTTTCAGTTTTTTTTCGACAAAATATTAGATTTCTTTCACATAATGTTGTATCTTTGCACACTCGAAATTTTACCGTTTTTAGGAATATTTCTTGTAAATAAATGGATAATAACAAGTCTCTAACGTAATTTTATTTAGTCTTGAAAATCAGGAAGATATTGGTTTCGCAGCCACAACCCCAAGGTGAAAAATCCCCTTATTTTGACATTAGCGAAAAATATAATGTTAAGGTTGATTTTCATCAATTCATTAAAGTTGAATCTTTGAGTGCAAAAGAATTTCGTGCTCAAAGGATTGCTATCCTCGATTATACTGCTATTATTTTCAATGCCAAACAGGGTATAGACCATTTTTTTCGTCTTTGTGAAGAAATGCGAATAACAATGCCTGAGACAATGAAATATTTTTGTATTTCAGAATCTGTTGCAGTATATCTACAGCATTATATAAATTATAGAAAAAGAAAAGTTTTTTTCGGTTCTACCGGCAAAGTTCCGGAATTTATAACAGTATTAAATAAACATATAGACGAAAAATTTCTTTTTATTACTCCGGAAATATTAAACGAGGAAATAATAAATGCTCTTGACGGATCAAAAATTGCTTATACGAAAGCCGTTATGTATAGGACTGTTCCTAACGAGTATACTCCTAAAGAGGACTTCAATTACGATATGATTTTGTTTTTTACTCCTTTAGGCGTACAGTCACTTCTTAAAAACTTTCCTGATTTTGTTCAAAACGAGACGCAAATTGGCTGTTTTGGCAGTTCAACGGCTGCAACGATTAAAGAATTGGGACTAAGGCTCGATCTCGAAGCTCCATCAGCTCAATATCCTTCGATGACAATGGCACTCGATGGTTTTTTAAGGGATCATTTTAAGAAAATTAAAAATAACGGTAAGTAAACCAACAAATTTTAAAATACTATACAATCCCAAAAGTTTCGTAATTATTCGTACTTTTGGGATTGTTTTATTTTATCTTTGTTCAACAATATTTGATGAATAATTTATATACATTTCCGAAAGAAGAGCGTTTATGCAGCACAAAACGTATAGATAGCTTATTTGTCGAGGGGAAAGCATTTATAATCTTTCCTTTAAGATGTGTTTATAAAGTATACACACAAGATAGGCAATCATCGGTAGAAGTGTTATTCAGCGTTCCAAAAAAAAGATTCAAAAAGGCTGTTCATAGAAATAAAATTAAACGCAGAATGAAAGAAGCATATCGTTTGAATAAAGCTAATCTAATAAATAATTGTAATAATAAAGGAATTTCAATAGATATTGCATTCTCTTATGTATCAGATAAATCTTCAGAATATAAGATTATCGAAGAAAAAATTCTAATGTCAATAGAAAAGATTATCAAAAAGACGAGTCGCGACACGTCTTTACATTAGCATATTAGCATATTGCCACATTGGCACATTAGTATATTTTTATGAAAAAAATTTTACGACATATTTTCCTGATTCCCGTATATTTTTACAGATACGCTATTTCTCCATTAAAACCTCCAAGCTGTCGCTATACTCCTACATGTTCTCAATATGCAGTTGAAGCAGTAATGAAACATGGTATATTTAGAGGCGGATGGCTTGCAATTAAACGTTTTTTAAGTTGTCATCCTTGGGGTGGTAGCGGATATGACCCCGTACCTTAATAGTTAAAACTTCAATTAACAATACGTTATAAATAGTTAATCATTGCTCTTTTAAATTAGTATTATTAACTTTGCAAATCTTCAACTAACGGATTAACACGTATTTATGAATAAAATAATCAGATATTGGCTGTTTCTTCCGTTCTCTATATTATACAGAATTATTACCGGTATACGTAATTGGCTGTATGATGTTGGGATTTTACAATCAATTGAAAAAGACACAGCAATAATTTCTATAGGTAATATTACCGCTGGTGGTACAGGCAAAACACCTCATACTGAGCATCTTATTGCCGAGCTACAATCTTTATTTCGAGTGGCTGTTTTAAGTCGTGGTTATAAGCGTAAAACTAAAGGATTTGTTCTTGCTGATAATAAGTCCAACTCTTCAACAATTGGAGATGAACCTTTTCAGATTTATAAAAAATTCGAGAATATTCCCATAGCTGTATGCGAAAATAGAAGCAAAGGTATAGATCAACTATTAACATTATATCCAAATCTCGATGTAATTATCCTTGATGATGCTTTTCAGCATCGCAGGATTAAAGCCGGATTATCTGTTTTACTTACTGATTTCAAAAAACTTCACACTCGCGATAGTGTTCTACCGGGCGGTAATCTTCGTGAATCTGCAAGAGGAAGTAAACGTGCCGATATTATAGTTGTAACCAAATGCCCTCTTGACATTAAGCCGATAGACATGAGAGTTATTCAGCATGAAGTACAGCCAACTATTTTTCATCAAGTTTATTTTTCTTCATATAAATATGATGAGCCATTGCCTTTGTATGTTAAATATGCAAGTAGACACTGGCTATTTAGGAAAATAAAAGAGAGAAAAGCATCCATTCTTTTAGTTACCGGAATAGTAGCCCCACAAATGATTTATAGTTTTCTATCCAATTTTTCTGATGATATCAAAACTATAAATTATAAAGATCATCATGACTTTTCAAGAAAGGATTTAAATCTTATTGAGAAAAAATTCTATGAGATACCTAATCCTGAAAAGTTAATTTTAGTTACCGAGAAAGATGCAGCAAGATTGATTTCAAACAGGGATGTTCCAAAATCATTAAAATATCATATATTTGTATTACCTATCAGAGTGAATATTTTAAACAATAAAGAAACAGCATTTTTAAAAAAGATTACAGATTATGTTGCCGAAAATTCAGGAAACCGCAGATTACTTAAAAAACATTATTAATACAAACCCAAAAATCGGTATTATTTTAGGTACCGGACTTGGTAATTTAGTTACACAACTTACAGAAACAATTGAGATTCCTTATGAAAAAATTCCTAACTTCCCAATTTCCACAGTTGAAGGTCATAGTGGAAAATTGATTATTGGCAAATTAGGGAACACTGAGGTATTGGCAATGCAAGGTCGTTTTCATTATTACGAAGGATACGATATGAAGCAAGTTACATTCCCTGTACGTGTAATGAAAGCGATTGGAATTGATACTTTATTAGTGTCAAATGCTTCAGGAGGTATGAATCCTGAATTTGAAATTGGAGATTTGATGATTATAAATGATCATATAAATTTATTTCCCGAACATCCATTAAGAGGAAAGAATTTCAACGAATTAGGCACAAGATTCCCCGATATGAGCGAAGCTTATTCAAAAGAATTGATTGCTAAAGCTAAAGAAATCGCCATAAAAAACGACATCCATGTTGTTGAAGGTGTTTATGTCGGAACAACAGGACCTACATTTGAAACTCCTGCTGAATACAAGTATTTCAGAATTATTGGTGGTGATGCAGTAGGTATGAGTACAGTTCCGGAAGTGATTGTTGCAAATCATTCAGGAATGAGAGTGTTTGGCATCTCAATTATTACCGACCTTGGAGTTCCCGGAAAAATTGTAGAAGTCTCTCACGAAGAAGTTCAAGAAATCGGTAATAAAGTTCAGCCACTTATGACACTAATAATGAAAGAATTGGTCGACAGCTTATAAGTTACTTAAAAACAATATCATATGGCATTCTTGCTTGGATGCCATATATATTTTCAATTTCTTTTACTTTTCGCAAGATTTCATATTGTTCCCCCAGACGCGATTTGAGTATTTTCAGTTCAACATCTCCTGATAATGCTTTCATTATTTTAGTTGCAAAGTCTTCTTTTGCCGGATATTCTCTTACTTGATATTCTTCTAAATCTGCTTTTTCGGCAGCTATGGCAATTGCTATATTCAACCCTCCAAGCATATCAACTAAACCGTTTTGAATTGCATCCTCACCTGTCCAGACACGACCTTCTGCAATAGCATTTATTTCTTCATATGTTTTCTGCCTGCCATCTGCACAACGTTTTACAAATAAATCATATCCATTATTAATGTAATTTTGCATCAATACTTTCTCATCAGAATTAAAAGCTCTATTTACTGATACAGCATCACTCATTTTGTTTGTCTTAACTATATCGTAATTAAAACCTAATTTTTTATTTAACCCTTCGATGTTTGGAATTAACCCGAATATTCCGATAGAACCGGTGATTGTATTAGGCTGCGCAACGATTGTGTCTGCCATACAAGAAATATAATAACCACCCGAAGCTGCATAATCACCCATCGACACAATCAGTGGTTTTTTCTTCTTCAAATTAGATAATGCCCTCCATATTTGTTCAGAACCATAAGCACTGCCTCCCGGCGAACTCACTCTCAACACAACCGATTTAACATCATCTGCTTTTTCTACTTTATTAATGGTTTCAACTTATCTGAAATGATACCTTCATTTGAATTTCCATCAATACCACCTATTGCATAAATAACGGCAACTTTGTTTTTATTATACTTTTGAGTAGATAACACTTTATTCATTGCTTTATGCTTAACAATGGTATAATCCTGACAATATGCTTTTAATATACTATCAACTTCATCAATATATACTAATGAATCAATCAAAGCATATTCTACATATTTTTCTGCTTTTTGAAACAGCATCATTTCATCAGCAAATTCATTTAATTTATCTTTTGAGATATCTCTACTTTCCGACACACTGTTTAATAAAGTTGTCCAAATAGATGACACATATTCTGTTATTTGCTTACGATTTGCTTCGCTCATTTGTGTATTTATGTAAGGTTCAACAGCTGATTTATATTGACCAACCCTTACAACCTGCATATCAATACCTAATTTTTCAAGAGTATTTTTCAAAAACAATATTTCTGCTGATAAACCTTTCCAATCAAGCATTCCTGATGGATTTAGCAGCACTTTATCAGCTACTGAAGCAAGATAATAATTCTTTTGCTCATAGGTATCTGCATATGAAAGAACAAATTTTCCGGTCGATTTAAAATCTATTAATGCATCTCGAATTTCTTTTATAGAGGCAAAGCCACCGGACAATGTTCCTCCTTTTAAATATATTCCTGCAATATTTGCGTCTGATTTAGCTTTTGAGATATTCGATAGTATATCGTCTAAGCCAATAGCAGCAACATCAGAAATACCAAAGGCATCGGCAATAGCACCGCTAAAAGGGTCATCTTCTGAACGATCTATTAGTTGCCCTGATAAATCAATCTGGTATACACTGTTTGGTTTTAATGTAACCGGTTTATTTTCTGAAGTACTGATTGCACCTACAATTCCGAAGAAAATAAACATACTTAAGATTGTAACTACAATAATTCCGACTATTGTAGCAAGCGTAAATTTTAAAAATTGTTTCATATGTAAATAATATATTAATGTGCTAATATGCCAATGTGTTAATGTGCTAATATGTTAACAGAATAATTTAAATTAATGTCAGTACAAAAGAAATCAAAAAAAATGAAATTATAGCATATTTTGTAATATAAGTCATCATGATTTTAGAAATCAATATAAATTTACAACCACAAACAACAAAAAATCGAAAAAAATGCTTTAATTTGTACTCCGTTAAAAAAATCGAATGAAAAAACTACTCTTCTTTATAATCAGTTTAATATTTTGTATATCTGAAGCAGGTGCAGTGCCGGCATATCCTTATCCTATTGATATACAACAGCCTGATGGAACTTTCTTGACTATAAATCTTCATGGTGATGAAAATCGAAAAATAAGAACAACTGCCGATGGTATCGTGATTATGAAGAACAAAGATGGGTTTTATTCTTATGCCATAAAAAACAGTGAGAACAAGATAATAGCAGGAGAAAGGATTGCGAGAAATCTGGATAAAAGAAATGTTTCAGACAAAAATTACATAAAATATGCTGTTAAAATCGATGAATTAAAATCAGAACTTGGTGTAAGACCTCAAAAAATTAAGAGAGCGCCATCAGCTATATCAAACTCTAATGGTTTTCCAAGGACGGGTTCGCCACGTTCTTTAGTAATTTTAGTCAATTTCAAAGATAAAGCATTTACAGTCCCAAGTCCTAAAATAGCCTTTGAAAATCTTCTAAATCAGGAAAACTATTCAGGAAATGGAGGAACAGGTTCTGCACGAGATTATTTCATAGCAGCAAGTTACGGTCAGTTTAATCCTCAATTTGATGTAGTGGGACCATATACCTTGTCAAACAACATGTCATATTATGGTAAAAACGACGATAAAAACAATGATGAGGACATAAGACCGACTCAGATGATAGTTGATGCTTGCAAAGCTGCCGATAATGCAGGTTTAGATTTTAGAACTTATGACACAGATAATGACGGATATATAGATAATGTTTTTGTTTATTATGCCGGATATAATGAAGCGGAATATGGTCCGGAAGACTCCATTTGGCCCCATAGATGGGTTGTTCAACCAGGAAATGGATATACAGGAACAGATGCTTCACGTACATTCGATGGGAAGAAAGTATTTGATTATGCTTGTACTTCAGAATTAAGAGGAAATTCAGGTTCAAATATGTGTGGGATAGGTACTTTCACCCATGAATTTGGTCATGTTATCGGTCTGCCCGACTATTATCATACAGAAGAAGATAAAATAATCACATTGAATAATTGGAGTATAATGGATGCAGGAGCATATTTAAATCAAGGTAGAACACCACCAACTTATTCTGCATATGACAGATTTTATTTGGGGTGGTTAGCTCCTGAGGAACTTAATACGCCTGCTGATAAAAGTCTATATCCAATTTCTCAAGCTGGTATTCCGATTGACAACGCATCAAAACAAGCTTATATCCTTTCTGCAACAACACATAATTTAATAGGCGATAATCCCTCTCCAAAAGAGTTTTTCGTAATGGAATATAGAAAGAAAACGGGCTGGGATGCTTTCCTGCCTGCGGAAGGGCTTTTATTCTGGCATATTGATTATGATACAGATGCTTGGGAAGATAATTCACCAAATAATTACAATAACGATTCTCAAACACTAAATAGCCATATGAGAGTTTATCTGCAACCATTAAGTGGTAGCGATACAACTCCAGGTACAGCATTCACAAGTGGTTCGTTTAACCCCACAACATGGGCAGGCAATGCTATTGACAGAGAAATTACCGATATAACAAAAAGTAACGACAGTATAAGTTTTAAAATAATGGGTGGTGCACCTTATATCCCTCCCCAAGGTGACCCTAAAATAAATGTTGCCGTTGTGAATGAGGTTTTGAGTTTCTCTACAACAAAACCCGGAAATGCAAACATAAAGCATCTCAAAATTAAAACTACCGATTTATACGGAGATTTATCTGTAAATTTAAGTGGGGCACATTCAGATATGTTTTTCATTTCTATAAACAGCATTCCATTTGAAAATGCAAACTCAAAAGATGGCGAAATTATTACGGTAAAATTTGAACCCTCAAATATAGGGATTTATAATGCAATCTTAACAATATCAGGTGGAGGCTTAGAGCCTGCAAAAATTATTCAACTAAATGGTATTTCTACAGAGTAAAATTCTTAAATTTTCAAGAATAGAACGCTGATAATACAGATGCAAGCAACGCTGATATACGCAAATTATAAATCAGTGTTTGAAAATCAGCGTTATCCGCGTGCCAACATAGACTACATCCTTGATCCGTAAGCTAAATCACCGGCATCACCTAATCCCGGCACTATGTATGAATGTTCGTCCAACTCCGGATCTATTGCGGCAGTCCATAGTGTAATGTTTGTGTCTGACATGTTTTTCACAACATAATCTATTGCGTATGCACTTGATATTATGGATGCTATATGAACTTGAGATGGTTTCCCTTTTGTCAGCAAAGCTCTGTAAGATAGCTCCAAAGAACCACCAGTTGCTAACATAGGATCTACAATAAGCAAAGTTTTGTTATTTAAGTCGGGAGAAGCTATATACTCAATAAAAATTTCAAACTTCAATGCGTCTTTATACTTTCTATATGCTGAAACAAAAGCATTCTCTGCTTTATCAAAATAATTTAAAAATCCTTGATGAAATGGTAGTCCGGCACGTAAAATTGTCGAAATAACCAATTGATTTGTCATATTACTTATGGTTGTTTTACCTAATGGAGTTTCAATTTCATCCGGCGAGTAATCAAATCTCTTACTAATCTCATATGCCATTATTTCCCCAATTCTTTCAAGATTTTTTCTAAATCGCATAGAGTCTTGTTGAATTTCCTTACATCGAATTTCCTTTAAATACTGATTTAAAACTGAATTTGTTTCAGAAAGATTGATTATTTCCATACCTTATTTTATATGTGATGCTTTTAAACCTTTTATAACAGCATTAGTAAATCCATATGCCTCCATTTCATTCAAACCCTTAATTGTAATGCCACCCGGAGTTGTTACTTTATCTATCTCAACTTCCGGATGAGAGTTTGATTTTTCAATCAACTCAATAGCCCCACGAAGTGTTTGAATAACAACTTCTTTGGCTGTCTGCGGAGCAATTCCCATCTCTACTCCACCTTCTATTGCAGCCCTAATATAGCGGAAAGCATATGCAATTCCACATGAAGACAATGACATAAAAGCATTAAGTTGCTCTTCCGATACAAAATATACTTTTCCCAATTGAGTAAAAACATCAGTTATAAGCTCCTGCTTTTCTTTATCTGCATCATGTGTAGATATAACTGATACACTTTGGCTTACTTCAATTGCAGTATTTGGAATAACCCTATAAATAGCTGCATCCTCATTAAATAGTGAAAATAAGGTCTTAATATCTACCCCCGCCGCAATGGATACTATAACTTGCTTATCATAGTTTATAGCGGCTTTAGTCTCCTCTGCAATCTGATGAATTAACCAAGGTTTGACAGCGAGAATAACAATATCCGACAGCTTTACAAGTTCAATATTTGATGTGGTTGTATGGATATTTGTTGAGAAATTCTTTATTAACTCTAAATTTTTCTCGTTTACATCGCTGATATAAATATCTGCTGAATGAAAATCTTCACTTTTTGATAAAGCCTTAGCTATGGCAGAACCCATATTGCCTGCGCCAATTATTCCGATTTTTAGATTCTTTGTCATCATTTTATTTTATTTTCAACACAAATGTAAAGTTTTTTCTTAAAATAATCGGTAAGTATTAGAAATTTAATCTGATACCGCCGATTATACTCCACGATCTTACATTAGATTTATCAAAATCAGTCAACCTCCATACCGATTGTAATGAGAATATTCTAAATATATTACTAAAGCCAACACCAACTTCCATGTAAGGTATGTTTAAGACCTCCGTGTTCTGCGGAAAATCAATGATATTGTTTTGCTTTGCCGACAAATCACCATATAAAAATTTAAAAGTGACCAATTCTCTTAAATTCAATTTTTTGACGATAGGTATATGATTGAATATAACACCATTAAAAACCAATTCATTATGGAAAGCAATGTATTTATCAAATGCATATTCCATATAATTCAATAGATTATAGTGGTATCTTTTAAACAGTAAGGTCTCACTCCCTTGAGGAATCCACAATAGATTATAAGGCACTTTTCCAATCATCCATCCTGCATCTACATAATAGTTCCATTCTCCAACATCAAAAGGTATAGTTTGCTTAAGTTTGGAATTGATCTTTAGATAATGATAAGTATCCGATAAAATCGTAGTCTGACCTCCCTCAGCAGTTAAATATAAAACGGGTTTCTTATTCTGAATATATATTCTTTCCAAATGATCGCTTAATTTTCTTTCATCTTTTGAAAATCTGGTTGTCAATGATATAGATTTATGTAACATATTATTAACATCATTAGCATCCTTTGTAAATGGCAGCATATTACCGGCAAAATATGTATTATTTCTAAAGAAAAGGAAGCTCTCAACATCCTTATTCCAATCATGAGATAACGAGGCATAAAATTCTTTACGCTTATTAATTTTGTTTGACGATCGAAAAGCAAAAATTGTATTAGCAATATCTTCATCGCCCGACAATAAAGGGTTTTCTCGTAATGAAAAATCATTATAATCATAATCGATACGCCGATAATCATCCGTATAACCTAAGCTTATTAATGTTCTTTTCTGTAGAGGTAATTTAAATGAAGCATTTATGGAATATTTATGCTTATTATCGCTGAAACCATATCCCCAATATCCTCCTAAAGATATATTTTTCATTAAATGTTCATTTGTGCGAATCGGCAAACTAAATCTAAATCCTTCAACATTAGATAACCTTGCCAATAAATATACTTTACCGATATCAATTTTACCTGCATTCACATATCCTTTAATAATACCATCGGCTATCCATTTAGCCGTTTTCATCAATGGTAAATCATTCATTTCAGCAATTCTAAATTCCAATTCTTCTTTTGAAAATGGAGTTGCTGCAAAATTTTCATTATTTATCTCAAATGCTGAGTCTAAACTGATTTTTTGTCGCTTTTGTATATATATTTCCGGAGATTGAGTAATGCTGTCTGCCAACAATTGATAATCCATATTTAATGACAGCACTGACACATCAGGTATCCACAATCCGGTTTCAGATTTATTAAAATTCGAAGATAATCTTAGCTTTTTGATAAAATTTATATTTGCTTGTTTAGGTAGTTCTGCCGTTATTTTGGTAATTGAATATGTTGCTGAATCTACCCATAACTCGCCATTAAAAGCTAAATTCTTATTGTTTCTTGTTTTAAATCTTAAATAGTATTGTTTTCCCTGCTCCGTATTCAGACTGTCTATCAGAAAAAATCTGTAATATGTATTTGCTGATGAAGCTATCGGACTAATAAAGTGCTTTCCGAATATGACTATTGTATTATTATAAAAGTTATAATTGCCCGACAAATCTCCCATCAATTTTTCAAATAGTACATCGGCATTTTCAAATATTTCTTTTGACTCTTTATTTATTGATTTTATCGTTATATTTCCTTGACTTGAATATTCCTCATTTGAAATATATAATGGAGTATATTTCGAAGAGTCTAAGCTTAGCGAAAAATCGTCAAATATATTTTTATGCTTAGATTGTGATGAGTTGTCAGTTTTACTTTTGATTAAAAATACTGTTTGTTCTTCTTTGATATTTAATGCTACCTGCTGATTAATAACATCATTTGATGATTTTGCCTGTCTCACTTTCTGAATCAAATCTAAAGCAGGATTTGCTCCGGGCAAAACAAAAAGCTCCTGTAAAATATTAATATCTTCTCTCATTTCAACATATAAGCCCGATATCTCTCCCTTTCTTATCTTGTGCTCCTGAGTTTTATAGCCTACACACGAGAAAACCAAAACAGTTTCATCTCCTGAATTTTTTATCATGTAAAATCCATCTTCATCGCTTTGAACGCCTATATTAGTTCCTTTGAAGTAAATATTTACTGATTGAATCGGAGATTTATCTATCTTGTTTCGTACAGTTCCAATAATTTGACTTTCTTGACTGAAAGTGATGAAAGTACTTATCAAGAATATAATTATCGTATGTGCTATTTTTATATACCTCATTTTTTCAACATAGGGTGACATTCGATAATTGTTTTTTTAAGAAATCGAATATCGATGTGTGTGTATAATTCTGATGTCGTTATCGATTCGTGCCCTAATAATTGCTGTATAGCTCTAAGGTTTGCACCGTTTTCCAACAAATGTGTAGCAAATGAATGTCTGAATGTATGCGGACTGACATTTTTTCTTATTCCTGCTAATTCAGTAAGATCTTTTACTATAGCAAAAATCATTGCACGTGTTAACTTTGCTCCTCTTCTATTTAGAAACACATAATCTTCATGTCCTTTTTTAATATTCAAGATATTTCGATCGATATTCCACAAATGCAATTGTTTTATCGATTGTGGGGACAAAGGTACTAAACGTTGTTTGCTGCCCTTACCTTCGACTAACATATAGCCTTCATCAATATTTAGATTGGATATTTTCAAATTAATAAGTTCGGAAACTCGTATTCCTGAGCCATATAAGACTTCGATTATTGCTTTATTTCTCTGTCCTTCCTGCTTTGATAAATCGATTGCACTTATTATTTCATCTATCTCTTCAACCGTTAGAACTTCAGGTAGCCTAAATCCAATCTTAGGACTTTCAAGTAATTCTGTCGGATCATCGCTTCGTTTGTTTTTATATATCAGAAAATGATAGTACGATTTTATTCCTGAAATTATCCTTGCTTGTGATCGTGGATGTACCCCAATCGAACTGATTTCAACGATAAAATCCCTAAGATGTGCGGGATTTGCCTTATCAATCTCAACATGGGCATCTGAGAGAAAATCCAATAATTTCTGCAAATCGTTTTTGTACGCCACAATTGAATTATCGGACAATCCCTTTTCAAATTTCAGATAGTAAAAATATTCTTCGGAAATGGTCAGCATGTAAAATTGAATTACCCTGTTTTTGAATTACAAAGATAAAAAAATATAATTCATGCGTAATATTGGAATAGATATTTCTCTAATTCAAGATTGAAAAAATATTTTGTCAATCCTAAATCATGTAAATCAATAAATATATTTGCATCGGTAACGGCAATTTTTACTTTCATAGTTTAATATAGGATATTAGGGAATTAAAATACCATTTGATGTTCCTTTCTGAAATCTGCCAAAGATTGATTGTTCAATGAAGCTGCCTTGGACATTGAAATTTGGTCTTCAACTAATGCTCGGAATAAAAGTTGCTCAAAACGGTTTGACTCTTCTTCCCCACTATATTCAACGGGTTCATCTACTTTCCAATTCATCTGCTTTATTAAGAAAAAGAATTGTTTAGTATAGTGATCATTAATGATATCACAATCTTTGGCTCTCATAACTATGGCTTGCATAGAGATACCGTATTGTTTTTTAATATTACCTAATTCATTTATTGAAAGTTTATTTCTGTATTCGCCTAATTCTTCTTTAATGGTTTTCTCAGGCAACAGCATTGCACCCGCAAACTGAAAACATAGAGTTTCCCTTTGCTTTAAAGTAATATCACCAAAAGTTAATAGCAGGTGTGCTAATTCGTGTAAAAGAGTGAGCCTAATTCTGTCAGGCTTATTAGCTTTCTTTATATTATAAGCCACCACAGGTATAGTGCCGTTAACAAAAGTTTGTAACCCGTCAAAATCTTCATTAACATCTAACTTGACTACCTTAATGCCTTTATCTTCTAAAAGTTCAACAACATTAAATACGGCATTATTACCCAAACACCAAGTCTTCCTCAATTCAATAGCCGCTTCATTCACTTGTTGATATGAAATAATGATACCGATGTCTTTAAGTGGATTTTCAAATTCAACATTCAATCCTATAATTTCTTCTAACTCTAAATAACGGGAGAGATACTCTTTGGTTTTTTCCTTAATGACAGAAGCTTCTTTTTGTGACATTTTACTCAATTTACGAAATTCTATTTCGCCAAACTCCACTTTGGTAATTCTGAAAAAATAATCGGGATTTACATTTAACGCCTTACTTAATAAGTTGATTTTTTCGGTATCGGGAATAACTTCCCCTTTCTCGTAACGATGTAATGCTTGACGAGATACTTGATTGCCTAAGGCGTCAGCCAAATCCTGTAATGAAAAACCTTTCATTAAACGAGCAGATTTAAAACGTTCTGAAAAAATCTCTTTCATTTCCATTGTAAATTTGAATTATGATACAAAGATAATGCTTTTAGTTTACAAGTACGCAATGATAATATAATTTTTTTATATCAAATCGCTAACTATCTCATTCTACTATGTTGGTAAAATACTGATTTATTGATGTTTTATCGAATACATAGCAAAGACTAACGATTTACATTTTTGGTTGACAAATAGTCTATTTATCATAAGTTATGTAAAATATAATTCATGCGTATAGAGGGTGAGTTTTAAAATTATCCGTAATGTTCATCAGAACTTCTATTTAGCAAGTACATCTCCATTAAGAATATGTAATCGCTTTTTGTTTTATTTAAACTTAGAAATGATCCTGACTTTTCACATCAGCTGACTACAACGTATTGGAAAATCCCTCACCTCGCTCCGCTCGTTTGCGAAGTCAAGATGACTTCATTATAAAATTATATACCCTCTTGAACACATTGCTAAAATATGTGTTTTAACTAATAGAAATAAAATTCTATCATAAAACAATCATTTTTCGTACCTTTGTGCCGTAAAACCCACAATAGATGCAGCAAAAATTTACTTCATACAGCAAAATGAATGAACTTATAAAAGAGGATTCATCATTATTATTGACTATAACCCGATTTGGTTTTTCCTTAGGTTTTGGCGATAAAACAGTTAAAGAAGTGTGTACTGAAAGTGGCGTTGATGAAAAAACTTTTTTAGCAGTTGTAAACTTTATTTCCGATGGATATAAGGAAGAATATATCAATCACGAAGAAATATCAATAGATTCAGTAGTACTGTATTTACGAAATGCACATGATTTCTTTCTCGGATTTAAGCTTCCTCTAATTCGCAATAAACTAATCGAGGCAATTGATAGCTGCATAAACGAAGAACCTTTCCGTATGATGATTATGAAATTCTACAATAATTATGTATCAGAAGTAGAAAAACATATGAATTACGAGGATGAAGTTGTTTTTCCTTATGCACTAAATCTTCTTGAGGGTAAGAAGAATCCACGTTATAACATTGCGGTTTTTGAAAAAAACCACGAAAACATCGACTCAAAATTATCCGATTTAAAGAATATCCTAATTAAATACTTTCCTGCTCAGCAACCAAATTTTCTTTTAAATGAAGTGCTTTTTGATCTTTCAGCATGTGAAAAGGATTTAGAAAAACATAATCGTGTAGAAGATTTCTTTTTTGTACCGATAATCGAAGCAATAGAAAAGAAGTTATTATTCAATAATGAAGAAAATACGAATACGGAGAAAACAGAGAGTTTAACAGATAGAGAAATAGAAATCCTTTCCAGTGTAGTGAAAGGACTAACAAACAAAGAAATAGCTCAAAAATTATTTTTATCGACTCATACCGTAATTTCTCACAGAAGAAATATTACACGTAAATTAGAAATTCACAGTACAGCGGGACTTACTATATATGCCATTGTCAACAAGCTTGTATCATTAGACGAAATTAAATCTGTAATAGAATAAAAATACACCCTATGAATGATAGTTTCGACATATTCATAAATTCTATTTTTCATAATATCGGAGAACCGGTTGCTATGCTTTTAATGCAAATAATTGCAATTTTATTTGTATCAAGAATAGTAGGATGGTTTTTTATTAAAATTGGTCAGCCGACTGTAATCGGAGAAATTTTAGCCGGAATTATACTTGGTCCTTCTTTATTGGGTTACTTCTATCCTGAAGCATTCAATTTTCTGTTTGCACCCGAATCGCTTGATAATCTTTATATTCTCAGTCAAATTGGCTTAGTATTATTTATGTTCGTAATCGGCATGGAGCTAAATTTAAGTCTTTTACGAAATAAAATGGGAACAACATATGTGATTAGCAATGTCAGCATAATTTTTCCATATTTATTAGGCGTATTATTAGCATATTATATTTATGATGAATTTGCAGCAAGTCAGACCACCTTCTTACCATTTGCTCTTTTTATAGGTATCTCAATGAGTATTACCGCTTTTCCTGTTCTTGCCAGAATAGTACAGGAAAAAGGAATGACTAAAACACATATTGGTCAGATGTCTATTATTTCGGCTGCATTTAATGATGTAACAGCATGGTGCATATTAGCCGCTGTAATTGCAATCTCAAAAACAGGCAGTATAGTAAGCTCATTGTACACAATCGGATTGTCTATACTGTATATCTTGTTCATGCTGTATGTTGTCAGACCGTTTTTGAAGAAGATAGGTAAAATTTACAGTAATACTGAAGTTATAAATAAAGGTATCATTGCTTTTCTATTCCTTTTTCTCACTCTATCATCATTTACAACACAATTGATTGGTATTCATGCCTTATTCGGTGCATTTTTAGCAGGTGTTGTTATGCCTGAAATACCGGAGTTTCGTAAAATAGTCATAGATAAAATTGAAGATGTAGCACTAACCCTTCTCCTTCCTTTATTCTTCGTTTACACCGGACTTCGCACTGAAATTGGATTGCTAAACACACCTTATTTATGGATGGTTACATCAGTTTTTATCTTAGTCGCAATTGTAGGGAAGTTTATTGGAGCAGGCTTTTCAGCAAAAATAATGGGCGAAAACTGGAGAGACAGTCTTTCTGTCGGGATATTGATGAATACCAGAGGGCTGATGGAGATTGTAGTTTTAAATATTGGTTACGAAATGGGTATTTTGTCTAAGCCTGTTTTTGCTATGTTGGTGATTATGGCACTTGTTACGACATTTATGACTACCCCGCTATTATCTTTAGTTCAAAAAGTCTTTCCAACAAAAGATTTAGAGGCAGAATACCGCAAACAACAGGCACAAGGTATATTCAAGGTTTTAATAGCCGTAGGAAACCCTGAAAACGGCAAAACTTTATTGAATGTGGCAAAGCATGTATTAGATGGAATAAAAAACACCTTGTCGGTTACAGCTTTACATATAACACCGGATGCAACTACAAATCCATTATTAGGTGAAGATTTTGCTGAAGAAGGATTTGCAAAAATTAATTCAGAAGCAAAAAAACTTAATATACCTGTACATAATGACTATAAAATAACCGATAACATCGAGCTTGGAGTTGTAAAAACAATCAATAATGATAATTATGATTTTCTTCTTGTAGGAGGTGGTGTATCTACTTCGGACACAAAAGCAGGTAAATTAAAATCAAGATTCAGAAAAATTCGTTGGATTAATAAATTGATGATTAGGATTAATGAATCTCAAGAAATATTCTATCCGGGCTCTTTGATTAAAGATAAAACACGATTTTTTGTTGAAAACAGTCAATGTAGCGTAGGAATTTTTATCAATAGAAATTTCATGGAAATATCAAATGTTGTTGTCATGCTTAATGAACTAAATGATGATTTCCTGATACGATATGCTCATAGATTATTGAAAAATGATGCCAAAACATTAATAACTTTTATCGATGAAAAGCATCTTATTTCTAAAGAAGATATATTCAAGAATCAATATGCAACCTTAACGGAAAACTTCCCTAACTCAATTAAGTTAGTTACAAACAACAATAATAATTTACAGAAATATGATTTTATGATGATCAGTTACCAATGCTGGAATAATCATATTGAATCAGGAAGCGGTAAATTAGACCATATCCCATCAACTATTATTATTAACAAGAAGGAAAGCAGGTTTAGCAAAAAGGGTAAAGCTTAATATATACATATCAGAAATCAGCGTTTGAAAATCAGCGTTATCCGCGTGCCATAATTTCAAAGCTTATCATCAATCGCTTCCTCTGTATCAATATTTATCTGATCTTCGTCTTCGGGGACAATAGATTTTAGCGGTTCTCTCATTGAAAACTTCGGTCGTTCTTCTTTTGGGAATTTGAGGAAGACTTCATCTTTAGATATTGGTCTGTGCGTTTCGATCCAGAAGAAATTTGCTAAGTATATAAATTCGTCCGACAGTTTGTCCATGGGATGAAATTCACCGCTTGATGATGGAGTCAATACAATCCTTTCAATCTTCTTATCTTTAAAATAAATTTTCACAAAACTGCTTTCGGTACGATTAGCTCCAATTAATGTAGTATCCGACTCTTCCCTGATGAAATAAACGGTCTCTGCATTACCATCTACCTCTACTCTGCTTAACGCACCACTATCGAGATATGCTATTATATCCTTACCTGAAATCTGGTTGAAATACAAAGAATCGACATATTCTGTTGTCATTGCCGATTTATGTAGAAGAATTTTAAATACCTTTCTGTTTTCAGTAAATACTTTTATCTCTTCGCTTGAATATTGTTGATTTTCCTGCCAAACTACAGGGTTATTAGTCAGAGTTATAACAGAATCACGTGATGAATATATCAACGAATCCGATAGACCTTGTAAATCTTCACGATAAAAACGCACATTATTCCATGCTTTTGCTTCATTATAAATCGAATCTTTAAATGTCTTTAAAGTATCTGCATGAATGTACATATGTTTATCTGTAGACCAATCTACCAACAATGCAGAATCAGTAGCTATTCCCAATTCTTTTTCTTCATTGTAATAAACATAATTTCCGTACAAAGTTGATTTCTGTACAGTATCGTTTAAAATTGCACCGCCATAGACCTCTCCATATTTAATTGCCTTATCGTAAAATATGGTATCGCCTGTTAAAGACTTACCTTCATTATTAATCAAAAATGAACGGTTTAGCAGCATTGATCTTTCAGTTTGAGTATTATACCAACCTTTATTAGTTGTTATGTCGGTTTCATCATTATAAACTATATGTGTCTCGCCTACTAAATCCGCAATATGTGATTTGGTGCTATACTTTAAAGTATCCGAATTCATCACAAACTTTTCATTAACGAGCTTAACGTTATCTTTAAACAAAGCATCTTCTGTCCTTGTTGAATACTGACCCCAAACTGATGTTAAAGTATTCTCCGGATCTACGATTTTACCACCTGTAAAATAATAGGCAAGTTGAGTAGTTCTGTCGTAATTTAAACTGTCTGTTGTTAGTGTTGTATTTCTATTTATTAATCGTGCCCTACCTCTTAATCGTACTAATTTAGTGTTTCCATCGTAATATAGTTTATCTCCATATACAAAAAGAGTATCACCTTGCACCATTTTTACATTACTGAATGCATCCAATGAATTGGTAAGTCTATAAAAATAGGCACTGTCACAAGTCATAATTGCATCATCATGTCTGAAACGGACATTTCCATTTAAAACTTGTACATTTGGCTTGGCAAGTTGATCAAAAGACACTAAATCTGCATTTTCCAAATAAATTATCTTTGCATCCTTTTGATCGTAAGGGGTTCGAATAGGAGCAACCGGAGGCGGAGGTTCAAGTTTTGTAACTTTAGCACCCTTCTTTTGCTTTGCAGAAGGTTTGGTTTGTATCTCAGGTTCTTTAGGTTCTTTACGTTCCTCCAAAATATCTTTTCTTAATCTATTATGTTGTATTTGTGCCGATAGATTATAACATGATAAAAAACCGAACATAATAAGAATTATGAACCTGATATAATGAAGTCTCATAAAGTCAAGTAATTATTGTTTTATCCATCCGGGATATAAAAAAGTACAATTTTGCCAGGCAGGGTCAATACTGATATAAGTTTCTTTTTGCTTTTTCGCAATCCACTCTCTCAAAAATTGATCTCTTTTCATTTCTTCATAATAGTTTTTCAGCATCTGATAATCATCTAAAAGATTAGCTTTATGAGTTTCTACTTTAGATTTAACCTTTACAACAGCAACTACCTCTTTATTAGAAGTAGGATCAATCATACTAAAAGGTTTTGAAATCTCAGACACATTCATTCCATAAACTACCTTTGATATCTCTTGTGGTAAATCCTGATATTCGAATTTCGATGTTCCTGTACGTTGATTTAGCATTAATCCCGCATTCATCGCAGAGTTTTTATCCTGAGAAAAATACATTACACCTTGTTCGAAAGTCATCTTTTCACTTCTAATAACATTGCTTACGGAGTCAAGCTTATGAATGGCTTTTTGTTTATCATCTAAAGATACTTTAGGTTTCATTAAAATATGTCTGCAATTCAGTCTGTCACCTCTTTTTTCAATAAGTTGAATGATATGAAACCCAAACTCACTTTCAACAACTCTCGAAACTCTTTTTGGATCGGTCAAATTAAAGGCAACATTAGCAAATTCGGGCACTAACTGACCTTTACCCATAAACCCTAATTCACCACCTCTTTTTGCACTTTCGGTATCTTCTGAATATAAACGTGCCAGTACTGAAAAATCTGTTGTACCATTATTTACCCTTTCAGCGAACTCTCTTAATCTTTCTTTTACAGCTTCTATTTCTTCTTGTGGTACAGATGGTTGAAAACTAATAACCTGCAATTCAACCTGGGCGGGTATAGTCGGTATACTGTCTTGTGATAAAGAATTATAAAAACGTCTGACATCAGCAGGAGTAGATTTTATGTTTTCAACTAATTTTTGTTGCATTTGCTGAATTATCATCTGGTCTCTAACTGTATTTCGCATATCCTCACGTAACGCAAGTATACTCTTTCCAAAATATTCTTCAAGCTTTTCTTTTGAACCGATTTGTGAAATGAAATAATTCATACGCATCTCAACTTGATTCATTACTGTACTCTCATTAACGACAATACTATCTAACTGTGCCTGATGTAGATACAGCTTCTGAATAGCCATCTGTTCAGGTATTATGCAATAAGGGTCACCTTCAAAAGTAACACCTTCATATTGAGCTCTTATCTTTTGTTCTTCTATTTCTGATTTCAGAATTGACTCATCACCTACAACCCAAACTATTTCATCAATAATATTTGACTGTGCAAAGACTTCGCAATGGATTAGAAAAGAAAGAATTATAACTAAACGAAATGTAGTTTTAAACATGTTTATAAAAGTTGAAGATTTACTAATCTTTATTTCTTATTCTGCCTTTTTAAAGAAAGTTATAGTACCATTTTTAATCGCATCATTATATAACTCATCCTCAAAATTTATAATAAAATCTGATTTAAGCCGACTTATAATAATGTTAGATATTTTTTCTTTTGCCAACTCATATGGTTCAATATCTCCTACCCTCTTTATTGAGTCAATATTCAACATATAATGTTTTAATGAGTCGTTAACCTCATAGAATTTATTGATGAGTGCCGGATTATTTTGTGCATCGGTTTGCAAAGGCATTGTTTTAAGTATTTCATTTAAAGACACCCAATGATCCACGAAATAATCATAACTCAAACCATTCTGTAAGCTGTATTTTTCTATTTGTTCCAACGATTTCGCATCACCCAATTTCACCCACTTCTTAACATCTTCAACCTTAGGTGCACCATTTGGCAAAACAAGCAAAATACCTTTTATCAAGCCCTCCTTTAAAATAAATTGATCCTGAAATTTTTGATAAAATGATTGTATCTCAGCTTCTGATGGTTGTTTCGGTAATCTTTGCTGCATTAAATTTTGCTGATACTGGTGTATAGTTAGAGATTTCCTATAATCGTCCAGTAACTTATCTATTTCAGCTTTATTGGTAACATTACGTTTTGCATTTTCATATAATAAAACATCTGTAGCCCATTTACGAATATAGCTTTCAGTAATTTGAATACTGTCTTCCGTACTGACATTCGGAGGTATAATCAATGCAATCTGATCTTCATATAGAAACTTTCCTTCAACCTCCAGAATAGGTACACGAGACTGATCAGGAGCTGTTTTAGTGCAACCGATAAAGAAAAGAAACAATAGAATGCAAACGGATTGCAAAAGAATTCTCATAAATGAGCTATATAGTGTTTAATTTTGCTTAACAGTGCTCAATATCTTATTATTGATTTTAACCGGATATTTTTCACGCAACATCTTAATCCATTCCTTTTCTAAGAACTCTTGATAATCAGCAGTTACCAGACCTCTAACATCAGTGTATTCTTCCGGCGTTAAATTCAAATCTTTACCGCTTACAAACACAAATGGGAACTTTGAATCATTTTCAACTTCACTTACCGATTTATAAATATGATAATCGACAAATTTATTATCTCCTTTTACATATAATCCTTTGTCAATTTTTACATTTACAACGCTATCATTTAACTGTCTTAAATATTTATCAATAGAATCCTTTGGTTGAACTAATGTAATTTTCTTGGCTTGAGCATAAGAATCTTCATTCTTGCATTGTATTATTCTACCTTTAAAATGCGGTTTATCCCAAGAGTATTTTTCTTTATTCATTTTGAAGAATGCAGATAAGCCTGCTGTATCTTTAGATGCTTTTTCCCACACTTCATTGTTGCTAACTTCAAACAACAATATACCATCATGATACTCTTGCATTAACAATCGGAAATCTTCATACTTATTTTCTAACTGACTGTTTTCATAAGCTAATAGTTCTTTTTCTATATAAGCCTTTAATTTTTCAGCTATGATTTCTTCCGGAGTTGTTTGGCTTGTAGAGGTATTATTTATAAGATATTCTAAGAATTGACCTTGATTATAAGTTTTCTTTGCAAATGAGAACATCGGTTTCTTTAATTTTGCAATCTTAGCTTCTGCCTTGAAAGCTGAATCAGCTAATGTTCTATCTTTTAATAATGCATAAAAATCTGCTGAATAATTATCCTTTTTGATTTTCAGATTATATGTTTTTTTCAATTTTTCGATGAAAGCATGTTGTCCTTCATTCGCCCTTTCATCTCTTTTAACCTGACGTTCGATTTCTGCTTTTTTATCTTCAAAAGATGGCAATGGCTTTGTGTCTAAAAGTTTAATAACATGCCAACCATATGCAGATTGAATTGGTTCGCTAATGTCTCCTTTGTTTTTTAATGCAAAAGCTGCTTGCTCAAATTCAGGCACCATTCTACCTGTACCAAACCATGGCAGTTCTCCATTTTTTACTGCTGAACCTCTATCTTCCGAATTTGTAGATGCTATTTCACCAAAATCAGCACCATCTTTCACTAACTGATATAATGAGTCGATTTGCTGTTTTGCTCTTGCGTTACCTTCATCATCACCTTGAGAAGTAAATTTCATAATATGCGATACTAATATTTCTCCAGGAGATGTACGGCGATTATGCACTTTTATAATATGATATCCGAAAGCACTGCGTACCGGTTTTGAAATTGTACCTACCGGAGTATTAAACGCTCGTGTTTCAAATGGATATACGGTTCTAAAACCTGTTATCCATCCTATATAACCACCATTATCTTCAGCAGACTGATCTTCAGAAGTTTCTTTCGCAACAGTTGAGAAATCTTCTTTCTGAAGTCTCTTTAAGATATCCTGTATCTTATTCCATGCCTTTAAAGTATCTTCAGGTGTGGAATTTTGCTGAACACGTATGAGGATATGACTCACTTCAACATCTTCTTTCAATCTTTCGTATGCTTCTCGAAGTACATTTTCTTCAGCTTTCGAATCGGTGAGATACGGTTTGATAAGTTGATCGCGATATCCACCTAATTCATCGATAAATGCTTTTGTAGTATCGATTCCCTGCGACTTAGCTTCTTCTACTTTTAGTTTAAAGTTTACAAATAAATCCACATACTCACTAAGGGATTTTTTGTCTAAAGCATTATTCGAGTTGTTTTTATTATAAATATATTCAAACTCTGATTTTAAAACCGGATTACCGTTTATTTCCATTAATACCGGATCTTTAGTTTTAGCAAATAAAGATGTTGATAACAATAAAACTGATAAAGAGACAAATAGTGATTTCATAAAAAATTTGTGAATAATGATTAATTAACAATTTGAGAATGCGAACCTAAGCATTTTAACGCATACATTGCTCATATGTTGTAAATTGATTGTTTTTTTTAAGTTTTTTTTATTCTCCACGACTGTAATTTGGTGCTTCACTCGTGATAGATACATCATGTGGATGACTTTCCGCAACCCCTGCATTAGTTATTCGCGTGAACTTAGCATCATGTAGTTCAACTATATTATGTGCTCCACAATAACCCATACCTGCTCTTAACCCTCCAATCATCTGATATACAACTTCATATAAAGATCCTTTAAAAGGAACGCGAGCTGCAATTCCTTCCGGTACAAGTTTTTTAATATCTTCTTCAACATCTTGAAAATAGCGATCTTTCGATCCTTTTTCCATTGCTTCCAAAGAACCCATTCCTCTGTAAGATTTGAATTTTCGTCCGTTGAAAATGATTGTTTCTCCAGGTGATTCTTCAACTCCTGCAAGCAACGAACCTGCCATTATCGTATCTGCTCCTGCTGCAAGTGCTTTTACGATATCACCTGAATAACGAATACCGCCATCTGCAATCACAGGCACTCCGGTTCCTTTTAATGCTTTTGTTACTTCATATATTGCTGATAATTGCGGCACACCAACTCCGGCAATAACACGTGTAGTGCAAATTGAACCCGGTCCGATTCCTACCTTAACAGCATCAGCTCCTGCAGCAACCAAAGCTTTAGCAGCATCAGCAGTTGCAATATTTCCAACAATGATATCTATATCTTTATATCTTTTTTTAGCTTCTTTCAAAGTTTGAATAACTCCTTCGGAATGACCATGAGCTGTATCAATCACTACTGCATCTACTCCTGCTTCGACTAATGCATCAATTCGCTCAAACACATCGCCGGTAACACCAACACCTGCTGCAACACGCAAACGACCAAACTCATCTTTCGATGCCATCGGTTTATCTTTTGCCTTAGTTATATCTTTATAAGTCAGCAAACCAATCAAACGATTTTCTTCATCAACAACCGGTAGTTTTTCTATTTTATATTGTTGAAGGATATCAGCAGCAGCTTCTAAATCTGTTGTTCTCGTTGTAGTAATAAGGTTTTCTTTAGTCATGACAAGATCAATCTTCATTGCCATATCTCTCTGAAATCTTAAATCGCGATTTGTAACAATACCAACAAGATAGCCATCACCATCAACCACAGGGATACCACCAATTTTATATTCTGCCATTAAATTGAGTGCATCTCCGACGGTGGCATCTTTATGAATAGTTACAGGATTTGAAATCATCCCATTTTCTGCACGTTTAACCGCTCTAACTTGTTTCGCCTGTTCCTCAATAGACATATTCTTATGAATAACTCCAATTCCTCCTTCGCGAGCTATTGCAATTGCCATTTTAGCTTCAGTTACAGTATCCATAGCAGCAGAAGCAACAGGGATTTTAAGTTCTATATTACGAGAAAATTTGGTAGACAAATCTACATTACGTGGAAGTACATTTGAATAAGCGGGGATTAACAGCACATCATCGAAGGTTAATCCTTCAATCTGAATTTTATCTGCAATAAATGACATAGGGATGAGTTTTAATGTTTGTATTACGACTAACAAGTCGCTGTTACTATGAAAAAATATTGCGTGCAAATGTACATAAATTTTGTGAGTTGATAAAATGTATATACAAAAAAACGAGAGAGAAATAATTTCCCCTCCCGTTAATAAAACTACTTTCTTAAAATTAATTACTTTTTAATGAATTTTGAAACTGCATTTAATCCGCTATATTTTACATGAACAGAGTAAATTCCATTTGATAAGTTATTGATATTAAAACTTTGATTCGATTGAGATGCAACTTCTTGCAACACTAATCTTCCGCTAATATCATACAAACTTATCTGTGCTCCAACTTCTAAATTATTCAGTTGTATATAATCACTTGCAGGATTAGGATAAATAGTTATACCCGAATCTGACAATGATTTTAGTCCTGAAGAAGCATTTTCTACACGCATTACCTCATTCTCATTTATAAACATAGTAAATTTGAAGTCAGCAGGAATTTCATTCACTAATGGAATAGTCATAAACACTGAACCTTCAGGTAGTGGTTCTAATACAGCCAATCCAATTGCGTAAATATCATTTTTAATGTTTACTGCTTGCAAATTCATATTATCAGCTATAACAGGATCCCCAAATGCTTCTTTGTTGTGATCAATAAAAAGATTAAATCCAATCAAATTACCATAAGATTTGAAGATTAAATTGTTGTCCTCTTTAGTAATTTCTACGTTGGCAGAGTTTTTTTGTGGTGACTTTAAAGGATTACCTCCTTGATTCACATTGTTAAAATCTGAGATTAAATATGCTGAATATTGAAGTATCAAAGCAGCATCATAAGCTGTAATTCCAAGAACACCATCAACATCTGCTGCATTCATTCTCCATTCTTCCCATGGAAGTGGGTCAACATTCGGAAGCGGGTCTTTCCCAACAGAATACTGCAAAGTCAAAGCAGCATCATAAGCTTGTACTCTCTGATTACCGTCCACATCGCCCTTCATAAATCGGTCTATTGCTATTATTCCGGGTCTTGTTTCCATTATTTGCCTTGTATTGAAATAACATTCGCCAAGATAAAAAGAAGTGTTAAATGCGGGGGAATTAGGACTTACCCTAAAATTAAGTTTAACAAGTGTCTGTTTAAAATCAAATGGTTCAGTTGTCATAAAGCTAACATGTAATATACCCGGAGTTGTTGCATTAACAACAATTTCACCCATACTGGAAATAGTACCATCTGTTGAAAATCCAAGATATTCAAAATCATTAGAGCTATATCCTAAATCAAATTGATATGAAATAGCATTGAATGACTCTGACGATGCAAGTTTAATATCAATATTGAAGTCTGCTCCTGCAGAAGTTTGCACATCATCATAAAATAGGAAAGTATTATCATAGACATATGCATTCAACCAGCTATGTACAGAATCCAATTCATGCCAAGTTCTATTTGGTAATTCTTCTCCTGTTGCAGTCACCTCTACATAACCCCAATCAGGTCCGTTTAAGTACTTATAACCCATGTCAGGACTTGCATTTGGTATATATATCGTGAACTCGTTATTTTTTTCTCTATGCAACCATTGTCTGCCTGGTGACCATCCATTGAAATCCCCTGCAATACACACTTGTTCTGTTCCTTGTGGTACAATTACAGTATAAGTTACACCAGGAAGTTGCACGTTAGGATCATAAATGTTCATCCATCTTTGCACAGTATCATTTTGTTGATAATTCCGATTCGGTATGTCTATACCATTCACATCGCATTCAACAAACATCCAGTTTGGACCGCTGCAATACTTGTACTCAATATTTTCCAAATTTCTTATATCCTGAGTAAATGTGAAAGTACTATCATTCATCCTTTGCATAGAAGAATGATTCCACTCATTAAAATCACCGGCTATCCAACATTCGTTAGTACCTTGTGGCACGGTTACATTAAATGTTACAGGAACTTTTTCCTCCTCAAAGCTTATAACTTTATCACATTCAATATAATAAATCTCAGCACCGCCTTTAGATGGGAAAAGTCCCAAATACGATTCACCTCCATTGTAATACATAACCTGCGATGGGACCTGGCTGCCATTTGGTGCCTTAAAATCAAAGGTTTGTATTGGTATTGAGTCTATTACATTAAATTCTTGGTTTACTAACAATAAATGATTTGTAACTCCCGGTATGTTATCTGTTAGACACATAACTTTAACATAGCATGGTCCGCTAACTCTAAATGCTAATCCATTCACAAAAGGAACCTCATCAATCTCAGGCAATAATATAATATTTCCGTCAAATTTTAATGCTTTTGTAAATTGCAGGCTTAATGTATCTTCAACATATCTTTTATTAGTTGAAACAATTGATACAGGATGTTCTACAGATGCTCCAATAATCATTTCATCTACCATTATTGGCTCTTCTATTCTCGGATGGTTAAGCCACTCAGGTGAACTAAACAACCATCCTTTAACTTGAGGATTCTGTGCTGCATTTAATGACAACATCAATCCCACACACATAATTGTAAAAAGGAATTTTTTCATGATTCAAATTTTTATATTATTACTATGTCAGAAAAGAAATATAAGACAATTTGCTAATTTTCTACAATAACAAGTTATTAGATTGAAACAAATTTTAATATAAGGATTATTGAACGACTTAGATTAGGTTGATTCGCTTTACAATCACCATATTACACGACACAAAAATACAATAAATTTTTAAGTTTTAAAGAAATTTTAAAAAAAAATGAAGAAAAAATGAAGAAAAAAATCAGAGTTGAATTCTTTTAGGATAAGGTCATGATTTTAAGTAATCTTTATCCAGAGATGAAACAATTCGATTGAGTCTGATTTCCTATGAGCTACAGAGTGACATACAGAACAATTTTGACTCAAATCAATATCGAAATTTTGTAATTGCTCATTATCTTTCCATTCGGCAGGCAATTTTTTTGCTTTATCTACAATCCATGAATTAATAGTTTCATACCAATAAGTAAAACTTTTCTCCTCTACATAACCCAACAAAGCACTTTTGGATAAACCAAACCCATAATCTCCTGTTTTGAAACGTTGGATTCCTCCTGTGGGTGTTTTTTTGTTAAAACCGTATATGTATTCTTGTTCCCGTTGACCAGTTCCTGTAGGCAGTCGCTTCGCTTCTACTGTATATAGTTTTGTTTTGGAACTTCCTTGTTCCGAAGAAATAAATGCTATATCAACTCGTTTTTTAGGATTAGACCCTACGGTATAAAAATCCTTATATTCAGAAACTGCTAATATCCCTTTTGGGTTTTCACAAAGATACCTACTCAATGCTATAAAATATTCTTGAGAGAGTTCCTCTTCATTCAGCTTCTTGGTTTTAGAATACTCTTTTAAACCATGTATAAAATCAGGTATAGCTCCAAACAAGGAAGTTTCGTAAATATCATCTAATTTTGGGCTATATGTAAAACGGGGAACACCAGTTGAAGTGCTAATTAGAGGAGAGTCAGCTAACATAATTATTTATTATTTAAAATGTCAGCAAATACTTTGTCAGCATCTCTGTATGCGATAGATGCCAACCAATAGCGTTTCTGATTAGGTTTAACAAACAACACCTTATTGGGTGCATAGTATTGAATAATTCTGGTTGCGGTAAGGCTTTCATTTATATCAAAATTCACTAAGCCCTCTATTTGAGTAGCCTCGCTCTCTGTTATTATATTTGGGGCATAGTTTTGCTTGTCATCATAAGAAAATAACGTCCCAATCAGATTTTCTTTTTCAAAGCAGATAATATCTGTTAGCTTGAAAGAATTAATCTCATCTGCATAAAGCTCATTTATTGCATTCGAGAACTCCTGTCCGTAAAATATTATTTCGTTTTCAACATTCATTAAAGGCTCTAAAGCCAAAGCTGTCTCTGGTCTTCTAATAAAGTATTGGGTATATTCAAGAACATCATTAATTATGTTCTTTTCGGGATCTGTCAAACACAAAGATTCATCATCAAGGATAGGTAAACGTTTTATATCCTCAAAATAAAGAGCTGAGTTTTTAATCACTAATACTTGTCCACTTGTAACTGCAATAAAAAACCTATGTAAAGTTTTATTTTTTGATATATTGTTAAATATTTTCTGTAAGACATTAATATCTCTGTTTTTAGAAGCAATGCCTATAATTTTCCTTGGATATGTAAAATCATATTTATCATTAAAGAAAACTGGTAAGCTACTATTTTCTTTTATTAAAATATTAGGATGTCTAAATATAATTTCTTTAGAAGACTTACTGAATTTCACAGTTCTATCAAATACTGGAAAGTCTTTATAGTCAATTGAAATACCATCATCTTTGAAATACTTAGAAGGAAGAGTTGGCATCTGGTACAAAAAGTCTGGATTATTTTTCCCATTAACACTAATCTCAAAACCTTCCTCTATCTCTAAGTCATATTTTTCTTTTATGTGAAGAAGAGTTGGCAATTGCATAATCTTATGCACAAGACTCTTTATTCTACCGCCACCCAGTAAGTTCATCTTAAAAGCATATGGATTCTCATACACTTCATTTCGTAAAATAAAATGTAAATCATATTTATCAATCTCAAAATAGATTCGTTCTTTGTTAGCTTTTGTCCGTCTAAAAACAGCATGTAGCACATTCTTATTAAAATCAGGTTTTGAATTTGTTACAAAAACAGCTACAGTATCGACATCTACGCCATCCCAAAGAACACCATTACGAGCTAATGGTGTAAAGTCAAAAAACTGATTTATGTGAAAATTTAGAGCTAATGCTTTTATATAGTTATTTGAGTTCTCACTATTACTATATAGTAAGGGGGATGACTTAACTATCAAACATGCAAGTCCATCTTTTTTTAGAAGCGAGAATGATTCACTGAGAAATTTTAAAGCTATTTGATTTTGAGGTATCTCTACTGAAGTATTATCATCAATTTTCCATATTTTCCGTGATTCGCTTAATCCTCCTCTCACAAATGGCGGATTACCTATAATTACGTCAAATCGAAGTTCTTTGGGTATTTCTTTTTTCCATTCAAAAAAATCTTTGTGAAAAACTTGTTTCCCTTTTAATTTCTCGAATGTCAAATCCTCCCAAATTTCTTTAGGCGAAAGTTCATCGCATAATGCGATACTAAGACTGAAAACAGATATTTGTACAGCTTTCGGATCCCAATCAACTCCATACACGGAGTTAAGGAGCAACACTAAGTCTTTTGGTGTTGGATGTTTATATTTGTTCTTTAGTCTCCACCATTGCACTAAACGTTTGAAAGCAACAACAAGAAAAATAGCCGAACCGCATGCGGGATCTAATACTTTGAAATTCCTCAAATCATCTGGAACTTGATTCAGCGGCATAGCCTCATTTACCAAAAGTTTCACCAAATGCGAGGGAGTATAGGCTACTCCGTCATTTTTTGTTTTTTGCGAATCTTCGTCATTTGCTTCAAGTTTTCTCTTTTTATTTTCCTTGATAATGAACTCTTCGTAAAGACGACTTATCAATTCCACAGGGATATGATTAAAAGAATAAAGCCTTGAAAAATTATCAGGGAATTCTAATATACGTTGATCGTTAATATTAATGTATCCCCTAAGCACATTCGCTAAATATTGAAACGCATCCTGTTTACCTTCAAGCAATAACCTATCACTATCTTCCCACTTAAAAATTCCTCCATTAAAATGCTCTTCTTTATTCAAATAGTCAAAAAAATCGAATAATTGTCCATTGATAAGAACATCACTAAATTGCTGAGCACCGCCATAATTTTCAAAAAAGCTCGGTGGAAAAACAGTATTATTATTCTCATCTCGCCTTTCTTCTAAATATTTGACAAGAATACATTGAATAATTAATTGCTGAACAATTCCTTTATGTTTATCAAGCCCAGACTCTACTGTAAATTTATCGATAACTTTTCGTAAAAGAGCTGTTAATTGGCTATATGAAGATGTTTTGTAAAAATCTACTTCGGCTGTATCCCAGTAGGTGCCTGATTTCAACCGTTGAGCTAAACTTTTATAAAATTCCTTTTGTACATTTGCAATTTGTTTCAGATTTTTCACAAGATATGTCGGTGTAAACTGTCCGTCTTTCTCTTGAATAGGCTGAGTGGTATCTAAAATAATGCTTTCTATCTTGGAAAACACACAAACAATGGGTATTTCGCCTCCTGTCCATACGTTCTTGTGTATTTCTATCAAATGCTCATTGTCTACAAGAGGGGATTGAGTGTAATCGTAAATGTATATTTGTGGTATAAGTTCATCATCATGGATACCTTTTTTGAAAAACACAGCATCAGCTTTATAAAAACCAGCTCTTTCCAACTGAAACCATAAGGAAGGATTAGAGGTATAATTATCTTTATCCTCAACAAAGAAGAGGAGTTTATCTCTTTCCAAATCTAAACCCAATTGGGCTAAACTTGTATCCAAAATAGTATGTGTATTGTTATTTTCGTGTAAATTTTCCATGATGGTACAAAGATATTAAAATATTTTCTTTATTGAAGTATTTAATATCTCTTGTATCAGTTGTCGTTAATATTTAATTCTGAATTCTTTTAGTTGAATTTACTTCTTTAATTTTATTTATCTTTTTACATAAATTTTCTATTTCCTGTTTGCTGTGGACATTTACATAGAATAATCCGGTAAAAATACCGGCTTCCGTGTCAATATTGATCTTTGAAATATTTACACCATATTGTTCTGAAATAACATGTAAAATCTCAATCAGCACACCTTTTTTATCTATACCTTGAATTTCTAAGACTTCCTGGTAATTCAAACCTTTATGAACTCCCCATTTTACAGAAACTATATTATTACCATAGTTTGATTTTAACTTTGCCGCAACCGGACATTGACGTTTATGAACTATGACAATCTCATTTTCAGCCACATAACCTAAAACATCATCACCGGGTATCGGTCTGCAACATTCCGACAGTTTATATGTCTTTCCTGCATTATCTTCTGTTAAGATAAAAGTCTTTTTTCTATCAACTCGTGATGCAGGAACCAATTCTGTGTCTTCTTCTTTCTGCTTATCACTGCTTCCTACAAAAGGAATCTTTATATATCTCGAAAAAACATTTTGAGTTTTTGGCTTGAATATAACTTTCTCAATATCTTCTATATCAATATTGCCTTTGCCGGCTTGAATAAATAGTGAATTGCGATTTGCAATATTATAATGCTTTAGCATTTTAACAAAGTTACCATTATCCGGAAGCAAATTTATGTTTGCTAAAGCTTCTTCAATTTTTTTCTGACCTTCAGCTATCTCAATTTTTTCATCTCTTCTGAAAATAGCTTTTAATTTTGTTCTTGCCTTAGCTGTTGTAACATATTCAAGCCACTCAGGTTGAGGATTTTGTTTTTTTGAGGTTATAATTTCGACTTGATCGCCACTTTGTAGCATGTGGCTTAAAGGAACTAACTTATGATTTACCTTAGCACCAATACAATGTTCACCAATATCGGAGTGAATTTCGAAAGCAAAATCAAGAGCGGTAGAGCCTTGAGGAATAGTTTTAATTTCACCTTTAGGTGTGAACACGAAGATTTCAGAAGCAAATAAGTTTAGTTTAAAAGTATCGATGAAATCAATGGCATTAGGTTCAGGATTTTCAAGTAATTCTTTAATAGTTTTCATCCATTTATCCAATTCCGACTCATCATTTTCTCCGGTTTTATATTTCCAGTGGGCTGCCAATCCTTTTTCCGCAATATCGTTCATCCTTTCACTGCGAATCTGAATTTCCACCCATCTACCTCCTTTCGCCATTACTGTAACATGCAATGCTTCATAACCATTAGCTTTGGGATTGCTAACCCAGTCGCGTATACGTTCAGGATGAGGTTTGTAAATTTCGGTAATAGATGAATATATCATCCAACATTGGTCTTTTTCGGTTAATCCTTCTCTCGGAGTAAAAACTATTCGTAAAGCCATGATATCATAAACATCTTCGAAAGATATATTATGAGCTGTCATCTTTTTCCAGATAGAATAAACGGTTTTAATCCTTGCTTTATACCTGAAATTCCATCCCTGTTTGGTTAGCTTGTCTGTGATTGGTTCGGTAAATTCATTATAAAATATATTACGGGCAACTTCATCACTTGCGAGTTTTTTCTCGATTTGAGCGTAAGTATCCGGATGTTCATACTTAAAGCTCAGGTTCTCCAATTCGTTTTTTATTCTGAAAAGTCCGAGTCGATGAGCTAAAGGTGCATAGATATATTGCGTTTCGCCGGTTATTTTTAGTTGTTTTGCAGGAGGTAATGAGCCTAAAGTACGCATATTATGCAATCTATCGGCAATTTTTATTAGAATAACTCTAATATCTTCTGACATTGTCAGGACTAATTTCCTGAAATTTTCTGCCTGTGCTGAAACATGTTCGGCAAAAACACCTCCTGAAATTTTGGTTAGTCCTTCTACAATTTGAGCTATTTTCGGTCCGAATAGATTTGAAATATCTTCAACCGTATAATCTGTATCCTCAACTACATCATGCAATAAAGCCGAACAAATGGAAGTAGAGCCCATGCCTATTTCACTTGAAACAATTCGAGCTACAGCAAGTGGATGCATAATATATGGCTCTCCCGAACGGCGTCTTATACCTTTATGAGCAGATTTGGCAAAATTAAAAGCCTTAGTAATTATTTCAACTTTTTTCCGATGAGATGAGTTAAGATAATCATTCAACAACGCATCAAACTCTTTCTGAATTAACTCCTCTTCTGCAACACTAAAGTTTGTTGAATGATTTTGCATATAAAAATATATATTTAAAAAATTAATATCCTGTTAAAAACAATCCTATATCATTGGAGTTTAATCCAAAATATGATGCTATTAAACGATTTACAAGTACTCCTCCAAAAACATAAACACCATTTCTGAATCCGGAACTTTCATTAATCGCTTTTTTAACACTGCCTGAATTTCCTATTTTTAATAAAATTGGAGCGAATAAATTGCTTAATGCAATAGAACTTGTTCGTCCGACACGTGCAGGTATATTCGGCACACAATAATGTATCACACCATATTTTTCATAAACCGGATCGCTGATGGTGCGACAAGTAGACGTTTCAAAACATCCACCCTGATCTACACTCAAATCAATTATTATTGAACCGGGTTTCATTGTTTTCACAAGTTCTTCGGATACCATAAATCTTTCAGAACCATTTATGTATCTTAAGCTTGCGATTACAGCATCAGCAGCAGCTAAAGCTCTGAACAATACTGAAGGATGAATTACTGAAGTAAAAACCTGCTGACCTAAATAATGTTGGATTTTTCTTAACTTATTTATATCGTGATCGAATATTTTAACTTGAGCACCTAATGCTAATGCTGATCTGGCAGCCACCGAGCCTGCCATTCCTGCACCAATAATTACGACTTCTGTAGGGGAAACACCTGCGATACCTCCTAATAGAATACCTTTTCCGCCGGAAGTGCTGCTCATTAATTCTGATGCAACTGCAATAGCAGTGTTTCCTTCAATTTCCGACATAGTATTAACTACAGGAAATGCTTTTTGTTCATCTTTTATTAATTCATAAGCTATCGCTGTGAGTTTTTTCGACATCATCAGTTTGATACTTTCAGTTGTCAGATTTGAAAGTTGAAGCATAGAGAAAATCGACTTACCATTTTTCATCAGTAATAGTTCATCTATTGTAGGTGGTGCAATTTTAAGAACTATATCCGCACCAAACACTTCTGCTTTACTCTCAACTATAACAGCTCCCGCTTCACTGTATTGCAAATCGGTATACGACATTGGTAAGCCCGCACCTCTTTGTATCAATACGGTATGCCCCTCTTCAACAACAATAGATACGCCCTCAGGAGTTAATCCCAAGCGAGTTTCGGTACGTGGATTTTCACAAGGTATTCCTACCGATAAACCAGGCTGGCGTACAATCTCTCTTAGCAAAGCTTCTTCAGGGAAAATAGCCTTTTTGTAATTAGAATCCTGTTTCATCTGCTTATAATTTTATAAACTACAAAGCTAATTTCAATTGTTGAGAATTGCAATAGTATAGTAAAATATTATAAGATTATCTGTAAATTGTTATGTACTCGAGAGGGTATAGGGGTGTGGATGCAGGATTTTAATTGTAAGTACAAGTTTTTTTGACCGTAAGCGCGAGCCTTTTGACCGTAAGGTGCAAGTTTTTAGTCGTAAGCTACAAGCAAGTCTTTTAACCGTAAGCTGCGCTTCGCTTGCATACGGTTATGCATAATTTTGCCCCATGCGGGGCAATGCTTGAAAATTAGAAGACTTTGCAGCACTTTACGGTTTGGCAAAGGTGGCGATTTTACCACAAAACTTCACCCTAAGCACGAAACCGCCACTTTCGCCGAGCCTACAACTATGCCTTTGTAAACCAAATCCAAAAATAAGCAGTAGAAAGTGTAAAGTATTTACTTATTATTCAATAAATTACAACTTTTGATGTATATACCTTCCCTTCATTTGGTTTAAGGGAAATAATATACGTACCTTTTTGAAAATCACTCGTCGATATTATTGTTTTGCTGTTAATCAACTGTGAATATATTACTTTTCCATTAACATCAAATACTGATAGCCAAGCTAATTCATTATGCCAATCAACATCTATATGATTAAGAATGTTGTTATAACATATTGATAAGTAGTTCTTTGAAACTTGATTAAATCCTGTAGACATTTCAATAATATTCAAAAAATCTTTCCATTGATTGGCTACACTATACAAATCTTTCGATCCGATAGGAACATAAAGAATGCAGTTAGAGACATTTACATTATAAAATGCATTGGCACCTATTGATGATATTGGGGTTTCAGCAAGTGAGTAGATAGATGTTAGTCCAGAACATGAATAAAAAGCTGATATTCCTATGATTGTAACTGAAGCAGGTATTGTTATCTCTCTTAGTTTATTACAGCCTGAAAATGCCGACATCCCAATTTGTGTTAAAGTATTTGGAAGTTGTATTGTCTCCAATGAAGAGCAACCCATAAAAAATGCACTTCCCAATGTTTTAACTGATTGAGGCAATTTTACCGTAGTTAATGCAGTACAATCTTTAAGTAGTGATGATTTAAGATACTCAAATGTGTCAGGCAATTCGATTGACAATAAACTTGAACACCCTTCAAAAGCAGATTCCTTTATTTCTTCTATGCCTTTAGGTAAATATATTGATGTTAGATATTTACAGTTATGAAACGCACCTAATCCTATTGTTAGAACATCAGCAGGAATAACAATCTCTATTATACCGGTATTTTGAAATGCGTAATTATCAATCATTTTTAAAGAATTTGGTAAATCTATTGATTGTAACAAGGTACAGTTCTTAAATGCGCCTTGCTTTATATCATTAATCGTCTCCGGCAAATTAATCGCAGTTAAGTTTGCACAATCAGCAAATGCTGAAGCACCTATTGAAGTTACTGTAAAAGTTACACCATTATAGACTATTGTAGATGGAATTGTTACTGACCCTGTGTATTTTACCGATCCTGGTATTACCTCAACGGTCAACTCGTATGGCGATGAAATGTTATAAAAAACACTATTTATTTGAAATGCAAACGTACTCAAACTAATTGATATCGAAATTATTAGAATAATATAAAAAGCTTTCATAATATTATATTTTAAATGTTATACTTCTCAACTAAAATTTGTAAAACTAATTATCTGAAATTATATTAATGATTAAAAATCTTTTAATTTCTTCTGAAGATGTTTTCGTGTTATATAAATACGACTTTTCACTGTGCCAATTGGTATGTGCATGATTTCTGAAATCTCCTTATATTTATAACCTTGAACATACATAGAAAATGTTATTCTATACTCATCTAAAAATGAATTTATGTAATCATTAATTTCTCCAACAAAATAAGAACCTTCCGGACTATAAAACCCTGAATTCTGACATAAATTGAGATAATATAAATCATTGGATTTATCAAAAACAATCTTATTGCGTAATATAGCGCGATAATTATTTATGAAAATGTTTTTCATTATAGTAAAAACCCATCCATTAAAATTATTATTCTCTATAAACTTATCACAATTATCTATTACTTTCAAGTTAGTTTCTTGAAGTAAATCTTCAGCCTCTTCACGACCCATAGTAAGTAGAGAGGCATAATTTCTCATGTTAGTTTGTAAAGATAGAAGCTCATTTTCTAAGTGTGTATTCAACATATTCTGCAATAAGATTTACGCTACAAAAATATCGTTTGCAAAACACAATGAAGTACCACTTTTTAAAAAGTGGTACAAACTTAATTAAAAAAATTATTGAGATTAAGCGTAGTCTTTATTTAAATTCTGAGAACTTACATATTCCATAGGGGTTTGTCCAGTATGTTTCTTAAACGCCCGATAAAAAGCGGTCTTTGAGTTAAATCCCGCATCAAAGCCAATAGCTTCAACAGTAATAAAATTAATGTTATTGTTTTTTAGCATTTGTTTAGCCTCTTCAACACGATACGAATTGATAAAATCGAAAAAGTTTTGCTTAAATCGTACATTTAAGGTTAATGAAATATTATGTGAACATGCACTTAAAGCACTCGAAAATTTAGTTAAATTGAGATTTGAATCTAAATATGGCTTTTTATTCTTCATATAATCTAAAATTTTCTTGTAATTGTAATCAATCTCAATTTCAGTTAACTTCCACTTTTTATCTTTTGTGTTCTCTTGTTTTTTTAACTCTTCAATTTCTTTGCAGAGTGGCTCTTTCATTTCTTTAAATCTTTCTAAATCAGAAGCTTCTTTTATTATTGTACAATATTCTGTTTTATCAAGAACTGCGCTCTGACTAAATGCATAATAAACAATAAAAATATAAATAATATTAGAGATAAGAGGAATATAAAAGTACTCAACAATGGGTGCAGGAAATAAAGTATAAACTACTGCCAGCATGGTGTTAAGAGCAGTAACAAGGATTATAAAGTTACGTGTATAACGAATTTTAATCACTTCAATATTAGAGTAAAAATCTTGTGCTAACCGTTTATGTTTAATAATCCTAAACAATGCAACGATAAAGTAGACAGTCATCACAATTACAAAAAGAGTGTTAATTAACTGCATATCGGGAGGATAGTTCTGAGGTGATGTGAGGTTATTCAGATATTCAGTTTGTTGCGGTTTATCTAAACGGCTAAATAGAAAAGCAAAATACGTATCTAACATTATAACAATAAGTGTTAATAAACTTAATACCGATACAAATTTATATTTTTGTCCCATCATCACTAAAGTATATGCTAATATCAATGGCGCATATAGCTGGGCTGTCCCAAAAAATATAAATAATGAATATGGCAGACTATGAATATGTCCGCTCTGAATTAAAATATTACTTATAAAGTTTAATCCAGGATTAATAATTATAAACGCCAAGATTTTATTAGCAAATGAGTTGCTTTTTCTAAAGAAGAGAATAATGAATAAAACACAAAGATTTATCAACGTAAATGAGTTGAAAAAGATGTAGAAATTACTACTCATGGTTTCGATTCTAATTGTTAAAAATAAGTTGTATCAGCAATTCTAATAAGGGAGATTTAAATGAATAATGACTACAAAAGTAGAAATAATTTTATAATAATTACAAAAAATATATATTTTTTCTTATAATAATCAACCTCTTAACTTTTCTCTTCGCTGTCTGTTAGTTTCATATTTGTTAGTTTTATATATGTGTAAGCTACGCTTGTCAACCGTAAGCTGCGAGCCTTATAACCGTAAGCTGCGCTTCGCTTGCATACGGTTTACACAGGCAAAGCACCATTAATCCACGCAGTGACGACATCATGCGTAATCGTATGCATAATTTTGCCCCATGCGGGGCAATGCTTGAGACTGACAAGACTTTAGAGCACTTTACGGCTTGGCAATGGTAGCGATTTTGCAATTTTGGCTTTATGTGGTTGGTTTAAGCGAATTGCAAATGTGCCGTCAAAAGCGTTGGGTTAAGTCAGTTGTTCTTCCAACAAATTTTTCCAAAGTATAAAGCCCTTATTATCGTCTGAATAGTCGTGCATAATTCGGTTAAAGTTTTCAGGGTTAGTCTTTAAAAATGTTTCTCGTCCTTTATCTCTGATAATGTTTAGTTGTTGGTCAATTTGCTTGACAGTTTCAATCAGCGTTTGTAGGTCTTTTGATGTATGCCAAATATAAGTGGCTTCTTCTGTGTCTAATGTTTCCAAAACAATATGATATTGTTGTTCGCCTGACAATAGAAAAACAAAAGAAAACGGTTGCAATGCAAAACGAATTTTCATTGTTTCACTTTTGTGATTGTCTGCCAAAAATTGGATATGTTGTGAGTGTTTATAATTCTTATTTTTAAGCAAGTCGGTCAATATACTTTCAGCGTTGACATAGACATTTTGTTTGTCTTGCAATTCTTCAGACGTGATGATGTTCTGTTTCGTTATAGGTGTTTGCCCAATTAAATTCTTGTTGAGAAATTGAAATTTTACGCTTTCGACAACTTCTTTGTTTATGCGTTCTACATCTTGCGAAGTGGCTAATTGAGAAACAATTTTTCCGTTTTCAAACTCGGCAAATAGTTCTACAGAAATTGTTTTTGACTTCAAAAACTTTACGAAGTAAGGCTTCAAAACTTCAAATTCTGGTCTTAGTTCAATGTTCTCAATTTCAAATTCAAGTTTTGTATTTACCTCTTTATCAGTATAAAGAAATGCTACATTTCCGTAGCGAAATTCTAATTCTTCTATCGGAATTTTGATTTGTTTTTCTATTGAAATAATCTCGCTTTTTGAACTGATAATTTCTTCTCTTGGCTCGTCAAACAGCGTTGCTTGCTTGTCAATTTTTCGATAATATGTATTTCGTTTCAGGAAAAGTTTATTGAGATAATCAATTTTGATGTCCCGATAATCATAAATTGTCGGATTGATTTCTGAACGCTGAACTCTGCCGATGTATTGAATTAGCTTACCTTGAAATGAAAACGGATACACCAAAAACAAGGTGTTAATATTGTGTAAATCCGTTCCCTCCCCAAAGTGTTGTCCTGTAGTTATCAAAACCTGAAAACTGCCGTCTTGCAAGGTTTTCCACTTTGTCTTTTTGTTGTTGTTTGTATCATCTCCACTCAAAGTAATTGTTTCATACGATTGCTTTAGAAATAAATTCAGCGTATCAATGTGTTCCTTTCTTTCTGTGATAATGATTACTTTTTTGCCTTGATTTAATTCCGTTTGAACATCGTTTAAAATCTGTTTGTTTCTGTTTGAATCGTGAACCAAAATCTTCGACAAAGTTTCAAAATTGTCGGTCTTTGAATTATAAGGAACATCTAATTCAGTATTTCTGATGATAATTTTGGCTTGCTTGTAATTTTCAATTTCAGTTGCTTGAATGTTGGCAATAATTTCGACTAAATGAGTGAAAATAAGTTTACCGTCATTGTATTTTCTAAAAGGCGTTGCCGTCAATCCATAGAGATAAACTGTGTGCAATTGCTCAATCGTGTTGCGAAATGTTTCGGCAGGAATATGATGACATTCGTCCACGACAATTGTTCCAAAAGCGTTTTGAATTTCATTGATTTGTTTGGGCAAACTCTGGATAGTTGCAACCGTAATTTGCTTTCCGATTTTTGCTTTTCCTTGTCCAATAATTCCAATGTCTTTTTTCGGAATACCGATAAATGCTTCAATGCGTTCAGTCCATTGTTCCAACAATTGTTTTCGGTGAACAATAATAAGAGCAGGTTGTTTTTTATCAGCAATTATTTTCAAACCAATAACAGTTTTGCCTGAACCTGTCGGTGCTACAATCACTCCAAAATCTTTTTTAGTAGTGGTTTCAACTACTTCTTGTTGGTGTTTTCGCAGTTGTGCATTGAACGAAAAAGGAATATCTTCTTTTAGTTTTCTTTTGTCGATAAAATGAAAATTAATTTGTGCTTCTTTACAAAAACGAATAAGTTTTCCGATAAAACCTCTTGGAACAATAACTTCGTTTTCCGTTTCTTCAACAAACTTAACCCAACTTTAACGTAACGCGTATGTGAAGTGGCTATCCATAAGGGATTTACGATTTTTGATATTCTGCGTGGGTACTACATATTTTTAGTTAGGTGGCGGGGATGGTGGTATTATCGTATGTCGCTT